>ENA-UONY01002894-UONY01002894.1-human-gut-metagenome-genome-assembly--contig:-CS9-NODE-2894-length-11448-cov-4.504081_pt1 | contig 11448 bp, 9 predicted proteins | sample MGYA00242465_ERZ724012 | MGnify/ENA metagenome assembly ERZ724012 | reverse complement strand
GAGGATTTTCGCGAACTGCGGCGCTGGAACGTCAATCTGATGCGGCTTCAGCTCAACACCAGTGAACAGTGGGCGCGCAGCGAACCGGCGAAATACCGGGCATTCATCCGCGACAAGATCGACAATGTCATCCCGAAAGCGCTCGACCTCGGGCAGAAATACGGCATCAAAATCATCTGCGATCTGCACACCGCTCCCGGAAGCAACCGCATGACCGACAATCCGGACTTCAACGGTCTGTACGACAACGACGACGCCGTGAAGGAGTATCTGGCGATCTGGGAGGAAATTGCCGAAAAATTCCACCGCCATCCCGCCCTCTACGGCTATGACCTCATGAACGAACCCAAGCAGCACCGGCCGGCCAAATACAACTACCGCGATCTTCAGTACGAAGCGGCAAAGCGAATCCGGGCAATCGACCCGGAAACGCCGATCTACGTGGAGAGCAACATGATGTGCAGTCCGCTCTCCTTCTACTATCTCGAACCTCTGAAACTGCGGAACATCATCTATCAGGTTCATTTCTACGAACCGTTCGACTACACGCACCACTTCATCCGCAAAGCCGCCGATCGAAAAGCGGGCCGGGTGAAGGTGAACACCTTCCCGGGCGACTATTACGGTACGCACTGGAGCGGTGATCTCGTCCAGATCCGGAAAAAACTCACCTATGTCCGCGCCTTCGAGCAGCGGTTCAAGGCGAAGATCTACGTCGGCGAATTTTCGGCACCGGCCTATGCGCCGGGAGCGGAACAATATCTCGCCTCCTGCATCAAAGTGTTTGAGGAATACGGATGGGACTGGACCTATCACGCCTTCCGCGAATCCAAGGGGTGGGATGTCGAATATGCCGGAACTGCGGACGACGACCTTGTCCGCGTCCCGACGACGCCCCGTAGGGAAGTACTCCTCAACGCATTCAAGAAAAACAGGAAGGAATAGTTTTCATGAAGTGGTTCTCTCTGCTGCTCGGTCTGGCGCTGCTTCCCGTCTGCGCCGGCGAGGAACAATTTCTCAAACCGGAAAACGCCCGCGTCATCGGCTGCGCGGTCCGCAAGGGGAAGGAGGTTCTCATCAACGTTCCGCCGGAAAAAGCCGCCGGCCTGAACGGTGTCATCTACAAGGTGGACCTTACCCCCTGCCGGAACAGCGTCGTCACCTTCTCGGTGGATGCACAGGCGGACCATCTGACGAAACCGGAACAGCGTCATTTCGGCACAAAATTCATGCTGCTCTACACCACCCCCGACGGGCAGAAACATTACGCCGAAAGCAACGGGCATTACGGTACTTTTGCCAAAAAGCTCACCTTCAGCCACACCGTAAGCCCGGATGCCGCGGAGGCGGAACTGCGCTTTGTCGTGCAGAATGTCTCAGGCAAGCTCCGCTACGACCTCTCCACCTTCCGCATCGTCACCAGTTTCAAAAAATGCAACATCGGGTACCAGTGCGAGTACTCCGATGCGGTGAAGGCGCGGCCGGTCCACCGGGGAGTGGTCAGCCCGATCCACGATCAGGCCAACGAGGAGAATTTCCGGGTACTGCAACAGTGGAACGTCAATCTGCTGCGGCTCCAGCTCAACGTTGCCGCGGACTGGGCCCGGAACAAGCCGGAACTCTACAACCGGGCGATGGATGACAAGATTGAAAACGTCATTCCCAAAGTGCTCGATCTCGGGCAGAAGTACGGCATCAAAGTGATCATCGACCTGCACATGGTTCCCGGTGGAAATGACACGCAGAAGAATTCTCCCGGCATCTTCGGCAGCGATGAAGCGGTAACCCGTTTCGTCGCGTTGTGGGAACGGATGGCGACGAAATTCAAGGATCATCCGGCTCTCTACGGCTACGGCCTGTTCAATGAGCCCCGCCAGAACTACCCGACGAAATACGACTACTGGGAGATTCAGCACAAGGCGGCGCAGGCGATCCGCCGGATCGATCCGGAGACGCCGATCTACGTCGCCTCCAATCTGCGCAGTTCGCAGTACACCTTCGACTACCTCTCGCCGATGAAGCTGAAGAACATCATTTACGAGGTACACTGCTACGATCCGTTTGCCTACACCCACACGCCCTATTCCAAGAGAGACCGGGAGGCGAGGAAACCGCGACCGACCTATCCCGGGACCTTTTACGGCGCCCCGTGGAATCTGGAGGGGGTGCGCAACCGCCTGAAGGCGGTGAAACGGTTCGCCCGGGATCATCAGGCGAAAATCTACGTCGGCGAATTCTCCACCCGCGCCTGTCTCGACGGAGCAGACCAGTTTCTGCGGGACTACATCACCGTCTTCGAAGAGAACCAGTGGGACTGGACCTACCACGCCTTCCGTGAAGCGAAGATCTGGAGTCTGGAATACGCCGGTCCTTCCGACGATGAACTCGAGCCGTCGCAGGACAATCCGCGCAAACGCGTACTGCTGGAAGCGTTCCGGAAGAACCGGTCATAGCAGAGCGGGAAACGAACGGAGCATCTGCCGCACCACGGTGTATACGAGGGCTCTCGCCATCTCGCACGACAGATGCTTCCGTTGCCGCCTCACCGCACGGCGCAAATCGATATCGCTCCTTCCAGGAAGATGCCCGGGGTTCCCCGGTGAAAAATTCAGCAAAGACACATTGCCATCGCCTCGTGGCAAAATCGTGGCAAAATCCTCCCCCCCGCAGCCGCGGGGATTTTTTTAGACGACATTTCTGTTTTCATTCTATGTTGATTTTGTTTTCCGCAACAGTCTGTCAGAAGGCGGAGATAATTTTTTTCCAGACCGAGCTTGAAAAATTGCAATATTTAGTTATATTACTAAATGAAAGGAGACACCATGCTGAAATTCGACAAAGAGTGCTGCCGCCACGAAGCGGAGGTCTTCAAGGCGCTCGGCCATCCCACACGGCTCTGGATCGTCAAGCAGCTTGCGGATGGTCAGGAGCACTGCGTCTGCGAATTTGTCGAAGCGGTCGGCATCCGGTTCGCCACCATGAGTCAACATCTGGCCATCCTGAAAAATGCCGGAATCATCGTCGACGACAAGCGGGGCAAGCAGGTCTTCTACCGCCTTGCCTGCCCGTGCATTCTGCCGGTCCTTCAGTGTCTCGACGAGAAACAGCAGAAGTAATTGGATTTTTTTTGACGTTTTATTTCGTCTTTCAGCTAAATAAATAAGGATTTCGCAACATGTGGAAAACACAATGGAAATGGCTGGCCGGACTCGTCGGAGGATTTCTCTTCTGCTACTGTCTGCCGGTGGGGACGGAACGGTTCGACCATGCGGTCATCGAATCGCTGGCGTTGGTGAAATGGTATGCCAGAGAACATGTCTTGCTCTGTCTGGTTCCGGCCTTCTTCATCGCCGGAGCGATCGGCGTATTTGTGAGCCGGGGAGCGGTCATGCGGTATCTGGGGCCGAAGGCGAAAAAATGGATCGCGTATCTGGTCGCATCCGTTTCCGGCTCCATCCTGGCGGTCTGCTCGTGCACGATTCTTCCTCTGTTCGCGGGGATCTACAAGATGGGAGCGGGTCTCGGACCGGCCTCCGCCTTTCTCTATTCCGGCCCCGCCATCAACATCATGGCGATCGTACTGACTGCCCGGGTGCTGGGCGGTGAACTCGGAATCGCCCGCGCAGTCGGAGCGATCGGTCTTTCGATCGTGATCGGCGTGTGCATGCACCTGATCTTCCGCCGGGAAGAACAGGAAAAGGCGCGCATGGCGGCCGATCCAGTTGATGTGGAATCCGGAAGACCGCTCCGGCAGAATGTCCTGTACATCGGCAGCATGATCGCGATTCTGGTGTTTGCGAATCTGGGGAAATCCGACGATTCGGGCGCATTTTGGCTGGCGATCTGGAGCGTCAAATGGTACCTGACCTCTCTGGCCGCCCTCGTGCTCGGCTTCATGCTGGTCCGGTATTACGGCATGAAATGGTGGAAACTTGCCTGCGTGGCCGTTCCGGTGGTTGTGCTGGCGGCAGTGTTCCCCGACCTGCCGTTGCTGGCGTTCACCGCGGGATTTCTCGGCATCGGTGCTTTGACCAGCACAGCCGGGGAGAACGAACTGCGGAGCTGGTTTGAAACCAGCTGGGATTTTGCGAAAAAAATCATGCCGCTTCTGCTCTTCGGCGTACTGATTGCCGGACTTCTGCTGGGCCGCGTCGGGCAGGAAGGGCTGATTCCTTCCGGATACGTCGAAAAACTGGTCGGCGGCAACTCTCTGCCTGCCAACTTTTTTGCCGCATTTGCCGGAGCTTTCATGTATTTTGCGACCCTGACGGAGGTCCCGATTCTGGAAGGTCTGATCGGAGCGGGCATGGGGAAAGGTCCCGCTCTGGCGCTGCTGCTGGCCGGACCGGCGCTCTCGTTGCCGAACATGCTGGTCATCAACAGCGTGATGGGGCCCCGGAAAACGGTCGCCTTCGTCTCTCTGGTCATTCTGTTTTCCACCCTTCTGGGATTTTTCTACGGGAACTGGTAACATTGCAACAACCTCCACAAAGGACATGACACCATGAACACATTGCTGGATACCCTCGACTACTTCGGCTTCATCTTTCTGGAACTGGTGGTGCTTTTTCTCTCGATCAGCACCGCGATTTCCCTGATTCTGCAATACATCCCCCGGGAGAAATTCGGCCGGTATCTCTCCGGGCGCGCCGGATATTTCATGGCCGCACTGCTCGGAAGCATCACCCCCTTCTGCGCCTGCTCGACCATTCCGCTGACGCTGGGACTGCTGAACGCCGGCGTCTCCATCGGCCCGGTTCTCACGTTCGTGCTGGTCTCCCCGCTGCTCAACCCGATCATCGTCGGCATGGTCTGGAGCCTTATGGGGTGGAAGGCGTGTCTGATCTACTTCTTCGCCTGCTTCGGCTCGGCGATGGCGGGCGGGTGGCTGATGAAGATATTTCACGCCGAACGCTATGTGCGCAAACTCGCGGAACCGGGAACGAGCTGCTGTTCCGGGGAATCTTCCGGACCGGCAGTGCCCGCCGCATTCAGTGGCAAGCTGAAAAAAGCGTTTTTCGACGCTTACGGCGATCTTCAGCGCGTGCTGATCTATCTGATTGTCGGCACCGCGATCGGAGCGACCATCTACGGCTACATTCCGCAGGAGTGGATCGTCTCACTGGCCGGGCCGGAGAACCGGTTCGCGATTCCGGTTGCCGCGCTGGTCGGGGTGCCGCTGTACATCCGGGCGGAAAGCGCGATTCCGATCGGGCTGGCGCTGGTGCAGAAAGGGATGAGCCTCGGCGCCGTGATCGCCCTGATCATCGGCGGCGCGGGCATGGCGATTCCGGAGATGTCGATGCTGCTGAGCATCTTCAAAGCGCGAATCGTCGCGGCGATCGTCGCCTTGATTTTCTTCACCGCGGTGATCGGCGGCTATCTGTTTGACCTTCTGCTGGTGTAATCATACATAAGAAAAAGGAGCAAGAAAAATGACGAAAATTCAGATTCTCGGTTCGGGCTGTGACAAGTGCAAAAAACTCGCCGACAATGCAAAACTGGCGGCGGAACGGCTCAATCTTCCCTGCGAAATTGAAAAGATCGAGGAGATCAATCAGATCACGGCATTCGGCGTCATGATGACGCCGGCACTGGCCGTGAATGGAAAGGTCGTCAGTTCCGGCAAGGTGCTCACGGCGGATGAAATTGCCGGTTTTCTCACCGCTCCGGCGTGTGATTGCGGCGGGCAGTGCGCGTCCTCCGAAGCGCAGGCGACCGATTCCCCCTGCTGCTGTGGAACTCCGGCCGAAGCCGCCGCTCCCTGCTGCTGCGGAGACAGCGGCGCCGAAAAAGGATCGACCTCCTGCTGTTGCGGCGGCGGGGACGGAACAAAGAAGATCATGACCATTGTTCTGCTCATTTTCATTGCTGCCAGTATCGTGTTCATGGCTGTTAAACGGCTTGCTGATCCCTTTGCCTCCAGCGCCTCCCCCGTCGAAACGGAACAGGCCGATTTCCCCGGAACCAAATAAAAAGGGCAAAGGACATTTTTGCATTTCCATCGTTTTCAGAAAAAATGCAGAAAAGCAGTACGGAATTGGGTTATGGTGAAAATCTTGTTTCTCTGTACCGGCAACAGCTGCCGCAGCCAGATGGAGGAGGGCTGGGCGCGCGCGCTGAAAAGCGATGTGGTCGAAGCGTACTCCGCCGGAATCGAAACGCACGGCCTGAACCCTTATGCCGTCAAGGTGATGGCCGAAGCCGGAGTGGATATTTCCGCACAGAAATCCAAACTGGTCCCGGATTTGCCGACCCAGGAGTTTGATTATGTGACCACCGTCTGTGGCAACGCCCGGGAGAGCTGCCCCGTCTTTCCCGGCAAAACCCGGGTCGTTCACGTCAGCTTCGACGATCCCCCCCGCCTCGCCGAATCGTGGCAAACCGGGGAGGAGAAACTTGCCTGCTACCGGCGGGTGCGGGATGAGATCCGGACATTCATCGAGCAACTGCCGGAGATCCTCCCCTGACGGAGCAGAGCGAAAGAGAAAGCATCTGCCGCACGCTGTATGAGGCTCCTCGCCATCTCGCACGACAGATGCTTCCGTTGCCGGTTCTCCGCAATCAATACGGCGTAAGGCTGATATCACTCACTTCAAAGAAGACGCCCGGCTGTTCCCAGGCGAAGAAATTCAGCGAAGCCGCATTCCGCCCTTCCGGCAGAGTCAGGACCGCTTCAAACGTCTGCCACTCCGGCTTGAGCGAAGTGCGTTTCACAAGGTCGATCCGCTGAGCGCCGGCAAAACTGACCACTTGGAGCTGTGCCGTGCCGCGCGCCCGGAATGTGAGTCGGTATGAGGCGTTCGGCAGCAGATTCCCCACGCTCACCGCTACCCCGGCAGCATCCTTTCTGCCGATTGCGCCGGCATCGACACGGTACCCGTTCGCCTTGGCGGCAAGGCGCTGATCCGCCCCCTGCCGGAACGGACGAAACGTACGCCCCTTCAACAGCTTCCGCGCCGGCTGCAGCACCGTCAGATCGCCGTACTCCGCCGGACTTTTCTCGCCGCCGATGCCGCTCGCCCACTCCCGGTAATACGCCCGGCCGCTCCCGTCGTTGTTGTTCGCCAGCAACGAGAAACGGAGCGTTCCATTCGGCGGAACCGTGAGCGGATAGAGCTCCGAAACCGGCAGCCGCAGACAGTAAACGGTCCGCCCGTTCCGCCGCTCCCCGGTGACGGCCGCGGTCCGCATCGGTTCATTGGCCGGGGTATAACGCTCCGGCAGATCGCCGCCGAGCGGCGCGGCAAAGTTCTTCACCACACCGGCACGCCCCTCGCGGTCCAGCGTCAGAACAAACTCAATCCGGTCACCGGCCAGCCCCTTCCCGCCGCCGTCAAACGCAAACTGAATGCTGTCGCCTTTCCACGGAGCCTCCCCCGGAACTGGATGATGCACCGCATCCTCCAGCTCCGCGTAGAGTTCGAAGTTCTCCCGGTCCAGCGCGACGGAGAAGAACCCGGCGCTCTCCCCCGCCCGGGCGGAGGAATCGCACACCACCTTTTCCGCGAGCGCCATCCGGGGTGCACGCCGCCCGGCGGCGGTCAGTTCCAGCTTGGCGTCGAAGAGCTTGCCCAGCAGGTAGTTCCCGTGCATCTCGTGTGAGAGAGGCAGTGCTTTTCCCTGCGGAATCAGCACCTCGGCACCGCGCCCCTTCGCCGCCGCAAGCAGTTTCCGGTCCGGATTGCGGGCGATGTAGTAGAACTCCGGAGCGAGCGTCATCTCCGCCGGGCGGGATACCGGGCGGCCGTCCGCTTCACAGACGACAGACGCGGCGACGATGTTCGCCAGCTCCCGGTCGATCCGGACCGGTTTCTCCCCTTCGGTCCAGAAAATCAGCAGTTCACCGGCGTCGCTCGAAAGCAGAATGCCGCACTGATCCTTCCCGTCGCCGAAGCGGAATCCGTCGTGCACGGTCAGCTTCCCCCGCACCAGATCGGAAAGCACATGCCACGCCAGCGCCTGATAGCGCGGCGCCAGAAACGGCGTCTTGCGAAAGAGTCCGGAGACGTGGCTCGCACTGCCCGGATCGAACTTCTTCATCCACGGTAAACACTCCTTCTCGAAGTTCGGCGCATTGACGATGCAGAAGAAATCCACCTCCTGCGCCCCCTGGCGCACTTGATTGAGAAAATCGCAGAGCATGTTGCGCGTCTGCATCGGTTCACTCGGCCACGGGAAGGAGGCGCGCAGCAGCATCGCATGCCACTCGCTGCTGAGCCACGGCTTGCTCTTCCGGCCGAACTGTTTTTCCATCCGGCGGAACGGAGCCATCTGCACCCAGCTTCCATGCATCGGCAGAACATCGTAGTAGCGGTCGCCGCCGAGCTTCAGAAGTTCCCGGTAGAACGGGAGATACCGCATGCCGATGCCGCCGAGGTGCACGACCGCGTCCGGATTTTCCGCCTTGACGGTCTCGTAACCGGCCTTCAGCAGGGCGACGAAGTTCTCGACGCTGTCGCTCCAGAAACAGGAGTAGCCGATGAGATGCGGTTCATTCCAGAGCTCGTACTTCTTCACACCGGGGTAGCGGCGCATCACGGCGCGGATGAAGTTCTTCCAGTCCTCCATCTGCTTCGGGATCACCGTCTTGTACTCCTGAATGCAGATGTTGATCCAAGTGGCGTCCGGCCGGGTGGAGGCCCAGCGGGGCGTCCCCATCAGATTGAGTGTGATGTCCGCTTCGGAGTAGCCGTACTCCCGGGCAAGCTTCATGAACTCATCGAGCGCCTTCCAGTTCCATACCCCCCTTTCCTTCTCCAGTTTCGCCCAGTCGATGTAGTGCACCCGGATTCCCCGGAATCCCACCAGCCGCGAAAGCGGCAGAAAGTCCCGGTAGCGGCCGAAGTGCGGCGACATGCCGAACACGGGCGAAATCTCCGCCACCGGCCGGGTGGGTGTGGCCACGCCGAACGGATGTTTCGTCACCGGAATTTGCGTATCACCGGCGAGAGAATATTTCTTTGTGTGACGATCCTGCTTGTAGACCCGGAACCGGTACTGTTCGGCAACGTCGCCGTTCACACTGCCGCTGCGGAAAAACTCCGCCTCGAAATACCCCGGCGACGGCGGAAGCCAGCGCCACCCTTTTTCGTTGAACTCCCGGCCGTCGACCTCTCCGGTGAAGACCGGTTTCCCGGTGACGTCGGTCACCTTCACCCGGATGCGGTCACTCTCCGGAATCGGCCGGTCCCCTTTGAAGCAGACCGTCTCCCCGATGCGCCACCAGTTGGCGAACGCGGTGCCGCGAATTTTCAACGGTTCCGCACCGATCGCCGCCAGCATGGCCGCCGATGCCAGAATCCATGCCAATTGTCTGCAAAACATACAAAGCCCTTTCGTTGTCCGATACCATAATTTCTCTCCCGCCAAAATGCAATTGTCTTTTGCGGAAGAGTGCCCGGATGGAACGTTCAATCGACGGTTTCGTCGTAGAATCCGGTCCAGAAAATTCCCTTGTAGCCGCCCAGATACATCTTCCCGGCCGGAGTGGTGGCGGCGTGGCCGTCGAGATAGGCGACATTCAGCGCCATCCCGCCATGGCGGGTGATCCACGGATTTGTAACCGCGGAGATATCACAGCGGGCCGCATTCAGTCCCCGTATGGTCAACAGGCGCGCGATCTCCCCCCGGGCGGCATAGGGGTTCAGACCGCTGTCATCGATCATCAGAAAGGTCCGGGAGGGATATTTGGTGAAACTGGTCTTCCGCCGCTCCTGGTTCGCCGCGCTCGGCATGGTTTGAATATTTTTTTTCATGTTGACGCTCCAGTTCATGCTGTAGCCGCAGTAACGGTTGGGTTCCACTTTGAAGCTGGGGCAGACAAAGGAACTCGCTCCACCCGAATGCAGACGAGTTACGATATCCGATGAATTGGTCTTATCACCGGGATGGCCCGTGCGCCACAGCAGAGGAATCCACGACGCCCCCCAGTTGTATAATTCACCGGGATTGTTGCTGGCCAGCGGAATGTAGTCCTCATACTCCATCGAATACATGCCGCAGTACTGCCCGAGCTGTTTGATGTTGCTCAGACAGCGGACCGTCGTTCCCCGTTCCCGCGCCTTGTTCAGCGCCGGCAGCAGCATCGCCGCCAGAATGGCGATGATGGCAATTACAACCAGGAGTTCAATGAGGGTAAAAATATTTCCGGATTTTCCTGAATTTTTCCACATTCTGCCCATGCCTGTTCCTCCTCTCTTTTGTCTTACACCGTATCTGACGAAAAATCTCTCGAAGAACCGGTCGCGCGGCCGGAAATCCGCGCGACCACCCCCTACCCTACCGGTCCGGGGAAGTGCCGAATACATTACGAACCGCTTCGAGATAGCCGTAGCCGAACCGGGTGTCCGGCTCCAGATAGGCCCCCTCGGTCCATTCATTCCAGCAGGCGATCTGAATCATTTCGCTTTTGGAGATTCCCTGATCGTAAAGCGCTTTCAACGACTGCAGCGCCTCCTGAAAGAGTTCCGGCGTGCCGTCCACCACGATCGGACTGAACGGGTAGCCGCGTGAGAGATCGTAGATGTCGGACTGCACCGTGCGCGGACTGGAGTCCCACCCCTGTGCCGCCAACGGCGGACAGGGCAGCGTGAAGGTGCGGCAGTACATCTCCTGAACCGGCATGGCCTCGCGCATCCAGCTCAAATAGTCCACTTTCAGCTGCTGCATCCGCCCGGCAAATCCCCAGCCGTAGTTGGAGATGGAGTTGAATCCTGCCCGCTTGAGCGCGGCTTCGTGCGCCATCAGAACTTCCGGAGTGCGTCCCGGCGCCGTGCAGTGCGCGTTGAGATTGAGTTCCCCCAGCCCCGCCTGTTCCACTTTGGCGCGGAATTCACGGAAGAGAGCGGCCGCTGCCTCTTCTCCGCCGAATCCGTCGATCATCTTGAGCGGCTGCCAGATGGAGAAATACAACCCGCCATCCACCCGCAGATAGTTGGGCTGGCGGAAGTAGTGTTCGATATAGAAATCGCACCAGGAGCGGAAATTTTCCGGCGTGATGGTTTCGCCGTCCCAGTTCTTCTCCGCCGGCTTCCAGTAGCTGCCCGGATGCGCGTAGATCGGGTTGTGGTTGCACCACATCAGGGCAAACTGGAGATCACGGCAGTTCGGCGCCCCCAGAAATCCGTTGTCCAGCGCGCGGGCCCGGTACGGACCGTCGTTGAAACAGTACCAGTCGAAGATGAACGCATCCACGCCGTACCGCTTCGCCGCGGCGATCTTCTGCCCCATGACCTCCGGCAGCGATTCATCCTGATACCCCCACAGCGGCACCCGCGGCTGCACATGCCCGGGGAAACGGGGGGTGGCATATTCGGCAACACGCCATTCGGTCCACCCTTTTCCGTGCAGTGCCTCAATGCGCGGATCACTGTGCCAGTTCGGGAAGTAATAGGCGGCGACAATCGGTCTTTTTTTCATGATTCATCCACTCTTTTCTTGTTGCAG
>ENA-UONY01002891-UONY01002891.1-human-gut-metagenome-genome-assembly--contig:-CS9-NODE-2891-length-11453-cov-4.999825_pt1 | contig 11453 bp, 10 predicted proteins | sample MGYA00242465_ERZ724012 | MGnify/ENA metagenome assembly ERZ724012 | reverse complement strand
AACACCATCCTGCTGGCCTCCCACAATCCGGAGGACACCCGCAGTCTCTGCGACACTCTGCACGAGATAGACGCAGGGGTGATGACAGCGCGGACGGCTCTGACCTAGAATGTTTGTAAAATCAGCCTGCAACAGGGGAACGGTGTGAACCGCCCCCCTGTTGCAGGCTGATTTTTTAGGTTCCTTTTGTTTCCCGGATTTCACAATGTTTTTACAGGAGTGTGCTTGGAGATTTTACGGGAGCGTTCTACAATGAAGTCGTACCCTGAAATCTGATAACGAAAGGCAAAGCGGGAAATACTACTCTTGCCGGAAAGAAAGGAAAATGGATATGCGTATTTACAAGAAAATTGCTGCTTTGGTTCTGTCCGGGGTTATGACCTTGGGGCTGATGGCCGGCTGTTCGACCACGGGGACAGAAACAACGCCCTCCACGGCCCTCACCACCAACGGGAAGACGAACCCGGTGGAGGCGCCGGGAACCAACACGCGGAACGATCCCATCACCGTCATCTCCCGGGAGGAGGGCTCCGGAACCCGGGGGGCGTTTGTGGAAATTATGGGCGTGGTAGACGCCGATGAGGTGGACGCTACGGTGCAGACCGCCGAGGTGGTGAACTCTACCGCCGTGGTCACCCAGACTGTTGCAGGTAACCCGGCAGCCATTGGATATATCTCCATGGGCTCTCTGGACAGCAGCGTGAAAGCGCTGGCAGTGGACGGCGCGGAGGGCACGGTGGAGAACGTAAAAAACGGTTCCTATGCGGTCTCTCGTCCGTTCAACATCTGCTATAAGGAAGAAAATCTCACCGATTTGGGAAGGGATTTTGTGAAGTTCATCCTGAGCGCCGATGGTCAGGCCATTCTGGGCGAGAAATACATCGCGGTAGAAGAGAACGCTGAGGTTTACACCGCCTCCGGCCTGACCGGGAATCTATCCATCAACGGCTCCACCTCGGTAGGCCCTGTGATGATGGAGCTGGCGGAAGCCTATATGAACCTGAATGCCGGCGTGACCATGGATGTGCAGCAAACCGGCTCTGGCGCGGGGATTACCGCCGCCATAGACGGCTCCTGCGAAATCGGCATGAGCTCCCGGGAGCTGAAAGAGGAAGAGCGGGCTGAGGGCCTGACTCCGGTCAGAATTGCCATGGACGGCATTGCCGTCATTGTCAACCAGGCCAACCCGGTGACTGGCCTTACCACAGAACAGATCCGGAACATCTTCCTGGGTAACACGACCAACTGGTCCGAACTGGGCTAACGTCCGTAGCGGCTCCATCGCGGTCACTTGCGGCGGGGCGCCGAGAAAGGATATGCTATGCGTCTACGATCCAGATTGCGGTCCGTTTTCAACAAGGAGCAGGTCATGCATGTGGTGTTTCTGCTGACCGCTTGCGTGTCCATCGCAGCGGTGGCGCTGATATGCGCGTATTTGTTGGGAAATGGCATGCCGACCATTGCGGAGATTGGCCTGGGAAACTTTTTTGGGAAGGTGTGGAAGCCCTCAAAAGACCTCTATGGCATTCTCCCCATGATTGTGGGAAGCATTTATGTGACGGCCGGCGCCATCCTCGTTGGGGTGCCCATCGGCCTCTTGACGGCTGTCTATATGGCCCGCTTTTGCCCCAAGGGACTGTATCGAGTGGTAAAACCCGCGGTGGACCTGATGGCTGGAATTCCATCCATTGTATACGGCTTTTTTGGCCTGGTGGTGATTGTGCCTGTGGTGCAGAGGCTCACCGGTTCCTCCGGCAAGGGCCTGCTGACCGCCTCTCTGCTGCTGGGAATTATGATCCTGCCTACCATCATTGGAGTGGCGGAAACCTCCATTCGGGCGGTACCGGAGAGCTATTATGAAGGCTCTCTGGCCCTGGGCGCCACCCATGAGCGGAGTGTGTTCTTTGCCCAGCTGCCTGCGGCGGCCTCCGGCGTCATGTCCGGTGTGATTTTGGGTGTGGGCCGGGCCATTGGCGAGACCATGGCAGTCATTATGATTGCTGGGAACCAGCCTATTATGCCTCGGGGCCTTCTGGAGGGGCTGCGGACCATGACGGCCAATGTGGTGCTGGAAATGGGCTATGCTTCGGGCCTCCACCGCAGGGCACTGATTGCTACTGGTGTGGTGCTGTTTGTGTTTATCCTCATCATCAACACCTGCTTCTCGCTTTTGAAACGGAGGGATCAGAGATGAACGCCATGCCGAAGAAACGCACAGACATTCCCACCCAGGCAGGGCGGACGGCGGCGGAAATTATGGCCTCCTCCAGGCGGCAGCAGGTGATCTCCTGGATTTTGGCTGTCCTGGTACGGCTGGCTGCGGCTTTGGCAGTGCTCACTGTGGTGATTTTAATCGGATACATTTTGGTAACCGGTGTGCCGCACCTGAGCTGGGACCTGTTTGCCTGGAAATACACCACGAAAAACCAGTCCATGATGCCGGCTTTGGTCAACACCGTCTGCATGACCCTGCTCACCCTCCTGGTGGCGGTACCCATTGGCGTGGGTGCGGCAATTTACCTGGCAGAGTATGCCAAGCGGGACAACCGGCTTGTGAAGCTGGTCCGGCTGACTGCCGAGACCCTCTCCGGAATTCCCTCCATCGTCTATGGGCTGTTTGGCTATGTATTTTTCAACATTGCCTGCCGTTGGAGCTTTTCCATGCTGGCCGGCTCCATGACTCTGGCCATTATGATCCTGCCGCTTATTTTGCGGACTACAGAGGAGGCCCTGTTGTCTGTACCGGATTCGTTTCGAGAGGGGTCCTTTGGCTTGGGTGCGGGGCGGCTGCGGACGGTGTTCCGGGTCATTCTGCCTCCGGCAATGCCCGGTATTTTGGCCGGTGTGATTTTGGGTGTGGGCCGAATTGTAGGAGAAAGCGCCGCCTTGATCTTTACCTCCGGTTCCGGCACGGCCAATCTGGCAATTGGAAAAACCGGCGTCTTTTGGAAGGATTTGTTTGCGCCGCTATTCCAATCCACCCGGACGCTGTCTGTCCACATGTATAACCTGATGACGGAGGGACTGTATGTGAACCAGGCCCGCGCTACGGCGGTGGTGCTGCTGGTTCTGGTCATTGGCATCAATGCGCTGTCTGCCCTGGCGGCGAAACGGCTGACCCGGGGGAAGGGCGAGAAATGAAGCCCAGGGAGGAATGAACGTGGAACAATCTACAAATAGCCGCCCCCTGGGGCGGGCTAAGATCGAAGTCAAGGGCTTGAATCTGTTTTACGGCGATTTCCAGGCCCTGAAGCATGTGAGCATCCAGATGCCCGAAAAGAAAATTACGGCCTTCATCGGACCCTCCGGTTGTGGCAAATCCACCCTGCTGAAGACCTTAAATCGGATGAATGACCTGGTGGAGGGCTGCCGCATGGAGGGACAAGTGCTTTTGGATGGGGAGGATGTTTACGGAAGCGTCAATGTGAATGCGCTGCGCCGCCGTGTGGGGATGGTGTTCCAAAAGCCCAATCCCTTCCCTATGAGCGTCTATGACAACATCGCCTATGGACCCAGGACCCACGGCGTGCGGAAGAAGGCCATGCTGGACGAAATTGTGGAGCGGTCCCTGCGGCAGGCGGCCATTTGGGAAGAGCTGAAGGACCGGCTGAAGAAAAGCGCCCTGGGACTTTCCGGTGGCCAGCAACAGCGGCTGTGCATTGCCCGGGCTTTGGCGGTGGAGCCGGAGGTGCTCCTGATGGATGAACCCACCTCGGCTCTGGACCCTATCTCCACAGCCAAAATTGAGGATCTGGCGGCGGAACTAAAAAAACAGTTTACCATTGTGATTGTCACCCACAATATGCAGCAGGCGGTGCGGATTTCCGACTATACCGCCTTCTTCCTCCTGGGGGAGATGGTGGAGTTTGGGGCTACGGAGCCTCTGTTCTCCATGCCTCAGGATAAGCGAACGGAAGACTACATCACGGGGAGGTTTGGCTAATGCGCAATCGCTTTGACCAGCAGCTGGAACAGCTGCACACCGATCTCATAACCATGGGGGGCCTCTGCGAGACCGCTATCGCTGCGGCAGTGGATGCGGCCACCAAGGGTGACGGGGAAATGGCAAAGGCCGCCATGGCAGATGACAGCAAAATTGATGAAATGGAACGGTCGATTGAGCACCTGTGCTTGAAGCTGCTCTTACAGCAGCAGCCGGTGGCCCGGGACCTGCGGACCATCTCCTCCGCCCTCAAAATGATCTCCGACATGGAACGCATCGGGGATCAGGCTACAGACATTGCGGAGATTGCTCAGTTCATCCAGGGGCGGCACGAGCAGACCAATGAAACCCTGCACACCATGGCCGCTGCCGCCATTTCCATGGTGAAGGAGGCGGTCCGGAGCTTTGTGGAGCGGGACCAGGCCCTGGCCCGGAAGGTCATTGGGGATGACGATGTGGTGGATCACCTGTTCGATGTGACCAAAACCCGGCTCATTGCATTCCTTTCCAAGGACGGCGCAAATGGAGAATATTACTTGGATCTGCTCATGATTGCCAAATACCTGGAGCGGATTGCGGATCATGCCACCAACATTGCCGAGTGGGTCCTGTTTTCTATCACAGGGCGGCATGAGGACTGATGCCAGAAAAGACGAACCACATGGAGCGGCCTGTGCCGTTTCCCATGTGGTTCGTCTTTCGCATTAGATATTTCCGCCGGTAGAAGCCAGGAAGCGACGGAAGGCTGCTTGGCCCTCTGGAGTGCGCTTGAAGACGCCGGCATCCTCCAGGACCCGGGAGAAGACCTTGCCGGTCTCCCGCAGGAGGATTTTCCGGGTAGTAGCGGCAGTGAATACGTACTGCTTTTTCAGCTCATCGATCCAATCCGCGTGTTTGGCCAGGGTAGCATCGGCGCGGATGTCTTGGCGCTTCACAATGGCCTGCTCCAGGCCAGCCAGCTCTGTCTTCAGCCGGGAGGGCAGCACCGCCAGGCCCAAAACCTCCATGAGGCCGAAGTTCACCTAATTGAAATGGTGGAGCTCGGGATGGGGATGGAACACACCCAGGGGGAACTCCTCTGTGGTAATGTTATTCCGCAAAACCAGGTCCAGTTCCAGGAGTTCGCCCCGCTTGCGGGCAATGGGAGTCATGGCGTTGTGAGGTTCCCCCTCTGTCTCCGCAAAGAGAAAGGCACGTTCGTCGGTATAGCCCCGCCAAGCGGTCAAAATACGGTCTGCCAATGCAATGAGCGGTTCCGGCTCGGCGCTTTGCAGGCGCAGGACGGACATGGGCCACTTGACGATGCCGGCTGCAACCTGGGGGAAGTCCGGAAAGGACAGATGCTGCTCTATGGGAGCCTTGGCCATGGCAAATTCGTACCGGCCGCCCTGGAAATGCTCGTGGCTGAGGATAGAGCCGCCTACAATGGGCAGGTCTGCGTTGCTGCCCAGAAAGTAATGAGGGAACTGCTCCACAAATTCCAGAAGCTTGGCGAAGGCGGAACGGTCAATCACCATGGGGGTGTGCCGGGCGTTAAAGACAATGCAGTGCTCGTTGTAATACACATAGGGGGAATACTGGAAGAACCAATTCTCCCCCTGGAGCTGCAGGGGAACAGGCCGGTGATTCTGCCGGGCGGGGTGATTCACCCGGCCGGCATAGCCTGCATTTTCAGCACAGAGGGCACATTTGGGATAGCCGCTCTGGGGCGCCAGCTTGGCGGCGGCAATGGCCCGGGGATCTTTTTCCGGCTTGGACAGGTTGATGGTGATATCCAGGGCTCCGTATGGCCCCTGGTAGCTCCAGTGCATGTCCTTGGCAATCCGGTACCGGCGAATGTAATCCGTGTCCTGGCACAGCTGGTAGTACCAATCGGTTGCGGCAGCGGGGTCCTGTGCGTATCGGGTGCGAAAAGCGGCGTGAACCTCCCGGGGGAAGGGTGTGAGTGCCCCCATCAGCTTGGTGTCGAAGAGGTCCCGGGCGGTTACATGGTCCTGACACAGGCCCTGGCTACAGGCATAGTCCAGCAGGCCCTTTAAAATTTCCTCCAGCTTCTCCGGTTGGGGCTCTTCGGAAGGTGTGTAATCATCCAGCCGGAGAATCTCCAAAAGCTTGTTCACCGCTACGTCATGATCCTCTTGCTGAATCAGGCTACACTTTGTGGCATAGGAGACCAGTGCGTCTATGTATGTTTCGATTTTCATATATTAACCCTCCGGAATTTCAATTCCACCCCAAGGACGGATGGACAGAACATGACAGGCTCCTTGTCCCAAAACATCGTCAATGCCGGACTGGAAGGACTCCAGCCGGTCCAGGGGTACAAAGGCCTGAACCGTTCCGGCAAACCCCCCTCCGTGAACCCGGTATGCGCCCCGGCCGGCCAGGTAGTGATCACACAGGGCCAGGGCAATGCCCATTTCCTGGTGGGCCACGGCTCCTGTGGGGATGATGTTTTGCAGATACATGTAGGAGGAGTAGCCGGATTGCTTGACCAGATGCAGGAAAAGGTCAAAATCTCCGGACTCCAGGGCGGCTGCTTGCTCCGGCACCCGCTTGTCCTCCTGGTAAAAATGAATCGCCCGCAGGACAGCCCGGTCTCCCGCCAGGGAACGCAGGGCGGGAAGGGCGGCGTAAAACTCCGACTCCGGCACTTGGCTCAGTACCTCCTTGCCAAAGTAGCTGCACAGCACCTTCAGCTCCCGGGTAATGGCGGCGTATTCATCGGTTAGGTCGGCATGGCTGGCCCGGGAATCCACGATGCACAGGGCGTGACCACAGGCAGCAAAGTCAAAGGCCACGGAGTGAATGACCGGCTTCCCCGATTCCAGGAGGTCGATGGTTATGAGGTTCCCGACGGCGGAGGCCATTTGGTCCATCAGTCCGCTGGGCTTTCCAAAATACACGTTTTCTGCGTACTGCCCAACCATTGCGATTTCCGGAGCGGTGAGCCTCCCATCGAAAAATAAGCTGTTGAGGATGGTACCTAAAAGCACCTCGAAAGCGGCGGAGGAGGACAGGCCGGATCCAGGCAGCACGGTGGAGGTGACATAGGCGTCGAACCCCGCCACTGGGCAGCCCAGTTGGGCAAAGCGGGCAGCGACGCCCCGGACCAGCGCGGCCGTGGTGTTGATTTCGCTGGGGTCCGGCTCCAGTCGATCCAGGTCCACCACGCACAGGGGGTATCCCGCAGACTGAATGCGAATTTGACGTGCTCCAGTGGCCCGAACGGCAGCCACGGTATCCAGGTTCACGGCGGCAGCCAAGACATGGCCGCGCTGGTGGTCGGTATGGTTGCCACCGATTTCTGTCCGCCCGGGCGCGGAGAAAAACCGGTCCGGTCGGGCGGCAAAGGCTGCCTGGAAGCCGGAGACCAGCTCTGCCCGGCGGGCGGGGGCTAAAGTCAGCGGTTGCGTTTCAGTCATCATAGGGTTACCTCCTGGGGGCAACGAATGCCCGGAAATTTCCTCCTATTATATACTGCATTTTTCCAAAATGGAAGCCCCTGGTAGCGGAATTTTGAAAAGGTGTGGTAAAGAAAAAGTTCGGAAATTTCTCTTGACAAGAGTGTCTAATCGTGTTAGACTATAGCTGTCTAATAGGAATAGACAATTAGGGACAAAAGGAGGAAATTTGCTGATGGAAGAGTATGTGTTGGGTACGATGGAAACCCGGTTTGCAGAGATGATCTGGGACGCTGCCCCCATTACTACCGGGGAACTGATCAAGCGGTGTGACGCGGCCTTTGGCTGGAAACGGACCACCACGTATACCATGCTGAAGCGTCTGTGCGTCCGGGGATTGTTCCAAATGCAGGATGGTCTGGTTACCGTCTTGGTCACACGGCCGGAGTTCCAGGCTGCCCGTAGCGAGCGGTTTGTGGAGGAGACCTTCGGAGGCTCCTTGCCCGCGTTTATTGCCACCTTTACACGAAACCGCCGGCTGTCGCAGCAGGAGGTGGACGCCATTCAACGTCTCATTGACGAAAGCAGGAAAGGAGAGAGCTAATATGACGGGGATTCTGGATACGATTCTGCACATGAGCCTTTACGGGGCTCTTGTGGGTCTGGCGGCACTGGCCGTGAGCCGGGCGCTGAACCATCTCCGTGCGCCCAAGGGCGTGGCGTTGGTTCTCTGGGCGCTGGCGGCTGTGCGCCTGCTGTGCCCAGTGGCCCTCAGCTCCAACCTTAGTGTGATGAATGCGGCGCCTCAGCCGCTCCGGATTGACCTCACAAGCAGCTACACCGGCGACTATCAGACGGCTGTCCTGGGGACGCCGGAATATGACCGGGCATTGGCTGCCGGTGCGCCGGTGCAAACGGCCATGACCTCAGAAGGGCGGCAGACAGCGGCCTATTATTACGAGGCAAAGTCCGGCGACATCACACCGGCCCAGACAGCGGAACAAGCCTGGGGTCCGACGCTCACGGTGCTTTGGGCCGTGGGGACTGGGGCGCTGGCTCTGTGGGGAGGTGCTTCCTACCTGCTGCTGCGGAGGCGGCTGCGGTTTGCCATGCGGCTATCCGATGAAATCTATGAGGTGGACACCATCCCTTCCCCTTGTGTGGTGGGGTTTCTGCGTCCCCGGATCTACTTGCCAGTGGGGCTTACGGAGGTGCAGCGGCGCCACACCATCGCCCATGAGCGTGCCCACTTGCAGCACAGGGATCACATCTGGAAGCTGATGTCTTATGTGGTGCTGTCCATCCACTGGTTTAATCCTGTGATTTGGCTGCTGTATTGGCAGTTCCAACAGGATCTGGAGATGGCCTGTGATGAGCGGGTCCTAAAGGTTTTGGGCCCCAGCGTTCGTGCGGACTACAGCGAGTCCCTCCTGGCCCTGGCTAAGAAGCAGCATCTGGTGGTTCCCAGTCCCATTGCATTCAGTGAAAATACCACCAAGGATCGGATTACTAAGGTGCTTCGGTACAGGAAGCCTCTGGCAGCCGTCACGGTGGTGGTGCTGGTCTTCAGTCTGGTTTTGGGCATGGCCCTGTTTACCGGGCCGGTGGAAGCTGCGGGTGAAGGGTGGGAACTGACTCGGGAGGAGCTGAATTGGTTCCGCAATTCGTTCTTCTACGGGCCGGAGACACCCATCACAGACGGGGCGCCGCCTTTTGAGCAGGGCTTTGCCAATCATTTCCTCGGTCGAAGCTTCCGTGGCCCGGAGGAGCTGGACTTGAGCCTCCTGTTCTATGACGGCAGCGGCAGCGCATACCAAATGGACCAGACGGAGCTGGACCAGCTGGTAGCCCTGGGGGCAGATCCCCATTCGTCTGCAGTGAAGCTGGACCCGGTGCAGATGGACGGGCTGCTGCAGAAGTATACCGGCCTGGGCTTGGAGCAGATCCCTTCGAATCTGGATAAGCAGGGGTATTATTTGGAGTCCACAGGCTGCTATTATTTGGTGCATGGGGACACGCTCCTGTTTACCTGCCCGGAACTGGAGTCCGGCCAGAGGCAGGAGGACGGCACAGTGCAGCTCTGGTACCGCTTCCCTATGGCCCAGGACGCCCATCCGCTGTGGACACTGACACTTCGTCCCGTAGATGACAGCTACCAGTTTGTCTCCAATCTGCCCCATACAAAGTCTCATGCGCCGGAGGCAACCCCTTCGGAGGCTGCCGGGACGGAGCCAGAAGCAACAACAGAAGAGCTTCCGGCAGATTTCGAAGTGCGCCGCGCTCCAAATGAAATTGCCGTCTATCCCTTGACTGAAGAGGAGCTGGCCAGTGCCAGGGAAGTGGTTAGGGCCGTTGTGGAGGAACTTGCGCAGGAAACCGGGGCGTTGACCTTTGCGGTGGAGCGGATTGCCTTTGATCCCATGCTGACAGACTGGGATGTTCGCTGCGAGATTTCCGGTGCGCCAACTCCGGGATGGGCGGAGGAGGATTACTATGCCAGCCGGATTTCCTTTTCCGTCACCTACCGCGCAACCTATGACCACGAAAAGACCTTCATGCAGGATACGGAGCATACGGTCATTGGCGTGCATCTGAAGCGGGACGGTGCCCAGGCTCCTTGGGAATACCAGGATGGTGACCAGGGCGTTCCCGTGACGGAATATTCGGACCGGGCCATGGACATGGCGGAGTTGGACCAGCTTGCAACCTTGGGTGGCTTTGACGGACGGCTCTTGGCCGGGTACCAAGTGAAGGAGGGGTACTGGCTGTACCTGTACCAGGAGGCGACCAGGACCATTTCCTTCCTCCAGGCCCGGCAGAATGGGGCAGAAATTCTGTTTGACGAACCGGTTTCCCTGCAAGCATTTTGAGATTCTGGCGTTTCTTCCATGGTAGATCAAAGAGCTGCCTCCTGATGGCCGAAATGGCTAGGGAGGCAGCCTTTCTATATCACAGGGCTAAAATATCCCTCTCCGGTCCAAAAGCCAGTCCAGGAGATCGCGGTAGGGGCGGACCAATGTGCAATGTTACGAACTTAAAGATGGACGCACAGCTTTGAATTTTTGCAGTGACACGGCAGTGTAAAATGGAAGATATGTTCCCTCCAATTTGTGACATTGGGAAACGGGACTGCCCCCGAGTCTTCCAGGCCAGTGGAGACAGTCCCGTCTGTTTATACTTTGGAGCTGGTGGAGCGGAGCTGGACGTCGTGGTAGCCGCCCTCCACGATAGAGGTGGCAGAAACCAGGGTCAGCTTGGCGTCTCGCTGGAGATCCGGGATGGTGGTGACACCGCAGTTGCACATGGTGCTCTTGACCTTGTACAGGCTGGCCTCTACGTTGTCGTGCAGAGGACCGGCGTAGGTGACGTAGGAGTCTACGCCCTCCTCGAAGCTCAACTTGGAAGCGCCGCCCAGGTCGTAGCGCTGCCAGTTCCGGGCCCGGTTGGAGCCCTCACCCCAGTATTCTTTCACATAAGAGCCGTTGATCATGAGCTTGTTGGTGGGGCTTTCGTCAAACCGGGCAAAATACCGGCCCAGCATGAGGAAGTCCGCGCCCATGGCCAGAGCCAGGGTCATGTGGTAGTCATGGACAATGCCGCCGTCAGAGCAGATGGGCACGTAAATGCCGGTCTTCTCAAAGTACTCGTCCCGGGCTGCGGCCACTTCGATGAGGGCGGTGGCTTGTCCGCGGCCGATGCCCTTGGTTTCCCGGGTGATGCAAATAGAGCCGCCACCGATGCCCACCTTAACAAAGTCAGCTCCGGCCTCCGCCAGGAACAGGAAGCCCTCCCGATCCACCACATTTCCGGCGCCTACCTTGACGGCGTCGCCGTACTGGCTGCGAATCCAGTCAATGGTCTTCTTCTGCCAGCAGGTAAAGCCCTCGGAGGAGTCAATGCACAGCACGTCAGCTCCGGCTTCGACCAAGGCAGGTACCCGCTGGGCATAGTCCCGGGAGTTGATGCCGGCACCTACCAGATACCGCTTGTGGCTGTCCAGGAGCTCCAGGGGGTTGTCCTTGTGGGAGGAGTAGTCCTTCCGGAAGACAAAGTACAGGAGATGACCATCCGCATCCACAATAGGCAGGGAGTTCAGCTTATTGGCC
>ENA-UONY01002884-UONY01002884.1-human-gut-metagenome-genome-assembly--contig:-CS9-NODE-2884-length-11473-cov-4.628832_pt1 | contig 11473 bp, 8 predicted proteins | sample MGYA00242465_ERZ724012 | MGnify/ENA metagenome assembly ERZ724012 | reverse complement strand
GTATGGCTGTTATCAAATTGTTATCAAAAGACTTCTCCGAACGCCGCAAACCCGCATAAATACTGGATTTTTACGGCGTTTCGTTTTATTCCCACTCAATGCTCGCCGGAGGCTTGGTGGTGACGTCCAGAACCACACGATTGACGTGGGGCACCTCGTTGACAATGCGGGCGGAAATTACCCGCACAACATCATAGGGAATGCGCGCCCAGTCGGCGGTCATAAAATCGTCCGTAGTCACAGCACGCAGGGCAACCGTGTAGTCATAGGTACGCTCGTCGCCCATGACACCTACGCTGCGCACGCCGGTGAGCACGGTAAAATACTGGTGAATGTCCGCATCCAGGCCGGCGTTCTTGATTTCTTCGCGCAGGATGGCGTCGGATGCGCGGACAATCTCCACCTTTTCACGGTCCACCGCACCAATCACGCGAATGGCCAATCCCGGGCCCGGGAAAGGTTGGCGCCATACCAGGTCGTGGGGCAGGCCCAGGGTTTCCCCAAGGGCGCGTACCTCATCCTTGAAAAGCATGCGAAGCGGCTCGATGAGCTCGGTAAAGCCCAGCTCCTTGGGCAGGCCACCTACGTTGTGATGACTCTTGATGACCGCCGCGCCGGTGGCTTGGCCGCTCTCAATCACGTCGGGATAAATGGTTCCCTGGGCAAAGTAGTCCAGCTTGCCCAGCTTTTCCGCCTCGCGCTTGAATACACGAATGAAGTCCCGGCCGATGATCTTGCGCTTCTGCTCGGGATCGGAAACATCCTGCAGATCCGCATAGAATTCCTCAGAAGCATCCACGGGAATGAAGCGCACCGGGAAGGTTTTGCTGAACACCTCCGCAACCTGTTCGCTCTCTCCCTTGCGCATGAAGCCGTGATCCACATATACGCAGGTGAGCCGGTCTCCAATGGCCTTGTAGATCAGCGCCGCGGCCACCGAAGAGTCCACACCGCCGGACAACGCCAGCAGCACCGTGCCCGTTTCCCCCACGGCTTCCCGAATGTTCCGCACCGCGGTTTGCGCATAAGCCTCCATGGTCCAGTCGCCGGCGCAGCCGCAAATATCCCGCAGGAAGGTATGCAGCAGCACCTTGCCTTCCTCGGAATGGGTTACCTCGGGATGGAATTGCACGCCATAAAAATGTTTTTCCGGGTTGGCCATGGCCGCCACAGGACAGTTTTCCGCATGGGCAATGGCATGGAAGCCAGGCGGGCAAACCCTCACCTGGTAGGTATGGCTCATCCAGTTGCTGGAGGATTCACTCATGCCCTTGAGCAGGTTCTCCCGGTCGTCCATGGTCACACGGATGCGGCCGTATTCCCGCTTGGCTGCTTTCTCAACGGTACCACCCAGCAGATGCGCCGTCAGCTGCATGCCATAGCAAATGCCCAGTACCGGCACACCCAGTTCCCAAATGCCCAGATCGCACCGGGGTGCGTCCTTTTCCAGCACACTGGCCGGTCCGCCGCTCAGAATAATCCCCTTGGGCCCGATGGCGCGTATCTGTTCCACCGAGGCGTGATAGGGCAATACTTCGGAATAAACCTTGCACTCCCGAACCCGCCGGGCAATCAATTGCGTATACTGGCCGCCAAAGTCCAGAATCACAATTTTCTGCGTTTCCGCCATGACTTTACCCCCTTGTTGTCGTACCTCTCCTATTGTGCCACATTCCGCCATGTTTCGCAAGGGGGAATTGCACAAGCTGCACCCAGAAAAGGGATGCTTACGCCCCAATTCCAGGGTTAACCCTCCGTCACCATCGTCATACCCGCCCGCAGGGTTCCCTGCACACGCCAGGGTCTGCGATGCGCCGTCCAGAAAAGCAAGGCTGCAAGCTCCACCGCGGGAAAGGCCGCCCACAGCCCCACCCTGCCAAAGCATATGGTAAACGCCGTTGCCGTTGCGATGATGCCCACACACCCACGAAAAACCGATAGATGCAGCGCACTGCGAACGCCATCCGTGGCGCTGAGGAAAGCCACCGTCATGTAGTTGCACCCCACAAACAGGAAGCCTGTGAAGTAAATGCGCATGCCCTCTTCGGCCAGGGTTCGCAGCAAAGCGTCCTTTGTGCCGTTGAACCAGCTCACCAGCGTGGGCGCCGCAGCGCACGCGGCAATCCAAACGCCTGCCCCTGTGAGCAGCACCAGCCCTTGTCCCATTTGATACAGGCGTGCGGCCTCCCCATGCCTGCCGCTCCCGTAAGCCCGGCTAATGAGCGGCTGAATGCCCAGGGATATGCCGGAGAAAACAGCCAGCACCATCAGCGCCAGGTTTGCCACAATCCCATAAGCGGCAACCCCGGTATTCCCGGCCACCTTCAGCATCAGCCAGTTCAGCACCGCCAGTACCAGTCCGCTGGACAATTCATTGATGAAGGCCGACAGCCCTGGCCCCATCAGCAAGCGGAGTTTTCCCGGCGCCCATGTTGGGCGGGCAAGGTGGAATCCCTGTTTCCCCCGCCGCAGGAAAACGGCGGCAACGCACAGGCTGATCACCGGCGACAGGCCCGTGGCCAGCGCCGCGCCAAACAACCCCATATTCCATGGGAAGATAAACAAATAGTCCAGGACCACGTTGGCCGCGCTGCCGCAAAGCATCATGAGCATGCTTTGCTTTGGCTTGCCGTCGTTGCGCAGGAACGCCATCAACAGATGATTCAGCAGGAAAAACGGAGCAAAGCACAGGATGGTTTTCAGGTAAACGGCGCACTGGCCAAGGAGCTCCGGCCCGGCACCCAGCGCCTGCGCCAAATAGGTGGCTCCCCAAAGCCCCGTCAGAACAAAAACGATCCCGAACGCCAGCTCCGCCCACAGCGCCTGCATAAACGTTTGATGGGCATGCTCCTCCTGCCCCTGCGCCTTCAGCACCGCATAGCGTGTGGCGCCGCCCACGCCAAACAGCATGCCCACACCATTGATAAGTCCAAAGACCGAAATGGCAATATTCAAAGCCGCCAGGCCCTCCGTCCCCAGCTTGTTGGATACAAACATGGTATCCGCCAGGATGGTTCCCGCCGATCCCAGCATGCCCAGGATACTGAACGATACATACCGGATAAACTCTTTTCCCATGGTGCCCATGGCCGCCTCCCCTTTCTCATGATCCGTGAGTCAAAAAAAAGGTGCTCAAACGCCTTCCTTCTACGATCTACGGAAAGCGTTTCAGCACCTTACGGAATACTCATCCGATGACAAGTACTCACATGCTTCTATGCAGTTGACGTCGGTATCATATCACATCCATGCAGGGCAGTCAACAGGGAAATATTGTCCGCATCCATGAAAAAGCGAATGAACGGCAGCGCCCGGCCAGGCGCCGGCGTCTCCCCACAGGGCGCCCCGGTTGTTTACCTGGCCGCTTGCGCGGTCCATGCCTTGGCCCGGCACGGTTACCAGTTGACTTGCCACCGCTGGCTGTATTGGCCGCTGGCGTCCTCCCCAGCCTGTGCCGCATCGTGATAGGTGGAGGTGGCAGCCCGCTGCGCCAGCAGACGGTCGAAAGCCGCCCCATCCAGGGGCAAGGTCACCGGTACGTTTCCCTGCCACTGGGACAGATAGGCCGCGTTGGACAGGGTCAGCTCGTTGATGCCGTCCTCTCCCGGGGACAGCAGCGGCTCCCCCTCCAAAATGGCGTTGGCAAAATTTTGCAGGATGCCCGCGTGGGCGGTTTCCTTTTCCTCCGGGACAATCTCCGTATAATCCATGTCAATCTTGGCAAAGTCCAGCTGGGAGCCAAAGCGTACCTCCCGCTCATTGTGGCGCAGTTTCCACCACTTGAGCTTGCCCTCCTCCAGCACCAGCTTGCCAAGCTCGCCGGAAATCTCCAGGCGGTTGGTACCGGGAAATTCCCCCGTGCTGGTGATGAACAATCCCGTGGCGCCGTTGGCGTAGCGGGTAAAGAGGGTTGCTTCGTCCTCCACCTCGATATGGTGATACTTGGCCACTTCGCACTGGGCGGTCACCGAAGCCGGCATGCCGCAGATCCACTGCCACAGGTCCAGGTTGTGGGGCGCCTGGTTCAGCAGCACGCCGCCGCCCTCCCCTGCCCAGGTAGCCCGCCAGGAGCCGGAATCATAATAATGCTGGGTACGGTACCAGTTGGTGATGATCCACACGGTACGCTTCATTTCCCCCAGCTCACCCCCCTGGACAATCTCCCGGGGCTTGCGGAACAGGGGGTTGGTGCGCTGGTTGAGCATGATGGCAAATACCTTGCCGCTTTTCCGTGCGTCTTCCGCCAGCCGGCGTGCCTTGGTAATGCTGACCTCCATGGGCTTTTCCACCAGGGTATGCAGCCCCGCTCCCAGGGCAGCGGAGGCAATTTCCCCATGCAGGGGATGGGGCACCGCCACCACCGCGGCCTGCGCCCCCCCGGAAGCCAGCAATTCCCGATAATCCGCAAAGCGGGCCACGCCCGGGAAACGGCGGCGGCTCTCCGCCAGCCGCTCCGGGCGAATGTCGCACACCGCCGCCAGTTCCAGCCCGCGGATTTTGCCCTCCGCCAGGCAGGTGGCATGGGCAGTACCCATGTTGCCAAAGCCGATTACCGCTACCTTGATCCCCGACATATGCCTTCGCTCCTCACTGCTCAGCGGTTTCCGCCGTAGGTGCTGCTGGTGTCGGCAAACACAGCCTGGGTATCCGCCTTGCGGCGGGAAGTGGCCACCCGCTTCATCAGCTCCGTATAGAACAGGTCCTCATCCAGGGGAAGCTCCACCTTCTTGCCCAGGAAGGCGGAAAGATGCATGGCGTTGGACAGGGTAAGGCCATAAATGCCCTCGCTGCCGTGGGCCACCAGAGGCGTTCCCCGCAGGATTGCCCCGCCCCAGGCATTGATGACGCCCACGTGCTGCTCGTTCTTGCCGTCGGTCTCCACCGCCACCTCATGGGCGGGCATGGTAGCAAAGGGTGCCTTATTGGTGCGGCTCCACTCCGGCTCGGACACCTCAAACTCCAGCACGTGCAGCTGGCCATCCTCCACCACCAGCTTGGCGCGGTCCATCTGAATCTCAAAGCGGTTGGTGCCGTGGGCATCGCCGGTGGTGGTCACAAACACGCCCGTGGCGCCGTTGGCATATTCCACGTAGGTGGTTACGTCGTCCTCCACCTCAATGTCGTGCCATTGGCCAAAGCGCATCTGTGACAGTACGCTCACAGGCATACCGCAAATCCACTGCCACAGGTCCAGCTGGTGGGGGCACTGGTTCAGCAGCACGCCGCCGCCTTCCCCAGACCAGGTGGCACGCCAGGCCCCGGAATCATAGTACGCCTGGGGACGGTACCAGTCGGTGATAATCCAGTTGGTACGGCGGATCTGGCCATACTGGCCGGACTGCACCAGCTCCCGCATTTTGCGGTACACATGGTTGGTGCGCTGGTTGAACATCATGCCAAACACCACGTCGGGATGCTTGGCGGCCTCCTCGTTCATCTCCCGCACCTGCTTGGTATACACCCCCGCAGGCTTTTCCACCATCACGTGGATGCCCCGCTGCATGCAGGCCATGGCGTAGCGCGGATGATCGTAATGGGGTACGCAGACCATGCAGGCGTCGATGCAGCCGCTGTCCAGCATGGCCAGGGCGTCATCGAAATAGCGGATGTTCCCGGCCAGGTTGGCCTTGCCCCATTCCACCCGGGCGGGGTTGATGTCCGCCACCGCCACCAGGTCAAAATCCGGGCACTTGCCCTCCATAATGCTCCGGGCGTGACCGGAACCCATGTTGCCCAAACCGATGATACCCAGACGAATCTTCTTATCCATGCTGCTTACACTCCTTTTTTCTATGCGTAAGGTTGTTTACCGGAACCCGCGGGAAGCCAAATAGTCATAGCTGCGCTTGAGGCAGGCGAAGGGGTCCTCGCCGTGGCAGTCATCCTGCTCCACCAGCATGGTTTGGGTGCCGCCCGCTTCCGCCTTCTCAAACACCCGGTCAAAGTTGATGTTTCCCTCGCCAATCACCGCCATGGACCGGCCGTAGGCGAAGTCCTTGAGATGAATGCAGGGAATGCGCCCGGCCAGCTTTTCCAGCCATTCAGCCGGATCTCCGCCCCCTGCCTGCACCCAGAAGGTGTCCAGGGTAAAGCCCATGAGATCGGCGGGCATATCTTCCATGAGTTTTTCCAGCACCAGTTTATTTCCAAAACGCTGGAACTCCTGGTCGTGGTTATGGTACATGAACAGCTTGCCCGCGTCCCTGATGCGCTGGGCAATGGGACGGTAGGTCTCCAGAAAATGCGCATAGCAGTCGGGATCCTTTTCCCGGTCAAAGGGGTACCACCCCAGGCCGATATAGCCGCACCCGAAGGTATCGTGGTCGGCGATTACCTGTTCCAGTTCCCCGGTGAGCCTGGGTACGGGGGTATGCGTCAGTACGCACGTCAGACCGTTCCGGTCCAGCTGCTGCTTCAGCCATGCGCCTTCAAAGGGGCAGGTACCAGAAACCTGCACAATCCGGTAGCCAATGTCCGCAATGCGCCGGAGGGATTCCGCAAACCCCTCCAGGGTCTGGCAACTGTCCCGGACCGTATACATCTGTGCGCCAATTCTCATGTGCATTTCCGCTCCTTTCACGCTGCGACGTTACGAGCCGCTTTCCTCGCCGGGCTTGATTTCCGGCAGGCGCTCCCACAGGCTTTCCGTCCCCGTCCCTTGGGATGTCCTGCCTGCCGCGGGGGGCATATCCGTCATTTCCCGCAGCAGCAGGCTCTGCTCCCGGGTCAGGCGGCTGTAATCCCGGTTGGGCGACCGTCCAAAGTGCTTGACATAGTGCCGGTAAAAGCTGGTATAGTCCCCGAACCCCGCCGCTTCCGCCGTCTGGGCGGCAGGCAGCCCATTGATCAGCAGCTGCTGGGCATAGGTAACCCGCTTGTGCGAGAGGTATTCCATCACAGTGGCGCCCATGGCCCTGCGGAAAATCATGTTCAGGTGGCTCTTGGAAATAAAATATTTTTCCGCCAGGCCGTCCAGGGTGATGCGCTCGGTAAAGTGTTCGTTCAGGTATGCCGCCACTTGCTTGACCACGTCGGAAGGCCGGGTATTGGGCCGGGCAGGCAGGGGCAGGTTGCGCCGGTACACCAGCAGCCGCCCCAGCAGCGCCTCGGTAAACAGAGGGATTAATTTCCGCTGGAGCCCCTCCTCCACCCCCGCCAGGCTGTCAAACCCGGCGAAGGTCTCCTCCAGGCCCCACGCCCCTGCATCCTCCAGAAAGCGCAGGGCCGGGTCACCCTCCGCCGCCTCCAGCAGCAGATCCCTGCGCTCCACGCCCAGCATATCCGGGTCAAAGTGCAGGGTCCATCGCTCGTAAACCGCCGCGGAATGCACCCGCACGCCATGGAATTCGTTGGGCAGAATCACCAGCATCGTCCCCGGCCGGAGCTGCCGCTCCACCCCGGAAAGCAGGTAGTCCACCTCGCCGCGCACAAAGTAATACAGTTCATAAAAGGGATGCGCGTGGATCATGTACCCCTGGGACGCCACCTGGCTCCTGGTGTGGGAAAAGCTATACAGCGCCGAATCCATCCTACAGCCGTTCATGGCCGCGTCCTCCTCCATGCGCGTCTATTATAGTGCATGCATCCTTCTTCTGGCCACATTTTACATGAAAATCAGCATATTTGCAATGTTTCGGTGTTCTTTTGCAATGGGAAGTCCCTTTCCCAAAAAATTTTTGCCTGCGCGCAACCCGCACCCCTGCTTTCCCCCCTGGACAAACCTTGCGGGGTATGCTATAAAGTGTGCTGGAAGATATGCAAAGGAGCATGAAAAGGCTATGTTCAACAAGCGTCGTCCCGCCCAAGCCGCGGCAGGGAACAGCATCATTGACGGCGTCATCTGGAAGCAGCTGCTGATCTTCTTCTTTCCCATTCTGCTGGGCACGTTTTTCCAGCAGCTGTACAACACCGCGGATGCCATCATCGTGGGCAAGTATGTGGGCAAGGAAGCCCTGGCGGCGGTGGGCGGCGCCACCGGCAACCTGATTAACCTGATTGTCGGCTTCTTTGTGGGCCTGTCCTCGGGCGCCACGGTGATTATCTCCCAGTTCGTCGGCGGTCGCCGGGAGCAGGAAGTCAGCGCGGCGGTGCATACCGCCGCCGCCCTGGCGCTGGCTGGCGGCCTGGTGCTGTCGGTGCTGGGGATTATGTTCTCCCCCACGCTGCTGCGCTGGATGGGCACCCCCGAGGATGTCATGGGGCACGCGGTTACCTACATTCGCATCTATTTTGCAGGCATGATTCCCAACCTGATTTACAACATCGGTTCCGGTGTGCTTCGTGCCGTGGGAGATTCCCGCCGGCCCCTGTATTTCCTGATCTGCGCGTGCATGGTGAATATCCTGCTGGACGTGCTGCTGGTGCTGGGGCTGGAGATGGGCGTAGCCGGCGCGGCCCTGGCGACCATTTTCTCCCAGGCGGTGAGCGCGGTGCTGGTGGTGCTGACCCTGGCACGCTCCAACTACGCCTACCGGCTGGAGCTGCGCAAGATCCGCTTCCACATGGACCTGCTGGGGCGCATTGTGCGCATTGGCCTGCCCGCCGGGCTGCAATCGGTGATGTATTCCCTTTCCAATGTCATCATTCAGGCCAGCGTGAACGGCTTCGGCACGGATATTCTCGCGGCCTGGACCGCCTATGGCAAGCTGGACGGCCTGTACTGGATGACCGTCAACGCCTTCGGGGTGGCCATCACCACCTTTGTGGGGCAAAACTTCGGCGCCCAGCGCTATGACCGGGTCAAAAAGAGCGTTCGCGCGTGCCTGGGCATGACGGTCCTGGCCACGGCAATCATCAGCACGGTGCTGCTGCTCTTTGGGGAAACGCTCTACCGGCTGTTCTCCGACGACTCGGAGGTGATCCGCCTGGGGCTGGTGATTCTGCGGCTGCTGGTGCCCACCTATCTGACCTATATCTGCATTGAAGTGCTGGCCGGCGCTGTGCGTGGAGCCGGTGATTCGCTGATTCCCACGCTGATCACCCTATGCGGCGTCTGCCTGCTGCGGGTGGTGTGGGTCATGGCCATCGCCCCGGCATACAACAGCATCACCTTCATGCTGCTCAGCTACCCCATCACCTGGTCCATCACTTCCCTGCTTTTCATCGGCTACTACCTCAAGGGCGGCTGGCTCAAGCGCTGCATCCGTAAAGCGGGATTCACCGAGCCGGAAAGCGCATCATAACCGGCGTTCTGACCTGGGCGGCTTTTGTACCGTCCAGGTTTTTTTGCGCTTTTTTTGTCCACGTGCAGGGATGCACACCGCTGCCGCGTAATTTTACACCTATGAAGAATTCCCGGGCTGTACAATTCGGGCAGTTTCTAGTAAAATAATGCTGGTGGTTTTTCACCTGCCATGAACCATGTAAGGAGAATAAAGAAAATGATGAAAAAATGCGTTGCTCTTCTCCTGGCGTTGATCATGACGCTGTCCTTATGCCCCGCCCTGGGGGAAAGCGCCGCCGAAGCGCTGGACTATGAGGAGCTTACCGCCTGGGTACAGGGCTACAAGGACCGTGCCCTGGCCGCCGGCGCACCCCTGAACGATCCCACGGAGGAGGCAGCCCACACCGAGGATGGCTATGCCTTTATTTATGATTTTGCTACCCTGTACATGGATCGTCCGGAGATGACCCAGGACAGCGTGGTGCAGGCCCTGGTGATCACATCCTCCGAAGAAGTCGGTCCGCGCAATACGCGCATTGATAACCTCTCCAGCGAGGTTATTGACGCCTTCTACCAGGAAAACCCCGACCTGGTGGGCGACAGCAGCTTTGCCGCGCTGTATCTGAGCGACACCATGCCCGCCGGGGCCATGTGGGGCTGGGTGCAGCGGGATGGCCAGCGGATTATGACCATTCAGTACGCGGTGCACGAGCAGCTCTCCTCCGGCGGTGACGGCTATACCGATTGCGGGCTGGTCTACACGATTCAGAACAACCTGGTGGCCGCCATACGGGCCTATGGGCTGAACGTAACCATCAGCGCCGATCAAGTGCGCAGCAACCTGGACGCTGTCCAGGAGGTTTGCGAAAAGAAGGACTATGCCCAGGTGCCCACCAGCGTCAACGGTGCTGAGCTGGAAGTGTTTGGCCGGGATGACCTGGTGTTCTCGGGCATGGATTTCCTGTCCCTGACCCCGGAAGCAGCCCAGGAGCGTTTGGGCGCGCCCCAGGAGGATAACTGGATGCAGGACGACGATGGCAGCTATCTGCGCGCCATGGAGTTCACCACCTGCGCCATGACCTTTTCCTATGACGCGCAAAAGGCCAATCCCAAGCTGGAGGTGCTGACCATCGACATGGACGGCCTGGAAGGCCCCCGCTGCGTGCGGGTGGGGGATACCCTTTCCAGCGTCATCAGCCGTTTCCGCAATGGGGAAGGGGCCTATGACGGCGTAAGCCGCGAGGTGCTCTATGGCGACGGAGAAAACGCTCCCTACGGCCTGGCGGAATATGGCAGCGACGCCTCCGCCAGTCTGTGGTATGCCCTGAAGCTCGATGATGGTCAGGTCATTGTGCTGTACATGGGCTTTGTGCAGATGTACCTCAACGACATTACCCTCTACATCGACGGCTGACCGCCCGGTTCATTCCCAAGAAAAACCCAAGAAGGGGGCATGACTTACGAAGATCGATTTAACTTGCCCGGTGGAAATGTGGCGCGCTGAACTCCCCCGGGAGGATTATCCGGCATGCGAGTTGATCATGTACAATCTTTCGGATAAACTGGTTATTTCCTGCGAAGTGACCCTGCTGCTCCAGGGCCAGGACGGAGAGGAGCTGGAGCGGCTGATTTATCGCGCCCATGCCCTGGAAGGCCGTCCCCGCAGCGTGTTCCCCATGGTGGTGCCCGTGGAGGAAAGCCTCCACCCCACCGGGCTGGAAGTGATTATCGAAAAAGTATGGTATGACGATAACGACGTGTGGCGCCGGGGAAAGGGCTCCCTGTGCGAATATACCTCCAATGCCCTGCCCAACGGGCGCAACCTGGAGCTGCTGCGCTTTGTGGCGGGAAGCAACGCCGTGGGCTACCCCGAAAATCAGGACGGGGTATGGGTCTGCGTCTGCGGCCGGCCCAATCCGCCCTATCTGCACACCTGCGTGCGTTGCCAACGCTCCCGGGAGCAGGTCTTTGCCCGATACAATAAGGAAGCCATTGAAAAAATCGCCGCGCAACGGGATCAGCAGCTGGCCCTGAAAGCCAAAGCCGCCCGGGAGGACGCCTCCCGCCTGCAGCTGGAGCGGGAACAGGAATACGACAAGAAAAAGAAAAAGCAGCGCCGTGCCATCAAGATCACCGCCATTGCCGCGGCGGGCGTCGCGGTGGCCTACGGAGTCGTGTTTCACGGCATCCCGTACCTGCGCTACCAGGGCGCGGTAAGCGCCTTTGAAAACGGGGACTATGCCGGGGCGCAGAGCGTATTTGCCGACATGGCGGGTTACGCGGATGCCGATGCCTATGTGCTGCGCTGCC
>ENA-UONY01002881-UONY01002881.1-human-gut-metagenome-genome-assembly--contig:-CS9-NODE-2881-length-11489-cov-6.490642_pt1 | contig 11489 bp, 10 predicted proteins | sample MGYA00242465_ERZ724012 | MGnify/ENA metagenome assembly ERZ724012 | reverse complement strand
GCACTGCGCCGCCCAGGTCTATTCTTCTGTGGGGGAGGGCCCCTTCCGCTGGTACCGCTGCTCCAGGTGGCGGAACAGCCGGTAGAGCACCACCACGGCGGCGGCGGCCAGGATTACCTCGGCGGTGAGCTGGGCATAGGCCAGGCCGTAGAGGGGGAAGAGGGCGTTTAAGAGGAGCAGGGCGGGGATCTCCAGCACCACCTTGCGGAGGATGGCGAAGGCGAAGGCGTTCTTCCCCAAGCCGCAGGCCTGGAACACGCCCACCGCCAGGAAGTCCAGGCCCAAGAAGGGCAGGGCCAGGCAGAAGCCCCGGAGGAAGGCGGCGCCGTAGGCCACGATCTCGTCGTTGTTCATGAACAGGCGGATCCAGGTGCCGGCCCCGAAGAAGTACACCAGCAGCATGAACACCTGGAAGCCCACGGCGATGCGGGCGGTGAAGAAGAAGGCCTTCTTCAGCCGCTTGATGTTGCCGCTGGCATAGTTGTAGCTCACCAGGGGCATGACGCCTTGGGAGACCCCCAGGGCGATCTGGAAGGTGACAGAGTTGATCTTTTGGGCGATGCCCATGGCCGCCACGGCGTTGGAGCCGAAGGAGGCGGTGAAGTTGTTGAGCACGCTCATGCCGGTGACGTTCAGGAGGTTCTGGATGGAGGCGGGGATGCCCACCGCGCACACACCCCAGACGATGTGGCGCTGGAAGCCGAATTTCTTGGGGTCGATGCACACGTAGGTGCGGCCCCGCTTGACGTACAGCAGCACGAAGAAGTAGCCGCAGGCCACGCAGTTGGAGAGGAAGGTGGCCAGGCCCGCGCCCTCGGCGCCCATGTGCAGGCCCCAGGGCAGGATGAACACCGGGTCCAAAAGGATATTGAGGAAGCACCCGCACATGGTGCCCACACTGGCGTGCATGGACGAGCCCTCGGCCCGGACCAGGTAGGCCATGACCACGTTGAGGATGGAGGGCACCGCCCCGAAGGTCACCGTCCACTTGGCGTAGCCGATGGTGGCGGCCATGGTCTCCTCGTTGGCGCCCAGCACGGTGAGCAGGGGCTCTTGAAACGCAGTATACAGCACGGAGAACAGCAGGCCCGCGATCACCGAGCAGTAAAACCCGAAGGCAGAGCTGCGGGCCACGGTGTCGTGATCTTTTTTGCCCAGGGCCCGGCTCATCATGCTGGAGGAGCCCACGCCGAACAGGTTGTTCACCGCGTTGAAGGCTAGCAGCAGGGGGGCCGCCAGGGTGACGGCGGCGTTTTCCACCGCGTTGTTCAGCATGCCCACAAAGTAGGTGTCTGCCAGGTTGTACAGCACCATCACCAGGGAGCTGAGCACCGTGGGGATGGCCAGCTTCATCACCGCCCGGGGGATGGCCATGGATTCGAATAATTCTGTTTTCTGCCGGTCTTCCATGGGGTCTCTTCACGCCTTTCCCGGCCCAGGGGCCGCGTATTTATTTATTGTATCACGCCGAAAACCGTTGCGCAAGGCCTGGGGGCATGTCGCCCAAAAAGTTTCCTTCCTGTTTGGCGGGACTTTGGACAAAGGGGTTTTTTTCAAGTTTTTCCCCTTCTCCCCCTTGCAAAAAATTTTACTTTGCCGTACAATTAGTTCGTGACCTAATTATTATCATCGCGGACCCCCGGCCAGCTGGGCCGGGCCCTGGCAGGGCAGCCTGTGCCCCCAGGCGGCATTCTTTTGGAAAGGTAGGTTTTTCTATGGTCCACATCCTGAAAACCCTGGCCGGCAGCATACGGGAATATAAAAAGCCCTCGCTCCTGGCCCCCGTCCTCGTAACGGGCGAGGTCGTCATGGAATGTATCATCCCGTTCATCATCGCCAACCTGGTCAACGAGATCCAGATGGGCATCGACATGCCCACCCTGCTGCGCTACGGCGCCATCCTCATCGTGATGGCGGGCCTGTCCCTGGCCTTCGGCGCTCTGGCGGGCAAGGCGTGCTCCACCGCCAGCTGCGGCTTTGCCCGCAACCTGCGCAAGGACATGTTCTATAAGATCCAGGGGTACTCCTTCGAGAACATCGACAAGTTCTCCGTGTCCAGCCTGGTAACCCGGCTGACCACGGACATCACCAACGTGCAGATGGCCTACATGATGATCATCCGCACCGCGGTGCGCAGCCCCCTGATGCTGGTCTTTTCCTTTGTGATGGGCTTTATGATGGGGGGCAAGATGGCCTTCATCTTCCTGTTCACCATCCCGGTTCTGGGCATCGGGCTGTTCTTCGTCACCAAAAAGACCATGCCCCTGTTCCGCCGGGTGTTCCGCAAGTACGACAACCTGAACGCCTCCATCCAGGAGAACATCCGGGGCATGCGGGTGGTAAAGGCCTACGTGCGGGAGGACTATGAGAAGAAGAAGTTCGACGCCGCCGCCGAGGACGTGCAGAAGGACTTTACCAAGGCCGAGCGCATCCTGGCCATCAACAACCCCCTGATGCAGTTCTGCATCTACGCGGTGATGATCTTCGTCATGTCCTTCGGCTCCTACACGGTCATCACCTCCCAGGGCATGGACCTGGACGTGGGCCAGATGAGCTCCCTGCTCACCTACAGCTTCCAGATCTTGATGAGCCTGATGATGCTCTCCATGATCTTCGTCATGGTCACCATGTCCGCCGAGAGCGCCGAGCGTATCGTGGAGGTCCTCTCGGAGGAGAGCACCCTGCAGAACCCGGAGCACCCGGTGATGGAGGTAAAGGACGGCTCTATCGACTTTGACCATGTGAGCTTCAAATACTCGAAAAAGGCCAGCCGCTACGCTTTGTCCGACATCGACCTGCACATCAAGAGCGGGGAGGTCATCGGCATTCTGGGCGGCACGGGCTCTTCCAAGACCACCCTCATCCAGCTGATCCCCCGGCTGTACGACGCCACTGAGGGCACAGTGAAGGTGGGCGGCCTGGACGTGAAGGACTACGACCTGGAGACCCTGCGCAACCAGGTGGCCGTGGTGCTGCAGAAGAACGAGCTGTTCTCCGGCACCATCAAGGAGAACCTGCGCTGGGGCAACCCCAACGCCACCGACGAGCAGCTGGAGGAGGCATGTAAGCTCTCCCAGGCGGACGAGTTCATCCAGCAGTTCCCCCAGAAGTACGACACCTACATCGAGCAGGGGGGCACCAACGTGTCCGGCGGGCAGAAGCAGCGGCTGTGCATCGCCCGGGCCCTGCTGAAGAAGCCGAAGATTCTGATTCTGGACGACTCTACCAGCGCGGTGGACACCCGCACCGACGCCCTCATCCGCCAGGGCTTCCGGAAGTTCATCCCCGAGACCACCAAGATCATCATCGCACAGCGGGTGGCCTCGGTGCAGGACGCCGACCGGATCATCCTGCTGAACAACGGCGCCATCGAGGCCCTGGGCTCCCACAAGGAGCTGATGGAGACCAGCGCCACCTACCGGGAGATCTACACCTCGCAGAACCGCGTGAGCGATGACGGAAAGGAGGCTGAAGCCTGATGCCAATGCCGAAAAAGGGGGGCGCCCCCCTGCCGAAGGGCCACCGCAAAGACGTTTTGCTGCGGCTGATCAAGATGCTGTTCCGCTTTTACCCCGTGCTGCTGCCGGTGGCGCTGGTGTGTATCCTAGCCAACGCCATCATCAGCTCCATCCCCCAGGTGTTCATGCAGAAGGTCATCTCCCTGGTGGAGCAGACCTGGCAGTCCGGCGACTGGGCCGCGGTGTCCGGGCCCCTGCTGGGCCTGGTAGCCACCCTGGTGGTGCTCTATGTGCTCAGCCTCATCGCCGGCGCTACCTTTAACCAGCTGATGGCCGTCATCACCCAGGGCTCTCTGGCCAAAATGCGGGAGAAGATGTTCAACGGCATGCAGGACCTGCCCATCAAGTATTTCGACACCCACAATCACGGCGACGTGATGAGCTACTATACCAACGACATCGACACCCTGCGGCAGATGATCTCCCAGTCTTTGCCCAACTTCATCATCTCCGGGGTGACCATCATCACCGTGCTGTCCATCATGCTCTACTTCAGCGTATGGATGACCCTGCTCATCCTGCTGGGGGTTTTCGCCATGGTGATGGTGACCAAGGTGGTGGGCGGCCGGTCCTCCCGCTACTTTGTGCGGATGCAGCAGTCCATCGCCAACACCGAGAGCGTGGTGGAGGAGATGATGAACGGCCAGAAGGTCATCAAGGTGTTCTGCCACGAGGAGGGCGCCAAGGAGGACTTCGACCGGGTGAACGACGACCTGTTCCACAACGCCGAGCAGGCCAACATCTACGCCAACATGCTCATGCCCATTTTGAACAACATCGGCAACGTGCTGTACGTGTTCGTGGCGGTGCTGGGCGGCATCCTGCTGATGACCGGCGCCCCCAACCTGAGCCTTTCGGGCATGGCCTTCAGCATCAGCATCGTGGTGCCCTTCCTGAACATGACCAAGCAGTTCTGCGGCTCCATCAGCCAGGTGTCCAACCAGCTGAACATGGTGATTATGGGCCTGGCGGGCACCCAGCGGATCTTCGACCTCATCGATGAGAAGCCGGAGAAGGACGAGGGCTACGTCACCCTGGTAAACGCCAAAGAAAACGCCGACGGCACCCTGACCGAGTGCAAGGAGCGCACCGGCCTGTGGGCCTGGAAGCATCCCCACCAGGCGGACGGCACCGTGACCTACACCCGCCTGGAGGGCGGGGTGGTCTTAGACGACGTGGACTTCGGCTACAACCCGGACAAGATGGTGCTGCACAACATCAGCCTGTACGCCAAGCCCGGCCAGAAGATCGCCTTCGTGGGCTCTACCGGTGCGGGCAAGACCACCATCACCAACCTGATCAACCGTTTTTACGACATCGCCGACGGCAAGATCCGCTACGACGGCATCAATATCAATAAGATCAAAAAGGCGGACCTGCGGCGCAGCCTGGGCATGGTGCTCCAGGACACCAACCTGTTCACCGGCACCGTGATGGACAACATCCGCTACGGCCGCCTGGAGGCCACCGACGAGGAGTGCATGGCCGCCGCCAAGCTGGCCGGCGCCCACGACTTCATCACCCGCCTGCCCCAGGGCTACGACACGCCCCTCTCCGGCAACGGCGCCAACCTGTCCCAGGGCCAGCGGCAGCTGCTGTCCATCGCCCGTGCGGCGGTGGCCGACCCGCCGGTGATGATTCTGGACGAGGCTACCTCCTCCATCGACACCCACACCGAGGCCATTGTCCAGAAGGGCATGGACGCCCTGATGACCGGCCGCACCGTGTTCGTCATCGCCCACCGGCTGTCCACCGTGCAGAATTCCGACGCCATTATGGTGCTGGAGCACGGGCGGATCATCGAGCGGGGCACCCACGACCAGCTCATCGCCCAGCACGGCACGTACTACCAGCTGTACACCGGCGCCCTGGAGCTGGAATAAGCACAGACAGAAAAAGGCCCTCCCAAAAATGGGAGGGTCTTTTTTGTTGGTTTACTGGAAGGTGAAGCGGACGCTTGCCACATACCGCTCTCCGGCGGGGAGGGACAGCAGGGTGGGCTGGGTCTCCAGGTCCTCCACCACGTCCTGGCGGGAGGGCAGGGAGCACCAGGGCTCGATGCACACATAGGGGGCCGCCATGTTCGGCTGGTGCCAGATGCCCAGGAAGGGGATGCCGGCAAACTCGGCCTTTACGGCGCGCTTGCCCTTCGCCGACCGGAGGGTCACCTGGCTGCCGCAGTCCCGCAGCACGATGGCGTCCTGGTCGAACAAGTCGTGGCGCAGGGGCAGCCTGCCGTGTTCCAGGGGGTAGGGGGTGTCCTCCCCGCTTAAAAAGCACTGGGGGGTAAAGCCGATGCGCACGGGGGAGACATCCGGGGCGAATTCCAGGGAGTAGTCGGTGAAGTCCAGGCCCTCCTCCAGGGGCACCCGGAAGCCGGGGTGGGCCCCCAGGCCGAACCACATGGTCTCCTCGCCGGTGTTCTCCACGGTGTACTCCTGGGTGAGGGTGTTCCCCGCCAGGCGGTAGGCCACGGTGAAGCGGAAGGGGAAGGGGTAGCGGGCCCGGGTCTCCGGGGTATCGCAGAGGGTGAAGCGCAGCTGGTCCTCAGTTTTTTCACAGGCGAATTCCGTGCCGGAGGCAAACCCGTGGATGGGCAGGGAATAGCTCTTCCCCCGGTAGGTGTACTTCCCGCCGGTGAGCCGGGCCACATAGGGGAAGAGCACCGGGGCCCGGTCCCCCCAGATGTCCGCCTGGCCGGGCCAGAGGTACTGGGCGCCGCCGGCCCCCCGGATCTCCTTGAGCTGGGCGCCCAAAGTCTCCGCGGAGACGGTAAGTATGCCGTTGGTGATGGTGTAGTCCATGGGCAAGCATCCTCTCTTTTGTGATTTTTAGTGCTGGGGCAAGACCCGGAGGGTCAGGCGTTCTCTTGGAAGGACCGACCCAACCGGCTAAAATCGTGTTTCAGGTCGATCATGCTGTGTCCTCCTTTGTTCTATTTTCCATCTGTCTCCCCAAAAAATCGTTCGTAACACAAGTCCCCGTCGAAGACACGTTTCAGCGGCAGCACCGCCGCGCCGTACAGGGAGGCGTCGGTGAAAAAGGCGCTGCGCAGCAGGGGGATGCGGCCGGCCCCCCGGGCCAGCACGTTCCGGTTGACCCGCTCCTCCAGCCAGGCCAACTGGGCGTCGGACAGGAAAGCGGCGTAGTTGCCGATGATCACCGCTTCCGGGTCCACCAGGTTGCACAGGTCCACCAGGGCGATGGAGAGCTTGTCCAGCACGTCCTCCATCAATTCCCGGCCCCCGGGCACCGCGGCGCAGGAGCGGCAGAATTCCTGGAAGGAGGGGAAGTCCCGCCCCAGCTCCTCCCGGAAGCTTGCCAACACCTTGGGGGGGTTGACGTACAGCTCCAAGCAGCCCCGGCGACCGCAGGCGCACAGGGGGCCGTTGTAGTCGATGGTGGTGTGGCCCAGCTCCCCCACAAAGCCCTGGCGGCCCCGAAACAGGGAGTCGTTCACCACCAGTCCGGCGCCGACGCCGTAGGACAGGCCCACGTACGCGAAATTGTGATAGGCCGCCCCGCAGCCGTACAGCTTTTCCGCCAGGGCGGAGGCGTCCATGTTGTTCATCAGGAAAACGGGCTTTCCCAGCCGGCGGGAGAGCTCCTCGGTGATGGGCACATCCTGGATGCCGTAAAAATCCGGGGGATTCAGCAGCCGGCCCTGCTCCGCGTTCAGCGGGCCGATGGAGGCCACCCCCACGCCCAGCACCTCCCTGCCGCAGACGGCGGAGACCTCCCGGGCCAGGGCTTCCATCTTCCCCAGCAGGCTCTCTGTGGTCTCCTCCGGGCACAGGTCCACCTGGGAGCGGGCCAGGGTGCGCAGGTCCATAGTGGCGGCGATGGCCTGGCAGTTGTTCCGGTTCAGGGCCAGGCCCACCACCGCCGGGGCCTGGGCGGTGAGGCGGAGCTCCACCTGGGGCCGGCCCACGCCGGCACAGCCGCCGGCCTCCTCCTCAATCAGCCCGGCCCGCAGCAGCTCCGCTGTGATGTTGCTCACCGTCATTTTTGCCAGCCCCACCCGCCGGGTGATCTCCGTGCGGGACAGGCCTTGGCCGCTGCACAACAGCCGCAGCACCAGCAGCCGGTTGGTCTGTTTGGTGTACTGCGGACTGATCCCCTTCGTGCGCATAAACTCCCCCCTTTTGTGCTGCGGCTCCCTGCGGGGCCGCTTTTCAGCGGGCCTTGCCGGCGCTGCCGAAAATGCCCATCTTCTCCAGGACCACCGCTTTTACGGCCTGGGCCTGGGGGCCCATGAGGCTGGTCATGCCCATGCCGGGCTGCCAGCCGTCGTGGACGGCCTTGGCGGCTGCCACGTCCAGGTCGGTGAAGATATTCACTTTCGCGATGCCCGCCTGGATGCAGTCCTGGAAATTCTGGACCGACAGGCCGGAGCCCCCGTGGAGCACCAAAGGCGTCTCCACCGCCTGGGCAATCTCCCGCAGCCGGGGGATGTCCAGCTTGGGGGCGGAGCGGTAAGCCCCGTGGGCCGTACCGATGGCCACCGCCAGGGCGTCCACCCCGGTGCGGCGGCAGAACTCCACCGCCTCCTGGGGCTGGGTGAACACGCTGTCGTCCCCGCCGCCGGCGTTGGCGCCCACGTGGCCCAGCTCCGCCTCTACGGTGACGCCCCGGGCGTGGGCCTCTTTGACCAGCCCGGCCACAGCTTGGCAGTTGCCCTCAAAATCTAAAGTGGAACAGTCGTACATCACCGAGCGGAAGCCCAGGTCCATGGCCTCGTGGACTTTCTCCAGGGTGAGGCCGTGGTCGAAGTGGAGCACCACCGGCACAGTGGCCTCCTCCGCCATGGGCAGGAGGAAGGAGGCCAGCTCCTTGAGGGAGGCGTAGGGCAGCAGGATCTCCGCCGAGCCGATAATCACCGGGGAGCCCAGCTCCTCGGCGGCGGCCAGCACGCCCTTGGCCATCTCCAAATTCACGGTATTGAACAGCCCCACCGCGTAGTGCTCCCGCTTTGCCCGGGGCAAAACTTCCTTCAATGTTGCCAGCATAATTCCTCAATCCTCCAAAGTGGGCAGGCGCACGATATTGGGGTCGGTAAAAATATCGTACTCGTCGTAGCTTTTCGTGCTGAACTCAGACACCACCGCGCCCTCGGGACCGGCCTGGAACCAGTGCCGGGTGTCGGGGGTCATGGTGAGCTGCTGGCCGGGCCGCAGCACCACCTGGTGCCACACGGTGTACCACTCCTCGCAGCCCTTGGGGGGCTGGCACACCGGGTCCGCCGTGGGTTCCCCCTCGATGTACACGTAGCAGGTGCCGTAGCGGCAGCGGAAGGTCTCCTCCTTACCGGGGTAGTGGATCTCCTCCACCGGGGCGTGGCGGTGCTCCGGGCAGGTCTGCCCCGGGAAGAGCACCATCTCCTTCGCGCAGCAGCGCTCGGTATTCACATAGGTGATGATCTCCAGGCCGGTGTCCTCCAGGCGGCCCAAGCCGAAGTCGGCCACCTCCAGGCGCTCCCGCTCCTCCGGCGTGAGGACGATGTGGGCCTTTTCGTACAGCTCCAGCGCCCGGCGGCGGGCTTCTTCATACACAGATTTTTTCAATGCCAAGTACCCCCTTCGTGTTGTTTGAGAAATTCCTGGGCCTCTGCCAAGGGCCGCAGCCCGGTAGAGGCGCCCATCTCCATAACGCACAGGGCCCCCGCCGCGTTGGCCAGCTGGCCGCAGCGCCGGAAGTCCCACCCCTGGGCCAGGCCGCACAGGAACCCGGCGCAGAAGGCGTCCCCCGCCCCGGTGGTGTCCACCGCTTTTACACCCTGGCAGGCGGGCAGGGTAAAGCGCTCCCCGCCGGCGGGACAGAAATAGGCCCCCTTGCTCCCCAGCTTGATGATGACGTTCTTCACCCCCCGCTCCAGGAAGAAATCGGCGATGTCCGCCGGCTCCTCCCGGCCGCTGAGCTGCTGGGCCTCCTCCAGGCTGGGCATGAACAGGTCCAGCCAGGGCAGGGAGGGGGCCACCTTGGGCAGCCACACCCCTTGGAAATCCCAGGCGGTGTCCATCACCGTGTACTTCCCCTGGCCCTGGGCCTGCCGCAGCAAAGCCGCGCAGGGCTCCCCGTCGAAGGCGTCCATGAGCATGGCCCCCGCCACGAACACGATGCCGCAGTCCTCCGGCAGGGGGTCGGGCAGGTCCTGCCGGGTGAGGGCCGAGGTGGAGCCCGGGTAGTATAAAAAGCTGCGCTCCCCTTCGGAGTTGATGCACACCACCGAGGTAGTGGTCTGCTCGGGGCCCTCCACCACCCAGGAGATCTCCACCCCCGCGCCGGCGGCCTGCTCCTTCACGAAGCTGCCGAAGCTGTCACGGCCCACCCGGCAGGCCAGAGCCGCCGGGGCCCCCAGCTTGGCCAGGTCGATGGCGGCGTTGGACGCGCAGCCCCCTACGTGGATGCTGGAGGTGCCCACGGCCTGGAGCACTCCGGGCCGGGGCAGGGCATCTACCGGGGAGAGCATGACATCGGTGGTCACGCTGCCGATACAAAGGATCTTTTTCATGTCGCGCCTCCTCCTTGTTGCGTAGTTTGAGTATAATCGTTTTCAGCACATTTGTAAATAGAATATACAAAAAACGTCTTCGCCAATTCCGCCTAATTTTTCCGGGAATTTTTTCACACTTTCACAAAGCAGGGCAAAAGAAAAACCCCAGGACGGCTGTCCTGGGGTTTTGGAAAAGCAAAATCGAAAATTTAGCGCTTGCTGAACTGGGGAGCGCGACGGGCGGCTTTCAGGCCGTATTTCTTCCGCTCCTTCATTCTGGGGTCGCGGGTGAGGAACCCGGCCTTCTTCAGCAGGGGACGGAGGTTCTCGCTGTCGTACTGCAGCAGGGCGCGGGCCACGCCGTGGCGGATGGCGCCGGCCTGGCCGGTAACGCCGCCGCCGGAGACCCGGCACACGATGTCGAACTTACCGTCGGTATTGGTGAGGGTGAGGGGCTGACGGACAATGTACTTCAGCGTATCCAGGCCAAAATAATCGTCGATGTCACGGTCGTTGATGGTGACCTTGCCGGTGCCCTGGTAGATGCGGACACGGGCCACAGAGCTCTTGCGGCGGCCGGTGCCGTAGAAATAAGGTGCAGTCTCGTACATAGTTTACGTCCTCCTCTTTACAGATTCCAAGCGTCGGGCTTCTGGGCGGCGTGCTTGTGCTCGCTGCCGGCGTAGGCCCGCAGGCGGCCCATGGCGTTGCGGCCGATGGAGTTGGAGGGGATCATGCCCTTAACGGCCAGCTCCATAGCCAGCTCCGGCTTGGTCTTCATCAGGGTGTCGTAGCGGACAGCCTTGAGATGGCCGATATAGCCGGTGTGGCGGTAGTAGTACTTCTTCTCCGCCTTGCCGCCGGTGAGGACGGCGTCCTTGCAGTTGATGATGATGACATGGTCGCCGCAATCCACATGGGGGGCGAACGTGGGCTTATGCTTGCCGCGCAGCAGCACGGCGGCCTGGGCGGCTACACGGCCCAGGGGCTTTCCGGCGGCGTCGATCACATACCACTTGCGGTCGATCTCGCCAGCCTTCGGCATGGTAGTAGACATACTCGTTACCTCCGTCGTTTCCTTATATATTTCCAGTGTATACCGAACAAAAGGAAGCCCCCGCGTTCGGGAGCTTCCCTATGATAGCACAGGGTTTTTCCGGTGTCAACACCTTTTCGAAGGTTTTTTCATCTATATTTTTCGAGCTCTTGTTTTCTCGTGTTTTCACCTGTTTTTCTCTCGTTTTCTCACTTGCGATTTTCACTTTCCCCCACCAGGCGCCAGGCCGCCAGGGCCAGGTATTCCGGCCGTCCCCCGCTCTGGATGGACAAAAGCAACTCCCGCCGGGGGGCGGCCTCCCCAAAGCCGCACAAAAACGCGGCCTCCCGGGGGTGGTCGTACAGCCAGCGCAGGGCCCGAACGAAGTCCGCCTCCCGGCCGGGGCACAGCTGCCGCAGCCACTGGGCCAGCTCTCCGGCGG
>ENA-UONY01002877-UONY01002877.1-human-gut-metagenome-genome-assembly--contig:-CS9-NODE-2877-length-11503-cov-4.248515_pt1 | contig 11503 bp, 6 predicted proteins | sample MGYA00242465_ERZ724012 | MGnify/ENA metagenome assembly ERZ724012 | reverse complement strand
ACCGATCACCTCGACACTGCCAGTGTCGCGCTCTAGCCAGATGAGCTAACGCCCCTTTTCTATCTTATATGATAACGTTTGTAAACGAATCTTTTTTGTTGCCGCAAATATAATGCATTATTCTGAAATAATTGCTATGTTTGCGGTAAATAATAGTATGAAATTAAGATATGCTGATTTATAATACAACTTTTCAAGTGGACGATGACGTTCACGACAATTTCATGATTTGGATAAAAGAGAGTTATATTCCTGAAGTACAGAAACACGGTACGTTGAAGGCACCGCGCATTTGCAGGATATTAAGTCATCGGGAAGAAGGAAGTGCGTATTCTTTGCAATGGGAGGTGGAAAGCAGTGGATTACTACATCGCTGGCATCTGGAACAGGGAGTGCGGCTAAATGACGAACTGGCAAAAATATTTAAAGATAAAGTGATCGGGTTTCCGACCTTGATGGAGGTGATAGAGTGATTCAACCGGTAAAAGAAAAGATAATCCTGGGGATTGACCCCGGTACGACAATCATGGGATACGGTGTTCTAAGAGTGAAAGGAACCAAGCCCGAAATGATTGCGATGGGGATTATCGACTTGCGTAAATTTGCCAACCACTATCTGAAACTTCGCCATATCCATGAACGGGTATTGAGTATTATTGAAAGTTATCTGCCTGATGAGCTGGCTATTGAAGCGCCTTTCTTCGGTAAAAATGTACAATCGATGTTGAAGTTGGGCCGTGCACAGGGGGTAGCGATGGCAGTGGCGTTGAGCCGGGATATTCCGATTACGGAATATGCTCCTTTGAAGATAAAGATGGCTATCACCGGAAACGGGCAGGCATCAAAAGAACAGGTAGCGGATATGTTGCAGCGGATGTTGCGCTTTCCCAAAGAGGATATGCCTACTTTTATGGATGCAACAGACGGATTGGCGGCAGCCTATTGTCATTTCCTGCAAATGGGGCGGCCGACCATGGAAAAAGGTTATAATAGCTGGAAGGATTTTATAGCGAAGAATCCGGATAAGGTGAAGTAAAGCGACTGATTATAGGGATAGATATAAAGGAAATATCTAGGGGAGGTTTAAATGAAGATGGGAAGTAATTATTTAGCAATATTAGGGGTGACTACAGTGACAACAGTAATGAGCTGCTCCCCTGCGAAAAAGGAATATGCTTCTTTTGAGCTGTATCCGGTTCGTACGGGAAGTCTTACGGAAATGGAATATACGCCGTTGGCAACCAGATTTTATCTTTGGTCACCAACTGCAGAAGAAGTACGCCTGATGCTATATGATGCCGGTGAAGGCGGACATGCTTATGAAACAGTAAAGATGGAGCCCACAGAAGATGGAACCTGGACAACTTCAGTAGATGAGAACCTGCTTGGCAAATTCTATGCCTTCAATGTAAAAATCAATGATAAATGGCAGGGAGACACGCCGGGAATCAATGCCCATGCTGTCGGAGTAAATGGGAAACGTGCTGCCATTATTGACTGGAAGACTACAAATCCCGAGGGATGGGAGAGTGACAGACGTCCTTCTCTGAAATCTCCTGCTGATATGATTATCTATGAAATGCATCATCGTGACTTCTCGGTTGATTCTACTTCGGGAATTAAGAATAAAGGTAAATACCTCGCATTGACTGAACACGGGACCATGAATTCAGATAAGTTATTGACCGGTATCGATCACTTGATAGAACTGGGAGTGACACATGTACATCTTCTTCCTTCCTCTGATTATGCTTCTATCGACGAAACAAAACTGGAAGAAAACCACTATAACTGGGGATATGATCCGGCGAATTATAATGTGCCGGATGGCTCTTATTCAACTGATCCTTATCAACCTGCCACTCGTGTGAAAGAGTTCAAACAAATGGTACAAGCACTGCATAGAGCTGGTATCCGTGTGATAATGGATATGGTTTATAATCATACTTTTAATACCGTTGAAAGTAACTTTGAACGTACTGTTCCCGGTTATTTTTATCGTCAGAAAGAAGACGGGACATTGGCAAATGGTTCCGGATGCGGTAATGAGACGGCAAGTGAACGCCCTATGATGCGCAAGTTTATGATAGAGTCCGTTCTTTATTGGATAAAAGAATATCATATTGACGGTTTCCGTTTTGACTTGATGGGAGTGCATGATATTGAAACCATGAATGAGATCCGGAAAGCGGTGAACAAGGTTGATCCTACCATTTGTATTTATGGAGAAGGTTGGGCAGCCGACACTCCCCAATATCCGGCAGATTCGTTGGCAATGAAAGGGAATGTTTCCCACATGCCGGGAATTGCCGTATTCTCGGATGAATTGCGTGACGGGCTTTGCGGACCTGTGTGGAAAAAGGAGAAAGGGGCTTTCCTCGCCGGAGTTCCGGGAGCAGAAATGAGTGTTAAATTCGGAATTGTGGGTGCTATTGAGCATCCGCAAGTACGGTGTGATTCTGTTAATTATAGTCAGAAACCGTGGGCGGAGCAGCCTACCCAGATGATTAGCTACGTTTCCTGCCATGACGGTTTGTGCCTTGTTGATCGCTTGAAAGCAAGTATGCCGGGCGTTACTCCCGAGCAACTGGTCCGGCTTGATAAGCTTGCGCAGACGGTAGTCTTCACTTCGCAAGGTATTCCTTTTATCTATGCGGGAGAAGAAGTGATGCGCGATAAACAAGGGGTGGATAATAGTTATAAGAGTCCGGATGCAGTCAATGCTATCGATTGGCGACGTAAAACGACGAACGGAGATGTTTTCATGTATTATAAGCGACTCATAGATCTGCGTAAGTCCCATCCCGCTTTCCGTATGGGAGATGCGGAAAGGGTTCGGAAACATCTGGAGTTTCTTCCGGTGGAAGGACAAAACCTGATTGCATTCCGCCTGAAGGATCATGCGAACGGAGATAGTTGGGAAGATATTATCGTGGCGTTTAATTCTCGTATGACTCCTGCGCGTTTGGAAGTGCCTGTTGGTAAATATACAGTGGTATGCAAAGATGGCGTGATAGATGTGCGTGGATTAGGTACGCAAACCGGGTCGGAAGTAATTATTCCCGGACAGTCTGCATTGATTATGTATAAATAGCTTTAGTCATTATTTGTCATATCAATAACGGTTTTCTTTCTAATTTAGATTCTTGTTTGTAACAAGTCTAATTCTGTTTGTTACATCTGTTGTTCTTTATATTCACTCGGTGAAATTCCGTAAAAGTCTCTGAATGTATTGGAGAAATGAGAGAGGTTGGAGAAGCCTGTAGCGTATGCAACTTCTGAAACGCTTAGATTCTTCTCACGTAGCAGATTGGCAGCTTGTTTCAGTCTGATAGAACGAATGAAATCTCGTGCTGACTGATTAGTCAACTCCTTTAATTTGCGGTGCATATGTACGCGGCTCATTCCAACGTTGGCTGCCAGCATCTCTACATTAAGGGTAGGGTCGGCAAGATGGTCATTGATGGTTTTCATTACTTTACTCATCAAGATCTCATCATTGGACTTCATTTCTATCTTTGTTATTTTTTCTTCTACTTGTTGTTCACCTACCAGTTTGCCGCGCAGTCTTTCCCGATTGGCTATCAGATTACTGATAGTAGTTCGTAATAATTCAGTGTTGAATGGTTTTACGATATAAGCATCTGCTCCAATTTCAAGCCCTTCGATTTGGTCTTCGGCTTTCGATTTGGCGGTTAATAATATAATCGGTATATGATTGATATTGATATTCTGTTTTATTTTCCGGCAGAGAGTGATCCCATCCATTTCGGGCATCATAACATCACTGATGACGAGATCGGGTTTCTCCTTCAAAATGGTTTCCAGTCCTTCCCGTCCATTTGTACATTCATAGATACGGAAATCACTATCCAGTTCGCTACGTATGTAGCGGCGTATTTCTTCATCATCTTCTACGATTAAGACGCGATAACGTGTTTTTGCTTTGGGTTTCCTGTACTCGTTAGTTTTGTTTTCTTCTTCCGTTTCATAGATCGAATCTTTGGGAAGTTGGGAGATTGTTGGTTCGCTTCCGGTTTCTTCAGGATTTTCCAGTTCTTCTGCTTTCAAGTGATTACTACCTAACGGCAGGCGGATGATGAAACGGGTTCCTTGTCCGTCTTCGCGGTTTTCTGCTTTGATGATGCCGTGGTGCAGTTCCACTAACGACCGTGAAAGATGCAGTCCGATTCCTGTACCGAAATTAGATTGTGTCATGTCGTTGTCAATCTGATAGAAACGCTCGAATATTTGTTCTATTTTGTTTTTGTCAATACCGATTCCGTTATCGGTGATATCTATCTCGAAATAATCTTTCAAAGCACTCCGGTAGGCATCGTTGTGACCGGTTTTCAATGACACTTCGATATTTCCTCCCTCATGTGTATATTTGAAAGCATTGGAAAGGACATTCATCAATACTTTGTCAAAGTTATTTAGATCAATCCATACTTTCAGAGAATCAGCACCTTCCAGTTCTTTTTCGAAAGTAAATGTGATGTTCTTTTTTTGCGCTTGATAATTGAATGTTTGCATCAAGTCATTGATAAATCCTACGATGTCTGTTTCCCGGAATTTCAGATGCATTTGTCCTTTGTCCAGTTTTCGTATGTCCATCAGTTGATTGATCAGACGTAGAATACGTTGGGCATTCCGGTAAATCATGAGATAAACCGGTTGTTTCTCGGAATGTTCGGCTAACAGTTTCTCTAACGGGCTGATGATAAGAGTCATCGGGGTACGTATTTCATGTGAGATATTAATGAAGAATTGTAATTTGGCTTCGTTAATCTGTTCCATGTGTTTTTGTCGCATCACTTCTTGCCGGTGGCGGATACGTGACAGAATATACATGGTAAGAGCATAGATTAGTAATGCTCCGAGGCATCCCCAGATTACTTTTGCCCACCAGGTCTGGTACCAGGGTGGAGTGATGGCAATAGTAACTGTGCGGATATTAGAGAAATTATTATGGTCGCGTGCCTGTACGGAGAAAGTGTATTTCCCCGGTTTCAGACTGCTATAAGTCACCCGGTTTGTTCCCGGTTGCGTACTGATCCATTCATCGCCTAATTCTTTTATCTTATATTGATAACTAATCCGGTCGGGATTGCTGAATTCCAAAACAGAAAAATCAATGCTGAATGTATTTTCATTATATGCCAGTGTAAATTGCTCGGTATCCATGACAGCAGTATCAGTGATGACATTGTTGCCGGATTTATCCCCTTTTTTCACAGGGCGGTTAGCAACGTGAAAGCCGGTAATCAATACATTCATTTCTTTTTTGATTTCGGTGATATCCTGGGGGTAGAAAGCTGTTACTCCATTGGTACCTCCAAAAAATATCTTGCCGCGTTTATCTTTAAATACAGCAGTGCGCGTAAACTCATTTCCTTGCAGACCGTCGCCTGCATAATAGTTGATAAACTTCTTTTCCGGAGGATTCAGTTTGGAGATTCCCTGATGGGTACTGATCCATATATTTTTTTTCTCGTCTTCAGCCAGGCCGCAAATAATATCACTGGGGAGTCCATCGGCAGTAGTGAAAAGTACAGGTGTTAGTCTGTCTTTATTCAGGCAGACCAATCCTTCGGAAGTACCAGCCCAGATCTCTCCATTACTACTTTCCAATAAACTGTAAACGACATACCCGGGGAGGAGATTGTTTTGCTTTTTATAATTGATAAAATTGTCCGTTTGAGGATTGAGTACGGCCAGACCTTTATAAGTGCCGATCCATATCATTCCCTCTCTATCTTCCAGTAGGTAGCTGATCCAATCGTTTGGAAGTCGGTTGATGCTCCAGTCATCGTTTTCGTTGCGGGTAGATTCGTAATAGGTGACATGTTGAGTTGGTAAATTGATTTTGTATAAGCCCGAACCATAAGTACCCACCCAGAGATTCTTGTTTTTGTCTTCAATGATGCAGGAAACTTTGGGCTTGCCTGCGTTAAGATTTCCTTGTAAAAGCGAGGTGGCATCTTGACATGTTCCGGTTTGTTTGTTCATCCGTGCCAGACCATCGAAGTAAGATCCTAGCCAAAGTTCCTGATTGGAATCTTCATAGAGACATAGGATAGTGCCGGGGACAGATTGGGGATTACCTGCCTGATGGGTGTAATGGCGTAATTGTTTTCCCTGATCGTTTATGGCATATAATCCGTCGTTATCCGTACCTATCCAGATTGTAGCTTGTTCATCTGTATGAATAGCCATAACACAGCTGGAACCAATGGTGTTGTTGTGTATTGATTTGTAGCCGTAGTAGTCGAACTTATTTGAAATGCCGGGCACTAGTATCAAACCTTTCTGAAAAATGCCCAGCCATAAATTGTGATCTTTATCTTCGATTAACGAGTGAACCTTGGATTTGGAGAAGTCAAAGGGACCCGCATTAATCTCACTGTCCACAATAATATCTTGTTGAGGCTGATATTCTTTTACTCCTTCACCGTCTGTTCCTATGATAAGTTTTCCACGGGTATCAATGATGAGAGTCCGGATATTCAAATTCATCCGGTTTTGGTAGAGGACAGGTTCGAAGTTTCCTTCCTGCCGGGATGATAGTCTGAAAAGACCTTTTGTCAAGGTTCCTACGAAAATTTGTCCGTGTGCATCCTCACAAATGGCAGAAACGTCATCACCTGCTATATGATAAGGTGCTTTATAGCTTTTAAGCTCTTTATTTTCCGGAGAATAACGGTAAAGTCCTTTTTCTTCTGTAGCAATCCATAAATTTTGCCGGGAATCTTCGAAAATGACATTCAGGTAGTTACTACCTATCCGGTCTGTCAGTTCGGTTTCGATATGGAAGGAGGCGGGATTGCTGTTCTTTTTTAGGGATATGGCGCCTTGTCCGGAAGTTGCTATCCAAAGATCTCCGTTCCGGCGTTCAATAATGGAAGTGATATGAGGATTCTTTCGTCCGTCTTTCCGAATAATTCGTGAAAGTTGTCTGTGGCGCGGTCATATCGCTGTAAGCCATTGATGCATCCGATCCAGAAATTACCGCGACTGTCTTCGAATAATGTCCGTACATAGTTGTTTTTCAAACTGGTGCTATCCGTAGCATTATGTCGATAGATCGAGAAACGTGTCCCGTCGAATTTATTAAGTCCGTTTTCGGTAGCTATCCAGATAAATCCTTTCCGGTCCTGATATACGGCATTGATCAGACTGTTGGAAAGTTCTTTGTCTGTTGAATAGAATTTGCCGGTCTGTGCTTTCATAACAGGAGTGCTTCCTATCAGGAAACAGTATATGGAAAAAAGGAATAGGATTTGTGCTTTCATACTCATTAATATAAGCAGGGTTTATTGGTGCTTTTTATATAGACAAAGATACTATATTAAATTAAAATAGCATTAGCTTTGTTACTTTTCCTTTTACTGATGTTACGTGCAAACCCTTTAGGGATGCTTCTGGGAGGGGTATGTAACGGGTGTGCAATAGCTTGTAACGTACATGCAAGTGTATGTAACCGCCTGTCAATTGCTTGAAACAAAATCTCCACCTATGCTTGATATATTATCCATAAATTTGCATTAACCAAAAAAATGAATTGTCGGACACCTTAAAATAATAACTGCTTATGGAAACATGAATTCCTTACTCTATTCCTTATTATAAATAAGAAGAGAAAAACCTATAACTTGGATTAACCACTATCATTATTAATTAAAAAAATGATTTTATGGAAAGCACAAATCATTATTTTCGACCGTTAGGTCTTATCATTCTTTTCTGCCTCTTCCCTGTATGGGTATTGGCACAGACTGTTTCCGTGACGGGGATGGTCAAAGATGCATCGGGCGAACCGATTATCGGAGCCAGTGTAGTAGAAGCTGGCACTACCAATGGTATAGTTACCGATTTGGATGGTAATTTTAAGTTGAATGTATCAGCCAAAGGTAGCTTGAAGATTTCTTTTATCGGATATCAGACACAAACGATTCCTGTAGCCGGGAAAAAGCAGTTTGATATTACCCTCAAAGAAGATGCAAAAGTATTAGACGAAGTAGTTGTAGTTGGATATGGTCAGATGAAACGTAGTGACCTGACCGGTTCTGTTGTATCGGTCAACGATGAAGCCATTAAGAAATCTGTAGTGACTTCCGTTGACCAGGTACTGCAAGGACGTGCTGCTGGTGTGCAGGTACAGGCTAATAGCGGTATGCCCGGTGGTAGTTCTTCCATCCGTATTCGTGGTATCAACTCTTTGAATGCCTCCAATGAACCTATCTTTGTCATTGACGGTGTTATCATCGACGGTTCCACAGGTTCGGGAAGTGATAATGCACTGGCATCTATCAATCCTTCGGACATCGTCTCTATGGACGTATTAAAGGATGCTTCCGCCACTGCTATTTATGGTGCGCGAGCTGCAAACGGTGTGATTATGATTACTACCAAACGTGGACAGAAGGGTGAGGCGAAAATAACTTATGACGGATATATAGGATGGCAGGAAATGCCTAAAAAACTGGATATGCTGAATCTGCGTGAATATGCGGAGCATAAGAATGTTCGTTCAGGAAAAGACTATTCGGGAAATGATTGGGGAATAGTGAACAAGGATAATAACTTTGTTCGTCCGGATTTACTAGGTGAGGGTACAGACTGGCAGGATGAGATGTTCTCTAAAGCTATGATGACCAGTCATAATCTTTCTGTGACCGGAGGTACTGATAAAAGTAACTATGCATTGGGAGCAGGTTACCTCAATCAGGATGGTATTGCTGTTGGTTCAGGGTTCAGGCGTCTGAACTTACGAGGTAGTTTTGATGCCCAGGTGAAGAGCTATTTAAAAATGGGTATTAACTTTGCGTTTAGTAATTCCCGTCAGAAATTGACTGTATCTGACGAGTCGTTGATTAGAACTGCTTTATTGCAGAGTCCGAGTGTGGCTGTTCGTAATGCTGAAGGCACATTTGACGGACCGGATACGGACGAATGGGTACAAACGAATCCGGTGGGTCTTGCCATGATTAAGGATAACCGCAACGAGAAAATGGGTATTCGGGCAAACACCTATGCTGAAGCTACTATCATTGACGGACTGACGTTTAAAACGGAATTGTCTTTCGATTATGGGGTAACTAATACTTATAAATTTGATCCCTCATATACTTTTGGTGCGATTGAAAATACGGACCGTCAGGGGACTTTCTCCAAATCATATAATAAGTTCTGGAGTTGGAGAAATATCGTGAATTACATGAAAACTTTTGGAGTGCACAATGTGAATGCAATGATTGGCCAGGAAATGCAGGAGAGCAAATGGGAATATCTGATGGGAAGCCGTATGGGATATTTGTCCAATGCTGCAACCGATCTGACATTGGGAGATGCCGCAACAGCCAAGAATAATGGTAATAGTGGAGAAAGTTCGATTTTATCTTATTTCGGCCGTCTGTTCTATTCATACGATGACAAATATCTGTTGACATTTACTCTTCGTCGCGACGGTTCTTCCAAATTCTACAAAGATAATCGTTGGGGATGGTTCCCGTCGGCTGCTTTGGCTTGGAAGGTTTCCAATGAATCTTTTTTGAAAGACAACAATATTATTAATAATCTGAAATTGCGTTTAGGATGGGGTGTTGTAGGTAATCAGAATGTGCCTAATAATGCATATAAAGCCATTTATTCATCTGTTGCTACCGTTTGGGGAACAGGATTGCTGGCTGGCAATACTCCGAATCCCGAATTGAAATGGGAGTCTACTTATTCAAGTAATCTGGGACTTGATATTAATCTTTTCCAGAACAGGATTGAATTGATAGCCGATATTTATTATAAGAAAACAAATGATTTGTTGTTGCAAGTGCCTCTTCCTGCTTATGTGGGAACTTCAGGTCAGGGCTCTACTTCCGCACCCTGGAAGAATGTGGGTTCTTTGGAGAATAAAGGACTTGAATTGACTTTAAATACAGTGAATATTGATAAAGGCGGATTTCAATGGAGAAGTAACGTGGTATTCTCTATGAACCGTAATAAAGTAAAATCGCTGGATACGGCAACCAGCCTGATAGATAAGAGTAATCAGACAGGCGAAACAATAACCGTACTGACACGTACATCAGTAGGAAACCCTATCGGACAGTTTTATGGTTATAAAGTGATTGGCCGCTTTGAAAAGGCTACTGACTTTTACTATAAAGATGCTTCCGGAGCAATTAAGCCGGTAGCATTGCCTGAAGGTATGTCGATTTCCAAGAATAGTATCTGGATTGGTGATTATATTTTTGAAGATGTAAACAAAGACGGTGTTATCAATGAACAGGACCGTACTTATATCGGTAATCCTGAACCGGACTTTACTTTCGGCTTCGGTAACTCTTTCTCTTATAAAGGCTTCGACTTGAGCATTAACCTGACCGGATCGGTGGGAAATGAAGTTGTAAACTGGGGGCGTCGTGAACTTGAAAATCCACGGGGCAATAATAATATCCTGAAATCGGCGTTGGATTATGCACAACTGGCTTTGATTGATCCGAATGGTCCGGATGATTATCGGAATATACAGATTGTAGGCGGTGACCCTTATGCTTGCCGTATGGCTATTGCCAAAGGGACAGATGATTCCAATTATCGTTTCAGTGACCGCTTTGTGGAAGATGGTTCTTTCCTGCGTATTCAGTCTATCTCTTTCGGCTATACGTTCCCGCGTAAATGGTTGGCACCGATTGGTATTCAGAATCTGAAACTTTATTGTAACCTGCAGAATGTATATACATTCACAAAATACAAAGGGATGGACCCGGAAATAGGTTCTGCCAATCAGGACGCTTTGCTTACAGGCTTTGATAACTATCGTTATCCTTCTCCGCGAATTTATACATTCGGTCTGAATTTAACCTTTTAATCATTTAAAGTGACTAAATATGAAAACAAGTAAATATATATACTCTTTCATGTTGGCTGTAGCTTTGGCGTTTGCAGGATGCAGTGACTTCCTCGATTCTGAAGATAACTCCAATATCGCAGGAGATAACTTTTATCAAACGGAAGATGATTTCCGGGCAGCAACAGCTCCTTTGTATAATAAGGTGTGGTTCGACTTTAACGATAAGTTCTATTATGGACTGGGTGATGGACGCGGATTCAACCTTTGTGCGACAACCTCTAATTATATCTATCCTTTTGCCGATTTGACCGAAACCGGATTGACGGGGCCGTTAGTTTCGGCTTGGGGCTCATTATACAATATAGTACAGCAAACTAATAAGATTATTAACGGGATCAAAGGTAACTCATCCAATAGCGAAGAAGTGAAGAACCCATATATTGCTGAAGCACGGTTCATGCGTGGAGTTGCTTATTCCTATCTGGCGATGTTATGGGGAAATGTTATTATAAATGAGGATACGGATGAACTGGTGGCTAATCCAATTGTCAATACTAGCCCGGTAAGTGATGTCTATGAATTTGCGATGCGTGACTTGGAATTTGCGGCAAAATATTTGCCGGAGGTTTCTTCTGCTGCCGGACGTGTCAA
>ENA-UONY01002876-UONY01002876.1-human-gut-metagenome-genome-assembly--contig:-CS9-NODE-2876-length-11506-cov-6.198935_pt1 | contig 11506 bp, 10 predicted proteins | sample MGYA00242465_ERZ724012 | MGnify/ENA metagenome assembly ERZ724012 | reverse complement strand
ATTTTCTTGGGTACAGTTTAGCTCCCGTTGGGGTCAGCGTTTGGGTCAGAAAAAATGGGAAGTAAGATATTGGACGCAAAAATGCGGAAAAAGTCCTGATTTCGTGAGAAATCAGGACTTTCTGGTTGCGGAGACAGGACTCGAACCTGCGACCTCCGGGTTATGAGCCCGACGAGCTACCAACTGCTCTACTCCGCGATATATTGTTGTACCGGTGGTGCCGGTGACCGGACTCGAACCGGTACGGCATTGCTGCCGGGAGATTTTAAGTCTCCTGTGTCTACCATTCCACCACACCGGCGGATTCGGCATAAGTTAGAATACCACACTCCCCGCAAAGTGTCAACACCTTTTCCGAAAAACATTTGCCAAAACATTTCGACAGCATCCGCGAATACCGCGGCAGACCGGATTTTTCCGCTGCGGGGAAAATAATCCGTGGGTTTTCCGCCGCTTCCGTGTATAATAGGGCAGAGAGACACGAAGGGTGGTGGGACAGTGGACGATGTATCCCTGATGGACAGGATCGCCTCCGGCGACGATGCGGCCTTGCAGACGCTGCTGCGCCGTCACGGTGCCTTGCTGCGCTATGTGATCACGCCCATACTGCCGGATGCGCGGGACAGGGAGGAGTGCTTTGCCGACGTATCGGTGAAGCTGTGGCAGACGGCGGGGAGCTTTGACGGGACGAAGGGCTCGCTGCGCGGATGGCTGACGGTGCTGGCGCGCAACTGCGCGCTCAACCGCGCCCGCGGCCTGCGGTCGGAGACAGCGCTGACAGACGATATGCCCCACGGCGCAGGCAGCGCCGAGGATGCCCTGCTGCGGCAGGAGCGCTCCCGGCTGCTGGCCAGAGCGGTCAAGAGCCTGACCGACGGGGAGCAGACGCTGTTCTACCGAAAATATTATTACTGCCAATCCACCGCCCAGATCGCCGCCGAGCTGGGGTTGACGGAGCGGGGCGTGGAGGGGCGGCTGTACCGCCTGCGGCAAAAGCTGCGGGAGCTGTTGGGAGGTGACTTCTGTGAGTGACGATCTGCGCTTTGACGCGCTGCTGACAGAGGGCGCTGCCGCCCTGCCGCCGCCTGCGGATGTCAGTCCGTGGCGCAGCGCCATGAGCTGCGTGGTGTGGGGCATCGCCCTGAAGACGCTGACGCTGCAGCTTCTGTATCTGCACTATATCCTGCCCACATTGGGCTGCATCCTGCTGGTGCTGGGCTTCCGCACACTGCGGCGCGAGAACCGGGCGCTGCGGTGGGCCTACGGCTTGTCTATCGCCGCCGCTGTCATGCGCGGCGCGGCCATGGTGCTGGCGGCGCTGCCGGTGGAGAGAGGGGCGGCGCTGGCCTATGTGGATATGGCGTTGATGCAGGCGACGCTGATCGCCCTGTGGCGGGGTATGGTGGGCGTCTCCCGCGCCGCCGGTGCGGAGAGGCCGTCCGCACCCGCCGCCGGGGTACTGGCTGCCTTTTACGCGGTACTGATGGCGCTGGCCATGATCGGTCTGGAGGGCTGGCTGCTGGTGCTGCCGGTGCTGGCGGTGTACCTCGTGATCCTGCGGAATCTGGTGAAGCTCTCCCGCTCGCTGGAGGACACCGGCTACGCCATCCACGCCGCGCCGGTGCGCCTTTCGATGGCGGCGGTGCTGTGGGGCTATCTGGGTGTGACGCTGGCGGCGGTGATACTGGCTATGCTGCTGGGGCAGCGGTATCCCATGGACTGGCAGCCCCGCGGCGACGCGCCGCAGGACGAGACGATCCGGGCGGAGCTGCTGGCGCTGGGTATGCCGCGGCGTGTGCTGGACGACCTGACCGCCGAGGAGGTGGCGGCGATGTCCGGCGCGAAGGCGGTATTTGTCAACGCGGACAAGCTGTACAACCAGACGGAATACCGAGAGATCGTCCTGGAACACTATTTGGGCGAGGACCCGCTCCGTATGCTGCGGTACGACCGCACCATCACCACCAAACACGACGACGGTACCCGCTCCTATACCTACGTCTACCGGGCCTTTGATACGCTGGAGCAGACCATGACCAGCGTGGCGGTGGAGCTGGCGGGCGCAGACGGCGAAAAGCACTATATCGTGATCCACCACCTGTACTACGACACCCAGCCCAGCTCCCGGTATACCGAGGGCATGACCGTCTGGCCGGTGTGGAAGATGGAGAACAGCTGGCGGCCCGGTACCCTTTGCAGCGGACGGGTGCTGTGTACCCGGCGGGGGACGGCGCAGGCGGCGGCGCTGCACGGCCTGGCGTATGATGACCGGCAGGTCACGGGCTTCTTCGGTACCGACCGGCGGGCGTCCTTCGATGCACAGTGGACGAGGCCGTCCGGCGCAGGCGATGTCAGGATGTATATGCTCTACGATGCGTTCTGCGGCGGCGATGCGTGGGTGCTGACCAGCTATGGCAACTATACCCGGCAGAGCAAGCCCGTTTACCCCTTTGACGGCTCGATGCTGCGCTGGGGAATGGGGGATCGCGGTGCCTGTACACGGTATATGGGCTACGTCCAAAAATTCTGGTAGTGGCGCGGGACTTCCGGTTCGGGAGCTGGATGCCCCGCATACCCGGCAAAATAGCGTTGCGCATAACAGGGACAAGGGACAGTGCCACATCCTCATTGATGCGGTACTGTCCCTTGCGGGACATCTCGCAGCCGTCAGCAATTTGACGAAATCCACAAAAAGCAGGTAGTCATTTTCTACGGCTTGCCCGTTGTGAGACACCGGCTTTTGTGTTATCCTGAATCCAGCATAACGCAGAGGGCCACCCCTGTGATAACTATATGGTGTATTTCTCAGGGGGAGGCCGCGCAGAGGGGTCTCCCCCTGCCTGCATACATTGAGAAAGGCGGTGAGTAAACTTGTACCGGGAAAAGATCGATACCCTGCAAGCGGCGGAGGAACGTCTGCTGGCGCAGAAGACCGCCGCACAGAACGCAGCGGCGGAGCGGGTGCGTCAGGCTGAAAAGGACGGCGCTGCGCTGATCGCCGCCGCGCAGGAGGCGGCGCGGCGCACCGCCGCAGAGGCGCTGCGTCAGGCGGAGGCACAGGCCGACACGGAACGGCAGGCCATGCTGGCGCACACCGAGGAGGACTGCCAAGCCCTCCGTGAAGCGGCGCTGGGCAGGATGGACGGCGCCGTGGCCTACCTGCTGGAAAAGGTGGTGAAGCGGTAGATGGCTATTGTGAAAATGAAGCGCCTGCAGGTGCTGGCGCTGGAGCGCGACCACGACGCCATACTCCGGCGGCTCCAGCACATGGGCTGTCTGGAGATCAGCGAGCCGGACACCGGGGCACTGCCCGATACGCTGCGCCGGTGCGACGCGGCGACGGCGGACTGTCTGGCCCGGCAGCGGCAGTTGCAAACGGCTATGGACACCCTGCGCCGCACGGCGCCGCCGCCCAAGGCGGGTCTGCTGACGCCCCGCCCCCGCATTTCCGAGCGGGACTATCTGGATGAGGCGTCGCTGGCGGCGGAGCTGGAAACCGCCCGGCGCATCAATGAGCTGGCGGCGGATATCAACCGTCTGACCGCCAAGGAGACCCAACTGCGCAGCGAGCAGGCCGCCCTGCGTCCGTGGCGCAGTCTGGATGTGCCGCTGGAGCTGACGGAGACACGATGGTGCGATATCACCACCGGCACGCTGCCCCCCTTCGCCCACTGGGACGAGGTGCAGGGCGCGCTGGCATCGCAGATCCCGGAGGCGGAGGCGTACCTGCTGTACGCCGACCGGGAGCAGCAGTGTATACTGCTGCTGACCCACAAAACCGTTACGGCGGCGGCGCTGGAGCTGCTGCGGAGCTTCGGCTTTGCCGGCGGACAGCTGAAGGGGCGGCGCGGCACGCCGGAGGAGAACCTGACGGCGTTGGACGATGCACTGCGGCAGACCGCCGCAGAGAAGGAGGACGCCCGTCAGGCGCTGGCGGCACTGGGCGGCAAGCTGCCCGACCTCCAGCTATGCAGCGACCGGCTGAACTCCCGTCTCATGCGGGAGGAGAACCGGAAACGGCTGCTGACCGACGGCTGCATCGTGGCCTTCGACGGCTGGATACCGGCGGCCAGGCTGCCCCGGCTGGCATCGTGGCTGGACACGCTGGACTGTGCCTACGATGTCAGCGACCCCACGGCGGAGGAGATCCCCGATGTGCCGGTGCAGCTCCACGGCAATGTGCTGACCCGCTCCATGAACTGCATCACGGAGCAGTACTCCATGCCCGCCTACGACGGCGTGGATCCCAACCCCATCATGGCGCCGTTTTTCATCTTCTTCTTCGGCATGATGATGGCGGACATGGGCTACGGCTTGGCCATGATCGTCGGCTCGCTGCTGTTTTTGAAGAAGAAGCGCCCCGCCAACAGGAACTTCATGGAGATGATCTTCTGGTGCGGCATCATGACCTTTATCTTCGGCGCGCTGACCGGCGGCTTTCTGGGGGACTTCATCCCCCAGCTGTGTAAGCTCATCGACCCCGCCAGCACCGTTGCCCTGCCGTCGCTGTTCGACCCGCTGAACGACACCATGGCCATCATGGTGGGCTCGCTGGTGCTGGGCGCTATTCAGGTGTTCACCGGCATGGCCGTCAGCGTGGTGGAGAAGTGCCGGAACGGCCATTTCCCCGACGCGCTGTTCGATGAGATCACATGGTGGATCATTCTGGCAGGCGGCGCTATGGCGCTGCTGGATGTGGGCAGCGTCGGCGGCGTACCGGTGGTGCTGTGCATCGGCGGCGTGATGCTGCTGTATGGCGCGGGCCGGGGCAAGAAGGGCTTCGGCAAGGTCACCGGCGTGGTGGCCGCCGTGTACAACGGCGTCACCGGCTTTTTCAGCGATATTCTGTCCTATGTGCGTCTGATGGCGCTGATGCTGTCCGGCGCGGTGCTGGCGCAGGTATTCAATATGCTGGGCGCTACCACCGGCAACATCGTGACGTTCGTTATCATCTCGCTGGTGGGCAACACCCTGAATCTGGCGCTGAACCTGCTGGGCTGCTACGTCCACGATATGCGTTTGCAATTTCTGGAATTCTTCGGGCGTTTTTACAAGGACGGCGGCAAAGCCTTCCGTCCCCTGTGTATGCAATCCAATTATGTAGAGATCGTGAAGGAGGAACATGAGTAATGAGTATTCTTGAATCCATCGGCGGACTGGGTTTCGCCATTCTGGGTGCGGCGCTGACCGCCGGCCTGTGCTGCATCGGCTCCGCCAAGGGTACCGGCATGGTGGGTGAGGCCGCCGCCGGTCTGACTAGCGAAGATCCCGACAAGTCCACCAAATGCCTGATCTTACAGGTGCTGCCCGGCACCCAGGGCCTGTACGGCTTCGTGGCGCTGTTCATCGTGCTGGGGCAGGTGGGTCTGCTCAGCGGCAGCGCCGCGGCCATCACGCTGACGCAGGGCATGGCGTTCTTCGCCGCCTGTCTGCCCATCATGCTGGGCGGCTGGCTCAGCGCCATCTTCCAGGGCCGTGTGGCCGCCGCCTCCATCAACATCGTAGCCAAGCGTCCGGAGGCCGCCACCAAGGGCATCATCTACTGCGGCATCGTGGAGTTCTACGCCATTTTGTCGCTGGTGGCTACCATCATGATCTCCCTGAACATTCTGAAGTAAGGCGGGTGCCGCTATGAACGGACTGGAAAAGATCGTTGCCCGCATGGAGGCGGATACACAGGCGGCGTGCGACGCACTGGCTGCCAACGCCGCCGAAAATGCCGCCGCCATCCTCCGGGACTGTCAGGCGCAGGCGGACGCGGCGGCACAGGACAGCGCCCAGCGTGCGGCGGCACAGGCCGCCGCGCATCTGGAGCATCTCAACGGCAGCAGCCAGCTGGCCTGCCGGCAGCGTGTGCTGGCCGCCAAGCAGCAGCTCATCGACGAGGCCTTCGCCCGCACGGCGCAGGCGCTGACCGCGCTGCCGCAGGCGGAGTACGTCGACCTGCTGGCGTCGCTGGCCGCCGAAAACGGCAGCGGCGACGAGGAGCTGCTGCTGTCCAAGACCGACCGGGACGCCGTGGGCGCGGCGGTGGTGGAGGCCGCCAACGCCAAAAAGCCCGGCGCCGCCTTCCGTCTGTCCGAGGAGACCCGTGACACCGGCGGCGGACTGGTGCTGCGGCGGGGACGGGTGGAGCTGAATTGCAGCTTCACGGAAAAGCTTCGCCAGCTGCGGCAGGAGGAGCCCTCCGCCGTAGCACAGCTGTTATTTGACTGAAAGGGGGCGACCCTTTGACTAAGCGCAGAAAGGACACGGACTACCTGTTCCTCTCCGCCCGCATCCGGAGCCTGGAGCGAAACCTGCTGACCGCCCAGCGGCTGGAGCAGCTTTTGCAGGCGCCGTCGGCAGAGAGCTGCTCCCAGCTGCTGTCCGACCTGGGGTATGACCCCATCCGGGACGAGGCCACCTTACAGGCGAGCCTGAAAAAGCAGCGGGAGGACGTATTCTCCGAGCTGGAGCGGTTCATGCCGGAGAAGGAGCTGCTGGACGTGTTCCGCATCAAATACGACTACCACAACATCAAGGTGCTGCTGAAGGCGCCGGAGGGCGCGGAGCGTCTGCTGATGGACGCCGGCACCATCCCCGCCGGGGACTTACAGCGGCAGTACGCCGATGGCGGCAGCTGGCAGTTCCTCCCCGGCGACATGGCTGCCGCCGCCGAAAAGGCCGCCCAGCTTCTGGCGGAGACGGGCAGCGCCCAGCGCAGCGACTGTGTGCTGGACCGCGCCTGCTTTGCACAGCTGGAAAAGCTGGCGGCAGACAGCCGCTGCGACTACCTCCAGCGCTATGTCCGCGCCACGATCGACGCCGCCAACCTCCGCTCACTGGTGCGGACGGAGCGGCTGCACATGGACCCCGGCTTTTTGCAGGAGGTGCTGTTCGAGGGCGGCAGCGTGCCGGTGGACACCCTCCGTGCCGGCGTTGGAAACGGTGTGGCCGCCCTGTTCCGCAGCACGGCGCTGCGGGAGGCGGCGGAGGAGGGCGAGGCGGCCGTCAAGGGCGGCAGCCTGACAGCCTTTGAAAAGGCCTGCGACAACGCGGTGCTGAAAACCGCCGCCAGCGCACGGCAGGTACCCTTCGGGGTGGAGGTGGCGCTGGGCTACCTCATCGCCAAGGAGGCGGAGTGGACGGCTGTGCGCATCGTCATGGCCGGGCGTCTGGCGGGTCTGAGCGCCGACGCCATACGGGAAAGGCTGCGTGATGCATATGTATAAGATCGCCGTACTGGGCGACCGCGACAGTGTGCTGGGCTTCCGGGCGCTGGGACTGGACGTGTTCTTCGCCGACGATGCCGAGACGGGCCGCAAGACCCTGCACCGTCTGGCGCAGGAGAGCTACGCCGTGGTCTATGTGACGGAGCAGCTGGCACAGGATATGACGGCGGAGATCGCCCGCTATCAGGATGATATGCTGCCCGCCGTCATCCTCATCCCCGGCAAGGGCGGCGCACTGGGTCTGGCGGACCGGGCGCTGCACGCGGCGGTGGAACGCGCCGTGGGCGCGGATATTTCCTGAAAGGAGCAAGAGAATGGGTAAGATCATCAAAGTCTCCGGCCCGCTGGTGGTGGCCGACGGCATGGCGGACGCCAGTATGGCGGATGTGGTGCGCGTAGGCCCCCAGCATCTGATCGGAGAGATCCTGAATATGACCGGCGACCGGGCCTCCATTCAGGTATACGAGGAGACGTCCGGTCTCGGCCCCGGCGCAGAGGTGGAGACCACCGGCGCGCCCCTCAGCGTGGAGCTGGGGCCGGGCCTGATCGAGAATATCTACGACGGCATCCAGCGCCCGCTGGAGGAGATCGTCCGCCGGGTGGGCGCCAACATCACCCGCGGCATTCAGGTGCCGGCACTGGATCGCGAGAGGCTGTGGGACTTTACGCCCACCGCCGCCGTGGGCGCGGCCGTCACCGGCGGCGACGTGCTTGGCACCGTGCCGGAGACGCCATCGGTGCTGCACCGGATCATGGTGCCGGTAGGCGTCACCGGCACAGTGGAGTGGCTGGCAGAGGCCGGGTCGTACAACATCACCCAGCCCATTGCCCGCCTCCGCACGGCGGACGGCGCGGTGCAGGAGCTGACCATGGTGCAGAAGTGGCCCGTCCGTGTGGGCCGTCCCTATAAGAAGAAATTCCCGCCGGAGACGCCGCTGCAAACGGGTCAGCGTGTCATCGACACCATGTTCCCCATCGCCAAGGGCGGCACCGCCGCCGTACCCGGTCCCTTCGGCTCCGGCAAGACCGTGGTGCAGCACCAGCTGGCCAAGTGGTCGGACGTGGATATCGTGGTCTACATCGGCTGCGGCGAGCGGGGCAACGAGATGACCGACGTGCTGCGGGAGTTCCCGGAGCTGACCGATCCCCGCACCGGCGAGAGTCTGATGAAGCGGACGGTGCTTATCGCCAACACCTCCGATATGCCGGTGGCCGCCCGGGAGGCGTCTGTCTATACCGGTATCACCATCGCCGAGTATTTCCGGGACATGGGCTACGATGTGGCGGTCATCGCCGACTCCACCTCCCGCTGGGCGGAGGCGCTGCGCGAGATGTCCGGCCGTCTGGAGGAGATGCCCGGCGAGGAGGGCTACCCCGCGTATCTGGCCTCCCGTCTGGCGCAGTTCTACGAGCGCGCCGGTATTGTGCAGTGCGTGGGCTCGGAGGCGCGTACCGGCTCCCTCACCGCAGTGGGCGCCGTGTCGCCTCCCGGCGGCGACCTCAGCGAGCCGGTGGCGCAGGCCACCATGCGCATCGTCAAGGTGTTCTGGTCGCTGGACGCATCGTTGGCCTACCGCCGCCATTTCCCCGCCATCAACTGGCTGAATTCCTACTCCCTGTATCTGGACGCGGTGACGCCGTGGTACGACGAGCACATGGGCGCCGATTTCATCCGTAACCGCAACCGGGCCATGCACCTTTTGCAGGAGGAGAACGAGCTGAATGAGATCGTCCAGCTGGTGGGTAAGGACTCCCTGTCCCCCAAGGACCAGCTGACGCTGGAGATCGCCCGTATGCTGCGGGAGGATTTCCTCCAGCAGAACGCCTTTATGGACGTGGACGCCTACTCCAGCTTCGACCGGCAGATGCGCCTGCTGGCGCTGATCCTGCACTACGAGGATCTGTGCCGCGACGCCATCGACAAGGGCGCGGCGCTGCCGGCGCTGTACGCCATCCCCGCCCGGGAGCGTCTGGGCTGGGCCAAGTACGCCGCTGCGGAGGAATACGCCGCCAACTATGAGCAGGTATACGCCGAGATGGACAGCCAGATCGCCGATCTGGTCAAGAAAGCAGGTGAGGACGTATGATGAAGGAATACCGCACCATTCACGAGGTCTCCGGCCCCCTGATGGTGGTGGAGAATGTGGAGGGCGTCACCTACGACGAGCTGGCGGAGATCCAGCTCCACAACGGTGAGGTGCGCCGCTGCAAGGTGCTGGAGGTCAACGGCGACCGCGCCGTGGTGCAGCTGTTCGACTCCTCCGCCGGTATCAACCTGCGGGACGCCAAGATCCGTTTTCTGGGACACCCGCTGCAGCTGGGCGTGTCCGCCGATATGCTGGGCCGCGTGTTCAACGGCATGGGCGAGCCTATCGACGGCGGCCCCGCGCTGCTGGCAGACAAGCACATGGACATCAACGGCCTGCCCATGAACCCCGCCGCGCGGGACTATCCCAATGAGTTTATCCAGACCGGCATCAGCACCATCGACGGCCTGAACACGCTGGTGCGCGGTCAGAAGCTGCCCATCTTCTCCGGCTCCGGCCTGCCCCACGCCAATCTGGCGGCGCAGATCGCCCGGCAGGCCAAGGTGCTGGACGACAGCTCCAACTTCGCCGTGGTGTTCGCCGCCATCGGCATCACCTTCGAGGAGTCGGAGTTCTTCGTCCGGGAGTTCAAGCGTACCGGCGCCATCCAGCGCACGGTGCTGTTCACCAATCTGGCCAACGACCCCGCCGTGGAGCGTATCGCCACCCCCCGCATGGCGCTGACCGCTGCCGAGTATCTGGCGTTCGAGAAGGAGATGCACGTGCTGGTGATCCTGACGGACATCACCAACTACGCCGAGGCGCTGCGTGAGGTCTCCGCCGCCAAGAAGGAGGTCCCCGGCCGCCGCGGCTATCCCGGCTACCTCTACACCGACCTTGCCAGCCTGTACGAGCGGGCCGGGCGGAAGCTGGGCTGCAAGGGCTCCATCACCATGATCCCCATCCTGACCATGCCGGAGGACGACAAGACCCACCCCATCCCCGACCTGACCGGCTATATCACCGAGGGGCAGATCATCCTCAGCCGCGACCTGTACCGCAAGAATATCCTGCCGCCGGTGGACGTGCTGCCCAGCCTGTCCCGTCTGAAGGACAAGGGCGTGGGCGCCGGGAAAACCCGGGAGGATCACGCCCCCACCATGAACCAGCTGTTCGCCGCCTATGCCAGCGGCAAGGAGGCCAAGGAGCTGATGACCATTCTGGGCGAGGCCGCCCTCAGCCCCACCGACCTGCTGTACGCCAAATTCGCCGACGAGTTTGAAAAGCGCTATGTCTCGCAGGGCTTCGACGAGAACCGCACCATCGAGGAGACGCTGGATCTTGGCTGGGAGCTGCTGCGTATGCTGCCCAGAAGCGAGCTCAAGCGCATCAAGCCGGAGATGCTGGATAAGTACCTGCCGGAAAAGGAGTGACCGCCTATGGCCGGAAAAACTGTCAATCCTACCCGCATGGAGTTGACGCGGCTGAAGGGCCGTCTCAATACGGCCCGCCGCGGTCACAAGCTGCTGAAGGACAAGCGGGACGAGCTGATGAAGCAGTTTCTGGAGATCGTCCGCCGCAACCGGCAGCTCCGCGCCAAGGTGGAGCAGGGGCTGAAGGAGGCCAACGATGCCTTCACCGTGGCCGCCGCCGTCATGGGACCGGAGATGCTGGAGCAGTCGCTGCTGCGGCCCCAGCGCTCCGTGTCGCTGGACGTGGACGCCCGGAACATCATGAGCGTCAACGTGCCGGTGTTCACGTTCCACACCGAGGGCGGCGAGGGCTCTCTCCTGCCCTACGGCTTCGCCCAGACCAGCGGTGAGCTGGACGCGGCGCTGGAGAAGATGCAGGCGGTGTTTGCCGATATGCTGGAGCTGGCGCAGGTGGAGAAATCCATGCAGCTGCTGGCGCAGGACATCGAAAAGACCCGCCGCCGCGTCAACGCGCTGGAGTATGTGATGATCCCGGAGACGGAGAAGAACATCCGCTACATCACCATGAAGCTGGACGAGAACGAGCGCGGCAACACCACCCGGCTGATGAAGGTCAAGGATATGGTCTTGCAGGACGCCCATCATTATCAGTCATAAACACACGAAAGAAGAACCGCCGCAGGAAATGCGGCGGTTCTTCTCGCACACAGAAAACGCCCGTGTGCACATGATACAGCGACTTGCCCCTCGCTGCGGCACACCTTCAACAAGGGGCAAATCAAAACCCGCGCCAACAGCCAAATTCCAGTGGCATTTTCCCTGCATTTGTGAT
>ENA-UONY01002871-UONY01002871.1-human-gut-metagenome-genome-assembly--contig:-CS9-NODE-2871-length-11524-cov-3.801378_pt1 | contig 11524 bp, 8 predicted proteins | sample MGYA00242465_ERZ724012 | MGnify/ENA metagenome assembly ERZ724012 | reverse complement strand
GTTGAGCTGTTCTTCGGCCCCGTCGATAAACGGCGGGAACACCCCTTCGGGGATGGGGCGCACCACATCCACCGATTCGGCAATGCGGTTGGGGTTTTCGATGACCACTTCCCGGGCCTTTTCTTCCCCCAGGTACGCAAATTCCCGCAGCATTTCATCGGTAGTGCGCAAATACAGCGGCGCCTGTTCTTCCGCATCGGAAAAGCCCATGGACGCCATGAGCACTTTGCGGTAATCGGCGTCTTTCGGGTCGAGGAAATGCACGTCGCAGGTGGCGCACACCGGCTTGTGCAGCGCTTCACCCAGACGTACCACCGTGCGGTTATACTCCCGCAGGGCCTCTTCGTCGGCGGCGGTGCCTTCGCGGATCATAAAGCGGTTGTTGCCGATGGGCTGGATCTCCAGGTAATCGTAAAACGAGGCGATGTCGCACAAATTTTGCCACGGTTCGTTATTCACAATGGCGCGGAACAGCTCGCCGGCTTCGCAGGCGGAACCGAGGATCAGCCCTTCCCGGTGCTTTAACAGCACGCTTTTGGGGATGAGGGGCTTTTTATAAAAGCAGTGCAAATGCGCATAGGAAATCAGCTGGTACAAATTGCGCAGGCCCTGCTTATTTTTCACCAGCATGATCTGGTGGTACGAACGCAGTTTTTTCGGGTCGCCGCCGGTCAGGGACGTGTTGAGCTGCTGGACCGAGGTAATTTTCACCTTTTCTTTGACCCGGTCGAGGAGCAGCAGAAAAATCTGCGCCAGCACAAACGCATCGTCGTCGGCGCGGTGGTGATGCTTTTCTTCCACTTTCAGGTACCGGGCGACGGTATCGAGCTTATAATTGCGGATGTCCCGCAGCAGCGACCGGCACATAGGAATGGAATCGATATACGTATACGAAAAATCCTGCCCGGTGCTCTCGGAGGCCGTGCGCAGGAACGAAACATCAAAGTCGGCGTTGTGGGCAATGAGCACGGCGCTATCCGGCGCACCGCAGAACGCGCGGAACTGGGATAGGGCCTCACTGATATCCGGCGCATCTTTGACCATATCGTCGGTAATGCTGGTCAGTTCCGTAATCTTGGCGGGAATGGGCCGGCCGGGGTTTACAAAGGTATCGAACCGGTCGGTAATCTGCCCGTCCACAATTTTGACGGCGCCAATTTCGGTGACGGCGTCTTTGCGCGGGGACAGGCCGGTGGTTTCGATATCGAACGAAATAAACGTGCCCGTCAGCGGCAGATCCAGCGTCCCTTTGACGGCAGGCACCATGTCGTTGACAAAGTACGCCTCCATGCCATAGATGACTTTAAAATCTTCGTCGTCCTTGCGGATGGCTTCCACGGCGTTCATGGCATCGGGGAAGGCCTGGGCCACGCCGTGGTCGGTGATGGCCACCGCCTTGTGCCCCCAGTCGTGGGCGCGGCGGATCAGGTCACCGGCGGACGACACGCCGTCCATGCTGCTCATGTTGGTGTGTAAATGCAGTTCCACCCGCTTTTGGGGGGCGGAATCGGTCACTTTGAGCTGTTTGGCTTTGGCTAGGGACCTGGGGCGCAGCACAATTTCGTGGTCGTATTTATCGTATTCCACCTGGCCCCGGGCGATAAGGCTGTCGCCTTTTTTCAGCTCGTCCAGAACCTGGCACTGGCGCACTTCCTGGATGATCTTCAGCGTCATGGAACCGGTGTAGTCGGTGATATTGATCGAATAGATCTTGCGGCTGCCGTCCCGGGTTTCGCGGCTTTCGATCATGAAGATTTCGCCCCAGATCATACACGAACCGGTTTCGGGGGTGACGTCTTCGATGGGCGTCAGCCGGATTTTGCCGGTGCGCCCCATGATATCCCGGGCGGTTTCTGTCAGCAGCGTGGGGCGCAGGGTGGCCCCTTCCCGCACGCTGATGGTTTGCGGCTTGCGTTCATGCAGCACCCGGTCCTGTCCTTCTACCATTTGGACGGCCGCTTCCCGCCGTTTGGTCTCTTCTTCTTTTTGCTGTTTTTCAATCTGTACGGCGTCGTTTTCGTCCACCTGCACCCGGCCGTCGAATTGCACCTGGACCTTCAGGCCCGAAAACTGTTCGGCGATCATGTCCGATAGCTTTTGCCCCGTGTGCCGGGCTTTTAGCAGCCCCAACCCGCCGTGGCGCAGCGTCACTGTCAGGGTGCCTTCGGCATACTCCGTCAAGCACCCGCAGAACGTCCCGTTGAGGGTGGCGTCCTGCCGTTTGAGCTGCTGCAACAGTTCCGGCACATGGGCGCCCGAAAATAGTTCCGGCGCATAGTGGGGCAACAGGCGCACCCGCCCTAAATTGAGGCTCGATTTGCGCAGGCTCTCTTCCCCCTGCTGCAGCGCCCCGGCGGTGAGCAGTTCCCCGCAGCGCAGGCTGACTTCCACGCCCCGGGTCTCTTCTTCCACCGTCAGCCGGTCCACCACGCTGTGCAGCAGCGCCGGGGCGCACCCGCTCAGGTCCGCCTGATTTTGGAACAGTTCTTCTACGGTATTCATCGGCCGTTTCTTTCCCCTTTCTCTCTTTCTATCCCTCAACGTTTTCTACGCTTTACAGCGCGTCGATCTCCTCCATCAGGGCATCGAGCAACTTGTCTTCCGGCACTTTGCGCAAAGGCTTCCCTTTGCGGAACAACAGCCCTTCGCCCTGCCCACCGGCAATGCCGATGTCGGCTTCTTTCGCTTCGCCGGGGCCGTTGACCACGCACCCCATCACCGCCACGGTGATGTCTTTTTTCACCGGGCGCAGCGCTTCTTCCACTTTGCCGGCCAGCCCGATTAGATCGATCCTCGTGCGCCCACAGGTGGGGCAGCTGACCAGTTTCGGGCCGCCGCGCAGCCCCAGCGCCCGCAAAATATCCAGCCCGGCGGCCACTTCTTCCACCGGGTCGGCGGTGAGCGATACCCGGATGGTGTCGCCAATGCCGTCATGCAGCAGGCTACCGATGCCGATGGCCGATTTAATCAGCCCCATGCGGCTGGTACCCGCTTCGGTGACGCCCACATGTAAGGGGTACCCGCAGCGCTCATGCGCCAAGCGGTACGCCTGGATCATGGTAGATAGGTCGGACGATTTCATGGACAGCACAATGTCGGTAAAATCGAATTTTTCCAGGAGCGACGCGTGATAAAGGGCGCTTTCGACCAAGGCTTCCGCCGTAGGGCCGCCGTATTTTTCCAAAATGGAGCGCTCCACGGAACCGGAATTCACGCCAATGCGGATGGGGATGTGCTTTTCCCGGCAGGCTTTCGCCACCGCCTGCACCCGGCTGTCGTCGCCGATGTTCCCGGGATTCAGGCGGATTTTGTCAATCCCGGCCGCGGCGGCTTCCAGCGCCAGGCGGTAGTCAAAATGGATGTCGGCCACCAGCGGCACCGTCACCTTTTCTTTCAGGGCCGGGATCAGGGCCACGGCTTCTTTGTCGGGGATGGCCAGCCGGATGATCTCGCACCCGGCGTTCTGGAGCGCCAGCGCCTGGCGCACACTGCCTTCGATGTCATAGGACGGCACGCTAAGCATGCTCTGCACCGTAACGGGCGCGCCCCCGCCGATGAGGACGTTGCCGGCTTTGACCTGTTTTGTCATAGAAACCGCTTCCTTTCTTTTTTCCTCTATTCCTGTGGGGATCAGCCCCACCCGGCGCCGGTGAACAAACGCCACAAATCATTAAACGTAATGAGCACGATGAGTCCAATCAGCAGGCAGAATCCTGCCGCGTGTACCCAACCTTCGTATTTGGCCGGTACCGGCTTGCGGCGGATGAGCTCGATAAGCAAAAACAGCAACCGTCCGCCATCCAGTGCCGGCAGCGGCAGTAAGTTGACAACCCCTAGGTTCACCGAAATCACCATGAGCATATAGACAATGTTGTATACCGCATCGCCAAAACTGCTTTGAAGCCCCGCCGCCGCCGATTGGGTGATGGCCTGGGCCGCACCGACAGGCCCGGCTACATCATTCATGGAAAATTGCCCGGTGACAAGACCATACAGGCTCATCCATACCATACGCACCACCGAAGTGGTATCGGAAAACGATTTGGCAATCAACGTGCCGACATTTTTTTCCTGCGGCAACACGTAAAAATCCAGTCGCACCTGGCCTTCGCCGGTGCCCTGGGTGTAATCGATGGGGGTTAGTCCCATGCGCGTCCCGTCCCGCTGCACGGTGATTCTCGTGTCGGTGGGGTCGGCCATGGCGAGGGCAAAGCTCAGATCTTTGTCGGTATACACTTCGTACCCGTTAATGTTCACAATCACGTCCCCGGGCTGGGCCCCGGCCCGTTCCAAAAACGAATTTTCGGTAAACTGGCTCACGGTGGTGGTGGCAAAGCGCTCCTGGGTGCCCAGCAGGCATGCCATCATGATCACGCCCAATAGGACATTCATCACGGCCCCGGCCGCTACGATCAAAATGCGTTTGTATACTTTGGCATGGTTAAACGCCTTGGGGTCGTCGCTGTCTTCGTCTTCGCCTTCCATGGCGCAGTACCCGCCAATGGGGAACAGCCGCAGGCTGTATTCCGTTTCGCCTTTGGTAAAGTGCAGCAGCCGTGGCCCCATGCCCAGGGAAAATTCGTTGGCCAGCAGGAAGTGCCCCATTTCGTGGGAAAAGATAATCAGGGCGAACAAAAGCACGCCAATAATGATAAGAAGTGCTGTTTCCAAAAGAACCACCTTTCTGCGGCCGCTTTTCCGGCCGCCCGTTTACCGGTATTGTAGCCCGGTCCGGCCCTCTTGAGACAGGGCGCGGACATTTTTTCCAAAAAGCCGGGGGCCGTTATCCCTTTGCGAGCTCCCTGACCCGTTCCCGGGCGCGGCGGTCGGCCTGCCACACGCTCTCGAGGCTGTCGCAAGGGGCGTCGGGCTGGTCTTCCATCGCCTGCATGACCAGTTCGCCGATGGCGGTAAAACCGATCTTCCCCTGCAAAAACAGGGCCACTGCCGCTTCGTCGGCGCCGTTGGCCGCCGCCGGGGCCAACCCGCCCCGGGCCATGGCCCGCCGGCATGCCGCCAGGCACGTAAAGGTTTTTTCGTCCGGCTCGTAAAACGACAGCTGACCGTATTTTGTCAAAGACAGCGGCTGAACCGGCGAGGGCAGCCGTTTCGGGTACAAAAGCGCATACTGGATGGGGATGCGCATATCCGGTACGCCCAGCTGGGCGATCATGGAACCGTCCTGGTATTCGATCAGGGAATGCACCACGCTTTCCCGGTGCACCACCACGTCGATCTGCTCCTGCGGCATGGAGAAAAGCCACCCGGCTTCCATGATTTCCAGCCCTTTGTTCATCATGGTAGCCGAATCGATGGTCACTTTTTGGCCCATGTTCCAGTTGGGGTGGTGCAGCGCCTGTTCGGGCGTTACATCCGTCAGCTCTTCCCGCTTTTTGCCGAAGAACGGCCCGCCGGACGCCGTGAGCACCAATTTGCGCACGGCCCCGGGCCCGGGGCACCCCTGCAAGCACTGGAAAATGGCGGAATGTTCGCTGTCCACCGGCAAAATGGGCACGCCCCGCTCTTTCGCTTCTTTCATGACCAGGGCGCCCCCGGCCACCAGGGTTTCTTTGTTGGCCAGCGCCACGGGTTTCCTGCTGCGCACCGCCGTGAGGGTAGGTAGAAGCCCGATCATCCCCACCACGGCGTTGAGCGTGATGTCGGCGCTGGGCATAGACGCCGCTTCGCACAGCCCATCCATGCCATAGGACACCTGTACCGGCAGGTCCCGCACCCGGGTTTTCAGATCCTGTGCGGCCTTTTCGTCATAGAGCACCGCCAGTTTCGGGGAGAATTCCCGGATTTGCTCTTCCAGGGCCGTGACATTGTGCCCGGCACACACCGCCTGCAGCTTGATGGGTTCGGCTTCTTTGCCTTCGGCATACAGCCGGTTTTGCAGCCGGATCACATCGAGGGTCTGGGTCCCGATGGAACCCGTAGAACCCAATAGGGATAGTTGTTTCATATCGATTCATCTCCTTTTGATGCCCATATCCTAAGCCCGATGGCCTGGGCAAAGGCCCGGGCAAAAACGCGAAAAAGGCACATTGGCGCAAAAGGGCCCTTTTAAAAGCCCGCGTCATGTATGCCTTTTCCCTCTTTTTCTTTTTGCGTCTTCGATTTCCCCCGCTGTCATTTGACGGCCAGCGGCATCCACAGACAGATATAGTAAACCAGCGGCGAAACAAAGATCACGCTGTCAAAGCGGTCCAGAATGCCGCCATGGCCGGGGATCACCTGGCCAAAATCTTTGATGTTGCAGCTGCGCTTGATGAGCGAAAAGCTCAAATCGCCCAAAATGGAAATAACCGAACTGCCCAGCCCGATGAGCAGCATGGAAAGTTCGTTGACCTGGGCACCGAAAAGCTGTTCATACACTAGGCCCACCCCCAACAGCACCAGCACATTGACGAGTAAGCCCCCGACAGCGCCTTCGACGGTCTTTTTCGGGCTAATTTCCGGGCACAGCTTGTGCTTACCGAAAAAGCTGCCGGTAAAATACGCCCCGGCATCGGCCACCCACGCGGCGAATACCGCCACCATGACGATGAAAATGCCGCAATCGGGGTTATTGTCCCGCAAATTGACCAGCGTGCCAAGAGCCGCCGGGATTAACAGCGTCATACTGTAGATCATGCCCAGTTCCCGGAACGTTACTTCTTTATGATGGAATAAAAGCCCGCAGAACAGCACCAGGGTGTAAATATACAGGATCAGCGCGGGGTCGCACTGTAAATACGAAGCAAACGGAATGAGCACGGCCGCCGCCAGGCTGGGCCACACCAGAAACAGTTTTTTCTGGATGCCCAACGCCGTCAACAGTTCCCAAATACAGACCCCGGCGATCAGCGCAATGGCGATGTTCAGCGCCATGGGGAACGATTGATTGAACAAAACAATGGCGGCGGCGAACAAGATGATCACCGCGCCGGAAAGAATCCGCTGCTTCACGAGCAAAGCCCCTCTCACGTTTATATTGGGTAGCGTCCCGGTTGCCCGGGCTTTTGTCAGGCCTCTTCCACCCCGCCGAACCGCCGGTGGCGCAAACAGTAATCGTCCAGCGCCTGTTCCAGGTCTTCGGGGGTGAAATCCGGCCACAGGATGTCGGATACCACGTATTCCGTATAGGCCGACTGCCACAAAAGGAAATTACTCACCCGCATTTCCCCGCTGGGGCGAATGATCAAATCGGGGTCCGGCTGGCCGGCGGTATACAGCCGGCTGGCAATCGCTTGTTCGTCGATGGCATCGGGGGTAAGGAGCCCCTGTTGCACATCGCGCGCTAACGCTTGCACCGCGTGGACGATTTCGGCGCGCCCGCCGTAGTTCATGGCGATGTTCAGCACCATGCCCGTGCGGTGTTCGCACACCCGTTTGGTTTCTTCGATGAGTTTTTGCAGTTTGGGGGAAAAGGCGGTGGTGTCGCCGATAAAGCGCACTTTGATATTTTCGTCCAGAAAATCCCGCAGGGATTCTTCCAGGTACTGCTGGAACAGGCGCATGAGCGCCCCCACTTCCGTTTTGCTGCGCTTCCAGTTTTCCGTGGAAAACGCATACACCGTCAGGTATTCAATCCCGATCGAGGCGCAGTACCGTGTAATTTTTTTAAAATTCTGGGCGCCCACCGTGTGCCCGGCCGAGCGCGGCAGCCCGCGCTTTTGGGCCCAACGGCCGTTGCCGTCCATAATAATGCCCACGTGCCGGGGCAGCCTGCGCTGGCTGCGGTCCAGCACCGGGGTTTTCTGGACTCCTTGTGCCATATGTTCCTCCGGTTTCCCTTTTCCCGTCCGGCGTACCCGGTTACAGGCTCATCAGTTCCTGTTCTTTCCTTTCGTTGATCGCATCGATCATCTTGACGTACCGGTCGGTCAGATCCTGTACTTTCTTGTCGCCCTGCTTCTGGTCGTCTTCCGTCAGGTCGCCGTTTTTCTTCATGGCTTTGAGCTTATCGTTGGCGTCGCGGCGGATGGAGCGCACGGCAATTTTGCTTTCTTCGCACATTTTCGCAATGTCTTTTACCAGCATGCGGCGGCGGTCTTCCGTCAACGGCGGGAAGATCAGCCGGATGGTGGTGCCGTCGCTCTGGGGGTTCACGCCCAGGTCGCTCTTCTGGATGGCGTGTTCGATCAAACGGGTCACGCTTTTATCCCAGGGCTGGATCACCAGCACCCGCGCTTCCGTCACCGAAACGGCGGCCAGCTGGTTAATGGCCGTGGGGGCGCCGTAGTAGTCCACCTTGATTTTATCGAGCACCGCAGGGTTCGCGCGCCCGGCGCGGATTTCGCTGAGTTCCTTTTCCAGAACGGAAACGGACTTTTTCATTTTTTCTTCGGCTCTTGCCAGAACTTCTTTCATACTTCGGTTCACCTTTCTTCTTTCGGCCAGGGGCCTTTTTTCGGGGACAAATCAGCCGGTCACCAGGGTGCCCACATTGTCGCCGCACACGGCGCGCACAATGTTTTCTTCGTCTTCAATGCTGAATACCAGAATGGGCAGATGGTTATCGCGGCACAGGGAGGCGGCGGTGCTGTCCATGACCTTCAGGTTGTGGGCCAGCACGTCGTCAAACGAAACGGTATCGTACCGCTTGGCGTTGGGGTTCACTTTGGGGTCGCTGTCATATACGCCGTCCACCATGGTGGCTTTCAGCACCACATCGGCGTCAATTTCCGCGGCCCGCAGCGCCGCGGCGGTATCCGTGGAGAAAAACGGATTGCCCGTGCCGCAGCCGAATACCACCACGCGCCCTTTTTCCAAGTGGCGCACGGCGCGGTTGCGGATATACGGTTCGGCGACCTGCTGCATGGCGATGGCCGTCTGGACCCGTACTTCCAGCCCTTCCTGTTCCAGGCCGTCGGCTACGCCCAGGGCGTTGATGACCGTAGCGAGCATGCCCATGTGGTCGGCCCGGGTGCGGTCCATGCTGCCGCTGGAACGGCCGCGCCAGAAGTTGCCGCCGCCCACGACAATACCCACCTGCACACCCAGATCCACCACTTTTTTGATGGGGTGGCAAATGCGCTGCACCGTTTCAAAATCGATGCCGTGGCCAGCCTGGCCCGCCAGAGATTCGCCGCTGAGCTTTAATAAGATCCGTTTATATTTTGGTTCCATGGAAAAAGGCACTCCCTTACAAACCATATTTTTATCTATTCTACAATAAAGGCGGGGCAAAGTAAACACCTTTCCCCGAAAATCGCCGCAAACTTTCCCCCCGGCCAACGTGCCGGTTATGCCCCCAAAGGCGTTCGTTCCCGCTCCCGGCACTGCTTTTTCCACTCGCCCGGGGAAAGCCCCGTGCGCTTACGGAACAGCCGGGCAAAATAGCTGGGATCGTCCACCCCGGCGGCCCGGGCGGCCTCGGCCACGGTGGCCCCCGATCGCAAAAGCGATGCCCCGCAGGACACTTTTGCTTCCTGCACATAGCCGTTGACCGTCAGCCCCGTATACTGCCGGAACAGCCGGCACAGATACGGCGCCGATACCCCGAACCGCCGGCACAATGCCGGCAGCGCCACTTCGTCTTCCCGATTAAAATGGCCGCTTAAAAAGAACAGCACCTGCCGCACGGTATCAAACCCCGCCGGGGCAGGGGTTTCCCCGGCTACCGGCGGGCACACCCGGTACAGGTGGGCGAATATGCGCAGCATATCCCCCCGGCAGGCCGTCTGCCACCCGGGCCGGGCCGCCTGATATTCCCCCAGCAAATGGTCAAACAGCGCCATGAGCGCCCCGTCCTGCGGCACCGTCAGGGCGTGGGTACCGCCCCGGGCAAACCGGCGCTGCAGCCCGTCTTCTTCCGCCGAAAGGAACTGGGGCGGGACCTGTAGAATATAATGCTCACTTTTTGGCAAAAATAACCGCCCCCGGTGAGGCAAAAAACCGGGCACAACCCCCACGTCCCCCGGGTACAGCCAGTGGGAATCCCGCCCGCCATACAGCAGCACGCCGCCGCTGATGACATAGTAAAATTCAATGGCTTCATGCCAATGCAGGCCGCAGCCCGCCTCGCTTTTTTCGTGCACCATGTGCAGCACCCGCACCGGCCCTTGTTGGGCGGGCCAGGCGGTAGATTCATAAAATGGGGTTTGCAGCTGTGCCACAAAACCGCCCCCTTTTGCTTTGCGGTTTGTATAAAATCGTGCTTATTTTCTATGAGTATATCCGTTTTCTTTTCGGGTGTAAAGAGGTACAATGAAAAAAAAGGGCCCCGCCCATGAAAGGAGTTTTTCTTTTTGCGTATCCTGTTTCTTGATATCGACACCTTGCGCCCGGACCATCTGGGCTGCTACGGCTACCCCAGGGATACCAGCCCCGCCATTGACAGCGTATGCCGGGACGGTATGCGCTTTGACCGCTATTACTGCTCCGATGCCCCGTGCCTGCCGTCCCGGGCGGCGCTGGTCAGCGGCATGTTCGGCATCCGCAACGGCGCCGTGGGCCACGGAGGCACGGCGGCCGACCGGCGGCTGACGGGCGCCGAACGCGATTTCCGCGACCAGGTGGACGACCACTGCTTCCACCGCATTTTCCGCCGGGCGGGTATGCACACCGCTTCGGTGAGTTCGTTTGCCGAACGCCATTCCTCCTGGTGGTTTGACGCCGGGTTTAATGAATGCTATAACGTGGGCGACGAAGGGCTGGAATCCGGCGAAAAGGTGCTGCCTGTGGCGCTAGACTGGCTGCGCCGCCACGAAAAAGACGACAACTGGTTTTTGCACGTCCATTTCTGGGACCCCCATACCCCCTACCGGGCACCGGAATCCTTCGGCAACCCGTTTGCCGGTGTGCCCATGCCCGACTGGATCACCCCGGATATTCTGGAACACCACAAAACCCTGGCCGGGCCCCACAGCGTGCTGGACCTCAATATGTATGACAGCAACACGAACCCCAAGTACCCCCGCGCCCCGGGCAAAGCCGAGACCATGGAGGAACTGAAAGCCGTGTTCGACGGGTATGACTGCGGCGTGCGGTACTGCGACAGCCTGATTGCCCAGCTGCTCGATGAACTGAAAGCCCAGGGCCACTATGACGACACCGCCGTGATTATCACCGCCGACCACGGCGAAAACATGGGCGAACTGGGGATTTACGAAGAGCACGGCACCGCCGACGACGCCACCTGCCGCATCCCGTTTATCATCAAATGGCCGGGCGTGACGCCGGGCAGCGTCAATACTGCCATGCACTACAGCCTGGATCTGCTGCCCACCATGGCCGACGCCCTGGGGCAGGAAAAATGGGGCAACTGGGACGGCGAAAGCTACTACCCCGCCCTGATGGGGCAGGAAGACACGGGCCGGGATTCCCTGATCTTATCGCAGATGGCCCACGTGTGCCAGCGCTCCGCCCGGTTTGGCAAGTGGCTGTACATCCGTTCCCTGCACGACGGGTTCCACCTGTTCGATAAAGAAATGCTGTTCGACATGGAAGCCGACCCCCATGAGCAGCACGATGTGAAAGACGAGCACCCCGATATATGCGCCCAGGGCGCCCGCCTGATCCTCAATTGGCAGGAAGA
>ENA-UONY01002866-UONY01002866.1-human-gut-metagenome-genome-assembly--contig:-CS9-NODE-2866-length-11555-cov-5.338696_pt1 | contig 11555 bp, 3 predicted proteins | sample MGYA00242465_ERZ724012 | MGnify/ENA metagenome assembly ERZ724012 | reverse complement strand
TCAGGTATTTCAAATACCGGGCCATACCCCGGATGCAGTCCCGGGGCAGAAACACATCGTAACCCCGCTCCACCGCGAAGCCGTGATAATAGCCCACGCCCACCACAGCCAGCTCCGTACGCCGCGGCGCGTTGCAGGCACTACCATAGCCCACGTTGCCGCCTTCCGGCAAATACTGGATCTCCTGGATGGGCGCCTCCACCCAGCCGATTTTCCGCAGGCCCGCTTTCTCTGCCCAAGACACCCGGCCCAGAATCGCCGAGCCCAGACGCACCCCGTCCTCATAATACTCGGGGTACTTCCAGAAGGCAGTGGAATTGCAGCAATGGATCATTCCCACATCGCACTTCGTTTCCTGCAGGAACTGCACTGCATTGTAAAACGCACGGTACTGGCGCTCCGTCGTTCTCCTGTCTCCCGCCGTGTGGAAGTGGGTATAGATGCCGGTGGGGTGAATGTGGGGACTCTCTCCCGGCCAATACAGACCGAGCATCCATTTCAGGTTGACCCGATCCGTGCTGAAGCCGTACCGGCCCATGCCCGTGTCCATCTCCACATGGACATCCGCCACCACATCCAACCGCTCCGCCGTCTCTTCCAGAACGGAGACATCCTCCAGGCTGCCAACGGAGAGAATTACGCCGAGCTTCAGCAGACCCTCCACCTCCTGGGGATCGGTGGACCCCCGAAGCATTAGGATCGGATTCTCCGTGAGCCCCGCCTCCCGAATCGCCTGCGCCTCAGCCAGGCTGGTAACGGCCAGGTGATCTACACCGCAGTCATTCAGAATCCTCGCCAGGGCGGCAATGCCCAGGCCGTACCCATTGCCCTTGACCACGCCCCAAATGACTTTCCCGGCTGCCAGCTTTTGAAGAATCCGAATGTTATGCTCCAGATCCTTCCGCAACACAATGTATTTTGGTTCCATATGACTTTCCCTTCTCTGTATCAAAAATCCGGATGATTTGCCCTCCAGGGGCAGCATCCCTGGCGTACTGCAAACCAGGCCTCGGTAATTGGAACGTCAACTCTCTTTTGGGGCCTCAGGCGCTTTGCTCCGGTTTTCCCGGCGGTATTTGAGGACGTTGCGGTGCTGGTACAGCTTGGTTGCCTTGTCAATCATCACATACAGGGGCTTATTGAGAATCAGGTCCATCTCACCCACAAACTCGGTGAACTCCCCGTTGAAGCCCTTCTTGAATTTGTAAAGGCCGTACAGGGGGTTGTCCTCCGAAAGGTCACCCGAGACGCCCCGGAAGTCATAAATCCGGCACTTTTTCTCCAGAGCCCACTGAATCATGTTCCATTGCAGCAAATAATTGGGCATCAGATTCCGGTGATGGTTCGAGGACGCCCCATAGAGATACCACACCTTATCCCCAAACCAAATGGCCAGGGTACCGGCAATGGGTTTCCCCTCGTGAAAGGCCATATACAGCCGGGCATGCTCCCCCAGGTTTTTCAGCAAATTGGAGAAGTAGGCCTCATTCCGGGTGACGAAATTGTCCCGCATACCGGTCTCAATCATAATTTGGGTAAAGTCATGGACCATTTCCTGGCCACAGATCCGGACCTCCACCCCTTTTTTCACGGCAAGACGGATGTTATACCGGTGCTTCTGGGTGAAGGAAGCCAGCATCTCCTCCTCCGTCTTCCCGGCCACATCCAGCCGGAAGACAAATTTCGGCTGGATTCCCTCAAAATTCTTCCCCTCCTGCATGAGACGAAAGCCAAAGGACTCCAGCATCTGCCGGAACTGGGTGTTCTGGCAGGGGACGTCAGGGTCCATCTTAATGACATAGCCATGATATTGCTTTGCCAAGGCCCTGGCCCCCTCCATCAGGGCGGCAAGGGTCTCCCGGTCCTCCAGATCACACACAGGACCCCGGCAGGCATACAGCATGCTCACCCCAAAGAGGGGCATTTTCCGGATGAGGAAAGCCACCGTACCACGGATTCGCCCGTCCTGGCCCCGGACCGCCACGGCCCGCCAGGTCCAGGCTGCCTTCTGCTTGCCCCAAAGGCTGGACTGGGCAAAGTGTCCCTTGGGATGGTTGGATATGAAGGCCTCGTACTCTGCCAGGGTCTTCTCCGTAATCAGTTCGTACATATCAAAACTCCGCTTCTTCCAAATATTGTCTATGGAGCAGTCATTCCAAAGGCTACAACCCCACAGGGCCATAGACGATTTTATGATACCATAGCTTTCTGTTTTCTGCAACGAAAAAACAAACTTTCTTCCTCCCTGGCCCATACGCGCGCGGCGGTGCCACATCGGGAAGTGTATCATTTGGGTTGAAAAAAGAAAGCGGGGCACGTCCGCATTGGTGCAGGGACGGTCCACTGGGCCGTCCGGCAGGAAAAACCTCCGTCTTTCGCTCATCTCCGGCGCATTCGCACTGCCTACCGGCGGTGCGTCCAGTGGCCGCACCCTACGAAGCGCAGGTCCACAACACCCTATAGACACGCAACTTCGCTTTTTTGTAGTCGCGCGGCAGCAACGCATGCCACCGGCCTTGGCGGGTACGTTCCAACTTTTCGGCATATTGCATAATTTCTGCGTCAAAATTTTGTGTGAATCGACGTTTGCGTAAAAGCAAAATTCATTTGCATCTACGCATTCTTCATGTTAGAATAGCAGCATACCAAATTGGAAAGGAAGGTACCATATGCACAAGATTTTGAAGCGCAGTTTGGCCCTGTTCCTCTGTGCCGTTCTGGCACTGGGCGCCATGGGGCTGACCCCGAGCCAGGCCCAGGAGGCCCCGGCTGCGGAGGGTCAACATGATTACGGCCCCCTGACCGTCTACGGGAAGGCCGGGGAGACCACCTTCGTCCCTGCGGGCTACACCTACGTCTACGAAGAGGAGGACGGCAGCGTCTACACCCGGGAAGCCGCCCGCGACATGTACATCTCCCAGCGGGTCCTGACCCCCCAGGAGGCTGAGGCCCTGGCCGGGCTGGAGGGCGGCGAAACCCGGTACCTGACCGGAGAAGACGGCTCCGTCCTCCAGTGCCAGGACTTTGACGCCAAGGAAGCCGCCCAGTATTCCCAGGCCGTGCGGGAAATCCTGGGAGACGCTCCCCTGGAGCAGGGCGAGCAGGTCAGCGTCCAGTCCCAGCTTTACACCCGGGAATCTCTGGTCAAGGCCATGGTGGTCTTTGAGGATGCGCCGGTTGCCTCTATGGAGACCATGTCCGTCCGCCTGGGCCAGCCCCTGGGGCAGGCGGAGCAGGCCGCCATGGCCCGCATCGCCGCGCAGCAGGCCGTGCAGACCCAGGCCCTGGAGAAGAAGCTGGGCTACTGTCTGCAGGTTTCCGACCACTTTACCCTCCTGACCAACGCCATCTCCGTCACGGTGAAATACGGCGACCTCCAGGTTCTGGGCAAGCAGCCCGGAGTCAAGGCGGCCTTTTTGATGCCCGCCTTCTCTGTGCCGGAATCCGAGGCCCCCGTGGTCCAGTCCGCCTCCCAGTTCCTGCCCAATATGCAGTCCGCGGGGCCCGCCATGGGCGCAGCCGGGGCCTGGGACCTGGGCTATCGCGGCGAGGGCATGAGCGTGGCCATCATCGACACCGGCCTCAGCTACGAAAACCCCAGCTTCATGCAGGAGCCTCAGGACCAGAGCCGGGTGGCCTATACCAAAGCGGACATCGCCGCCATTCTGGAGGCCAACGACCTCCACGCCGAAGCCCTGTCCGAAGAGACCAGCCTGGACACCGTGTACTACAGCGGCAAGGTCCCCTTCGGCTTCAACTACGGAGACGGCCTTGCCAACTTCGGAACCGACGACGACACCGGCATGGGCCACGGCACCCACGTGGCCGGCATCGTCGCAGGCAACCTGCCGGAGGAAGTGCAGGAGCAGCTCCACATGGAGACCCTGGGCATTGCCCCGGAGGCCCAGCTGGTCATTATGAAGGTGTTTGACATGGACGGCATGTGCTACTTCGACTACCTGATTGCCGCCATGGAGGACGCCATTGCCCTGGGCGTGGACTGCGCCAACCTGTCCCTGGGCTCCGCCTGCGGTCCTCATTATTATGAGGGCATGACGGAGGTCTACGACGCCGCCCGGGAAGCGGGCATCAACGTGGTGGTAGCCGCCGGCAACGACGCCTCCACCGGCTACTGGAGCCTTTGGGGCGACGGCCTGGTGGAATCCAGCTCCGTCTCCACCGGCACCCTGGGGATGCCCGGCACCTTTGACTCCGTACTGACGGTGGCCAGCATGGAAAATCCTGAGGAAGTCTCTATTGCTGCCATCCAGGGCCTGAGTACTGTCAGCTGGTACAACCGTGCCTACGATATGCAGCAATACTTCGCCTATCAGGAGGCCGAAGATGTCCCGGAGGGCATGGGCTTCCAGGACCGCCTGGCGGGCCAGTTCCTGACCTATACCACCCGGTGGGAGGACGCGGAAGGAAAGCTCATGTTCGCGCCCTTTGAGGGCGGAAACGCGGACAGCATGATGGCCCAAGCCGTGCAGGCCGGGGCGGCGGCTGTCGTCCTCTATAGCCCCACTGTCACAGAGGAACTACCCTCCGGTATGCCCGTCCCGTTCTCCCTGAGCAGCTTTGAGGTTCCCATGGCTGCCACCAGCAAAATCCAATACGATTTCATCTGGTACAATCTCCCGGATCAAGACCTCCTGCGGGTAGATACCATCTGGAACCCCAGCCAGTTCGCAGGGCAAATGTCCAGCTTCTCCTCCTGGGGTCCCACCGACGGCCTGACTCTGAAGCCGGAGATCACCGGCATCGGCGGCAACGTGTTCTCCGCCTACATCGGCAACGACTACGCCGTGGCCTCCGGCACCTCCATGGCCTCTCCCGCCGTGGCGGCCTCCGCGGCCCTGGTCCGGCAGTATCTGCGGGAGTCCGGCGTAGCAGAGGAGCAGCTGCCTCACATGGTGAACTGCCTGCTCATGAGCACCGCCACCCCCGTCCGGGACGAGGAGCACGACACCCTCTATTTCGTCCGCCGTCAGGGCGCGGGTCTGGCCAACGCCGCCCTGGCCATGGCCTCCGGGGCCTACATCCAGGTGGAGGGGACCGACAAGGCCAAGCTGGAGCTGGGAGACGACCCGGACCGCACCGGCTCCTACACCATGGACTTCCAGGTGGTGAATTTCTCCGACACCGGAAAAACCTACCGCCTGGATACCACCGTCCTGGGGCAAATCGCCCAGGGAGGCCAGTTCAAGCACGGCGAAGTCACCTACCTGGTCACCGACTACGCCCGGGAGCTGGACGCCGCCGTCACCTCCAGCGCCGCCGGCGGAACCATCACCGTTCCGGCCAATTCCACAGTCAATGTGTCTGTGACTGTGGCCCTGTCTGACGCGGACAAGGCTTACCTGGAGGAGCGATTCCCCTACGGCTCCTATGTGGAGGGCTTTGTGCAGCTGCTGAGCGAAGACAGCGTAACCCTCTCCGTCCCCTTCCTGGCCTTCTACGGCGACTTTGGGGAAGGCCCGGTTCTGGAGGAGGGAACCTATGATACCCTGCTGGGTGGCGCGAAATATGGCTACACCACTGCAGACCAATTCCACAACAGCCTCTGGGGTACCCGGCCAATGTATGACCAAAACCTGGGGTTATCCGAGACCGTCACCTTCTATTTGGGAGACAGCTGCCTAGCCGACTGGTATCGCGTTCCGGCAGAGGATTGGGTTGGCGGTGGTGTTACAACCCCCTTCTACCCGGAAATGGCCGGCTTCTCCCCCAATCAGGACGGCTCTCTGGATCTCTTTGAGCTGGGTCTGGGCCTGAAGCGGAACGCGGAAAACATCCATTATACCGTAACCGACCGGGCCACCGGTGAGATCCTCTGGGAGCAGGACACCGGGTTCGTCCCCAAAACCTACTACAGCGCCAACGCCGGCGATGTGCTGTATGCAGGCAGCAGCATGGACGAGGCCCTGTCCTATGAATGGCTGTTTGCGTCCACCCGGAACGAAGACGGTTACATTTCCTATGACTGGGATCACTGCCTACTGGCAGAGAACACCTGGGTGGACATCCGGGCAGAGGTCACCCCAGAATACCAAAGCGGTAGCGCCAATGCAAACAATACTGTAAGCTTCAGCCTTTATATCGACAATAGCGGACCATACCAGACAGAAGCCGCTTCTTTTTACGTAGGTAACGATCCATACATCGGAAAAATGTACTACTATGAGATTCCTTGCAATGAATACTGGTTCCTGGACTGTTATGTATCTCTAACTCTACACTATAACGAGAGTTCCGGCCAGTGGAGCGGTTCGGGATTTGTCGCTAAGTGCAATGGTTCACCAGTTCCCATGCAGCTAGACAGTCGTACTTGGCATGGTTCCAATCGGATAGGAGAAGATGGCAAAATTCTTGATCTTGCAATCGACTGCGCCGGAAATACTTCAGTAGTCGTCTTTGAGCAGGGCGAGGCCATACGGAACTATGTTAATCTGGCCGCTGAAAAGACCGTTCTGGACCCCGGCGAGACCCTAACCATTGAAAACACGGCGGAAAATCTCATCGATGTCCAGATCGAATGGGCCAGCAGCAACCCGGAGATTTTGGAAATCCTGGAATCTGACGGCTACCGCTGCACCGTCCGGGCCCTGACCCCCGGTACCGCCAGCATTTCCGGCGGCATTGGGCCATACACCAAGTCCCTGGACATCACCGTCCGGGACCCGGAGCGGGAGCGCATTGCCGGACAGTATCCGGACATTGCGAATCACTGGGCCCGGGAGGACATCATCACCGCCATCCAGAGGGGCCTCTTCCGCGGAACCGGCGCCAACACCTTCTCCCCGGAGGCCCCCCTCACCCGCGCCCAGCTGGTCACCGTCCTCCACCGCCTGGCAGGCTCCCCGGAGGCCACCGGCAGCAGCTTCCAGGACGTGGGAAAGGACCAGTACTACACCGAGGCCGTGGCCTGGGCCAAGGAGCAGGGCCTGGTGAACGGCGTCACCCCGGAGCGGTTCTGCCCCAACCGCCCCGTGACCCGGGAGCAGTTCGCCGCAATCCTCTACCGCTACGCCAAGCTCCGGGGCCAGGACGTCTCCAACCGGGCGGACCTGTCGGCCTATCCGGACGCCGGAGCCCTCAGCGGCTATGCCCAGTCCCCTATGGCCTGGGCCGTGGCAGAGGGTCTCATCCGGGGCGTATCCGAGACGGCTCTCTGTCCCGGCTCCTCCTCCACCCGTGCCCAGGCAGCCGTCATCCTGGTGCGCTATCTGACCTGGGAAGCCTCCCAGACCGCCTGAAGACCGGCTATCCAAGTCCCCCTTTGCACCGGGGAAGCATCCCAAACACCCACAAACCGGGGGCGCCTTTGCGCCCCCAATTTCCCCCCAGGGCATAGGGGCACAGCCCGGATTGGCGTAGGGACGGACCACTGGGCCGTCCGGCAGGAAAACCTTCCCTTTTCCGGCCATTTCCGGCGCATTCGCACTGCCTACCGGCGGTGCGTCCAGTGGCCGCACCCTACGAAGTGCGGGGACACGGTCCACAAGGAACAAATCTGAGCTATACGCACTTGCCCCAGGGAAGGCAGAGGCGCTGCCGCCCCGCTGTAAAAAACAAAGCTGTGCGTCCATCCTGACCCCGCGCTGCGGATTGCAAGGCCTGGAAGAACTTGCTATAATAAGCCCAACCAATGTGAAAGGGGGAATTTCGTGGAATTTCAAGTACATCAAAAGCCCTGTGTGCTCCTGGAAGCCGTGGAGCTTGTGTACAGCTATGTCAATCAAGTGCCGGCGGAGCAGCTGACGGAGGATGCGGCATACTGCATTCCCGCCAAGGAGATTTCCTCCATCCGGGAGGCCGTCTGCGGACCGCTGGACCTGGAGAATGAGGAGCTTCAATTTTATTTTAAGGGCGTGCCGGTGGATGGGAAGGAGCGGCATTTATCCTGCCTGGCTTGCTGCATGATTTACAGCACCCTGGATCTCGGCTGCAGCGGCGTGGAGGAGACGGTTCAGGCCCTGAAAAACGGGTGGTTTTTGAAGGAACGGCCCTTTCGGGTCTGTGGCATCAATGGAACCGGCCTGAACCTGACTGCCGCCGATGCCGGAGAATTTACCACGCTGGCCCGGGAAATTGCCAGGCTGCCGGTCCCCCAGGCCTACCAGCTGCAGCTGGTGGAGGTATTTTCCGACTTCGCCTGGCACCTGGACCGGTTAATGACCTTCCTCCGCCCGGCCGCAGAGCGGCTGGAACCTCTTCTGACCCCCTGGGTGGAGCGGGCCGCCCCCCGGGTGGAGGAGTGGAAGCGCTATTTGCAGGACCCCTCCGCCATGCAGACCATACTCCGGAAAACCAGCCTGAAGCAGTCGGAAATCCGCAGCCTGGAGATTGCCATGCGGTACTTCTTCCCCTTTGGCGGCCCCGGCGAGTACCAGCATCCGGAGGCCCACCTGAGCCTCCACATGGGCATTGGCATCCCTCCCGGTCAGGATGCACCTCAGACTGCGGATTTTTTGCAAGACTGGGAGTTTACCGCTCTGCGCCTGATGGTCCATCCCGACCGGGCGCGGATGCTCCGGGCCATGACCGGGCAGGCCATGAGCGTCCAGGAGCTGTCCCAGTCCCTGGGTCTCAACCCCGGCTCCGTATTCCGGGACCTGAACAACATGAGCAACGTCGGCCTCCTGACCAAAGAAATCATCTCCAACCGAATCTACTACCGCACCGATTCCGTCGCGGTGGAGCGGCTCACCAAGCACCTGGTCCGTTACCTAGGCCAAGGGTAACGCCCCAGGCTTCCCACAAAAAATCTGCTGCAAAGGGAGGACGGCCCAGGCCGTTCCGCTTTGCAGCAGATTTTTTCAATATCAGGTGGCAAATCCGAAAGAGATCACTCGCTCAGCTCCAAGGCCTCCTTGGGCAGCCTGGAGAGGACCCCGGCGCAGCGGGGGCACAGCCCCTCTGCGTCAGCCTGGAGGGAGTGCATCCAGCACCGGGGGCATTTGGTCCCCTTGGCCTCGGTGACGCCAATCCGAAGGCCCGGGAAATTGGTTCCCCGGCCCTGGGTGGCCTCTTCGGCTACGGGCTCCAGGGCGCAGCTGGATACAATGCAGATCTCCGCCAGATCCAGGCCCTGCACCGCCTCCAGGGCCGCGCCGGCTGCGGAATCCGCCGCCTCCAGGGACACATGGGCCTCCAGGGCCTTGCCGATGCGCTTGGCCGCCCGGGCCGTCTCCAGCACAGCGTTCACATCCTGGCGCAGGCGAATGACCACGTCCCACTTCTCCATGGCCTCCTGGGGCAGCGCGTACCGGCCACAGCCCTCCGGCATCCGGTTCAGGAGGATGTTCCGGGGGTCATCCTCTGCCCGGTGGGGCATTGCCTGCCAGATCTCGTCGCAGGTGAAGGCCAGAATGGGCGCAAAGAGCTTGGCCATGGCGTCCACAATGAGATACAGGGCGGTCTGGGCAGAGCGGCGCTTCAGCCCATCCCGGTCCTCGCAGTACAGCCGGTCCTTGATGATGTCCAGGTAGAAGCTGGAGAGCTCCACCACGCAGAAGTCGTTGATGGCGTGGGAGACCACATGGAACTCGTAATTGTCATAGGCCTTCCGGCAGAGGGCAATCAGCTTCTCCAGCTTGGTGAGGGCCCACCGGTCCAGCTCCGGCATCTGCTCCGGCTCCACCAGGTGGTTGGGGTCAAAGCCCTCCAGATTGCCCAGGCAGTACCGGGCGGTATTCCGGAACTTCAGATAGTTCTGGCTCAGCTGCTTGAAAATCTCCTTGGAGCAGCGCACATCGGCGTGGTAGTCCGAAGACCCCGCCCACAGCCGGACGATGTCCGCGCCGTACTCCTTGATCAGCTGATTGGGGTCCATGCCGTTGCCCAGGGACTTATGCATGGCCCGTCCCTCGCCGTCCACGGTCCAGCCGTGGGTCAGGATCTGGCGGAAGGGCGCGCCCTTTTCCAAAGCGCCCACTGCCGTGAGAAGGCTGGACTGGAACCAGCCCCGGTACTGATCCGCTCCCTCCAGGTACACATCCGCAGGCCATTGGGAGGCGTCGTCATGGTACAGGGAGGCGAAATGGGTAGAGCCGGAGTCAAACCAACCGTCCAGGGTGTCCGTCTCCTTCTCAAAGTCCTGTCCTCCGCAGTGAGGGCAGGCGAGGCCTTCCGGAATCAGCTCCATGGCCTCCCTCTGGAACCAGATGTTGGAGCCGGATTCGCCGAAGAGCCGGGAGACGTGGGCGATGGTCTCCTCGGTGCAGACGGGCTTGCCGCAATGCTTGCAGTAGAACACAGGGATGGGCATCCCCCACCGCCGCTGCCGGGAGATGCACCAGTCGGCCCGCTCCCGGAGCATGGCAATCATCCGGTCCTTGCCCCAGGCGGGGAACCACTGGACCTCCTCACAGGCGGCAATGGCCCGGTCCTTGAAGGACTCCACCGAGCAGAACCACTGGGGGGTGGCCCGGAAGATGATGGGGCTCTTGCAGCGCCAGCAGTGGGGGTAGGAGTGCACCATTTCCTCCGAGGCAAAGAGGGCGCCGGACTCCTTCATATCCGCCAGAATGGCCCCGTTGGACTCCGCGTAATACATCCCCGCGTACTTGCCCGCCTCTTTCGTCTGGTAGCCCCGGTCATCCACCGGCACCACCAGGTCCATGTCATACCGGCGGCAGGTTTGATAGTCGTCGGCGCCGAAGCCGGGGGCGGTGTGGACGCAGCCGGTGCCGGAGTCCATGGTGACATAGTCGGCGGTAACCAGGAGGCTGTCCCGGTCCAGGAAGGGGTGCCGGGCGGTCATACGCTCAAAGAAGCCGCCGGGGAAGGTGGCCACGGTCTCATAATGCTCCACCCCGCCCGCCTGCATGGTCTTCTCCACCAGGGCCTTGGCTACGATATAGCGCTCCGCGCCCGCGTCCAGAAGGACATACTCCTGCGTGGGATGGAAGGCAATGGCCAGGTTCCCAGGCAGAGTCCAGGGGGTGGTGGTCCAAATGATCACATAGGTATTGGCGGTGCCGCCGTAGGGAACCAGCTTGCCGAAGTCCTCCCCCAGGGCGAACTTCACATAGATGGAGGTGCAGGCGTCGTCGGCATACTCAATCTCCGCCTCGGCCAGAGCCGTCTCATCCTTGGGGCACCAGTACACCGGCTTCAGGCCCTTGTAGATGTAGCCCTTGCGGTACATAGCGCCGAAAATCTTCACCTCTTCGGCCTCAAAGGCCTTGTCCATGGTCTTATAGGGGTGGGCCCAGTCGCCGATGACTCCCAGGCGGCGGAATCCGGCCATTTGCCGGTCAATATAGTCCTGGGCAAACTTCTCACAGGCGGAGCGGAACTCCGGGGCCGGCATGGTCTTGTGGTTCAGCTTATTTTTCTTGATGATGGCAGACTCAATGGGCATGCCGTGGTTGTCCCATCCGGGGACATAGGGGGTATAGTGGCCGCCCATGGCCTTGGCCCGGACGATGAAATCCTTCAGGGTCTTGTTGAGAGCATGGCCCATGTGGATGTCGCCGTTGGAGAAGGGAGGGCCATCGTGGAGAATGAACCGGGGACAGTCCTGGTTCTTTTCCAGGAGCTGGCCATAC
>ENA-UONY01002865-UONY01002865.1-human-gut-metagenome-genome-assembly--contig:-CS9-NODE-2865-length-11557-cov-5.775778_pt1 | contig 11557 bp, 8 predicted proteins | sample MGYA00242465_ERZ724012 | MGnify/ENA metagenome assembly ERZ724012 | reverse complement strand
ATTTTCCCGGCGGGGAAAAATTTTTCCCCGGGCCTCCCTCTGGGCCCGGGGCTGTGCTATAATGGGGGCAAACCGGAGAGAGAGGAGGGGGCGCCATGGCCCCGTGGAACAACGGCGGGCATCCCCGGGGATGCCCTGCCCCCGAGGAGCAGGAGGGGCTGGGCCTTTTGCGTCAGGCCCTGGGCTTCCTGCTGCCGGAACAGCAGGCCCAGGCGGCCGCCCAAAACCTGCAGGATACCTTCGGCAGCCTGGCCGGGGTGTTCCGGGCCCCCCGGGAGGAGCTGGTCCGGGCCGCCGGCATCGACCAGCGGACCGCCCGCTACCTGGAGGTCACCCTAAAGCTGGCCCAGGCCTGCCTGGAGGACCAGGCCGCCGGGATGCTGCGCATCTTCGACACCCGCTCCCGGGTGGACGCCTTCCGGCCCAAATTCCTGGGCCGCAAAACCGAGGCCGTGTGCCTCATGCTCCTGGACGGCCGGGGCAGGCTGCGGTACAACGACATCCTGCTGGAGGGCTCCGCCAGCGAGGTGCCCATCTATGTGCGCAGGATCATCCGCCTGTGCATCGACTACCAGGTGCAGCAGGCGGTGCTGGCCCACAACCACCCCAGCGGCAACCCCCTGCCCAGCCGCAGCGACCTGCTCTCCACCTGCCAGATCATCCTGGCCCTGGAGAGCATCGACGCCCGGCTGGTGGACCACATCATCTTCTCCGAGGACGACTACTTCTCCTTCGCCGAAAGCGGGATGCTCCGCTCCCTGGTGGACAAGCAGCTCTCCCTCCACCGGGAGGCGGAGCAGGCCGCGCGCCAGCTCCACGAGGAGTTCCAGCGGCAGATGGGGTGAGCTCTCATATTGACAGCCGGCCGCCAATGGTGTATGATACAATCGTACAGATGTTCGGATTTCTTATGACGGGAGGAGGCCTGCCCTATGGGCGCGGAGAGCTTTGACAAATTCCAGCTGGTATCTTCCTACCAGCCCACCGGGGACCAGCCCCAGGCCATCGAAAAGCTGGTGCGGGGGGTGGAGTCCGGCATGAAGGAGCAGACCCTGCTGGGCGTCACCGGCTCGGGCAAGACCTTCACCATGGCAAACGTCATCGCCCGGGTGAACCGGCCCACCCTGGTGCTGGCCCACAACAAGACTCTGGCCGCCCAGCTGTGCTCCGAATTCCGGGAGTTTTTCCCAAATAACGCGGTGGAGTATTTCGTCTCCTACTACGACTACTACCAGCCCGAGGCCTACATCGCCCAGACGGACACCTACATCGAGAAGGACTCCGCCATCAACGACGAGATCGACAAGCTGCGCCACAGCGCCACCAGCGCCCTCTCCGAGCGCCGGGACGTGATCATCGTGGCCTCGGTGTCCTGCATCTACTCCCTGGGCGACCCCATCGACTACCGCACCATGGTCATCTCCCTGCGCCCCGGGCAGGAGCGGGACCGGGACGAGCTCCTGAAAAAGCTGGTGGAGCTCCAGTACGAGCGCAACGACGTGAATTTCATCCGCAACAAATTCCGGGTGCGGGGGGACGTGGTGGAAATCTTCCCCGCCAACGCCACAGACAAGGCGGTGCGGGTGGAATTTTTCGGCGACGAGATCGACCGCCTGCGGGAGTTTAACCCCCTCACCGGGGACGTGACCGCGGAACTAAAGCACATCGCCATCTACCCGGCCTCCCACTACATCGTGCCCAAGGAGCGCATGGACGCCGCCCTGGCGGACCTGCAGCGGGAGATGGAGGAGCGGGTGGCCTGGTTCAAAAAAGAGGGCAAGCTCATCGAGGCCCAGCGCATCGAGCAGCGCACCCGCTACGACATGGAGATGCTCCAGGAGATCGGCTTCTGCAAGGGCATCGAAAACTACTCCCGGGTGCTGTCCCGCCGGGCGCCGGGCAGCGCGCCCTTCACCCTGCTGGACTACTTCCCCGAGGACTACCTGCTGTTCGTGGACGAGTCCCATGTCACCCTGCCCCAGGTGCGGGGCATGTTCGCCGGGGACCACGCCCGGAAAGAGATGCTGGTGGACTACGGCTTCCGCCTGCCCTCGGCCTTCGACAACCGGCCCCTGAATTTCGACGAATTCTACGCCCACATCAACCAGGCGGTGTTCGTCAGCGCCACCCCCGGCGATTTAGAGCTGGAAAAGTCCGCCCAGGTGGTGGAGCAGGTCATCCGGCCCACGGGGCTTTTGGACCCCCTGGTGGTTGTAAAGCCCACCGACGGCCAGATCGACGACCTGATCAGTGAGATTAACCTGCGGGTGGAAAAGCAGGAGCGGGTGCTGGTCACCACCCTCACCAAAAAAATGGCCGAGGACCTCACCTCCTACCTGGAGGGCTACGGCATCAAGGTGCGGTACATGCACCACGACATCGACACCGTGGAGCGCATGGAGATCATCCGGGACCTGCGCCTGGGCGAGTTCGACGTCCTCGTGGGCATCAACCTGTTGCGGGAGGGCCTGGACATCCCCGAGGTGTCCTTGGTCGCCATTCTTGACGCGGACAAGGAGGGCTTCCTCCGCAGCGGGAGGAGCCTGATCCAGACCATCGGCCGGGCCGCGCGGAACGCCCAGGGCCAGGTCATCATGTACGCCGACGAGGTCACCCCCTCCATGGAGCAGGCCATCACCGAGACGGAGCGCCGCCGGGCCATCCAGGAGCGGTACAACGAAGAGCACGGCATCACCCCCAAGACCATCAAAAAGGACGTGGCGGAGATTTTGGAGATCTCCACCCACAAGGACGACAAGGGCAAAAAGAAGAAGCGCTATACCCCTGCCGAGCGCCAGGCCCTCATCGAGCAGTACACAAAGGAGATGAAGGCCGCCGCCAAGCTGCTGGAGTTCGAGCACGCCGCCTATCTCCGGGACAAGATCAAGGAGCTGGAGGGCAGCGGTCCCCTGCCCGGCAAAAAGCGGCGCCTGCCCAAGCCCTGAGGGAAGGAGAGATTATGGCATTACGCATTCGCCGGGCGGAGATGATCGATCTGCCCGCAGCCAAAGAGATGTACGCCGCCCTGGTGGCCCGGATGGACCAAGAGGGCTGGGGTGTGTGGGATGAGACCTATCCCCGGGACTTTGTGGAAAAGGACATAGAGCGGGACCAGTTTTACCTGCTGTTGGAGGGGGACCGTCTGGTGGGGGCTTTTGCCCTGCCCGCCCACGACAACGGGGAGGGGGACGTGCCCTGGCAGGAGCCTTCTGCCCCGGCCCGCTACCTGTACCGGTTCGGCATCGCCGCGGGCCAGGGAGGCCGGGGCCTGGGGACACAGGCCCTGGAGGCAATCGGCGGGCTGGCCAAAAGCCTGGGGGCCCGGTACCTGCGGCTCTATGTGGCCCACGAGAACCAGCCCGCCATGGGCCTGTACCGGAAAATGGGCTTTTCCCAGCGGCCGGGGGAGTTTGGGGAAATGCTGGAGGACGGCACCAGGCTTTATGAGTACGCGTTTGAGAAGGAAGTGTGAGGCGCCGTGAGGATCACGGAAGTGAAGGAGCGCAAAAAGCGGTATCTCGACCTGCTCCTCTTGGGGGATGAGCAGGAGGACATGATCGACCGCTACCTGGACCGGGGGACCATGTACCTGCTGGAGGACGGCGGCCCCGTCGCCCAGTGCGTGGTGACGGACGAGGGAAACGGCGTGCTGGAAATAAAAAACATCGCCGTGGCCCCCCAGCGCCAGGGCCAGGGCTATGGCCGGGCCCTCCTCCGGTTCGTGGAGGAGGCCTATGCCGGGCGCTATGCGGTGCTCCAGGTGGGTACCGGCGACAGCCCCCTGACCCTGCCCTTTTACGAGAAGTGCGGCTTCGCCCGCTCCCACACCGTAAAAAATTTTTTCACCGAACACTACGACCACCCCATCTTCGAAGGAGGCGTCCAGTTGGTGGACATGGTCTATCTGCGGAAAAATTTGGGGAATAAGGAGGACAGCCTATGAAACGAGAGCTGGGCATCGCCCGGTGCGGCCTGGCCTGCTGCCTGTGCAGCGAGAATACTGCCTGCGCCGGGTGCGATTCCGGGGACTGCCCCGACAAGGACCGGTGCGAGAACCGGGCCTGCTCCCTGGGGCGGGGCGCGGCCCACTGCTTCGACTGCCCCGAGGAAAGCTGCCGCAAGGGGATGCTGCAAAAAAGCAAGCCCTGCGGCTTTACCCTGTTCGCCCGGCGGTACGGGGAGCAAGCCCTCCTGGACTGCCTGGAACAAAACGAGCAAAATGGCGTGGTCTACCACCGCCAGGGCATCCTGGGGGATTACGACGGTTTTGAGGACCCGGAAGAGCTGATACGCTTCCTCCAAACGGGGAAAGAATAGAGAGAAACAGGATAGGGAAGGAAAAAACTATGAGCTTAGATAAAATCGTAGTGCACGGCGCCAGGGAGCACAACCTGAAAGACGTGGACGTGACCATCCCCCGGGACAAGCTGGTGGTGCTCACCGGCCTCTCCGGCTCGGGGAAGTCGTCCCTGGCCTTCGACACCATCTACGCCGAGGGCCAGCGGCGGTACGTGGAGAGCCTCTCCTCCTACGCCCGGATGTTCCTGGGCCAGATGGAGAAGCCCGACGTGGACATGATCGACGGCCTGTCCCCGGCCATCTCCATCGACCAGAAGACCACCTCCAAAAACCCCCGCTCCACCGTGGGCACGGTGACGGAGATCTACGACTACCTGCGGCTGCTGTACGCCCGCATCGGCATCCCCCACTGCCCCATCTGCGGCCGGGAAATCAAACAGCAGACCATCGACCAGATCGTGGACCAGGTCCTGGCCCTGCCGGAGCGCACCAAAATCCAGGTGATGGCCCCGGTGGTCCGGGGCCGGAAGGGCGAGCATCAGAAGGAGTTCGAGGCCGCCCGGAAGTCCGGCTTCGTCCGGGCCCGGGTGGACGGCCTCCTCTACGACCTCAACGAGAAGATACAGCTGGAGAAAAACCGCAAGCACACCATCGAGATCGTGGTGGACCGGCTGGTAGTAAAGCCGGACATCCGCTCCCGCCTGGCGGACTCCATCGAGACCGCCTCGGGCCTTACCGGGGGCATCGTGGTCATCAATGTCATCGATGGGGAGGATATCACCTTCTCCCAGAATTACGCCTGTCCCGAGCACGGTGTGTCCGTGGACGAGCTCTCCCCCCGGATGTTCTCCTTCAACAACCCCTATGGGGCCTGCAAAAAGTGTACCGGCCTGGGGGTGTTCATGAAGATCGATCCCCAGCTCATCATCCCGGACAAGCGCCTGTCCATCAACAAGGGGGGCCTTAAGGCCAGCGGCTGGGCCATGGAGGGCAGCTCCATCGCCGCCATGTATATGCGGGGCCTCTCTGAGCACTACCACTTCTCTCTCGACACCCCCTTGGGCGAGCTGCCCCCCGAGATTATCGACATCCTCCTTTACGGCACCAAAGGGGAGAAGATCAAGCTCCGCCGGGACAGCATGTACGGCTCCGGCAGCTACATGGCCCCCTTCGAGGGCGTCATCAACAACCTGGAGCGCCGCTTCCACGACACCTCCTCCAACTGGATCAAGGAGGAGATCGAGAGCTATATGAGCGCCGTCCCCTGCGACGCCTGCCACGGCCAGCGCCTCTCCCCGGAGAGCCTGGCGGTGACGGTGGGGGGCCTGAACATCAGCCAATTCTGCGACAAGTCCGTCACCGAGGCCCTGGAGTTTGTGGACGCTTTGGCCCTCACCGACCGGGAGAAGATGATCGCCGCCCCCATCCTCAAGGAGATCAAGTCCCGGCTTGGTTTCCTGCAGAGCGTGGGCCTGGAGTACCTGACTTTGTCCCGCTCCTCCGGCACCCTCTCCGGCGGGGAGAGCCAGCGCATCCGCCTGGCCACCCAGATCGGCTCCTCCCTCATGGGCGTGCTGTATATTCTCGACGAGCCCTCCATCGGCCTGCACCAGCGGGACAACCACAAGCTGCTGGACACCCTCAAGCGCCTGCGGGACCTGGGCAACACCGTCATCGTGGTGGAGCACGACGAGGACACCATGCGGGCCGCCGACTATATCGTGGACGTGGGCCCCGGGGCCGGCATCCACGGCGGGGAGATCGTCTACGCCGGGCCGGTGAAAGGCATCGAGAAGTGCAAAAAGTCCCTCACCGGCCAGTACCTCAGCGGCAAGCGGAAGGTGGAGGTGCCGGAACACCGCCGCCCCGGCAACGGCAAATTCCTGGAGGTAAAGGGCGCCGCCCAAAACAACCTGCGGCACATCGACGTGAAGATTCCCCTGGGGGAATTCGTCTGCGTCACCGGGGTCTCCGGTTCGGGGAAATCCTCCCTCATCAACGAGATTCTGTATAAAAAGCTGGCCCTGGAGCTGAACCGCGCCCACACCCACCCCGGCGCCCACCGGGAGGTCCTGGGCCTGGAACACCTGGACAAAGTTATCCAGATCGACCAGTCCCCCATCGGCCGCACCCCCCGGTCCAACCCGGCCACCTACACCGGGCTCTTCAACGACATCCGGGAGCTGTTCGCCTCCACCCAAGAGGCCAAGATGCGGGGCTTTACCGCCAGCCGGTTCTCCTTCAACGTCAAGGGCGGCCGGTGCGAGGCCTGCCAGGGGGACGGCATCATCTGCATCGAGATGCACTTCCTCCCCGACGTGTACGTGCCCTGCGAGGTGTGCAAGGGCCGCCGCTACAACCGGGAGACCCTGGAGGTCAAGTACAAGGGCAAGAGCATCTACGACGTGCTGGAGATGACCGCCGAGGAGGGCCTGGACTTTTTCCGGGACATCCCCAAGCTGGCCCGGCGGCTGCAGACCTTAAACGACGTGGGCCTGGGCTACGTGAAAATCGGCCAGCCCGCCACCACCCTGTCCGGCGGCGAGGCCCAGCGGGTGAAGCTGGCCACCGAGCTCTCCAAGCGGCCCACGGGCAAGACCATCTATATCCTGGACGAGCCCACCACCGGCCTGCACATCGCCGACGTGCACAAGCTCATCGACGTGCTCCAGCGCCTGGTGGACAGCGGCAACACCGTGGTGGTCATCGAGCACAACCTGGATCTCATCAAAACCGCGGACCATATCATCGACCTGGGCCCCGAAGGCGGCAACCGGGGCGGGCTCATCGTGGCCCAGGGCACCCCGGAGCAGGTGGCCCAGGTGCCGGAGTCCTACACCGGCCAGTACCTGAAGCCCCTGCTGGGGCTGTGACCCACGTAAAAATATTTTTTCGGGAGGGGGCTGCACCCCTCCCATTTTTATTCCTCCCCGGGAAAAATATAGTTGCATCTTCAACTATTCTGCGCTATACTGAGGGAAAGCGAAACTGCCCGCGGGAGGCTGTACATTATGAGGATGATCCTCCACTATCTCAAACCCTTTGTGCCCCGGATGACCCTGGGCATCTCCATCAAGTTCATCGGCGCGGTCATGGAGCTGGTGCTGCCCTGGATTCTCTCCTACCTCATCGACGACGTGGTGCCCCTGCGGGACATGGGGCTCATCCTGCTGTGGGGCGGAGCCATGGTGCTGGCGTCCATCGGCGCCCTGGTCACCAACATCGTGGCCAACCGCATGGCTGCCTGGGTGGCCCAGCACACCACCCAGTCCATCCGCCACGACTTGTTCCAGAAGATCTCCTACCTCTCCTGCAACCAGATCGACCAGTTCTCCATCCCCTCCCTGGAGGCCCGCCTCACCAGCGACACCTACAACGTCCACCAGATGATCGGCATGATGCAGCGCATGGGGGTGCGGGCCCCCATCCTGCTCATCGGCGGCATCCTCATTACCCTCACCCTGGACCCCATGCTCACCCTGGTGCTGGTGAGCACCCTGCCTTTCCTGGGGGTGCTGGTGTACCTGGTGTCCAAACGGGGCATCCCCCTGTATGTCCAGCTCCAGCAGGGGGTGGACAGCATGGTCCGGGTCGTGCGGGAGAACGCCGCCGGCATCCGGGTCATCAAGGCGCTGTCCAAAACTGAGTACGAGCGGCAGCACTTCGCCCAGGTCAACGGCGAGGTGGTCCGCCGGGAGAAAAAGGCGGGCATCACCATGGCCCTCACCAACCCCATGATGAACCTGCTGTTGAACCTGGGCCTCACCCTGGTCATTGTGGTGGGGGCCGTCCGGGTCAACGCCGGCACCAGCACCGCCGGGAACATCATCGCCTTTCTCAGCTACTTCACCATCATCCTCAACGCCATGATGGCCGTCACCCGCATCTTCGTCATGTGCTCCCGGGGCTCCGCCTCCGGCTCCCGCATCGCCCAGGTGCTGGACACCCCCGCCGACCTCCCGGTGCGCCCCGCCCCCCGGCAGGACTCCCCCTACCACGTGGTGTTCGACCACGTGACCTTCTCCTACGGCAAAAAGGAGCCCAGCGTGGAGGACATCTCCTTCCGCCTAAAGCCCGGCGAGACCCTGGGCATCATCGGGGCCACGGGCTGCGGCAAGTCCACCCTCATGGCCCTGCTCATGCGGCTGTATGACGCCGACGGCGGCAGCATCCTCATCGGCGGCAGGCCCATCACCTCCATCCCCTCCCAGGAGCTCCACACCAAGTTCGGGGTGGTGTTCCAGAACGACGTGATCTTCGCCGGCACCATCTACGAGAACATCGACTTCGGCCGGGGCCTGCCCCGGGCGGCCATCGAGAAGGCCGCCCGCTGCGCCCAGGCCTGGGAGTTCATCTCCGCCCTGCCCGACGGCCTGGAGCACCGCCTCACCAGCAAGGGCACCAACTTAAGCGGCGGCCAGAAGCAGCGGGTGCTGGTGGCCCGGGCCCTGGCCGGCTCCCCGGAAATTTTGATTTTGGACGACTCCTCCTCCGCCCTGGACTACCGCACCGACGCCGCCCTGCGCAAGGCCCTGCGGGAGGAGTACCAGGGCATCACCACGGTGATTATCGCCCAGCGGGTCAGCTCCATCCTCCACGCCGACCACATCCTGGTGCTGGAAGAGGGCAAAGAGCTGGGCTACGGCGCCCACCAGCACCTGCTGGAGACCTGCGAGGTCTACCAGGACATCGCCCGCTCGCAGATGGGATACGGAAAGGAGGCGACCTGACATGCCCAGAGGACCGCGCGGCCCCATCGAGAAGCCCAAGGACCGGAAGAAGGTGCTCCTGCGGCTGTGGACCTACCTCTACGCCCACAAGTGGATGTCCCTGGGGGCGGTGTTGCTCACTGTGGGCAGCAACCTGCTGGCCCTGCTGGGGCCCATGCTCTCCGGCCGGGCCATCGACGCCATCGGCGTGGAGCCGGGCCAGGCGGACTTCTCCACCATCTTCCTTTACTGCGGCTTGATGGTGGCCTTCTACGCCGTCAGCTCCCTGCTCTCCTACATCCTGTCCATTTTGATGATCCAGCTCAGCCAGAAGATCGTCTACCAGATGCGCCAGCAGGTGTTCAACCGGCTGACAGAGCTGCCGGTGGGCTACTTCGACACCCACCAGACCGGCGACATCGTCTCCCGCATCTCCTACGACATCGACACCGTCAATGCCTCCCTCTCCAACGACCTGGTGCAGATCGCCGCCAGCGTCATCACGGTGGTGGGCTCCTTCCTGATGATGGTGGTCATCTCCCCGGTGCTGGTGCTGGTGTTTGCCGTCACCATTCCCATGTCCATCCTCTTCACCCGGTATATGACCCGGAAAGTGCGGCCCCTGTTCCACATGCGCTCGGTGCGCCTGGGGGAGCTCAACGGCTTTGTGGAGGAGAACATCACCGGCCAAAAGACCACCAAGGCCTACCACCAGGAGGAGACCATGATCTCCCGCTTCGACGAGAAGAACAAGGCCGCGGTGGACAGCTATTACAACGCCGACTACTACGGCGGCATGACCGGCCCCTCGGTGAATTTCATCAACAACCTGTCCCTGGCCTTCGTCAGCATTTTCGGGGCCATCCTGTACCTGTGGGGCCACCTGTCCATCGGCGACTTGTCCAGCTTCGTACTGTACTCCCGGCGGTTCTCCGGGCCCATCAACGAGGCCGCCAATATCTTAAGCGAGCTCCAGTCCGCCTGCGCCGCGGCGGAGCGGGTGTTCCGCCTCATCGACGAGGAGCCCGAGCCCGCCGACGCCCCCGGCGCGGTAGAGGCCGTCCACGTCCGGGGGGACGTGGCCATGGACCACGTCCACTTCGGCTACGACCCGGACAAGACCATCATCCACGACCTGAGCCTCCACGCACCCCCCGGAGGCCTCACCGCCATCGTGGGCCCCACCGGCGCGGGCAAGACCACCCTCATCAACCTGCTCATGCGGTTCTACGACCCCCAGTCCGGCTCCATCACCTTAGACGGCAGGGACATCCGCCAGATCACCCGCAAAAGCCTGCGCCTGTCCTACGCCATGGTGCTCCAGGACACCTGGCTGTTCACCGGCACCATCTTCGACAACCTGGCCTACGGCAAAAAGGACGCGAAGCTGGAGGATGTCCAGGCCGCGGCCAAGGCCGCCCGCATCCACCGGTATATTATGAGCCTGCCCCAGGGCTACGACACCGTTTTGGACGAGAGCGGCATGAACATCTCCCAGGGGCAGAAGCAGCTGCTCACCATCGCCCGGGCCATGCTGCTGGACGCGAAAATGCTCATCCTGGACGAGGCCACCTCCAACGTGGACACCCGCACGGAGATCCAGATCCAGGCCGCCATGCGGGAGCTGATGAAGGACAAGACCTGCTTCGTCATCGCCCACCGGCTGTCCACCATCCAGAACGCCGACAACATCCTGGTGGTCCGGGACGGGGACATCGTGGAGCAGGGCACCCACCGGCAGCTCATGGAGCAGGGCGGCTTCTACGCCAGCCTGTACAACTCCCAGTTCCAGTAACGCCCTTGACATCCCCACCCCCCTGTGCGACAATATTCTCACAGGGGGACTTTTTTCGACGTTTCCCGCCCGCGTGCGAACCCCCGCACCGGAAAGCCTTCCGCCCCTCGGCCCCGGAAGCCGCTGCTTTCTCAAAACACCGTAAGAAATCCCTGTCCCGCCCTGCCGTAAGGTGGCCATCTATTTTTTCACCACCCCCGCACCGGAAAGCCTTCCACCCCTCGGCCCCGGAAGCCGCCGCTTTCTCAAAGTACCGTGAGAAAGTATCGACCTGTCCCGCTCCCCGCACGAGCGTCTCTTTTTTCCCCCGGGGATTCGCGTTTTTTCAATTCACTGTGATAAAGTAAAATTCCCCCACAGGACGTTCCCTGTCCCGTTATGCTTTCTCTCTTTTGGGATTTTTTATCCCATTGGGCTCGTGGCGGGCTTTTTCGGGTTCTGTTTGGGTTTTTCCGGGCTGTTTTTGGACTTTTTTCCACATTTCCCCTCACCTTTTGCCCCCTGGGCACGTCTTACTATAAACCGCGTTTTTTCGGGGAGCCTGTCACAATTTGTCCCGCTGCCCCGTCTTATCACCGAACGAGAAAGGAGGGACACGCCTATGCCAGGCAGATACCGCCATCGCGCCAGGAGGTTCTCCCTGCCCGCCTGGCTGCCCGGCCTGGTGCTGGGCTTTGCCGCGGGAGTGCTGGTCACCTGGGCCCTGTTCCCCCGGGCCACCGCGGCCCAGGTCATCCCCACCGGCGGCCCCGCC
>ENA-UONY01002862-UONY01002862.1-human-gut-metagenome-genome-assembly--contig:-CS9-NODE-2862-length-11567-cov-4.928596_pt1 | contig 11567 bp, 15 predicted proteins | sample MGYA00242465_ERZ724012 | MGnify/ENA metagenome assembly ERZ724012 | reverse complement strand
GAAGAGAAAGCGGCCGCTCTCTCTTCACCGGCGGCTGCTAAATCGCCTCGACTGGTCCGAATTTCTCATCGTTTCCGCATCTCCTCCCGGATCAAAACAAAAACAGCTTGAAAGTTGGTGAAAAAGTCACCAATTTCAAGCTGTCAGGCTTCGATCGTTTCGAGGCTCAGGCCTGGGTGACTTTTTCCACCAGGGCCTTGAACTCGGCGGGTTCGTTGACCGCCAGATCGGCCAGAACCTTGCGGTTCAGCTCGATATTGGCCTTCTTCAACCCGTTCATAAACTGGCTGTAGTTGACGTTCAGCGCGCGGCAGGCGGCGTTGATACGCACAATCCACAGACCGCGATACTGCTGCTTCTTCTGCTTGCGGCCGCGATAGGAGTGGGTCAGCGCCTTGTCCACCGCATCGTATACGGTGCGGATGTTCTTGCTGCTGTTCCCGTAAAATCCCTTGGCACGCTCCAACGTACGCTTGCGGCGCTTCCGCGACGGCACGGCATAAGTAACTCTCGACATGATGAATCCTCCGTCTCAGAATTAAAGCCCGTAGGGCAGCGCGGCCTTGATCCGGCGCATTTCAGTCGCTTTCACGGCTCCATCCTGACGCAGGCGGCGACGACGCTTCGCGTTTTTGGACGACTTCAGGTGGCGGGCACCCGCCTTGTGGTGCCGGAACTTGCCGGTCCCGGTCTCTTTGAGCCGCTTCGCGGCACATTTTCTGGTCTTCAGCTTCGGCATTGTTCAACTTCCTTCTTTGGAGTTTCGTTCTTCCGCCGAGCCGGTCAATGCAACACCGGCTGCGGCAGCCGCCCCCAAACCCTATTTGGGAGCGAAGTTCACGGAAATATTCCGCCCCAGCATCTTCGGTTTCCCGTCGGCATCCGCATACGGTGCCAGCGCCGCCATCACCTGATCCATCAGCTGGAACGCCAGATCCTGATGGGCCATTTCACGGCCGCGAAGTGCCAGAGTGATCTTTAATCTACACCCTTTTTCCAAAAAATCAAGGGCATGCTTCAACTTTGTCTGATAATCGTGGTCGTCGATGTTGACATGAAACTTGACCTCCTTGAGCTTCTGCGCCGCGGAGTTCTTCCGTTGCGCCTTCAGATTCTTCTTCTGCTCATACTGGAGTTTGCCGAAGTTCATGATCCGGACCACCGGCGGCGTCGAGCGGTCGGAGACCAGCACGAGGTCCAGCCCCGCTTCCTGGGCAAGCTCCCGGGCGCGGGCGTACGGAACCACATTCAACTGTTCGCCGTCAACTCCGATCAGGCGGACCTGCTCGGCGGTGAATGTACGATCATTCGGTTTCAGCAGCTTAGCAATAACAGCACCCTCCCTTCAAAAAGGATATTTTCCGCTCCGGACGCCTCGTCCGGAGCTTATTTGCAACATTCTACACTATAACGTCAAACAATCTTGTTGTCAACCTCAAAACGCATTTTTTCCGCAAGTTGATCGACCGTCATGACGCCGAGCTCCCCTTCGCGGCGGTTGCGCACCGCGGCGGTTCCATCCGCCGCCTCCCGTTCGCCGACCACCAGCATGTACGGAATCCGCTCCTTCCGGGCGTCCTTGATCTTCGCGCCGAGGCTCGCCGCCTGCTCGTCGATCTCCACCCGGAACCCGCGCTTGCGCAGTTCCAGCATCAGCGCCTTCGCCGCATCCAGCTGCTTGTCGGAAACCGGCAGCACCCGCGCCTGTTCCGGCGCCAGCCAGAGCGGGAACGCCCCCGCGTACTGCTCGATCAGAATGCCGAAGAAACGCTCCAGCGACCCCATCAGCGCACGGTGCACCATGTAGGGCCGGTGCTTCTTGCCGTCCTCGCCGATGTAGGTCATGTCGAACCGCTCCGGCAGGTTGAAGTCGAACTGAATCGTCGCCGTCTGCCACTCGCGGCCGATCGCATCCTTCACCTTGAGGTCGATCTTCGGCCCGTAGAAGGCGCCGCCGCCCTCGTCCACCTCGTAGTCGAGGTTCAGCTTCTTCACCGCCTTCTCCAGCGAAGTCAACGCCTTCTCCCACCGCTCCGGTTCGCCGACCGCCTTGGCCGGGCGCGTCGAGAGGTACGGTTTGATCTCCTTGAATCCAAAGCAGTTCCAGATGTACAAGCTGAACCGGAGCACTTCGGCGATCTCATCCTCGATCTGCTCCGGCGTGCAGATGATGTGCGAATCGTCCTGCGTGAAGCCGCGCACCCGCAGAAGTCCGTGCAGCGCGCCGGACTTCTCGTAGCGGTAGACCGTCCCCAGCTCCGCCCAGCGCAGCGGCAGCTCCCGGTAGGAGCGCAGGCGCGACTGGTAGATCTCGATGTGGAACGGGCAGTTCATCGGCTTGACGTAGTAGTCCTTCTCGTCGATCTGCATCGCCGAGTACATCCCCTCCTTGTAGAAGTCGAGGTGACCGCTGGTCTCCCAGAGGATGCTCTGACCGATGTGCGGCGTGTAGAGCAGCTGGTAGCCGTTCTTGTAGTGCTCCTCGCGCCAGAAGGTTTCGAAGGTGTTCCGGATGAACGCCCCCTTCGGGTGCCACAGCACCAGCCCCGGCCCGACGTTCTCGGAGAAGCTGAAGAGGTCCAGCTCCTGCCCGAGCTTGCGGTGGTCGCGCTTGGCCGCCTCCTCCAGCTGCTTGAGGTAGGCCTGCAGCTCCTCCTCGGTCGCGAACGCGGTGCCGTAGATCCGCTGCAGCATCTTGTTCTTCTCATCGCCGCGGAAGTAGGAGCCCGCGATCGACTGCAGCTTCACCGCGCCGATGTCGCCGGAGTTGCCGACGTGCGGTCCGCGGCAGAGATCGACAAAGTCGCCGGTGCGGTAGAAGGTGATCTTCGCCCCTTCCGGAATGTCGGCGAGACGCTCCAGTTTGTAGGTCTGCCCGGCCTCGGAGAGCATCTTCTCGGCCTCGGCGCGCGAAAGCTCGAAACACTCGAAGGGGAGTTTCCGCCCGATCAGTTTCTTCATCGCCTTCTCGATCGCCTTCAGATCCTCCGGCAGCAGCCGGTGCTCCATGTCGAAGTCGTAGTAGAAGCCGTTCTCGGTCGCCGGACCGATGTCGAATTTCGCGTCAGGATAGAGCTGCTGCACCGCCGCCGCCATCACGTGCGCGGCACTGTGCCGGATCGTTTCCAATGGATAGTTGTTCATGATAGTACCTGTATTTCAATCGAACTGTTTCGTTTCACTCAGCAAACACACACCGGATTGCACCGCTAGTCCCGCCCGCGTCGGTGACGCGGGGGAATCCTCTCTCTGCCCAATCATTCATCTTCCATCGCTCCAAACAGATCCGGCTGTTCCGGCGGAGGATCGATGATCTCCCGCACCGGCCGGAAACTTTTCCTGTGCTCCGGACAGGGCCCGAGGCGGCGCAGCGCATCAAGATGCTCCGCGGTGCCGTACCCCTTGTGCCCGGCAAATCCATATCCGGGATAGCGCGTCTCATACTCTTCCATCAGACGGTCCCGGTAAACCTTCGCCACAATGCTGGCCGCCGCGATGCTCGCCGAACGGCCGTCGCCGCCGACCATCGCCCGCGACGGATACGGGAGCCCCTTCACCGGACGCCCGTCCACCAGAATAAAATCCACCTTTTCCAACTGCTCGACCGCGAGCCGCATCGCCCGCCAGGTCGCCCGCAGAATATCGAGCCGGTCGATCTCAGCCGCAGAAACCTCGCCGATCCCGATCGACACACCGGGCACCGCCCGGATTGCCCGTTCCAGCTCTTCCCGCTCCGAAGCGGTCAGCTTCTTCGAATCATTCACCGCCGGCCACGGCACGCCGCGCGGAAACACCACCGCCGCCGCTACGACCGGTCCGGCCAGCGGACCGCGCCCGACCTCGTCCACCCCGGCGACAAAACAGAACCCCTCCGCCCAGCATTCACATTCTGGCCGGAGGAGTTCATCCGCCTCGGATAACAATGCCGAAACACGATTCGACATGAATGGATCGAGGTCTTACTTCGTGCGCATCTCTTTGACGCGGGCGGCTTTGCCGACCTTGTCGCGCAGGTAGTAGAGCTTGGCGCGACGCACATCGCCGCGACGCACAACCTCGATCTTCTCAATCCGGGGGCTGTTGATCGGGAACACCCGTTCGACTCCCTGACCGGCCTGAACACGGCGGACCGTGAAGGTCTCTTCAATGCCGCTGCCGTGACGGGCGATCACCGTGCCCTGAAACTGCTGGATACGCTCATTGTCGCCTTCCACGATCTTGACGTGAATGCGGATCGTGTCGCCGACAGCGAACTCATGACGCTCGGCTCTGACCTGTTCCTTGCGAATTTTGTCGAGTATGTTCATTTCAACTCCGTCTCCGTTGTTTGTAAATACGTTTCCCACAAATCCGGCCGCCGTTCCCGGGTCAGCCGCTCCGCCTGGAGCCGCCGCCACCGGCCGATCCGGCCGTGGTCTCCGGAGAGCAATACCTCCGGCACCTTCCGCCCCCGGTACTCCGGAGGGCGCGTATACTGCGGATATTCCAGAAGCCCTGCCGAGTGCGACTCTTCGACGCTCGACGCGTCATCGCCCAGCACTCCCGGCAGCAGCCGGATCACCGCATCCGCCATCACCATCGCCGCCAGATTCCCGCTGGTCAGAACGAAATCCCCCAGCGATATCTCCCGCGCGGCAATCAATTCAATCGCCCGCTCGTCGACCCCTTCGTAGTGGCCGGCGACGATCAGCAGATGCTGCTGCTGTGCCAGTTCGCGCGCCACTGCATCGGTGAACCTCTCCCCTCTCGGGCTGGTCAGGATCACCACCGTGCCGGGACGCCGCAGATCTTCCACCGCTTCCACCAGCGGCTCCACCTTCATCAGCATCCCCGGCCCGCCGCCGTACGGCTTGTCATCCACCGTACCGCGCGCGTCGTGCGCATACCGGCGCAGATCGACCGCATGAATTTCCGCGAGATTCCGCTCCGCCGCCCGGCCGATGATACTTTCACCGAGCGGCCCCGGAAACATCTCGGGGAACAGCGTTACGATGTCGATCCGCATCCTTTCTTCCGAAATAATCAATCGAGAACTTCGACCGAAACCCGCTTGCGCTGCCGCCCGGCCGCGCCGCTCACCAGAGCGCGGATCGCCATGATGGTCTTCCCGCGCTTGCCGACGATCTTGCCGATGTCCTCGCCGCGGCAGGAGATCCGGATCGAGCACCCTTCCTCGTTCTCTTCACTCTGGATGCGCACTTCATCCGGGTAATCGACCAGCGAACGAACCACGTAGTCGACAAATCCCTCCAGATCGTGCAGACTGCCGGTGCCGGCGGCGGCACGCTTCGGCTTCTCCGCCTCACGGGAACCGCCGGTCAAAAAGTTCAACAATGCCTTCAGCATGTTTTTCATTCCTTCCCATTGCTCTTCCTCCGCCCGTCAGCGGCACGGAGGAGGGCCTCATCAGGCCTCGGGAGCAGCTTCCGCCGCAGCGGCTTCCGCGTCCGCCTTGGCCTGCGCCTCAGCCTCCGCCTTGGCCTTCGCTTCCGCCTCGGCCTTCGCCTTCGCCTTCTTCGACATTGCGGCCGGACGGACCACGTCCTTCAGACTCTTCCCGGCGCGGACACGCTCGACGATCTTCTCCGCGGTTTCGGAGAACGAAGCGCCGACACTCTTCCAGTAGTCCACACGCTCCAGGTTGAGACGCTCCTCTTTGCTGCGCGGATCATAAAAGCCCAGCTCTTCAATCGCCTTGCCGTCGCGGCTGGAACGCTTGTCCATGACCACCACCCGGAAACAGGCCACATTGCGGGTTCCGGTACGCTTCAATCTGACTCTGACCATAAAACTCTGAACCTCTTTTCTTTTTCGATCACAATCCACGAGTCCGGCACATCCGCAATACGCCCCGAACCTTACCGCGCGGCAACAGCCACGTTATTCCTAACCGCGCCGGTCCGGAAGCCCCACTCCCACAGGCCCAGAGGATTTGGCCATAGAAGTGCAATATTGCTGTACCATGAACTTATAATATATTACTCAAAAAAAATTCTGCAAGTTCAATTCGGAATTTTTTCCCAACTTCCCGGAAACAGGGCGCCGGCCGGCGCCCCTCTTCCCCTCGGCCGGGAGCTCAATCCTCATCCGCCGCCGGCGTACAGATCCGGCAGTGCTTGCAGTCCATTCCCTGCGGCGGCACGTAAAGCCGGCCTTCACGAATCGCCTTCCGCCGCGAGAAGTAGTTGCGAATCGCCAGAATCGTGCCGACGATGATGAACGCACCCGGCGCCGCCGACGGCAGCAGGAAATCGGTCGTCCACGCCGTGATGATCTTCACCTCGAAGATCGACCCGGTGCTGAGAAACTCACGGATCGCGCCGAGCATCGTCAGCGTCAGCGTGAATCCGAGCCCCATCCCGGCACCGTCGAGAATCGAGCGCAGCGGCCCGTTCTTCGACGCGAACGCCTCGGCCCGGCCGAGCACGATGCAGTTCACCACGATCAGCGGAATGAAGATCCCGAGCGCCGCGTACAGCGACGGCGGCGCATAGGCCTTCATCAGCAGGTCGATGATCGTCACGAAGGTCGCAATCACCACGATGTAGACCGGGATGCGGATCTTCTTCGGCACAATTCCGCTGATGAGGGAGATCACCAGGTTGCTCCCCGCCAGCACGAAGGTGGTCGCGATCCCCATGCCGACGCCGTTGGTGGCGCTGCTGGTCACCGCCAGCGTCGGACAGGTGCCGAGCAGCAGAACCAGCACCGGGTTCTCCTTCCAGATTCCCTTGGTAAAATCCTTGAGCAGACTCATTTCTCGTTTCCTCCCGCTTTTTCCAGCTCCGCCCGGATTTCGGCGCCGTCCTCAAGGTAGCAGCTCGCCACCTTGTCCGCCAGTTCGGTGACCGCGCGGCTGGAGATGGTCGCCCCGGTGATGTAATCCATGTGACCGCCGTCCTTCTTCACCCGCCAGTGCTTCCCCGCCTTCAGGCGACGGCCGGAAAACTGGTCGAGAATCTTGTTCGGCGGCAGCCCTTCCGGACGCTTTTCGAAGAGGTTGAAGATCGTCTTGCGGAACTGACGCTGACAGACCACCGACCCCAGCCCCGGAGTCTCGTTGTGCGCCGTGATCAGAATCGCCCGGATTCTGCCGTCGGGATCCATCCCGATAAGGCCGCGCATCGCCCCGCCGTATCCGCGCGTCGTCGCCTCCGCGGCGACCGCCACGAGTTTGCCCTTCTCATACGCACCCATGAAAAGGATGCCGTTGCGCTCCACCGTCTGTTCGGAGGGCTGATTGTCGAACGGCGGCAGAATCTGCCGGAGCGCCTGATTCTTGTTGCGCAGCTCCGCCTCCGCAATCGGCGCGGCCACCAGATCGGAAAAGAGCGCCAGCAGCAGGGCGGAAATCAATCCGACAACGCCGAGGAAGAGTCCGAGGACCCAGAGATTTTCCGTATTCTTGAGATTCATTTTCTACCCCCGTTTGACCTCATAGCCGAAGGGCCGCCGGCCACACCAGCGGTCGATCAGCGGCACAAGCGCATTCATGAACAGGATGGAGAAGCTCACCCCCTCCGGATAATTCCCCCAGATGCGGATTACACTGGTGATCACGCCGCAACCGATGGCGAACACCACACAGCCGGTGCCGGTGATCGGCGACGTGACCATATCGGTCGCCATGAAGACGGCGCCCAGCATCAGCCCGCCGGTCAGAATGTGGAAGAGCGGCGTCGGCGTCACCCCCGGCAGGAACCAGTGCACCACGCCGGTGATCACCGCCACCGTGCCGATGTAGCAGACCGGAACCCGCCAGTTGATGAGGTTGAAGGCGATCAGCAGCAGTCCGCCGATCAGCAGTGCGATCACGCTGGTCTCGCCGATGCAGCCGCCCTTCTGCCCCCAGAAATAGCGCCAGAGCAGCGCTTCGTTGTCGATCTTCGAAAAGTTCATCTCCGCTTCGGGAGTCCGCCCCAGCACCTTCTTCGTCGTGCTGGCGACCCCGAGCGGCGTCGCGCAGGTGATCGTGTCCAGCGGAGTGGCGCCGGTCATCGTATCCAGCTTCTCGCCGCCCTTCAGAGCCGCCAGAGCCTGCGGGCTGAAGAACTCCGCCGCCTCGGGATACCTCTCGGTCATGCCGGTCGCCGGCAGCCAGGTGGTCATGATTCCGGGGATGGCGATCAGCAATCCGACCCGCGCCACCAGCGCCGGGTTGAAGGGGTTGTTGCCCAGCCCGCCGAACACCTGTTTGCCCAGCCAGATCGCCAGAAACGCACCGACCAGGCACGCCCAGAGCGGCGTCCCCGGCGGCAGGTTCAGCGCGAGCAGAAGTCCGGTCAGCGCCGCACTGCAGTCGGAGATGGTGCCGACCACCGGCTTCCCGGCCAGCTTGCACCAGAGCGCCTCGGCGCCGACGCAGAAGATCATCGTCGCCAGAATGACCCACAGCGCCTGGACGCCGAAAAACCAGATGCCCGCGGCCGCCGCCGGCACCAGCGCCAGCAGTACCCGGTACATGATCCGGCGCACGTTTTCGGCGCCATGCAGGTGCGGAGACGAGCTCAGGACCAGTTTTGACCCGGTCGGGAGCATCACATCACGATTGGTTTCGTTTTCACTCATGATCTATGGAAAACCTTTCGAACTGGTTATTTCTTGCGCTTGCGGATCTCCGCCTTGGCACGGCGTATGTTCTGGACCAGCGGCCGGTGGGCCGGGCAGACATAGGCGCAGGAGCCGCACTCCAGGCAGTCCATCACATGATTCTGAGCGGCGAGATCGAAGCGTTCCCCCTCGACCGCGCTCGACAGCAGGCAGGGCACCAGGTTCATCGGACAGCCCTGGACGCAACGGCCGCAACGGATGCAGCCGACCGGATCGTAGTTGAGCGCCTCACTCACCGGCAGCAGCAAAATCCCCGAGGTGTTCTTGCAGACCGGCACGTCGAACGACTTCTGGGCGAACCCCATCATCGGGCCGCCGAGAATCAGCTTGCCCGGCTCCTCGGTGACGCCGCCGGCAAATTCAACCGCCCGGATCACCGGCGTGCCGATGCGCAGCTTCCAGTTCCCCGGATTCTTCACCACTTCGCCGGTGACGGTGACCACCCGCTCGATCAGCGGCAGTCCGCGGACGACCGCATCGGCCATCGCCGCGGCGGTTCCGACGTTCTGCACCACGCAACCGGCATCCATCGGCAGCCCGCCGGAAGGAACCACACGCCCGGTAATCGCATTGATCAGCTGTTTTTCCGACCCCTGCGGATACTGCACCTTGAGCACGGCGATCTTGACGCCGTATTCGCTGGCGCGGCGGCCGAGAATCTCGATCGCATCCGCCTTGTTCTCCTCGATGCCGACGTAGATGTTGGATACGCCGAGAATGCGACCGGAAATGGCGGCCCCTTCGAGCACCTGCTCCGGCGCCTCCAGCATCAGCCGGTGGTCGGCGGTGAGGTAGGGTTCGCATTCGGCGCCGTTGAAGATCAACGTGTCAATCTTCTTCTCCGGCGGCGGCGAGAGCTTCACATGGGTCGGGAACGCCGCCCCGCCCATCCCGACCAGACCGGCCGCGGCGATGCGCGCCACCAGATCGGCCGGAGCCGCGTTGCGCCAGTCGATCGGCGGGAACGTTTCCCCCGCCTCGTCCTGCCCATCGGCTTCGATCTCGATCGCCGGCACCGGGATGCCCATCGAACCGGGCACCTCGACAATGCCGGTCACCTTGCCGCTGGTCGGCGCGTGCAGATTGGCCGAAACGAAGCCGTCGGCGGCCGCGATCAGCTGATATTTCTTAACCAGATCCCCCGCCTTGACCACCGGTTTCGGCGGCTTCCCGGCGTTCTCGGAGATGACAACCTGATATTTCGACAGCAGCGGCGCAACGGCAATCGGCGAACCGCTGCTCAGCGTCTTGCCGTCGCCGGAGGGGTGAATCCCCCCTTCAAACGTCAAAACTTCTCTAGAACTCTTATTCATTTTGCAGGACTCCAGTCAGGCTCGTTCTGTTCGATCTTCAAGTGCTCTTCAGCGGTCAGAAGACAGCCGGTCGGGCAGCCGATCGCCTGAACGTCCGCAGCGTCCGGCAGCGGCCGGGCACCGTAGTTGACCTCCGCCCGGAACCCGTTGACCGTGAACTTCTCCGGTGCGTAACGGGCACACTTGCGGCAGCCGAGGCAGGGCACCTTGCAGACCTGCTTCTTGGCCGGTCCCTTGAGCGGAGAGTTGCAGTAGACGTGCACCTCAGCCTCGGCGGGAACAAGCTTGATCACGCCGCGCGGACAGGCCGCGACACACTTGCCGCACCCGACGCAGAGCTCCCGGTGCACCACCGCGAGATTGTGGATGATTTCGATGGCGCCGAAGGGACACTTCCGCGCGCAGGTCCCCATGCCGAGACAGCCGTACTCGCACCCCTTCGGACCGCCCGCCACCAGCGAAGCGGAGACGCAGTCGAGCACGCCGTTGTAGTTGGAAAGCCGGACCGTCTGCTCCCTGTCGCCGCCGCAGCAGACCACCGCCCGCTGCTGAAAGGACTCCCCGGCGTCGATGCCGAGCGCCATCGCGATCGCGGTCACCTGTTCCTTGCTGGAAACCGGACACTTCGAGGGGGGATTCTCCCCGGCGACCACCGATTTGGCGAAGTCGGAGCAGCCCGCCTTGCCGCAGCCGCCGCAGTTGGCGCAGGGCAGGAGCTCCGTCACCAGTTCGACCCGGGCGTCAGATTCCACCCGGAACAGTTTCGCAAACCAGCCGATCACGATGCCGAGCACCAGCCCGAGCACCGCCATCAGCACGATTGCCGTCAACAATGTCATCATATCGACTACCTCTCTTCTGGAATCAGCAAAGTCCGGAGAATCCGACGAACGCCATCGCGAGGATTCCCGCCGTCACCAGAGCGATCGGCGTCCCCTGGAACGCGGTGGGCGGCGAGGCGAGCTCCAGCCGTTCGCGCAGACTGGCGAAGAGCAGCAGCGCCAGCGCAAAGCCGATTCCGGAAAAGAATCCGAACACAGTCGACTCCAGCACCGTGTAGTTGTTGTTCGCATTGATGGTCGCCGCACCGAGCACCGCGCAGGTGGTGGTGATGAGCGGCAGGTAGATGCCCAGCGCCTGATAGAGCACCGGGCTGAGCTTCTGGAGCATGATCTCGATCAGCTGCACCAGCGCCGCGATGATGAGGATGAAAATCAGCAACTGGAGTAAGACTAGATCTAGCGTCATCACAAAAATCACCGCTCCGGACATGCCCATCGCCGTGCTCAGCCGTTTCGAGACGCCGAGGAAGGGGCAGATTCCCAGAAACCTCGACAGCACGAAGTTATAGACCAGCACAGCGCCGATCGTCAGTTCAAGATATTTCATTTTACCCTGACCCGTCTCCCTGTTGTTTTGATGTTTCGACCTTTTGGACGATCCCATTAAAATAAACGTGCCGAATCATTTTGTCAAGAGTTGGAGGAGCGATTTGTCTTTGAAATTCCGCTCTTTTTCCGTCGGAAGAGCGGGCGCAGGAACGGCAAATCCGTCTCGTAAAACCGGTATTTTTCCCCAATTTTCCCGTTTTTTTCTCCATCGATGGAAAAAATCTTCCGAATCCGGCAGTTTTTTTTGGGTTAA
>ENA-UONY01002858-UONY01002858.1-human-gut-metagenome-genome-assembly--contig:-CS9-NODE-2858-length-11580-cov-4.460217_pt1 | contig 11580 bp, 10 predicted proteins | sample MGYA00242465_ERZ724012 | MGnify/ENA metagenome assembly ERZ724012 | reverse complement strand
AAAAGCACCTATCTTTCTGAAATAAAAATAGCCGGCCGGTTTTCGATCTGAAAACCAGTCGGCCAAAGGCTGCTATTTTCTTTTTCTCGTCGCGGAGTCCTGATATATTCGCCGCGCTGTGGGTTCCTTTTGCATCAGCCGGTACCGTCTTTGTGCGATGCGATACATGGCCGCCAGCCTGGGTTCCACCGGTCGCTCCGGCCATTGGCCAATGGTGTAGAGATACGCGCCGTCTGTTTTGGTGATTTCAAAGTACGGTTCCAGGGAAAAAACAGTAAGAGGAGCCCGACAGCTGCCGCCTTGAACAATCCCTGCTGTGATATGATGGTGGGCACTGCTGACCGTCGCCAGCTGCAACTCCGGATAAAAAATGCCCTCACAGTTGCCGGTATCTCCCTCAAATCCGTCTCTAAAAACGTCTCGAAGCGCCCAGACAAGCTTCAATCCATTGTAGGGGATGGCACAAACATTGACATCCATCAGCTCAACCTCACGCACTTCCAGGAGACATTCTTCCTGTCGCGGGAGTGAAGATGCCAGGTCGTAATAACGAAAATCCTTCGTTTTTAACAAGCCTTGATGCAGAATGGCGGCGTTTGCCTCAGCGGAAAGCTCACATCCCAGCGCCCAAATTGCGAAATTCATCGCCAGAATTTTTCCTTCCGTGTCGTTTGCATAGGCCAGCAACTCATCAAAATTGTGCTCGATTCCTGAAAAATGCATCCGCTTTTCCTGTGCCTTCCAGGCGTTTTCCCTGTTGCTGCGGCAAAAAGAAAAAGGACGCTTCATAGGACTTCCTCCAGCAAATGTATGATGGTGTACAGCACGGGATATTCCTCGATCCGGCAACAGTATATCAGAAATTCCAGCGTCTCACAAGCCGCGTCCCACTTTTGTTTCTGAATTTGGAGGGAAAGTAGATACAGCTTTTTCAAATATTGCGATGAGCCATGCATCCCTGTGATGGAGGTCAGAACTTCGTCCATACAGTCCGTCGTCTCTGGCAGGAGATTTCTGGCGGATGTCAGGAATTCCTTCAGCGCTGATTTGCCCCTGCCCGAAAGGCTCCGGTGTAAATATTCTTGAAAGCTTTCCCGCTTTTTAAGCGTCGCTCTATAGGCCTCCAGGATCAGTTCGCCTCTGGCCACCCATGTCAACTCCCTTCACCTGCTTTTGCGTTCATGCCCTCTAGTGCGATGTAAGGCACGCCATTCACCTACTGTTTCCGGCAGACTTTGAGAGGGATTTTGGGGCTTCTTTTCGGAATATTTCGCCTCACACATTGGGCAAACCATACGTCCCTCTGGCACAATGGCCCCGCAAGCTACACAGTAGTCTTCCATAAGTGCGATACCTCCGATATCAATTTGCTCTGCCCCTGGGACAGAGAAGCCATAAAATGCGCAAGTTTTCATTCTAAAATTGAAAAAAACCACCGTCTTTTTCACAAAAATCAGTCGGTGTCAACAGCATGTGCAGCTGCAATTCGTTCCGGAGACACCGTTTTTTGTTCTCCAGCATGGCTAAAAAAGGAAATGAGTTTGTTTTCCCGGATGCTTTTTTGCAGCTCGTTTATGTATCTGACATCATCAAGCTTGACGCCTGGAAGTTTCAAAATCTGGTCTATGGACATACCTGCAATCGCTTTTTCTTGGTCAAAGCCTGCTGCCAGGAGCTTATTCAAGGTCTTGATCTTTTTGAGATCAATGCTTGTTTTCCCTCTGCTGAGCGGCGTTACATGTTCATCTTCTAGCATATTCGAGCCTCCTTTTACATGCGTTCACAAAATACAACGTAGCGATATCGCCCGCCGGAGCCATAGGGGTGACAGGTAAGCAGCGTCACCAAATCCCGCCCCGGCTGCACGAGAATTTCTCCAATTTCGTTGGGTTCTATGACCTTGATTTCCACCACCTGGTAAGTGAGCGTATCCCACAGGTTGCGGATTGTAATCTCATCTCCCATTTCCAGCAGTTCGATATGCCGGAAAAACAGCGCACCGTACCATCCCCGATGCCCAGCCAGAACGCAGTTGGTGTTGCTCCCGCCAATGGGCATGGAGGTTTGGGACAGCTGGGCCGCCCCGGAAGCCAGGTGCTCCGCCGTAGCTCCCAGATAAATGGGCAGCTCCAAATCCATTTTGGGAATAGATAAAATGCCCACCGTGCCGTCTGAAATCCCGTATTCTGCCAGATCAAACACCGGCGCTTGGTAGGACCAGGGATCACACAGGCCGGACTGCCCGTCTATCCAGATGTCCCAGTTGTAGGCCTCCATAGCCTCCAGCAGCTCCGGATATGGCACGGTGGATTCTGTAGTTGCCGCCGGTTCTGACGCCAGCTGAGGCTTCTGTGGCGCAGTTTCCCGGGTTCTGCTCCAAAAGCTCTGGACGGCCCGGTCGATTTTTTGTTCCTCCTGCCAGGCATGCCAGGTGGGATACAGCAGCATCCCAACGCCTGCCAGAAGCAAAAGAAAGCACAGGAAAAGCAATCCCATTTGCTGTTTCTTCATGGTAGATCCCCTCGCTGCTCCCTGCGGATCCGTTTCACAACCCGCTTGGTCAAGATAAAAATCAACGCTGCACCCAGGAAGCTTCCCAGGCCAGTCAGAATACCCTGCCAGTATTTTTCCTGCCAAGTGGACTTCGCCGCAGCTTCCTTCTGGGGAAAGTCTTCTGTAGTGAGGATACTTTCCGGTTCTGCCTCCACTCTGTGACCGCGAACCAGGAGCCGGTGGGTATTCACCCCATAGGGCACGCAGGTCAGTAAGGTCAAATAATCTTGTTCCGGTTCGATCTTTAGGTACTCAATTTCTGAGGGCAGCACCGTCACAATCCGGTCTACCTCATAGTACAGCACTTCATCCAGGACGTGGATGGAAAACCGGTCTCCCTCTTTCAGCCGGTCCAAATCCGTGAACATCCTGGCGGTAGGCATAGCACTGTGGGCAGAAATCACAGCGTGGGTTCCCTCGCCGCCAATGGGAAAGGAGGAATTGGGCATATGCCCCGCCCCCTGGGAAAGGGAATCTTCTCCCGTTCCGTGGTACACGGGCAGCATCACATCGATACAGGGAATTTCCACGTAGCCCATAACACCGTCTCCAGTCTGGTTCAAAATATCTGCGTAAGCAGTGCCGTCCTCTGTGGTGTAGTTCACCAACGTACCCTTCTCCAACTGCCAGTTATAGCGCTCTGCAGCTGCTCTGTCCGCCGTAATTTCCTCCTGCGGCGCAAATTCCACTGTCTTGAGGAACTCGGTTCGCACTGCGGACTGATGACGTTCTGTATAGTAGCTGCTGATCATAGGATAGGCCACTAGGCCAATTCCCAACAGCAAAATCACCGTCAGCAGCAGAAACAAGCATCTTTTCTTCAAGATCTCCATCCTTTCTTTTCTCCGGAAGATACCCGGTCTCTCAAAAGGCGCCCTCTTCGCAGCACTCCATTCCCTGAGATGAAATTTCCCGGAGGGTTTTACCCCTCCGGGAAACTGCTATTTACCGGGCACTCTTTTTCCGCTTGGCCAGCACAATGCAAGCCAGAGCTATGCAGATCAGAATGGAACCACCGACAGCAAACATCCAAGTGCCATGATCACCGGTCTTCGGCAGATCAAAGCCCTTGGTATTCACCACAGTCAGAGGCACCACAGCGCTGAGAGAGCCGCCATCCTCTGTCATGGCTACCGCATCGCCGTTGACCGTGGCCGTGGCTGTCACACCCTCCTTGCCGCAAATGGGGCAGATTTCTCCATCTCCCTGGGCAGTGATAACCACCTTCACGGAATCCTTCAGCAGAGTGTATCCGGCGTCTGTGGCCACCTCGGTGATGGTATAAGCATCGTCCTCCAGGCCCTTGACAATGACCTTACCAGGCTGTCCACCTGCCGAAACAGGCACAAACTTGGTGGCATTGGCTTCCTCCGCCACATGATCCGTTACGTAATAGATCCCTTCCTCCTCATTCAGCTGAGCCTTGACCCAGTAGTTATCGGTATCGTTGTGCATAATAAACTGCACCTTGGTGAAGTTGCCCTTGCTGTCGTTGAACTTCTCGGTCAAGTCCAGACCGTAGGTGTAGAAATGGCAATCGTCCTTCAGGGTGTCATAGTAGTCGGTGTTGGTGCGTTTCCAGGTCAGTTGTACCTCGTTGGGGTTGCCGTTGTCGCCGTAAACCACCTCAGCAGAAGAATAGACGGTGCAGGCGTAAGTGATGCGGACGGTGCACTCCGAATAGCCCCGGTACAGGCTGGTGGAATCATACACCGTGGTGGCGTTGTTGATCTCGTCCAGGCCAGAGGTAGTCATAGAGATGGTCATCGTGGTGGAATTGTTGTCCGCAGTACCGTATTCCACTGTAAACTTCCCGGAAGCCTCGTCCCACTCGGTGACCTTCTGGGTGCAGGCGGCATCCCGGAACCACTCCAGCTTAACGTCATGTTTGTTATACGCAATCCCCTTGCTCAGAGTATCTACGAAGGTGTAGGTATTCAGGGCAGTGGCATGGGAGGTGATGGTGGGCAAGGTGGAGAGGATCTGGTAGTCCACCACATCCCCGTCAGAGCCGGTGCCGGTGTGGGCATACCCATCTGTGATATCGTTTGCAGTCCCATTGTGCTTGCCGGTGTCGGGCTTGGATTCCCGCAGAGTCTTCTCCAGAGTGGGCATATCCGTCTCATTCTTGGGGTAGACCGTGACGTCATAGTTCCAATCCTGTCCGTCGATAGTAGTCATAGGAAGGGAAACGAAGAAGGGAGCCGTGGTGTTAAACACATTCTCGGGAACGTAGGTTTCCACCACCAGATACAAGCCCAAATCCAGGCCGGTAGCGCCAGAATGACCGGCTTTATCCGTCTCGGGCAGATCCACGCCCCCCTGGTCGGCCGCAAGTTTCTCCAAAGCGTTCTTCAGATTGGAGGCGTTTTCTGTCAGCTTGGCAGCCAGGGCATCCACCAGAACATCACTCACAAAGTACAAGGTGTTCTGTTCGGTCCGGTAGGCATTCTCCCTAGCCAGGCCCAACGCAGTGAGCAGTTGCGTGGTCGCCTCATTGTCTGCCATACCGTAGAGCACCATATCCTTGTAACCATCTGCCTCCTGGGCAGAGTAGGTGGTGATATCGGCAACCTTCACATAGGTGAAGATGACACCCTGAATGGCGTAGGGTGCCAGGGCTTCTTCCACAGCCTTGTCGGGCAGGCCAGTGGAGACGTATGTATCCCACTCCAGGATACCGGCTTCGTTAGCAGCGGTGAAGTCGTACTTGTACAGGTCCAGGCTGGCCTTGCGGGAGGCATCCATGGCCGCAGTAGGAGCCGTGGCAGCGAAGGCCACAGAAGCCAAGCTCAGGCACAGAGCCAAAACCAGGCAGAGAGAAAAGAGTTTCGTCAGTTTTTTCATGGTGTTGCTACATCCTTTCCGTATTTTGAAGTTTCAGAAGTGAAAAATAAGTGGGGCATACAACGGGGGGAGAATCCCGGCTGCGGTATACGCTGCACATGTTTCTGGCCTCCCTTCACAAAATCATCTTGACAGGCATAGAATCATAAAGTACGAAGATTCGCGCGTTCTCCCGCTAAAATATTGGGGCTAATTCTTCAAAAAGCTATTTTGCAACAGCCCCCTCCTATTTCATCCCACAAGCCTGACACCATTACCGTGAATCACAGTTTCCTCTCCGTTTTCCTTTTTCGGCCAAGAAAAACGGCTGTACACAAGGCGAGGAGCGTAAGCATCACACCAAGAGGTACAGCCGTAACGCCTGTGGAGCCGGTAAAGGGCATCGTAAATGCACCAGTGTTGACTGCGGTAATGGCAATGTCCCGACTGCCCTCATGGGGCAGTTCCCCTTCAAAGGCCGGCTCTGTCAGCAGCACATAGCCCGCCTGCGTGGCCGTCTCTGTCAGGCGGTAGCGGATGTTGGGACCGGTTACCAGTCCAGAGAACACCACAGCGCCTTCCTGGACGGTGGTGAGGCAGCCATCCCTCAGGCCCTGGCTGGTGCAGCTGCCAGGGGTAGCCGAATCAGCACTGCCCCTGGAAAACACAGGCTGCCAGGTTTGTGCTCCATCCGTGCTAAACTCCAGTAGGAAGGTGACACCGGCAAGAGGCTTACCCTCCAGGTCCACTTTTCGGGCGATGATGGACCCCAACTGCTGCCGGTTGGGAATCCCGTCAAATCCATCTGCCTTGACCTCATAGGTTTTCCATTCGGTGATCTCTACCGTGTAAACCGTGTCGCTCAGCTCATACCCCTCCGGAGCCTGGGTCTCCCGGACAGTGTATGTCCCGAAGGATAGGCCCTCCAGCCGGTATATGCCGGTTCCGTTTCCAACCTCGTCCAAAACCTCCGGCATAGTGGCTTCCACGCCGTCCTCTCCGGTAACCGTAAAGACAGCTCCGGATAGCTTGACCGTGGGATTCGCTTCATCAATCTTGGCCAACTGGATGATACCAGTCATGGGCCGGTTCTCAAAGGTGATGGTGTTGACACCGCCGTGAATGATGACCATTTGCGTGGGTTTTTCTGTGACATATCCCTCAGGCACAGTTTCTGTCACCAGGTAGGTTTTACCAATGGTGAGATTGGAAAAAAACAGATGTCCACGGCTATCGGTAGCTCCGAAATTCACCAAATTGCCGTCGACATCTGTGATTGTAAATGTGATTCCGGCCACATGCCCATCCGGCGAAGTCTTGATGATCTCCAGACCCTTCAGGTTGTAATAGTTAATGAAGGTCAGGGTGTTTGTACCCTCCTCCATGGTGATCAGCTGTACGTCCTTGTGGGCCCGGTAGCCCTTGGGTACGGCCTCCGTCACTCGATAGGTAGCCCCTTCCTTCAGACCGGGAACCAGGATTTTGCCGTCCTCTTTGGTATAGAACTGGCCCACATGCTTCCAGGTAGTTTCTGAGGTTTTTTCCTCTACAGTGAAAGCAATGCCGGAAACCTTGCCATCATCCGACTGCTTAATAAGCTCCAGGTCTCGCCGATTCCGTGTGTTGACAAAGGTTAACACGTTGTTTTCAGACTGGATTGTGATGGTCTGACTTTCCTGCTCCGCCGTGTAGCCCTTGGGCACCACTTCCGTCACCCGGTAAGTCGCTCCCTCTTTCAGTCTGGGAATCCCAATTTTACCTTGGGCATTTGTTTTGTACTCTCCCAGCGGACAGTATCCAATACCGGGCACATCTTCCTCCACGGTGAAGGTAATTCCAGAGACATTGCCGTCATCCGAGGTCTTGATGAGCTCCAGTGTCCGCACCCTGCGGTGGTTGACAAAGGTCAGGGTATTGCTCCCTTTCCGGATGGTGATGGTCTGGCTTGCTTTCTCCGCTGTGTAGTAGTCTGGAACGGCTTCTGTCACCCGGTAGGTGATCCCCACAGTCAGGTTTGGAATCCGGAGTTTGCCCTGGCTGTCTGTGGTGTATTTTCCCAGAGGGCTGTAGCCGATACCTGGCACATTCTCCTCCACAGTGAAAGCAATCCCGGAGACATTGCCGTCATCCGAAGTCTTAGTCAGCTCCAAATCCGCCAAATCCAGGGTGTTAGTAACCGTCATGGCCAGTTTCCCGCCACCGGTGAGACCGGTCAGGGTAATCCGGGGCGTGACAAAATCTCCGCCATCTTCCGAGATCTCGCTTTCCTTCAGCGTCCGGTCCATGGTAACCTTACCAGCGTGATCTGTGACAACAAACCGCCAGGACACAGGATGGCTATTTTTATGTTCGCTGCTGGAAATGACCTCCCGAAAAGCAAATTCCCCGTCTTGCAAGCCGGAAAATGTATAGCTTTTTGTGCCGCTGGCAGCGTAATGGCTGTCCGTTACGTAGATATTGCCTTTGCTGTCGGACTTTCCATAGTAGGTCTTGTTTCCGCTGGCTTGCCACATTTTGAAGCAGTAGCCGTCTACGGGGCCAGACTCTGCGGCTTTGCTCATCGTGGCGCTTCCAGGCGCAGCTTCTTCCTTGACCCTAAAGTAGGCCGGGACAGGGTCACTGGGGATACTGGCCTTGTCCGGCGGAGAGGCCAGCGCCTGGTTGTTTTGGTCCAAATAAAAGATTCGGAACAGGCAAGCGGGGTTATCTGGATTGATCATCGTCCTGGACGCGCTGAAGGTCAGTGTATCCCAGGAGGCCCCCGCCCCTGCGGTAGCTGTCAGGGTATTGCCGCTCTGGCTCAGGGTCAACGGCGCCTGGGAGGAAAACTGATAGCTACCCAGCACCCCGTTGGTGTCGGTGAGCGTGAGGGTGTAGCTGCCGTTGGCTTGGCGCTGCATGGTGTGAGTAGGAGCGGCGCTTGCCCGGCCTGCCGTAAAGCTGGGAATGACACGGTGAGCAGCCATTTCAGAGCTGAGTGTGTTGTATTTAGCCCGGATGCCCTTCAAATAATAGTTGCTTCCATCGCTGTACCGGACACCCTGAGCGCTGTCGAACTGGGCAATCAGACTGGAATCGGTGCAGGTATACGGGGATGTGGCACCTCGCATACCCATGACAACCTCCCAGATGATAATCTGGGTAGCAACCTCCCATTCCACACTTTCCGTGGAGGCAAGTGTATCCGGGTGATGCTGGCTGCTGTAAAGCATGGTCAGGCCAACAGCGGTCTGTTGATCTCGTGTTAAATTGACCTTCCAGTCACCGCTGACGCCAGTGTTAACGCCGTCCCCATAGTCAACGCCGGAGTGGGTCGCTGTATCCGGCTCCAGGCAATATGCCACTTTCCAACTACCGTTGACCTTTAGCCGCATCACATACAGGTGATCCAGATTGATGGTATGTGCTCCATCCTTAAGCGTATAGGTGCGCTTGTAGTTCGGGGCGTTTTCATCCACCCGGTATACATAGCCCTGAAACCAGATGTAATTGTCTGCCGACATGGGCATAAGGCCTTCCGGTACAGGACCTGCTATTTTCGGCTCTGTCTGTTCCCTTGCAGCTGCGGTCTCCGCAACTGGCGCAGTAGGAGCCTCCACCTTTTCTGTGGGAGCCTCTGTAGGTTCCGTAGAAGGTACTGTTGGCACTGCCGTAGGTTCTTCCGGCAATGCCTCTGGGACGGCAGGATCCGGCGCTTCTTCCGGAGCAGCTGGGATTGCTGTTTCTGCTGGCAATGTCACATCCTCTCCCGGCACAGTTTCGTCCGGCTGCGGCATATCCAGCGGCTCTTGTTCCACCGGCACTTCCGCAGATTCCGTCACCTCTGCCTTGGGTGCCGCTGTATCTGCTGCCCACGCCGAGGCAGGCAGTATACCAGATACCAGCACAGCAGCCAACAGCAGCGCCAGAACCCGCATGTTTGCTTTTTTCATGTGCATGAACCATCCTTTCCTCAAATTTTGCCATGAAAAAAGCGCCCTTCAGTTTTGTTCTGAAAGGCGCAAGATCTATATAGACACCTGAAACTCAGGTGGAATTTTTGTCCCCCATAATAAAAACGCACAGCACTTTGAAATGCTGTGCGCGAATGAATGCAGGAAGCAGGCGTGGAGAACCCAGCTTAGCCGTACAGGTCATAAATTTCAAAGTCTCCGTAACTGTCTACCTCAATAACACAATTATACCGATATCTTGCATCACTTGTAAACCCCTCATCTGAGCCATCCGATGCAATTAGCTGTCTTTTCGTAGATTCGACACCTTCTCGGATATCCTCTTTGGCTGCTTCAATGGATGTGTTTCGCATGTAACCAGCAGGATAATACCCAGAATTCCCCTTATGCATAGAGGTATCTACAATAAATCCAAGGGATTCCGCATAGCTCCTGGCATAAGCCTCCAAAGATGGAATATCCGCCTCCGTAACCCCTGCCTCCGTAGGCTGGGGCAGCTTCTCCATGCTCCGGGTCTCAGTCCCACCGCACCGGGAGCAGGTGCGGGTCTGCTGCCCCTCCTCCTCCGTGGTAGCCTCCCTGGTGGTCACCCAGTCGCCATAGCTGTGACCTAGGGCCTCTGTGTAATTGTCCTGATAGCTGTCCCCGCAGGCGCACTGATAAGCTGTGTAACCCTTTGCCGTGCAGGTGGACGCGGTAACTGTAGCTTTATAGCTATGCGTATGTGCCGGTTCCGTCTCAGCGGGCTTTGTTTCAGTCGGTTTTGTCTCCGCTGACGGATTGTTCGAAGGCTTGCTGCCAGAAGACCCATTGTCACCGGACTGGCTCCCGCCGGGCTGATTTCCGCTGGGTTTGTCCCCCTTGGGCTGAGTCGCCGGAGTCGATTCTTTCGGCTCTGTAGTCTTCGTTGTTCCGCCCGGCTTTTTCTTCCCATCCTGGGGGACCGTAGTTTTAACCGCCCCCGTTCCCTCTATCGTCTCCGTAATTTGGGCAGATTCTGCTGCTGGATTGATAGTTTCACCGGTTGGCTGTTCTGCCCCTTCCTGCCGCTGACAAGCCGCCAGGGACGCCAGTATCCCCGCCGCCAGGCAAGCGCCCAGCAGCCGTTTTACCTGATTGTTAACTTTCATAATACACTCCTCCATTCATTGACGATTCTCTTATATCTTTTCAGGCGCAGTCCAAAACGGCCCTCACCCCGCCACACATCACCGCCAGCGCTCCTTTGCTCCTTTTTGCAGCCGGGCTGCATGGACAGCCACAAAGGCATTGTTGACTAATTCCACTATACCGGGATTTTCTTTGAAGTATTTATTGTGAATATCGCAGAGGGCACGGTACATCAGGCTTTGCTGCTCCCCGGTGACCGTCAGCTCCCGGCGCGTTCTGCGGCGCAAAAACCGTTTTTTCTGGGGAGCATGGTAGGCGTCCATATATGTCTGCCAAGCAAGTGCCGTTCTGGGATCGCCTTCCTGCTTCCAAGCCTCCCACTTTGCCCGCAGTGAATTTACCAAAACGGCCCATTGGTTTTCGTCCAGCGTAAGCCGGTAATACTCTTTCATTTACCACACCTCCATACCTGTCTGATTCGTCTCGACTATGCCGGGTCCAGCCCATGCCCGGGCTGTCCGGACGGTCAATGTATCTTGCTGTCGGCAGCCTGCCAGGGATACCAACAGCCCTCTAGCCGGGCAATCGCTTACAGTCGGTTCGACCTCATCTAACAGTTAAGTATCTTCTCGTCTTTTATCATCTTCATTTTAGTGCATAGCTTTTGCCGCCGGTTTCTCCAGACAAATTTGACTTCTATTCACAAAACACAACGGCTCCAATCGGGAGCCGTTGATTTAGAGGGGTTGCTTGACGTGTTCCCGCTTAATGTGGCAGGTCCAAAAGCTCCAAATACTTCTGTCGCTCATTCGTTGGAATTTTCAGCGCATCCATGCTTCTTTCTGCCGTCCAGCCGGTTGTTTCCATTAAGTTACGAATGTTTTGCAGCCGTTCCCGGTCTATGCCCTGCTCAATACCCTGCTTACGGCCTTCCTCAATAAATCCTTGACTCAGATTACACATTTCAGACACCGTCCCTTCTATGCTGTGTATATCAGAAAATTCATACTCGTCTTCCAAAATCCGGATGACCTGCTTTGGAGTACATCTACCTCCAAACAGCACCTCCAGCATCCGCAGAAGCCCTCCGTAGTTTTCACCCTCCGGCTTCCCCAAGCAGATCATGGTCACGTTCATC
>ENA-UONY01002857-UONY01002857.1-human-gut-metagenome-genome-assembly--contig:-CS9-NODE-2857-length-11582-cov-6.042075_pt1 | contig 11582 bp, 9 predicted proteins | sample MGYA00242465_ERZ724012 | MGnify/ENA metagenome assembly ERZ724012 | reverse complement strand
TTCGCACTACCGCCCCTTTTCTCCGGGGGTGTTGCACTTCACATGATAACCTGTCGAGCCCCACTCCGGTGTGGGAGGCTGAATTCCCAGACCCAAGAAGCTCAGCGTAGCGGCGGACATGATCGCATTGCCGACGCCCAAGGTCGCCTGCACCAGCAGCGGTGCGAAGGCATTCGGCAGGATGTGCCGCAGGATGATCCGAAAGCTGGAAGCACCGATGGACTCGGCCGCTTCAATGAATTCCTGATCCTTAACGGTCAGAACGGAGGCACGCATGATTCGCGCGTACTGCGGCATGGATGACAAACCGACGGCGATCATCAGATTCCGTGTGCCGCTTCCCAGCGCCGAGGTGATGGCAATGGCCATCAGCAGACTGGGGATCGCCATGAATATATCCATGAATCTCATGATAATGTTGTCCGTCTTCGGCCAGAAGGCTGCGATCGCTCCCAGCGTTCCGCCGACAAGGACCGAAATGCCTACGGCGATCAGGCCTACCTGCAGAGAGATGCGCGAGCCATAGATAACGCGGCTAAGTATGTCTCGACCCAGATTGTCCATGCCGAACGGATGCTGCCAGCACGGATAAACAAAGGTACTGCTCAGATCCTGTTCCGCGTATCCGTAAGGCGCTATTATCGGAGCAAAAATAGCGCAGACTATCAAAATGACAAGCACGGCCAGAGCGAGCATGGCCATACGGTTGCGGCGAAGACGTCTCCAAGCCTCGGCCCAGATGCCATTATTCTGCCGCTTTTGCTTTGTTTCCAAGTGTCGCTTCTCCTCTCCGTTTCTTACCCTTGTAGGTAGATTTAATTCGGGGATCGACAACAGCGTAGAGAATATCAACAAGAAGGTTTATGATGGTGCACAGGAAAGCGATAAACACCACCGAGCCCATAACGCACGGATAATCCTTCTTATTTATACTGTCTACCAAAAGCTTGCCGATACCGTTGATGGAAAAGATGTTCTCACACAAAACTGCGCCGGCCATCAGAGAGCCGAACTGTACGCCGATGACCGTAATAATGGGGATCAACGCATTGCGGAATTCATGTTTGAGGATGACCTTTATTTCCTTCTGGCCTTTGGCGCGGGCCGTACGAATGTAGTCCTGCCGGATTACATCCAGCATACTGGAGCGGGTCATTCTCATAATGATGCCTGCAACCGCGGTGCCCAGCGTTATGGTCGGCAGGATCCAACTTTTCCACTGCCCAGCCACGACCGTAGAGGGCAGCCAGCCGAGACCGACCGCAAAGGCCAAAATCAAAAGAAGGCCGAGCCAGAACGGAGGCATAGACACGCCGATCAGGGCGATACCCGTGGCGATATTATCCGCCACCGTGTACTGTTTAACGGCAGAAATTATACCGGTGACAACGCCGATAACCACCGCCAGAATCATTGCCAGACTGGACAGCTTCAGCGTATTGGGAAGACGTGTCATTACTTCATTGATTACGGGCCGGCCGGTACGGTAAGAAGTGCCCAAATCCAAATGTAAAACAAGATTCTTGATGTAAGTACCCAACCGGACTATGTATGGCTTGTCCAAGCCAAGCTCTTTTTCCAGTTCAGCTATGCTCTCCGGTGTTGCGCTGTCTCCCAGCAGAATTGCCGCCGTATTTCCCGGGGCAACGTACATGAGAGAGAACACGATCACAATGACGCCCAGCAAGATCGGAATCATCCAAAGCAATCGCTTTCCAACATATCTTGGCATAGGGGCCTCCTTTCTTTCCTTTTTAATCAGAATCATGTCTCCTCCGGCGGGAGTTGTTCACGCCGGGGAAATCTGCCACGAATCGGCCCCGCACTGGACCGATTCGCGGTTTTGCTTGTTAATTCTCACGGCATTTTTGCAGAGATTGAATAGTTTACAGAGCTGTTTATCAGGCAAAGTAGCAGTACTTAAAGCGAGCGCACTCAAAGGAACCGTTGTAATACCCCTTCAGATCGCGGTTAACGCCGGTGAGCTGCTGCTTATCGAAGGTGGGATACCAGGGAACATCCTCCGCCAGGATGTCGAAGCACTGCTTGTACAGAGCCCAGCGGGCCTCTTCGTCGATGGTGGCGACCGCCTCGTCCAGCAGAGCGTCGAACTCGGGATTGCGGTAGCCGGATGTGTTCATAGCGCCGGAAACAGTAGACGTGAAATTGCGCAGGATCTTCTCGGCCTCGATCGTGGTGCAGGTCGCGCCCAGAATGAAAATGCCTTCCAGAGTGTTGTTGTCAATAAGGCTGGAGTAGGCGCCCATTTCCATGGGGACGATGTTCGTCTCGATGCCGACCGCAGACAGGTAGACCTGAATCGCTTCACAGAAGGTGATGCGCTCCGCGTCGCTGTTGGTGGTGAGATCGCAGGTGAAGCCATCCGGATAGCCGGCCTCGGCCAGCAGGCTCTTCGCCTTCTCCGGATCGTATCCGATCAGATCCATCGGGGAGTAGCCGTCAACTTCGGGGTCGACCATGCTGGTGGAAAGCTCATGCACACCGCCGTAGGCCGCTTTGTAACAGGCGGGGACATCGATGGCGTAAGCGACCGCCTGGCGGACCAGCTTGTTGTCAAAGGGCTCATACAGGCAGGTCATGCCGATATAGTTGGTGTTGTGCGCGGGGCTCTTAACAATGGTAGTAGTTGCGCCTTCGTTGATGCGGTCGTAGTCCACGGCAGACAGCTCGTAGGCCACATCCAGTTCGCCGGTTTCCAGCATGATGGCGCGGTTCGTGCTTTCCGTAACCACGATCATGTTCAGGTTTTTGATGGCAGGCACACCGCCCCAGTATTCGTCAAAGGCTTCAAGCTCGACGCGATCGCCGGAAACGAAGTTCTTGACCACATAGGGACCAGTGCCGTTGGGGTTGGAGGTATAGTCGTTGTTTTCCTCGTAGGTCTTCTTGCAGGAAATCGCAGTCAGAGGCCACTCCAGCCAGGCGATTTGCGGAGTATAGGTCTGCGTCAGCGCCATGCGGTAGGTGAGATCGTCAACGACTTCGCAGTTGTCGATATCCACATAGGACAGAGCGATGTGGGCCGCGCCCATGTTGTATGCACGCTCGATGGAAAACGCCACGTCTTCCGCCGTCAGCACATCGCCGCTGTGGAACTTAACGCCGGGGCGAATGTGGAAAAGAATGTGCGTATCATCTTCCCACTCCCAGCTTTCGGCCAGACCGCCCGTCAGTTTGCCGCTCGTGTCGCGGGCAACCAGCGTTTCATAGATCTGCGTTTTAACGCGCTGAATGTGCTGGCTATTGTTATCGTTGGGATCAAGGTTCATTGGGTCAACGCAGATGCCAACATTCAAGGTGTCTTTCGTGGAAACAGCGGTGCCAACGGTGCCTTCGATCGGTTTAGCTTCCGTAGTGGGTATAGCGGGAGTGTCTGTCGTGGTGCTAGCCTGACCACAGGCAGCAAGCGAGAGCACCATAGTGAGTGCAAGAAGGAATGCTAAAGCTTTTTTCATTTTTACTTCTCCAATTCTCTTTTAACTGATGTTTTTTATCTTTATCAATGTTTGGGGAAAATCAAATTGAGATTAGCTTTGCTGTATGGACTTCGCACTAAACTGACATAGATCTGCTATGAGCTGCTTTTGACTTTTTCGTTCAAAGCGCTGTGGGGAACGGGAAAACGCCGGAGCTATCGTCAGAGAACCACCTCCTTGGCGAAAAAAAAGCATGATTTGTTTTTGGCAGTGAAAAAGGCCGGTCGATAATCTATATTCCCACGAGCGATACGGGAGGGGGCTGTATCGCTCGTGTTCTTCTGGCAAGGCTGGCGCTAATCACGCACGTTCAACGGTTCCTTCCCAAGTGTCCACAACTCGCTTGGCGGCATGCTCGTCGTACCAGTGCTTGGTCACCGTCTTGGCCCGGGTATAGAAGCGGACTCCGTCTTTGCCCAGAACATGCAGATCGCCATAGAAGGACTCCTTGTTGCCGGAGAATGGGAAATAGGCGCTCGGCACGGGAATTCCGACATTGATGCCTACCATGCCGCCATCCGTCAGGAACTCAAACTGCCGGGCATAATAGCCGCTCTGGGTAAAGATGACCGAGCCGTTGGCGAAGGGGTTGGCATTCATAAGCGCCAGACCTTCTTCAAAGGTCTTGACTCTCTTAATGACGGTCACAGGCCCGAAAATCTCTCGGTCGCCGATCGTCATGCCCGGCTTCACATGATCGAAAATGGTCGGTCCAACGAAATAGCCGTTTTCAAAGCCGGGAACTACGATGTCACGTCCGTCAAGGACCAGTTCGGCACCTTCATCGATGCCCTTCTGAATCCATGCGCAGACTTTTTCCTTGTGAGCGGCAGAAACCACAGGGCCAAGCTTCGTTTCAGGATTGTAGGCGCAGCCCACCTTCAGCTCCTGCGCTTTTTTCTTCAGAAGCGCAACGAACTTGTCCGCTATGCTCTCCTGCACTACGATGACCGGAAGGGCCATGCACCGCATACCGGCGCAGCCGTAGGTGGAGTTGATAATGGCGTTAACGCTACTCTCAAGGTCGCAGTCTTCCATTACCAGCGCATGGTTTTTGGCCTCGCACTGCGCCTGAACGCGCTTGCCGTTTGCGGAAGCCACCGAGTAGATATGCTTGCCAACGCCGGTGGTGCCGACAAACGTGACAGCCTTCACACGGGGGTCGGTCAGGAAGATCTCCGCTTCATTCCGGCTGCAGGTAACAAGGTTAACAACGCCCTTGGGGAAGCCGCCTTCAGAATAGAAGAGCTCAAGAATTCGCATGGAGGTCAGCGGCGTCATGCTGGCGGCCTTCAGAACGATAGTGTTACCCGTAGCAATGGCCAGCGGCACCATCCAGCCCCAGGGGATCATGGCGGGGAAGTTGAAGGGAACAATGCCGGCGACCACGCCCAGCGGCATACGGTAGGTGGTGGTATCAAAGCCGGTGGTGACCTGCAGGGAACCTTCTCCCTGCATCAGCGTAGGCAGGCTGCACGCATGCTCTGTGGGCTCAATTGCCTTGAGAACATCGCCTCTGGCCTCCGCCAGATTTTTTCCCAGTTCCTTGGCGCACAGAACGGTCAGCTCGTCCAGATGTGCCACGAGAATATTTCTCCAGTTAAACATCATCTGCGTCCGCTTGGAAAGGGACATCTGTGACCAGGCAGGGAACGCAGCCTGAGCCGCCGCAATAGCGCTCTCCACTTCGTCTACGGTGCAGCAAGGCACTTCTGCAATCAGTTCGCCCGTGCTGGAATCGGTGACCGGCATCCACTTTTCGGTTTTGGACTCCAGCCACTCTCCGTTAACACAGTATTTTTTTCTCTCAACGCTCATCTTTTTGCTCCTTTCAATGCCTTTGCATATAGATTTCTCGCAGGGTCATTTCTTAACGCATTTCGGATCCAGCATACGGTAATATGTAGAGTTCAATTTATTGGGATTGAACGCCTCGTTCATCTTCCACTGATACTGTTCCGGCAGACTATACGGCTTCTTGGCATACATCTCGTTGTGCTTTTCCTGAGAGACGCAATACCCGTCCGCACCACGGATGTCCGCGTTTTTCCGGCAGAAGTCCGGCCCCAGATTTTTTTCGCCCATCCATTTATGCGTAATGTCAAAGAAAGCCCGGGTATCCGCGACCGACGCTTCGTCGCTGGGATCAAAATGTCCGAAGAATTCCCAAGGAGAGAATCCGGCGGCGCCGCTGGTCTTGGAAATAACATTCAGCGCGCTGTCGCCGCCGATGTTCGCCATTCCCGTATGTCCCTCGGCAAACCACTTCTTGCGAAGGGCAAAGGCTTCCTCGCAGATCTGCGCCGAAAAAATGATGTTGGACGCCGCAAGGCCCAGATGTCCTTCATATCCGCCGCAGTAGACAAAGTTAAGGTTCTTGTGGCCGAGACGGAGATAGAACATCAGCATCCACTCGTTCATATCCGGCTCCATAGCGCGCGGATCCAACCAGCCGTCGAACTCCTGCAGTACCTGCTGGATGACCTCTTCCTTCCATTCCATGTCTTCGGGCGTCATGCCGGTAATCACAACGCCCATGTCTATGCGCTGAGATTCCGTGGTTGCTTTGATCTCCGGTTTTTCCAAAAGCTCCGGCAGATCGCACAGCTGCTTGTCCGGATCCAGCAGTATCTCGAGCATGGCCGCCTTCAGATCGGAGCCCAAGCAGGAAAACTGACGGTGACCGGCGAAAACCGCCTCGGAATCTCCCAAGCGGAGGACCGCTCTCGCCCACTTTTCCCATGTGGGGAAACAGAGATCGTAGAACTTGATATTTTCGGGCACTTTGGCGCGGTAGCCGGGGATCAGGCCTTCCGTTTCCACGAATTTTGGGCCGGGCCACGGAGACAGCTTCAGGGAGATCTTGGTGCAGATTCCCATGTCGCCGGTGGTGCCGCACATACCGCGGAACAGAGCGCGGTTGCTGAAGCCCGGGCCATCGCCGCAGAACCAGCCGGCGCCGGCGCCGGCCGAGCCGGTGCGAACCAGCGTACCATCGGGCAGAACCCATTCAGCACAGAGCAGGCAGTCAGGAGATGCGCCTACATAAATGGAGTTCGACCCGCCGCCGACCCAGGAGACGGTGTTGGGGATTACACAGCTGCTGGCGCCGCATCCGGGCACCGGAGACATGAGGCCATACTTCATAGCCTCTGCCTGAGCCATGCATGCATTCACGCAGGATTCCACCGTCATGATCATGTTGACCGGATCGATCGTGATTTCCGTCATCCGGCGCATATCGATCTGGACAGAATAGTCGTCGCCGATGTAACCGACGGCAGACCAGAAACTGCTGGACGCCTTGAATTTGATCCTATATTTATTGCAGAGCTTAACTACCTCCTGAACCTCTTCCGTGTTGCCGGGCAGGATCACTGCCTGCGGCATGGGAGTCCGGCCTCTGTAGGGGCCGCAGTGCGAGGAACTCTGTGCAAGAGCGCAGCGGTAAGTTTCCAACACAGCGGGAGACTGGGAAATGTTGTTCTTCCCAACGACCGCTTCAAATTCCGCATATATTTCTGCTTTCAACGCCATTTTTTCCTCCTTACAGCGCGCGTGCGACCAGGTCGAAGATATCTGCGACCTCGATCCCACCAGCTGCGTCGAAATTGGATTCACACCACGGGCAGGCCGTTACCAGAATCTTCGCGCCTGTAGCGCAGGCCTCCGTAACTCTTTCCTTCGCCGTCCAAGCGGACTGATCGGGATTCGTCTCCGCGCAGCCACCACCGGCGCCGCAGCACCAACTGAATTCACGGATTCTCTCCATCTCCACCAGCTTCACACCCGGAATGGCTTCCAGAACACGCCGCGGAGCATCATAAATTCCGTAGGCGCCGTTATAGCGGGGCCGTCTCGGTTCCCAAGTATGAACTTGATTGAGGATTTTCTTTTCATGACCGTTCCAAGGAATATACGGCTCCCCCTGTCGACCCAAATGGCACGGATCATGATATGTAACAGAAAGCGGCAGCTCTCCGGAGAATTTGACAGTGCCCTTGGCCAGCAGCTGATCCAGATATTCCACTGCATGAAGGACCTCGACCTTAAGTCCCAGATTGGCATACAGCCGCTTGAGCGAATAGTAGCAATCCGAGCAGGGAGTTACGATCACTTTGTAGTTGCCGTGAGAAAACAGCTTAATATTCAGCTTGGCGCTCTCTTCAAAGTCGCTGATCATGCCCATCTGGTAGAGGCGGCCGGCGCAGCAAACGTCGGCGTCTCCCAGATACGCCATTTCGCCGCCTGCCTTCGTCAGGACTTTCACCGTACGGCGGACGGTTTTTCTCAGCCGGGGATCGTAGCTGTACTTGCAGCCGGGGAAGAACAGGATCCCCGAGTCGGGAGAAAAATGCAGTCCCTCTGCCCAGTCGGTTCTCTGGCTTTTCTTATAGCCGGGAAGCAGAGTTTTTTCGGACTTCAGCGATTCCAGCATTTTCTTCTGCGCCGGCAGCGGACCATTCTGCTTGACGGCCTCTTCTTTCAGCGCGATGTTGTGCTCCAGAGGCTCCAGATTGTACCGGCAGACCTTGCAGCTCACATCACAGGCGCCGCAGGACAGACAACTGTGGATGATTTCTGCGTTCTCACCGGTAGCGTCCAGTTCGCCCCGTCCCACAGCCAAGCCCAGCTGGAAGCGGCCGCGGGCAGAATATGTATTGAAGTTGTTATAGCCAATAGACGGGCAGCATTCCGAAAACCGGGCGCTCTGCACCTTATCGAAAGGAATGAACTTACAATAGGAGCAGTTGGAGCAGCGCTCCTCCATTGCCGCGAAGTCTTTAATGTTCATTATTTCCCTTCCTTTCTATAATCCACAAGCTTACCGGGGTTCAAAATGCCCTTGGGGTCGAAGACGTCTTTCATCTTGCGCTGCATGACCGTGGTATCCGGGTCCTTTTCAAACTGAATCGGGCACTCCATGCCGACGGGATGCGCAAAAAAAGCATCCATTTCGGAGAAACGCCGGACCAGCTTCTGCCAAAGCTCTGCGGCACCCGCTTTTTCCTGAGCATTGTCCGGATCATAGGCAATAGAGAAATCACATTGGCAGTTGACGCCCTGATGCAGCGGCTGCATACTGACAGACACGTCTTCTTCCGCTATATCATGCAGCGCCACCACACTGCGGAACTCGGCGTCGAAAGCAGCAAAGCGATCCATGGTGGTAATGAAAGTAACATCCATAGAAGCGCTTTTGCGCAGATTCTTCCAATATTTCCCCGGCGCACAGGGATTAAAAATCTTTTCTTTGAACGCCTCGCCCGAAATACCGGCCAGACGGTCGATCAGCGCAAGGCCGCGGGCCTGCGCAAAGCGCCGGGCGCCCGCTTCATGCGCCGTCGCTCTCTTGGAAGAAAACGGGGGACGGTCGGCAAAGCTTACCGCACAAATCCAACGCGGCAACTGCGCCTGAAGACGCTGGCAGTCCTCTTTGTTGTCGGTAGCCAGTGCTGCAAACGCAGCGGAATCTACCAACAGCAGACATTCGCCAAAGCGGACATGCTCCAAATCATACAGGAAGGCCACCAGCGTCTCCGGATTATCGGAGCCGGCAAAATACAGATTGTGAGTGCGCGGAAGAATACCGCAGCGAAGCGCCACCCAAGTGACCACGCCCGTCGTACCCTGCGCTCCGTAGAGAACGCGGTTATAATCGAAGTTTGCCGGGCCGCAGTTCATGGTCATAGCAATATGCGATTTCTGTCGCATAGAATCATAGTCAGGGGCGCTGGTTCCGGCCTCGCCGGTAAACATCCGTGTGCCGTCTCCCCAGATGACCTCCGTGCAGGACAGCGGAGAATAGGGGGCCCAGTTGATATTGGGATTCAAACGGGGCTCGCCTTCCAGAATACTGGCCGCCACCGACCGCTCGGCCTTCGGCGCCAACGGCATGTCCACCATCAGGCCGTAGGGCTTCAAGTAGTCATTGACTTCGCCATAGGTCGCACCGGCCTCCACGGTGAGCATGCGGAAGGGCTCGTTGAGCTCCACGATTTTTTTCATTCTTTCCAGACTGAGAATAACCGTACCCTCGCGGAGCGGCACGGTTCCGCCTCTCTTGTGCCCGCCGCCATGAGAGCTCACGGGGATCACAGGCGTTTCCGTTTCATTGGCCAAATGAATGAACTTTTCGATTTGCTGGGCGTTCTCTGCGTAGACCACACAATAAGGACGAACCCCGGAAAGTTCCACATCAGCCTTTGAAAAACAATCAAGTAGCGTGTCATCAAAGGACACGCCATCTTCTCCGAAGACGCTTAACAAATCCTCTTCTGTCAGTCGCATTGATAATCCTCCATATTTTTTTCTATCTTCATGATGTCATGAACCTCATCCGCTGCTTTTCGATGTATATAACGCCGAATTACCTCTTGATTCACTATTTAGGATACGGTAATATTAGCATGACGCTTGAACAAAATCCAATTCATTGTAATTGTTAACTAATAGGCGTCTTCAATATCGGAGTTGTTTTGTATAAAATAAATTTGGATTTTTTATCGGCTCTGCACAAAGGTCTTTTCAGCGTGTCATCTTTTTTACCAACCAATAATCTTTTATTCGTGTGTTTTTGACACCTGTTTCGCGCTCTGCGGAGCCCCGTTACGCAACAGAAAGGGGTCACAGCAAAAATGGATATCTCCCAGCTCAGAAGATTTATAACGATCGCAAAGGAGCAGAATATTACAAAATCTGCAAACATTCTTCACGTTTCCCAGCCAACGCTTAGCAGCTCCATCTCAAAATTGGAAGAAGAGGTGGGCGTGCCGCTTTTTAATCGGGTAGGAAAGCGGATTGCTCTGAATCAATACGGAGAAGTTTTTTTGCATAAAGCGGAGTTCGCCGTAGACGCTCTGGATGAGGCTGTCAAGCAGATCAACAGCCTTTTGCCGGATCGTAAGACCGTTAACATCAGCATGACGAGCCCCAGATTTTTACAGACCCTGATTTCCGATTTCACCGACAGCTATCCCAATATCGTTTTGCGAAAGCATGAGATCATGCCGGTCGATGTTGAATCGGAGATATTGAACAGCGACACCAACTTCGTGCTGGCCGACTGGTACCCCGGGATTTGTCCTCAGGCAAAGCACAAAATCATCAGAGAAAACAAACTGCATGTTGCCCTGTGCAAGCAGCACCCGTTGGCGAAAAAAACGCAGATCTCACTGGAGGATATCCGTAACGAGCCCTTTATTGCCTTGCCGAAGGGTTATGCATTTCGGACGATTACAGACCGCATCTGCAAAGAGTACGGATTTGAATGCGACGTTCTGCAGGAATGCTTTCATTGTCATTTGCTTACTTATGTACAGGAAGGCATCGGCATTGCGTTTGTCGAGAAAGACTCGTACAGCTGTGATAATCTGCCCATCCATAATAAGAACATTCTGATCAAAGAGATCACGGATGGACCTACCCGGCGTCTGGCTTTGTTCTGGCGAGACGGCATGCCGATGTCCAACGCCGCACGGCTCTTTTTAAAATACGCATCGTCTCATTGTACGGACTAATATATTGCGAGCCGAAAACACGTTTTCGACCCGGCTTGCGGACTTCGTCCAATAACTTATTGCGAATCATGTATGCGTAATACCAAAGATGGCTTGCGACCATAACGATCAGAAGTAGCACCAAATGCCCGATACGATTGCCGATGTCATCCTTCATGCCTACGTCATACGCACCGCTGCTTGGCAGCCAGCCAAGGTTTACGCTGAAAATCAGAACCAGTACAACGCCAAGCCAGAAGCCCGGGATATAATACGAGGCCGTACCAATTTTGCAGATTGCCTTGTCGATAAATCTATCTTCATATAACGTGCAGAATACAGCCAGCACAATGGCCAGTGCAAAGACGATAATATATGCCAAAGCACCCAGCAGAAGAGTGTTCCCGACTAAGGGCTGAATCACATCCATAACTGGCATTTTGTATTTGAAGGACAAGCCGAAATTTCCATGAAACACCTGTGCGAGCCAACGAATGTATTGGGTTATAAGGCCCGCGTTCAAACCAAGGCGTTCACAGACAGCAAGCCCTTTCAGCTGCTTGAACAATTTTTACTTCAGAATATT
>ENA-UONY01002855-UONY01002855.1-human-gut-metagenome-genome-assembly--contig:-CS9-NODE-2855-length-11589-cov-6.816629_pt1 | contig 11589 bp, 15 predicted proteins | sample MGYA00242465_ERZ724012 | MGnify/ENA metagenome assembly ERZ724012 | reverse complement strand
CACCGGGGTTCAGAACAGCCTTTACAGGTTCGTCAATGCAACTTGGTACGGCATTGATGTTAAAGGTGTTGCCGCTATTCTTCTCATCACTCATCTTATCATTCCTTTCTTTGGGAGGTTCTATGGACAAACTTATTCTGATTATTAAAATACTCGTCACTGAGCAGAAAGTCAAATTTTATACAGCAGTCTGCCGTGTGTGCGAAAGAATCGAACGTTATATCAAAACACATCGAAAATAAGGAGGTACATCTTCACCATGAACGACATCATCTTATCCACCCAGAACGGCGAACCGGTGGCATCCAGCCGGGACGTTGCCAAGCGCTTCGGGAAGAACCACCGAGATGTTCTTCGCGCAATCGAGGACATTCTGGAGGGGGTGCGCAAAATTGCGCAGACCCCCAAAGATATCACAGCGCAAAATTGCGCTGTGCCCCAGAGCGCTGAAAATTCAGCTGTGACCCAGATGTTCTTCAAATCCGAGTACACCCACCCTCAGAACCACCAGAAGTACCCCATGTACCTGATGAACCGCGACGGCTTTTCACTGCTGGCCATGGGCTTTACCGGCAAGGAAGCCGTGCAGTGGAAGCTCAAGTACATCGAGGCCTTCAACCAGATGGAAAAGCAGCTGGCCGCGCAGCACAAAGAGCAGCAGGCCGTGCAGGATGCCAACATCCAGAACGCCATCGACCGGGTGATCGAAGCCCGGAAGAAGCTGGACGAGAACACCGCTTTTCTGGACGAGTGCCGCAAGAACCGCGAGGACAGCAAGGCCAAGTATATGCAGGTCAAGGCCCTGTGCGGCGAGTTCAAGGCCATTTACGGCCAGCATTGCGACACGGTGCGCACCATGGAGAACGTGGTGCGCGGCTCCCAGAGCTACCTCACCAGCGCCATTGACAACCTGACCATCGTTTCCAAAGGCTACCCGTTCTACGCCGCCCTGATGGACAGCCTGCTGGATGGGCTGCCCGCCGAAAAGAAGGAGGAATAAAATGTTGAACACATCAACCATTCGCGGCACTTTCAAGCAGATCCCATACTGGAAGCTGCGGGGACGGTTCCACAGCTGCGGCTACCGCGATCAGGAAGTGGCTGAGTACATCGGCATTGGCCGGGACACCATGAGCGGCAGGATGCAGGGGCACAACCCGTGGACAAGCACGGAGATCGCTGCAATGTGTGAGCTGCTGGGTATCCGGCAGAATGAAATCGGGGAGTATTTCTTCCCGCGTGTCGAGAAAGGAGAATCCGCATGAAGATCAAATCCGGCGTTTGGTACTGGCTGGCAATGGCCTGCTTTGTGGTGGGCCTGCTGTACAGCATGGGCCTCGAGGGCACCTGTCAGACCGGCGGCATCGTTTCGGACGATGCGTTCGTCACGGCCATGGTGCTGATCTTGCTGGCGGTGTTCTTTGCCCGACTGGGCTTCTACGCCGCCGATCAGGAGAAAAAGCGGAGCAAGAAGGTGCACCAGCAGCCCCGCAACACCGTGAAGAGCGGAAGGAAGGCGGGCTGACACCACCCATGAATAAAGGAAAGCACTTTACCCGCGTTTGTTTGGACTGCGGCAAGGTGATGGAAAATGTTGCTGGCAACCTGCGCTTTTGCGCTTCCTGCCGCAGAGAGCGCCACAACCAATATTGCAGGGATTACAGGGCGCATAATGAAAAACCTGCCCGCGTCATGTGGTACACCGTCTGGGACGCAAAGACCGGCGATCTGCTGGCATCCGGCACGTCCGAGATGTGTGCCCGGCGGCTGGGCTACAAGAGCGCGAACAGCTTTGCATCTGCCGTCAGCCATGGGCTCAGCGGCAGCCATCGAACTTACAAGTACACATTTGCGCGGGAACGTATCGACCGCAGCGAGGTGGACAGCCTGCCGCCGGTACGCACTATGCGAAAAAAGCCCGCCGGTGCGCCAACACCGACGAGCTGCAAGGGATGATGAGTTTGAACGACTTCATCACCCCGATGATATCACAAAATCGGAGGTTTTACAATGAAAGGAATTTTGGTCGAACCGGGCAAAGAACCGGTAGTCACCACCCTGCCGGACAGCCTGTGGGCCATTGAGAACCGGCTGGGCACCCGCAGTGAGATGATCGTACTGCCCCGCACCCCGGCGGTGCTGTTCGTGGGCCGGTACGATGGCCCCATCCAGCCCGCCAGCCTGCTGAACCGGACGTACCGGGGCCGTCAGCTTTACGGACCCATCCTCTGCTATGGCTGGAAGGGCAACAACATCCAGCCCATGAGCAAGGATGTGCAGGCCGAGATGCTGGACCGCCTCAAGGACACGGAGGTGCGGGTATGACGGACTACACCATCAGCTACAAGCTTTCCAACGAAACGGTTTATGCCTGTTACCGTGGCCGGTTCTGGCGCTGGGACGGCAGCATTTGGAAAGAAAGCCACCTCATGACGCAGAAATTCGAGCGGGCCAAGGCAGCAGACAAGAAGCTGACCCCGCAGGAATTCCTGTCTAACGGCGCGGAATTCGCCCCGTTGGATGAGTACGAAATCGACTGCGCAATGCTGGACGCGTTGGAAAATGCCAAGCCCTGCAAGAACGCGCCCATTGAACCGGTGGAAGAACACCCTACCCCATCCGCGCAGTGTTCGGACGCTGCCACTGCTGCGGAAAGCCAAACTGCGGCATCCCCGGCAGCGCCGGAGGGGTCAAGCCCTACGACGGAGACGGAAGATTCTGTCAGCGGCTCCGATGCTCCGGGCAATCCAACCAGAAAGAATGCTGCACTATCCGCCACCTCCGGCAGCTCTTTGAGTAATCCCGCCGCACCCACCTTTGACTTTGGTACAGACGACCAGACAAACGCCCTGCTTTTGCAGGATGCGCAGACCTTTATCGTTAGCACTACCGCCCGTATCATGGCCGCAAAACACGCCCATGACCTGTGCGCTAACAACAAAAATGGCACATGGGGCAAATGGTGTGCAATCGTCGGCATCAGCCGGGATACCGGCGACCGCCTTGTAAATATTGCCGCACAGTGCGGCAATATCCAGATTGAGGGCAAGTCCATTCTGGACGTGCAGCCCCTGAAACTGCTGTATGCTGCGGCCAAGCCCAGCACCCCGGAGGTGGTCAAGCAAGCCGTTTTTACCGGTGACATCACTACTTACAAAGAGTATCAGGAGCTTATGGCCCAGCTCAAGGCCGAGAAAGACCGTGCCGACGCTGCCGAGAAGTCCGCTCAGAACGCCCGCAAGGAAAATGCCTATTTCAAGGAGCTGGTGAAAAGCGCCGAAGCCCAGACCCATAAGGACGCGGAAAAGCGGGAAGAAGCAGAAAGCCGCTATGAATCCGCTCTTGCCGACATCAGCGGTCTGAAAGAGCAGAACGCCCAGCTCCAGCAGAGCTACCACGATGCAGACGAGAGCCGCATTGCGGCCAACCTCCAGCGCCAGAAAGCCGAAGCGGAACGCGACAAGGCCGAAGCCCGGGCCAAAAATGCCGAGGGCCAGCTTTCCGGCTCCCGGCAGGTGGCCGAAGCGGCCAAGCTCCGGGCGGATAAGCTGCAGGAAGAAAATGCGGCCCTGAAAAAGCAGCCCATCGCCGCTGTGGTGGATGAGGAAGAGGTAGACCGGCGGGCCAAAGCTCTGGCTCACCAGTGGGATGAGGAAGAACTGGACCGTCTGGCAGCAGAAAAGGCCTGGGGCCTTGCAGATGCCCGGAATTCTGAACTTGCCAAGGATAACACTGCCCTGCGCAAACAGCTGGCCACACTCCAAGCCCGCGCCAATGACAATACACAGGCCGATTTTGAGACCGCCAACTACTGCGCCAGCCTGTTCCGTTCGGCATGGGACACCTGCAAAGGCAGCTATTCCCGCCTGACCGGTGAAGATCTGGAGAGCACCTTCCAGACCCTGTGCGGCGCACTGAACAGCATCATGGAAGAAGCTTCCCTGCTCTGCCGTCAGCCCGCAGATTATGACGGAGGTGCAGCTGATGAACCCGATGTATGATCTTGCGCTGGACGGCTACGGCCTGCCGCTTGAGCCGCCCGACAACTATTACTTTTTGCCACGCGAACAGGAAGCAGAACAGGAGGACCCCGAAAATGACGAATGAATTGACCGTCCGGGTGGAGCACCCGGAACTGCCCGCGATCCGGTGGAACGAGACCGAGGTACAGCAGAATCTGACCGAGATGCTGGCCGCCTACACCGGCCGCGTCTACACCCCGGACACCATCAAGGATGCCAAGGCTGACCGCGCCGCCGTGAACAAGCTGGACAAGCAGCTCAGCGATGCCGCCCGCAGCGCCAAGGCTTTTTACATGAAGCCGTTGGAAGAGTTCTTGCAGAGTGCCAAGCAGATGCAGGGTCAGTGCAAGGCTGTCTCCGGTGCCATTGACCAGCAGGTCAAGGCTGTGGAGGAAGCCGAGAGGCAGGATAAGCAGGATGCGCTGCGGGCTGTCTATGCCGACTGCATCGGAGAACTGCGGGAGCTTATCCCCTTTGACCGCCTGCTTGTGTCCCAGTGGCTGAACAAGACCTATGATCTGGCAAAGGCCAGCCGGGAGCTGCGCCGGGATGTTGAAACACGGCGGAAAGAGTTGAAAATCATTCAGGACACCTGCGGCGAAGATGCTGAAACCTGCAAGCTGGAATATCTTCGTGTGCTGGATCTGAACGCCGCACTTGCCGAACACCTGCGCCTGCAGGACAACCGGGAAAAGCTGCGCCGCGCAGAAGCAGAAAGGCAGGCCGCAGAACGTGCCCGCGCAGCCGCACCGGTAATCATCCCTCCCACCGAGGAACAGCGTCAGCTCAAGGCGGAAGCTGAACAGAGCGCCCAGAGCAACGCCTTTATCACCGCTTCCGGTCGGCTGGACTGTGAAGTGCTGCAGCGCTTTGCAGTACCTGCCCAGCCGGAAGCTCCTGCCCGCAAGCAGTATCGTTTCTGGGTAGAGTTCACCCGCGAGGATATCGCATGGTTCAAGCAGGGAGCCGCAGAGCGCGGTTTCCGCTATGGTTCTATCAAATAATTTTGGAGGTATTTACTTATGGCACTTACTCGTTCCGGCGCACCCGCGCCTACTTCGTCCGTTTCCAATGCACAGGCTCTGGCAAACCGTTCCGTCCAGAACGCCAACCGTGCAGCCAGCACTGCTGTGCAGGCCGCATCCCCGTCCGTTCCCGTGGAGATCACTGCTGCCGATGGCCAGCACCTCGTCGTCAGTTTTGACGAAGTACGGCGTTTTATTTGCGACAAAGCCACCGACACCGAGTGCAAGATCTTTCTGGAGACCTGCAAGCAGTACAAGCTGAACCCCTTTACCAAAGAGGCTTACCTGATTCACTACGACAACAAGAACGATGACACCGCCAGCACCATCGTGCTGGGCAAGAACTGCTACATGCAGATGGCCGAGCGCAACCCAAACTTTGACGGTTTTGAAGCGGGCGTGATCGTCCTGACCGCAGATGGCCAGCTGCTGAACCGTGAGGGATCTATCGTCTATGATGGAGACGGCGGCGAGACCCTTCTCGGCGGCTGGGCAAAGGTCTACCGCAAGGACCGCACCCGCGCCGGCTATGAGGAAGTCAAGCTCAGCGAGTACGATACCGGCAAATCCCTCTGGAGCGGCAAGAAGGCCACCATGATCCGCAAGGTGGCTTTGGTACACGCCCTGCGTGAAGCGTTCCCGTCTACCTTTGGCGCTCTGTGCGATGAGAGCGAGGTGCGTGTGGATGCCGAAAGCACCGCTCGTGAGGTGCCGCCTGAAGATCTGCCGGTGCTGGATCCTTACGCAGGCTCCCACCGTCACCGCAAGACGGCAGGCACCCTGATCCCTGCCCCGAATGCACCCTCTGCAGAGGAAAACGCCGATGATCCGTTTGGCGGTGATGATGCATGATCGTCCAGACCAAGAACGGCATCATGCTGCACGGCGAGATCGCCAAAGACCCGGTGCTCCGGGATGCCGGGCAGAAGCGGGTGCTGAAATTCGACCTGAAAGCCAGCCGCACACAGGATGAATCCGGCAAATGGCAGAGCTTCTTTGTGGGCGTGAACCTCTGGCACGGCATTGACCAGTGGGATGGCATGCTGCAGAAAGGCGATCAGGTCACGGTTTTTGCTCAAAAGCTGAAAGAGCGGGAGTATAACGGCAAGATCTACTACGATGTGGACGCGGATGATGTTCAGCCCGGCGGGCTGGTGACATTCCGCTGGCTGCAGCAGATGATCGACCTGATGGCACAGCCCGGCCCTCCGCCGGAACCTGCAGAACCGGCAGCAAACCCGGCAGACCTTCAGGGTGCGCAGATGTACCCCGGCGAAAGCCTTGCAGACTACGCGCCGCACAGCACCAGCGCTCCGGAAGCGGCCCCTTCTGCTGAGTATGACCCCATCAACGATGATGCCGACGACCTGCCGTTCTGACCTCGCAAGCTGTGCTATCCGGCTATACGGGCATTTCACACGAAAGGAGGTCGGGCTGTGGGCATCGACACAACACGCGGCTTCGTAGCATTTCCCCGCGGTCTGATCGACTGGGAATGGTATACCGAACCCAACACCGCCCGCCTGTTCTTTCATCTGCTGCTCACGGCCAACTGGCAGGAAAAGCAGTGGCAGGGCATCACCATCCACCCCGGAGAACTGGTTACAAGCCAATCTCAGCTGGCAAAACAGCTGAATTTGTCAATTCGGAATGTTCGGACTGCTTTGGAGCACTTGCAGGCGACAGGCTATGTGACAGTCAGAACCGGGCCAAAATACAGCGTTGTTTCAATCAATAATTATAATTTGCTCGTTGGTGCTGACAGGCAAAGTGACAGTCAGGCGACAGGCAACCGACAGGCTGCCGACAACAACTTAACAAATATAACAAAGAAACCATTAAAACAATCGTCGTCTGCGCGTGCGCGCGAGACTGCCGGGACGAGGACGACGACCCATCCTGCAGTGGATGAATTTGAATCCTGTATCTGCAAGCTGAGTGCCACCAGTAAAGCTGAGCTGATGGCCTACGCGGATCGGCTGGGTTCAGAACTGGTATCTGCCGTGATCCTGAAGTGTTCTGATCTGGGCGGGCACAGCTGGGCCTATGTCCGCAAGGCGCTGGCAGAAGCTGAATCGCAAGGGTGCAGGTCCGCCGAGGAATACCGCCTGACGAATCCGATCGGGGCCGGACGGAATAAACGTGTAGACCGAACCGAACCCAGCGGGAATGACTGGCTGAAGAATGCCACGCGGCGCAGGCCGCTGATAAAAAAAGAAGCAGCAAAGGAGGACGCATCCGATGTATCGGAACACTGAACACTACCCGGACCCGACGGCGGGTGCCGCCCTCTGTCAGCTGCGCAGAAAGGAGAACCGTTTGAATACCGGGAAACAGTTTGAAGCGGACTGGAAGAAGTCCATGCCGCCGGATGCCTGGTGCTATCGGCTGAAGGACAGCGCCGCTACCTACTACGGCGGCAACGAAAACTTGAGCTTCTCTGTGGACAACATCTGTGACTTCGATGTCTACCGTTACCCCATGCACCACTATTTTGAACTCAAGACCATCGAAACACCCAGCATCCCGCTGACGAAGATCTTTGGCAGCTTTGACCGGGACAAACAGAAATATCATAAGCTCAAACATATCACCGACATGGTCGCTGCGGCTTCCTACAAGGGCCAGACGGCCCATGTGGTGATAAACTACCGCGGCAAGGTGAACCGCACCTTTGCCGTGCCCGCCAGCGCTGTGCTGGAGTACATGCAGACCCAGACCCGCAAAAGTATCCCGTGGCAGTGGGCCGCCCTCAACGGCATTGAGGTGGAGCAGCACCTGCTGCGGGTTCACTGGCGGTATGACGTGGATGGACTGCTGAAGAAATTGGAAGGAGGGAATGCTGGGAATGGCAGATATCAGAACATGGACACCCGAGAGTGATGTCCTAAAGCCGGGAGAGATCAGTGGTGTGCAGGAAATCCGGTCGTGGTTTGAACGCCTGCCCCGGATGCGGGCGCTGATCCGGCAGCAGCAGGAACACATCGAAAGCCTGCGCAGCGCCGCCACCACGACTACCTCCAGCAACTCCGGTGCGCCGGGCCACTCCGGCACCAGTGACAAAGTTGGCACCAACAGCGATGCAGCCATGGACGCGGAGGCAAAACTGGCCGAACTGAAATGCCAGTATGCTGAGATGCAGAAAGATGCCATTGATGTTGCCTACCTGCTTCATGCTGATCCGGTATCGATCAAACGCAGCCGGTGTCTGATCCAGTCTTTTGTGGAAGGCAAGCGACATGCCGAGATCGCGCCTGAAGTCGGTTATTCCAATCCGTCTCAGGTCTCAAGGGCCATTTCGGAAGGTCTGGCGCAGCTGGCAGAACTCACGAATGAACTGAATCTTAGTTGAACCTGTACATTTTGCACAATGTCAGAGGGCATTGTTTTTACACGCTCTGGTATTTACTTGTTATCGGCATCTGTGTTATCGTGGTACCATCGGCAGAGCCGGAAAGGCCCACCGATATACGCAGTCTCCGAAGTGCATCCTCCACAGACATCATCGATTACTTCCTTACTCGACGGGATAGCTACTTCTCACTGGCACTTCGCGGACTGCTTCTATTATGCCGCCTGAGCGCAGTTTGGAGCGCGGCGCGTGTGTGTAGACACGGCTGGTTCGATTCCAAGGGCGGCTTTTTACTCTGGTAGCTCAATTGGCAGAGCGATGGTCTCCAAAACCGTAGGTTGCAGGTTCAAGGCCTGCCCAGAGCGCCATGCAATGTACAGTCGGGGGACGGCTGTGCAAAGCATAGCGGGGCATCTGGCCGCGAAAGTTCCAGATGCAGCGGCACCTACCCGTTTTACGCCTGTCCGTCAAACTGAATGCATGGGTGCTGCTTATTTTTTTTGATATCTTTGCCGTTCGGTTTTCCGGGCGGCTTTTTGATTTTACGGCAAGAGAGGTGGTGACGTGGCCAACGAAGAAAATCTCATCCCGTTCAATGAACGAACGGAGAGCGAACAGAGACAGATCGCCCAGAAGGGCGGCATTGCTTCCGGTGCGGCCCGCCGCCGCAAGCGCAGCATGAAAGAAGCCGCCGACTACTATCTCAGCCTGCCGGAGACCGACCGCCGCCGGGTGAATGCCCTGCTGCGGGATGAGGTGGACAATGAGGACATCGACAATCAGATGTCGGTGGTCATGGGCATTACTGAAGCCGCCAAGCGCGGTGATGCCCGGGCGGCAGGCGTGCTGCTGAAGATGCTGGGCGAGGAGACCGTGCAGGAGGACCCCGCCGCCGATGCACTGGAAGCTGCCCGCAAGCTGCTGGGAGGTGTGGACAGTGCCATTGACTGAGTTTCAGCAGGAGTTCCTTCGCAATTGCTCCCACCGCTGGAACGTCAAGACCGGGGCCACCCGCTCCGGCAAGACCTATCTGGACTGCGCCGTTACCATCCCCAAGCGCATCTGCGCGGCCCGGGACGAGGGCCTTTGCGTCATGCTGGGCAACACCCTCGGCACGCTGGAACGCAACGTGCTGGAGCCCATGCGGGCCCTCTGGGGTCCGGAGCTTGTGGGCGTGGTGCGCACCTCGGCGTCCGGCAACATCGTGCAGCTGTTTGGCCGCAAGGTGTACGTGCTGGGTGCCGACAACAAAAAGCACATTGCCCGCATTCAGGGCGCAGCCTTCGAGTACGCCTATGGGGACGAGATCACCACATGGGACGAAGGTGTATTTCAGATGCTGAAAAGCCGTCTGTCCTGTCCGCACAGCCATTTTGACGGCACCTGCAACCCGGATAACCCCCAGCACTGGTTCAAGCAGTTTCTGGACAGCGACGCGGACATCTACTGTCAGGCCTACACCATCGACGACAACCCCACTCTGCCGCCGGAGTTCGTGGCACAGCTGAAAAAGGAGTACGCGGGCACGGTCTACTATAACCGCTTCATCCTCGGCCAGTGGGCCGCAGCGGGCGGCATCATCTACCGCCCTTTTGCAGACAGCATTGCCGCCGGGGATGGCCGTTTCCTCTGGCCTGCGGACAACCCCTGCCGCCCGTGGCGCATCCACATCGGGGTGGACTTCGGCGGCAACGGCTCCCGGCACGCATTCGTGGCCACCGGCATCCTGCCCTACTACGCGGGGGTCGTGGGTCTGGCATCCGCCCGCATCGACCCGAAGAATCAGGACGCTGACTACCTTGCCGCGCAGCTGATCGATTTCTGCACCGCCGTGTTCGCACGGTACGGCGAGATCCACTATCTTTTCTGCGACAGCGCCGAACAGACGCTGATCAACCACATCCGCACCCGGCTGCGTGCCTCCCGCCTGAGCTGGCTGGCCGACCGGGTCAACAACTCCGCCAAGATCCAGATCATCGACCGCATCCGCCTGACGTCCATCCTGATGGGCGGCGGGCGCTTTTGGTATCTGCCGGAAGCCGCCACCCTGCGGGACGCCCTTGCCAGCGCCCTGTGGAGCCAGAAGCACCCCGGCGTGGATGAGCGTCTGGACGACGGCACCACCGACATTGACACCCTCGATGCCTTCGAGTACACCATCGAACGCGATTACAGGAGACTGACTGCAAGATGAACGTTGCCGCTTTTATTGAATACCTGAACAAAACCAAGGACCTGCAGATCGACGCCTCCTATTATGCCAAAATTGAAAAATGGCGGCAGTGGTGGCAGGGCTATGTACCCAGCGTGCATAATATCAAGATCACGCGGGAGGACGGCGAACACAAGCGCCGCCGGGCGTCCCTGCGGATGCCCAAGCGCGTGTGCGAGGACTGGGCAAATCTGCTGCTCAACGACAAGACCACCTTCCAGATCGGCGACGCAGCCACTGCCGCCTACCTGCTGGGCAGCGATGAGCAGCAGACCGGCGGTCTTTTGCGGCAGCTGCATTTCTGGGAGAACGCCAACAAGCTGGTGGAGAAAGCCTACTGGTCCGGCACCGGCGCTTTCGTGCTGAGCGTGGAGGGCATCAAGGGCACAGACGGCCAGCTGGAAGCAGACCCGGATGCCCGCATCGTACTGGACTACGACCCTGCATTGACCCGCTTTTTTCCGATGATCGGCAGCACCCAGGTACGCCACCGGCTCTCGATCGGTTCATAATTGCTTGCGCTGGTGGTCTGCTTTAAGCCCTCGAGCCAGATCTTATACACGTCCTCAACGCGGCCCACCTTCGCGCCTATGCCGTCCTCAAGCCACGCATCAGCCTTGCGGTTCGCTTCCCGCTGGCCTGTGCGGCCGGGAGTGCTGCTGTAAAAATACCGGCGCTGGCCGTCTTTCTGCACCGCCACACGCCACCGGCTGTAAGCTTCCTGCCAAACGGCGCTGTTCGTTCGCCTGCTCATGCTGCACAATCCGGGAAGTTGACCACGGTAATTTCAGCAACAGCCTTTTCGACCGTCTGCAAAATGCGCTCTATCTTCTCCACTGTATCGGCAGACAGCACGACTTCACCGCACTGTTCGCACTCCATGCAGGGAACATTTTTGATAACCACAACGCAGTTCTTCAGCTGCACCGTGTGAATGGTCGTGCTGGGCTTCATTTCGCCCTTGCAGAAAAAGCAAGT
>ENA-UONY01002851-UONY01002851.1-human-gut-metagenome-genome-assembly--contig:-CS9-NODE-2851-length-11603-cov-5.255369_pt1 | contig 11603 bp, 10 predicted proteins | sample MGYA00242465_ERZ724012 | MGnify/ENA metagenome assembly ERZ724012 | reverse complement strand
ATGCGGTTGATCATCTGGCCGCAGGCAGGGGCGAACAGGGCGTAGAAGATCAGGTTCACCAGCGCGGCGCGCGCATCTCCGCCGGAGGCGATGAGCAGCGCCGCCGGGATCAGCAGGGCGAAGGCCCCGTTGATGAAGGTGAGGAAACAGGTCTGGCCCGTCCGGCAGCTCATGGCGTACTGGCTGGCAAGATTGCTGTAATCCTGGATGGCGGCGTAGAAGGCCTTGAAGGAGTAGACCGTCTGCTGGAACATCTTCACTACCGGGATGCCCCGGACGTACTCCACCGCCTCGCCGCTCATGCGCTCGATCTCCTTTTGGTAGCGGTGGAAGAATCCGGCGTTCTTGCCGCCCATCATCATGCACATGGACAGCAGCGCCAGCACCATGGTAATGAGGCACAGAAGGCCCATCCGCCAGTCAAAGAGGAACAGCACCACGATGGCGGCGATGGGCGTCACCGCCGTGGCGGCCAGGTCGGGGAGCTTGTGGGCCAGGAGGTCCTCGGTGAGCCCGGCGTTGTCGTCGATGAGCTTGCGCAGCCGCCCCGACTGGTTCCCGGTAAAAAAGCCCAGGGGGAGCTTCAGCACATGGGCCATGGCGGCGCGCCGGATGTTGCGGGCGGTGCGGAAGGCCGCCATATGGGTGGACATGAGGGCGGCAAAGTACAGCAGGATGCTGCCGGCGGCCGTCCACACCGCCATCCAGCCAAAACGTCCCAGGTCCCCTGCCCCATCCAGGCTGGGCCAGGCGGACAGCACACTTCTGGCCACCAGCCAGACACAGAGATACGGTGCCAGCCCCAGCACCGCCGACAGAGCGGACAGGACACAGCCCAGGATGGTCAGGTTTTTGTGCCCGCCCGCATAGCCCAGGATGCGGGCAAGGCTGCTCGGTTTCTTTTGCTTCAAGGTGATCCCTCCTTGTCAAAATAGTTAGTTATTGCTAACTTGCGTCCAAAAAAGACAGGGACTAGGCCCCCATCAATTTCAGCCATCCGGCGGTGTAGAAATCCCGGAGCTGGTCAACGTCCCGCAGGGCCTGCTCCCGGGGCATATCGTGGACCACGATCTCAAAGATGCCGCTCATCATCCCGCTGGCGATGATGTGGCACAGAGACTGGCTCAGTTCCGGGATGTCCCGGCCCAGGCGGCGGAGCACCTCCATGTATTGGAGGGTGTACTCCACCTCTACCTCCACCATGTTGTGGACGAAGTGCTCATAGCTGGTACCCTCCGAGCGGGTGAGGAGCAGCTTCACCGGCTGGCGGTGCTGGCAAATGTAGTCCACCATCCAGTGGACGCAGCTGCTGGATTCCTCCCCCATGTGATCGGGCTGCTGCTCCTCGGGCAGCTCGGCAAAGGAGGTCTGGGCCTCCATGAACCTGCCCATGAGGGCGGCGGCGTGGGGCTCCACCAGCGCGTTAAACAATGCCTCTTTGCTGGAAAAGTAGCCGTAGAAGGCTCCGGTAGTCACACCGGCATTCTTCACGATCTGCCGCAGAGAGGCCCCCTGAAAGCCTTTCTCCAGAAACTCCGCCAGGGCGGCTTCCTGGATCTTTTCCAGAGTGGCAGTGGTTTTCTCTTCCATGGGGCAGCCTCCTTGTAACAGTGTGATATAACATCGTTATAATACAGCTGATGGGAGGGTTTGTCAAGGGGAAAGCAGAAAATCCCCATAGCTTTTTGCAGGCCCTTTTGGCTGGGGAAAGTAGAAAAAAGAAAAAGCCACGGTTTCCCAAGGCTTCTCCCCTTTGCCACGCAAGGTGGCACGAATACCAGGCCGGAACCCTGTAAGACAGCAGCTGTTTTGCAAGCGCCAAGACGTCCCCGGCTGTAAGCCGGGGACGTCTACACACCCCATAATAGTGATTCCTTACTCCGTTAATGCACCTTCCAGATCCTGCAGCATCACGTCCAAAGCGGTAATGCCGCCCTCCGCAGTGTACCACACGGCAGGGCTGGAGAGATAGACGATATGTCCATCCTGGTAAGCACGGGTACCCTGGACCAGTTCGTTTTCCACAATCTCTTGGGCCAGCTGGGCGCCCTCTGTCTGGATGGCGGCGTCACGGTCTAAGATGAAAATATAATCCGGGTCTTTCTCCACCACAAACTCGAAAGAGGCCTCGTTGCCGTGGGTGGCTGTATCGATGTTAGCGTCCACACCCACGTTTTCAAAACCGATTTCCCGGCCAATCATGGAGCAGCGGCCATCGTCCCCCAGCACATTCAACCCGCCGCTGGTAACCAGGCCTATGATGGCCGTTTTACCTTCTGCGAAGGAAGCCAGAGCCTCGATGCGGGCGTCAAAATCCGCCATCAACCCATCCACTTCCTCCTCCAAGCCGAAGAGGGAGGCAATGGTCCCAGCGTTTTTCCGCACGGACTCCACCACGCCCAGCTCCGTATCGGTGGAGAGGAACACCACGGGGGCGATTTCACTGAGAGCGTCGTAGGAGCTGGAAAGCCGTCCGCCGATGAAAATCACATCCGGCTCGCAGGACATGACCGCCTCTAAATCCGCCTCTTTGATGGTACCTAAATTCGCAATGTCCTCAGAAATATATTCCTGCAGGTAGTCCAGTGAGGTCTGGGCAGTGCCCACCACCCGGTCTCCCAGTCCCAAGGCGTCCAAAATATCAAGGCTTGCCATATCCAGAATGGCGATCCGCTGGGGGGTCATAAGGGACCACCAGTTCCACCTCTTCCCGCTCGGCGTTCAAGCTATGGATAGTGACTGTTTCAGGGGCCGCAGTCTGGCTTTCCTCCGACACGCTTTCTTCACTGGCCTCGGAGGAGGAATCGGACGCAGAGCTTTCCGACGCTTCCGATATGGCACTCTCCGAAACGCTTTGGGAATCGGATGAGAAAGATTCGTTTCCCTGGGAGCAGGCCGCCATGGATACGGACAGCGCCAGCGCCAAGAATAGAGCTAACAATTTTTTCATGTTGATTTCTCCTTTCGCCGGGAATACCGGCTGCGTCAATAGTATATAGACAAAGGTTTCCCTTCAATCTCCATAATCTCAAAATCCACCTGGTAGATGGCGGACAAGGTCTCTTTCGTCATCACCTCCGCCACGGTGCCAAACTTGGCAATCTTCCCGTCCAAGAAGGCGCAGATGTAGTCGGAATAAAAGGCCGCGTAGTTGATCTCGTGCAGCACCAGGATTACGGTCTTTCCCAACTCGTCACAGAGCCTGCGGACGGTGCGCATCATGTTGGTGGCGTGGTAGATGTCCAAATTGTTGGTGGGCTCGTCCAACAGCACATACTCCGTGTCCTGGGCAATCACCATAGCGATCATAGCCCGCTGGCGTTGGCCGCCGGAGAGTTCGTCGATGAACCGGTCCTGGAATTCCTCCAGCTCCATGTAAGCGATGGCTTGATGGATAATTCTCTGGTCCTCAGGCGTGGTGCGGCCTCCGGAATATGGGAAACGGCCAAAGGTCACCAGTTCCCGTACCGTCAGCTTCATCTGGATATTGTTGGACTGGGTGAGGATCGCCAGGCGCTTCGAAAGTTCTTTGCTCTTCCATTTGGTGATGTCCGTTCCCTCAAAGTCCACCAGACCGGCGTCTCTGGCAATGAGGCGGGAAATGATACCCATCACAGTAGATTTTCCCGCCCCATTGGGGCCAATGAGGGAAATCACCTTGCCTTTGGGAATCTCAAAGCTCACGCCGTCTACTACGGTTTTCCCATCGTACTGCTTTGTCAGTTCCTCTACTCGCATCTGTTCATACCCTCCGTTTCGTGAGCAAGAGATACAGGAAATACACACCGCCCCCTGCAGTGATGAAAACACTGATGGGAATGGCATAGGTGTAAACATGCTCCACAATCAGCTGCCCCGCCACCAGGATTATCATGCCAAAAAGGGCGGAGCCGGCAATCAGCTGGCTGTGCCGGAAGGTCTTCAGCAGCTGGCGGGAGAGATTGGCGATGATGAGTCCCATAAAGGAGATGGGCCCCACCACGGCGGTGGCCACGGCAATGGCAAGGGTCACCCCCAGCAGGAGCCGCCGCACGCTTTTATCGTAGTCCACCCCCAAGTTGATAGCCTGTTCCTTGCCCAAAGTAAGCACGTCCAGCAAAGCCAGGTCCTTTCGCAGCGCCACAATCAGCAGGGCCAAGACCACCAGGGAAAAGACAATGATCTCGGCGTTCACGTTGGAAAAGCTAGCCACCAGGGTGGAGAGGAGACTGTCGTACTCGTTGGGGTCCATAATGCGGGTGAGAGTGGACTGGATGCTCCCAAAGAACGAGGTGAGCACCGTGCCAATCAGCAGCACATACAGCACGTTGTAGTTGGTCTTTTTGAAAAGGTAGCCATAGATCACCGTGGCGGAAAGGCCCATCAGCACCAGGTCCACAGCGAAGGCCGCATTGGCGTTCACCGCCAGAATGCTGCCGGAACCCGCCACAAACACCACCGCTGTGTGGATGAGGGTGTACAGGGAGTTCATTCCCAGCAGGCAGGGGGTAACGATGGTGTTGTTGATGATGGATTGAAACACCAGAGAGGCTCCCCCGATGGCAAAAGCGGCAATGAGCATGACAATGAGTTTGGGAATCCGCAGACTCATGGCGTAGGAAAAGTACTTGGGGTTTACATCTACCAGTAAGTAGGCAGCGCAGGCAGCCAAGACCAAAAGAACCATGATTCCCAGCTTTACAAGATTTGCCCGTTTTGCAGAAGTCACGGTTTATCGCCTCCCCCCTGCTCCAGGGCAGCGGCGCAGGCCCCGCCCTGGGCCGGCCCAAGCCGGATGGCTTTCCTGCCGTGTTTTAACCGGTAGAGCAGCAGCCCCACAAACAGCACACTGCCGATGATGCCCACAATCAGTTCGATGGGGAGCTCGTAAGGCGAGATGACCACACGGGCCGCCATGTCGCACACCAGGACGAAAACAGCCCCGAACAGGGCGGTATCTACCAGTGTTCCCCGAATCTTATCCCCTTTGAACATTGCCACAACATTGGGGACAATCAGTCCAATGTAGGAAATGCTGCCCACGACCACCACGACAGAGGCCGTGATCATGGCGGCGATAGAAAGCCCCAGAAAGAGCACCAGATTGTAGGGAACGCCCAGGTTTTTGGAGAAATCCTTCCCCATGCCCACGATGTTGAAGTGGTTGGCAAACAGGAACGCCAGGACCACCAGGGGCACCGCCAGCCACACCAGCTCGTAGTTGCCGGAGAGGACTACCGAGAAATGCCCCACCAGCCAGGAGGAAAGGGCCTGGGTCATCTCATATTTGTAGGCGAGATAATTGGTGATGCCGCCGATGACGTTCCCGAACATGATGCCCACCAAGGGGACCATCACCACGTCCTTAAACTGGATGCGCTGAATGAACCAGACGAAAATCCACGTGCCCAGAACGGCGCACACAAAGGCGAACAGCGCCCTGCTCCAAATAGTGGAGGCGGGCATGAACAACAGCGCCAGCAGGATCCCGAACTGGGCGGAGGAGATGGTGGCGCCAGTGGTGGGAGAGACAAATTTATTCATGCAAAGCTGCTGCATGATGAGCCCCGCCACGCTCATCCCCACCCCCGTGCAAAGGATTGCCAATAGCCGGGGAATCCGGGAGATGAGGAAGACCTTCCACTGCTCCAAGTCGCCGGAAAAAAGACCGGGGATGTTTACGTCAATCACCCCCACAAACAAGGAGGCAACGGAAAGGGGGATCAGCAAGCACCCCAGTACAATGGTCATTCGATATTTTACGATAGGAACCACCCCTTCATAGGTTAGTTATAGCTAACCACTACGGTAAAATGAAAAGCCCTTTTCAGGACGATCCTCATTATACCGGTTCTTCCCAGCCGATTCCACTCTATTATTCCTGTTTACCGCTCCAAACTGGGAAAGTCCCCTTCCTGGGTGGTCCGCCGATACTCCCCTGGCGAAACCCCCATCACGTCCCGGAAGGCGCTGGAGAACTTACTGCCGTTTTCATACCCTAACTCCGCCGCCACATCCATTACAGTGCGGCCTGTCTCCCGCAAAAGACGACCTGCCACCCTCATTTTATAGGCCCGAACGCACTGGTACAAGGGCTTTCCATACACCCTCCCCACGCTATAACGAAGCTGCTCTGGCGTTGCGTGGAGGGCTTGCGCCAACTGTTCCACAGTGATGCGGCTGCCGCGATGGGCGTCTACATAAGCAATGACCTCCCTTGCCAGTGCTGCCTGAGCTGGAGTGGCCGAGCGTTCCGCGCTGGAGCCGGCGCCCGCCTCCAGCTGGGAGAGCAGAAGGAGCAGTTCCAGCACTTTCACCTTATAATAGCCCTCCCGCATTTCGTCAGGCGCCTGATACAGTTGGGTAAAGACCTTCGCAAGCTCCGCTGGGGCCCGATCCACATAGTGGCCCTCTCCACCGCAAAAGCGCCGTTTCAATTCCGGCAGTTGTACATCAACGCCCCCCAGGAAACAGGAAGTGCAGCTGGGGGCCTGTTCCGGGTGGATAATCAGGGACAGGCCGTGGAAGCATTTCACCGGGCATCGCAGGACAGCCCCTTGGCAGCTGCTCTCATGGATTGACAGATCCCCTTCCCCCAGGAAAAAGGAGCGGCAGTGATCTTCATATTCCAGCCGCCCCTCACGGCAGTGTGTGATCTCCAGCAGGCCGCCGGGATAAGCGGCGTGATGGGAAAAGGCAAAGGTGTGGGCATCTTTGAAGGCCAGCCAAATTCCAGGGAAAACCTGGTGTTCCCGGATGCGCACCCACCCGTCCTCTTGGTGAATGCGATACAGGTGGGGCCCACCTTCTTGCAGAGGGCAGTTTTGGCATATACTCATGGGACAATCCCTCCTCTGGCTTGTACTTAATGAAAAAAGAGAGGGCCTTGGCCCCGCTCCCTAGCCAGCTAAAGCCCTCTGATTATCGCTCTAAGTAACTCTTCAGTTTGAGGATGCCTTCCTCGCTGATGACATGTTCCATGGGGCAGGCTTCCTTCACAGCCAGCTCCAAGGGGACACCGGCGTCCACCAGTTGCTTTGTAAAAAAATTGTGCTTTTCATAGACCGATATCCCTAAGGCGCGCCCTTCCTCTGTCAAAGAGAGGGCCGCACCCTCCCCATTGACCAAGCAGCCTCTTTTTGACAATTCCTTCACCGCCCTAGTCACCGACGGTTTGGAGACGCCCAATAGTTCTGCCACATCCACACAGCGGACATGAACACACCGTTCTTGCAGTATCAGCACAGCCTCCAGATAATCCTCCAAACCCTCAGAATTCCTTCGTAACGTGAACCTCACAGCTTCCCATAGGCCACCAAAGACGTACCTTTCTCAATGCCCAGGGAAGCCGTCTGATAGAGGATGACCCCGCTCACCTTGGCGGTGACCCGGCACAAAACCTGACCAAATAGATTCCGGATCTCCCCCAGCGTCTCCCTTTCCCGGATGAAATCCCCAGCCGCTTTTGTGGGGTACCAGCAGCCGGACTCCGGGGCGTCCACGTAAAAGGCGGTGGTGATGACTTGGTGGGCCGCCGGGAACACCGGTTCACCGTCCTCCAGGAAACCCAGGCCCCCGAGCAAGCGCAGGGCGTCCCTTTTATGGCCTTCGATGGCAGCGGGCTCCACCAGGCCGCAGCCGCCCCGCTCCAACAAAATGGCTGGCACGCCCCGCTGTCCCGCCCAGCTATAAAGGCCGTTTTCCGCCGAGGATTCCACCAGGTAGGGCACCGTGGTGAGTTCCGCCATCTGCCGGGAAACCGCCCGCACCTCCGGGGCGGCGGTGCCGTGGAAATACAGATGGGGCGTCAGATTTTCGCAGAAACCGCCGGAGTGCAAATCCACCAGGTAGTCGGTGCGTTCGATAAACTCCTGCTCCAAAAAGGCGGCCAACCGCTGGGTGGGGGTTCCCCCAGAGTCGCCGGGGAATTCCCGGTTTAGGTTCTTCCCGTCCTGGGGCACCACATCGGCACTGCGCCGGAGAAACCCCGTATAATTGCAGCAGTGGAGGAGGCGGATTGTGCCCCGCACCTGCCGGGGGTCCAGTTCCTGCGCCAGCTCCGTAAGGGCCTGCACACCGGCGTATTCCCGGCTGTGGACTCCGGCCGAAAGGGTGATGGTCTCCCCTTCCTTCGCCCCGGTGAGCTCTGTCACGGGCAGGAGCATATCCGTGCCCGCCACCGGCAGCATGGTTTGGGATTTTGCGGCTTTCATTCCTCATTCCTCCTAACGTTTTGTTCTACGGCCCGCCCCTGTTCCAGGCGGACGATGCGGCCGCAGCCGGTGAGGGTGGAGGGCCGGTGGGACACAAGGAGCAGCAGCTTGTCCCGGCAGGCTTCCTCCAGCGTTTGCAGCAGCTCTTTTTCGTGGAGCACATCCAGACTGCTGGTGGGCTCGTCCATCACAATCACATCCGGGTTCAGCAGCAGCACACGGGCGATGCCCACCCGTTGGCGCTCTCCCCCAGAGAGCCGGGCGCCCATCTCCCCCATAGGGGTGTCGTAGCCCTGGGGCAGGGTTTCGATAAAGTCCGCCAACCCAGCCTGCCGGGCGGCCTCTCGTATCTCCTCCCTTGTAGCGTCAGGCTTCCCCAATGCGATATTCTCCCCCAGGGTGCCGCTGGTGAGGAAGGTCTCCTGCTCCAGCAGGGCGATACGCTGGCGCAGCTCGTTTAGGGAAATCTCCTGGATCGGGATGCCGTTTATGGTGATCTGCCCCTGCTGGGGGTTCCAGAACCGCAGCAGCAGCCGGAGCACGGTGGATTTCCCCACGCCGCTCTCCCCCATGACGCCCACCTTCTCCCGGCCGGACAGGGTGAGGGAGAAGTCCCGCAGCACGGGATTCCCCCCGTAGGAAAAGCCCACCTGGTCAAAGCAGATCTCTCGGATGGGGCCGCAGGCCTTGGGATAGGCGGGCTCCGTCACCTGGGGCTGAGTGTCCTCGATTTGGAACAAACGCTCGGCGGCGGCGTAGGTTTCCAGCAGGCTGGAGACCACCATGGTCAGCGACTGGGTGGAGGAAAAGGAGGCTGCCGCCACAAAGGAGAGCACCACCGTCCCCAGCGGGTGGGGGCTGCCCTGGGCCGCCAAGCAGGAGGCTGTGGCGATAATGAGAATCCTGGCCAGGTATACAAAGAAGGTGGGGGCGCTGGACACCGTCTGCCGGTGGAGGGTCAGGCCGTGGGCGGCTTTGTTGATCTCCCGGTTCTTTTCCTCCACCTGCGCCAGACGGGCCGGGCCAAAGCCGAAGATCTGGATGTCTTTCAGGCCGTAAACGCTCTCCAGCACCAGGGATTTCAACTCCCCCAGCCGGGCGCGGTAGCGCAGCCCCACGCCACGGCCCGCTTTCACGGCAATCAGTGGGAACACCACGCTGACTACCAGGTACACCGGCAGCAGTATGGCGGCGAACAGGGGGTGAAACCACAGTGCCAGCCCCAGGGTGACGCAGGGAAGGATTACCACGGTGAACAGGGGGCCAATGGTGTGGGCGAAGAAAAACTCCACTGTCTCGATGTCGGACACGGCGATGTTCAGGATATCCCCCTTTTGCCGGTCCATCAGGCAGGCGGGGGCCAGGGTCCGGATCTTCTCAAACAGGGCGACCCGCATGGAGGCCAACAGCTTGTAGGCCCCGGCGTGGGAGACTACGCCCTCCACATACCGTCCCAGCACGATGAGCAGGGCGGAGAGGGCCATCAGCCCGGCAAACACCCAGAGAGAGCCCTCCACCCACCCGGCGCAGCGGAGCAGCAGCAGGACGCCAAAGCCCATAATCCCCATCTGGGCCAGGTTCCCTAAGATGCTGGCCAGGGTGGACACCGCCAGCGTCCCCTTCACGGGGGCGGCGATGCGCAGCAGCCGGCCCGTCATCCGGGGGATGGAATAGGAAAACCGCTTAGACATGGGCCAAGCCCTCCTCTCCTTTGCGCTCCAGCCGGGCCTGTTCCTCCACCAGGCGGCGGTAGAGGCCCGGCTCCGCCATCAGCTCCCCATGGCTGCCCTGTTGGGCAATGGCGCCGTTTTCCAGCACATAGATCACATCGGCGCTGCGAATGGTGGACAGCCGGTGGGAGATGAGGACCAGCGTCCTGGTCTGGGCCAGCTCCTCGATGCAGTTCCAGATTTCCCTCTCGCTCTCCATGTCCACACTGGAGGTGGCCTCGTCGAAAATGATGTACTCCGCCCTGCACAGCAGGGCACGGGCGATGCCCAGCTTCTGCCGCTGGCCCCCGGAGAGCTTGGCGCCGGCGTCCCCCACCGGTGTGTCCAAGCCCAAGGGCTGGGTGCGGACCCAATCCCCCAGCCGCACTTGATCCAGGGCTTCCAGCATATCCCCACGGGTGGCGTTGGGGGCTGCCATGCGCAGGTTCTCGGCAATGGTTCCGGAGAACAGGCTCACCGACTGAGGCACCAAAATCACCCGCTTTCGCAGCTCCTCCGGCGGGAAAGAGGTGTAGTCCCAGCCCTCCAGCAGGATGCGGCCCTGTTCCAGGTCGTAAAACCGCATGAGCAGGCTGGCGATGGTGGACTTCCCGCTGCCGGAAAGCCCCACCAGTGCCACTGTTTTCCCCCGGGGAACGTCCAGGGACACGTCCCGCAGGGCCGCCTGCCTCCCCTGGTAGCCGAAAGATACGTGCTCCAGGCGGATTCCGTCAAAGGGACGGTTCTGGCGGGGCAGGTCGGGATGGCAGGGCCGGGCGGTGTCGATGTCAAGGAGCTTTTCCACCTTGTCCGCGGCGGAGACCCCGGCCAGGGCGGAGTGGGTGGCGTTCATCAGCTGGCGCACGGAACCGAAGAAGCCAAAGGACAGAAGCAGCACCATCAGGGCGCCGGAAAAGGACAGCTCCCCTGTGAGCAGCTGCCCGGCGGCCAGCACCGCCGCCACCGCCACCGAAGCGTAGATGAGCCCATCCGTCAGGAGGAAGGAGGAGAAGTTCACCTTCATCACCCCCATCACTTTGCGGTTGAAATCCTGGGACTTTTCCTCTAAAAGCCGCTGCCGGTCCCCGTCCCTGCCAAAGAGCTTGAAGGTGCTCAGCCCCCGGACATTCTCCAGATAGGTGCCGGTCAGGTCCTCCATGGAGGCCCAATAGCCGGCTTTCAGCTTCTCGATGTGCCCCCGGAACAGGTTGTTCACCGGCAGCAGCACCAGAGACACCAGGAACAGCACCGCCGCAGGAAGAAAGGACACCCGACCCATCCGCCAGAACAGATAAAAGGGCGCCGCCAGGCAATAGAGCAGCCCCGGCAGGTATTTGCTGTAGTAGACCTGCATGGCCTCCACACCGTCCACGGCGGAGGTGATGGCGGACACGGGGCCAATCTTTTCAATGTTGCCCACGTCCAGCTCCAACGCTTTGGAGAAAATGGCCCGCCGCAGGGAAAGCCGGGCCTTAGCGGTGCAGCGGTATTCCGCCTCGCCGGTGAGGAGCTCCGCCCCCAGCAACAGCAGGGCCGTCAGCAGCGCCGAAAGGACGGCCTGCCCCGCGGCGGCCGCCGTCATCTGGGGGCTGGCCAAATCCCCCAGAAACCCGGAGATGATCTGGGCAAAGGCCGCCGTGCCTACCAGCGTCAGGAGCTTGAGCGCTGTGATGAGAACGATCCACCCCCACAGGCCCTTGGC
>ENA-UONY01002850-UONY01002850.1-human-gut-metagenome-genome-assembly--contig:-CS9-NODE-2850-length-11605-cov-8.545195_pt1 | contig 11605 bp, 10 predicted proteins | sample MGYA00242465_ERZ724012 | MGnify/ENA metagenome assembly ERZ724012 | reverse complement strand
CATAGCCTCCGAGGCTCCATATCCGCTTCGGGTGCTATGCTTATTTTGTACCAACCAAAGAGTACGCCCTCGCATTTGTTCGCTCCTTTTATAGCAAAAGATGCCGCAAATCAGTAGGATGCAAAAGCTGTTTTTCACGTATTCACATTGTCATATTTTCCACTGCTGTATTCAATAAAACCTTTCAGCGGAGATAGCCAACGCAGGCTATCTCCGCTGAACTTCTGTATGCAGTTTCTTCAAGCACAGTCATCAACTTATCACAGACATTGACAAGAAACTCCGTCTTACACTTTGGGCAATACAGCAAATGCTGTATCAAAATCGCAGACTACTATTCATTGCTTAATGCAAGAACAATGTTTTTGCGCGCTGTCAGCATACGCTTCCACGCCCCGGTATCAACAAAGCAACGGCCACTGCCGTCATTCTGCGCGGCAAGTTGATAAAAATCATAGGCAACTCCATGGCCAGCATGAGACGGTAAAACAATATCCACTGGCATATCGATCACGCGATCAATCGACTCACAATAAATCTGTCTCATATTTCTGGGAAAATCATTCCAAGCCATGTCACTGTCTGTCAGTGTCCCTTCACCAAGACCACCGTGGATACCGCAAAGAAGCTTTTCTTTCTCAGTCCCCTCCATTGCAGGAACCTCGAAGAAGAGTGAAGTTGTGCCAGGCGTATGGCCTGGGCAATGAACCGGAGTAATCTGAAAGTTTCCGCAATCAATTGGCTTGTCATAATCGTAGAAATGATGAATCGGGAACTCCGGAATATGTTCTTCGCCAAGCGTGAGGTCACGACGCTGGGTAAAGAAGTATTCATCATCTTTGCCAAGCCAAATTTCACAGCCACTCATCTCATAAACAGCTCGGGCGGCACCACAATGGTCATAATGTCCATGCGTCAGCAGCAGCTTCTTAATCCTGCGAGGATCAAAGCCAAGACGGTGAATAGAGTCCACCAACAGGTAGAAGGTCTCCTGCATGGCGCAGTCGATCAACACAAGTCCCTCCGAGGTATCAAGCAGGAAAGCCGACACCCAATCAACGCCGACGAAGTAGACATTCTTCATTATCTGGAACGGAGCCTTATCCTCCAACCATGGGAACTTAAGTCTTTCAAGCTCATCCATTTTCTTTCCTCCGCGCTTATTCATCCCTCATGTTAAAGCCTTCTGCACGCTGCATCTGACGGTCAACTTCGGTCTCCTTGCCCGCCTTCTTCTTGGCAAGTTCACGGCGTTCTCGGATAAAAGGCCAGAACAAAGAAAACGCCATAACAGCAAGAAGTGCCGCACTGACAGGGCGCTGTAAAAAGATCAGGAATCCATTGGAAGAATAGGTCAAGCCTTCACGCAGGTATTTTTCCATCATCGGGCCAAGGATGTAGCCAAGGATAAACGGCGCATAGGGGAGATTCCCATAAATCATAAACAATCCGAGGGCGCCGAGGAAAACCATCATGCCGCAGTTGAAAATAGAATAAGAATTTGCGTACAGTCCCACAATACAGATGATGAAAATCGCACTATAGAGATAATGGGTAGGCGTCCGAAGAATGTACGGGAAGGTTCGCATACCAAACCATTCACAAGCAAAGGTAACAAGTGCGCCGAGCAGCAGTGTGCCAAAGAAGCAGTACACCAGTACGGTGTTGGAGCTCATCAGCAGAGGACCCGCCTCAATGCCGTGTATCATCAGAGCGCTGATAAGCAATGCACAAGTCGTATCACCGGGGATGCCAAGGGCAATCATCGGGATAATAGCTCCTCCGATAGAGGCATTGTTTGCGATTTCAGGGGCAATAACACCCTCAACACAACCGGTGCCAAACTTTTCGGGCGTTTTTGATTTTGCCTTGGCAACCGCATAAGCAACCACGTTAGAAAGGCCCGCACCCATGCCGGGCATAAAGCCAATTGCAAGGCCAAGTGCGTAAGAGGTGGCGATCATCTTTCCATGGCTAAAATACTCTTTCATAGAAATACCGATGCCTTTGATCCCCTTGGTATCGATTTCGGGGGACTGCATGTCACCCTTTGCAAAATTGTGAACAAGGTCAGCGACCGCAAAGAGGCCAAGACAAACCGCAAGAATATCTACGCCGCTGCGAAGATTGGTAATACCAAAAGTGTAACGGATAGCAGCGTCCACGGGAGCCATACCTACTGTACCGGCCGCCATACCCAGGCCGGCCGCCATCAAGCCGCTGAACATATTCCCCTTGGAAATGGTAACAACCAAAACAATAGCGGCTGTAACAACCAAAACAATAGCGGCTGTACAAAGAGAGAAGTACTCCCACGGACCAAGCTTGATTGCGATACGAGCCAATGGTGCACAAACAAGCATAGCAATCAAAACGCTTGTAAAGGTCGAAATCAAGCTGGAAAAGATACCGACGCCAAGCGCTTTGCTCGCTTGGCCCTTTTTCGCCATCGCGTATCCATCGTAAACAGTGGCAAGATTTGCATTCGTTCCAGGAATACCAAGCAGAATAGCGGAAATCAAGCCTCCGGAAACGCCGCCACAGTAAATGCTTGCCATAAAGATAATCGCTGTCGTTGCGTTCATTGCAAAGGAAACCGGCAGCAGCAGCGTAATTGCCGTATTTGCGCCCAAGCCAGGGATGGCACCAAAAATGATGCCGATTATTACACCGCCGACTAAAAACGCCAAATTCGTCGGCGTAAAAAGGCTCTGTAGAACATCTAAAACCATATGATTATTCCTCCTTGATCTATGTTGTCAGCGGCACGCAATCAGAACAGTTCCCAAATGGTACCGACCGGCAGCACGATGGAGAGCAGTTCACCGAAAAGCAGATACATGATGCCTGTAAGACCAGCAGAAAACAGGATGGGACTATACCAACGAACCTTGCGGTCTTCTTTCAACAGGAAAACGCACAAAACGCCAGCGACAAAAGTGCTGAGCAGATAGCCCAGAATTTTGAACGAGTAGACATAGACACTCAGCAACGCAAAGACGGCGAGTACCTTCAGCCAACTTTTGTTCGTTTCATAAAAATTGTCATCATCTTCCTGTGTACAGGTAAGAAACTTTCCCACAGAGGTTACGAGCAACAGAACGCCGATGATAATTGGGAACAATCTGGAACCGGGATCTCTGTCTCCGGCATAATTGAAGATACCCTTGATATCTTTTGACATATAAAGCCAGATAATGGCAAAAATAAACATGATCACGCTTACGCGGCGATCTCTGTTTTTGAACATTGCTTTTAACAGGTTCATGGTTCTCCTCTCTTATCCGGATATATAGGAGCCTGACAAATACTAGGCTCCTATAAGCCTTTGTTTTACATCTTTGCAGCCTTCGCAATCAGCCCTGAGAGGACATATAATCGTTCCAGGCAGACTCGGCGGATGCATAATCACTCTGCAGTCTGGCAACAGTCTCTTCGAGATTGCCGTAGGAAACATAGTCGCAGCCTCTCTCGGCAAGGGAGGTCTGAACAGATTCGGTCGCAAGCGCAGCGTTGAACAACTCATTGATCTTTTCATAAACACCGTCAGCGGCTCCGAGGGGAGCCCAGACGATAAAGGTGGTACCCATGGTGCAGTTTTCGTAACCAAGGTCAGCCAGAGTGGGGATTGCCTTGATGCTGTCAACCGACTTATCGCTGATGGGGAGAACGCTGGCAAGCACCTTAACTTCGCCAGCCTCCAAATAATTCTGGGTAGTCGTCTGGTTCGTTAAATAGCAGGACATATTTCCGCCCATGACCATGGCAACAGCATCCGCGTCACTGCCGTTGGTGGCAACGAGAGAGCAATCAAGACCAGTGGATTTGATGAACTGGCTGGTCAGGATAGTCATGGTGGAACCGGGGGCGCCAGCACCCAGAGTCAGTTCACCGGGGTGCTCCTTGCCATAGGCGATCATCTCATCAAGCGTGTCATAAGGAGCATCCTTGTTAACAACAACAAAGTAGGAGCTGTTGCCATCCATGGCGAAAACAGGTTGAATATCAGTCATGGGATTGATATCAGAGACACCGGAGAGATAGGTAACAAACATACTATTGAGAGCAAAAATAAGCTGATCACAGATAGAAGCATCGGAAGTGCGAACCTGCTCCCAGCCGATAACGCCGCCGCCATCGGTCATATTGACAACACCGAAGTTGCCGTTTGCACCAAGAGCCTCAGCAAGCGTGCGAGCAGTCAGATCCGTACCGCCACCTGCGCCATAGGCGACCACGAGCTGAACAGCCGTGGAAGGCCATTTGACTTCGGTGGCTTCGGAGCCATCCTTTGCATCCGTGTTTGGGTCAGTAGTTTCCTTTGTGCCGCAGCCAAACATGGACAGAGTCATAAGAGCAGCAAGCAAGAGCGCGATGAGTTTTTTCATTTTTTGTTTCCTCCATAGTTTTTTATATTAATATGGTTCAGAAATTCTTGCAACCATATTGATATACGATACACATTGTTTATCCAAATTGCGTGTTATGCGCAAACCAAATGGATTGCGAAGCCTGCTATTTCATCTGCGAGATAAATGGCAATCAAGTGGCCGTCTTTGATAACTGCGGTCTCTTCGGCGAGGGCAACGCCACGCTCTTTTAAATAGGCAACCGCTCCTTCGATATCTGCCGTACCAATAGCGATATGACCATTTGTTCCACGAAATATTTTTTTCATGATTTCGATTCTCTTATCCGCTGTGAAAATAGAGGAATTTCCTACTGTGTAAGAAAAGCCAAATAATGTTTCAAACGTCCTTGCTGCAGAGAGCGCAGCCTCTTCATTTTCTTGGTTGATGCCAATGTGCGCAATATGGAAATCGAAATTTTTCATTTTTGTACCTCTTATCTCTGTACACGGCCGGAACCATTGCCATTAGCGAGGGTTTCAACCTCACCAACGCTGACGAGGTTAAAGTCATGTTCTATGCTGTGTTTGAGACACGATGCCGCCACCGCAAAGTCGATTGCCTTTTGATTGTCGTAATCAGAGATTAAGCTGTAAATCAGCCCACCGCCAAAGCTATCGCCACCGCCGACGCGATCCACAATATGGATGTGATAAGTTTTGGAAAAATAAGCATTTTTGCCATCGAAGAGCATACCGGCCCAATCGTTATCGTTTGCAGAAAGGCTGCCTCGGAGTGTAATGGCCACTTTTTTGCAGCCAAATCGTTCGCAGATTTGTCTGGCAACATCAACATATCCATCGCGATTGAGCTTGCCGCCTTCAATATCGGTACCCATGGATGCGATGCCAAAAACATCCTTGGCATCTTCCTCATTTGCAATGCAGACATCAACATAGGGCATCAGCCTTCCCATGACTTCGCCAGCCTTTTCGCAGCTCCAGAGTTTTTTGCGATAGTTGAGGTCGCAGGAAATTGTGATGCCACGTTCTTTGGCCGCTCTGCAAGCGGCAAGACACGCCTCGGCACAATCATCACTCAACGCCGGAGTAATGCCGGTCCAATGGAACCAATCCGCACCCTCAAAAATTTTGTTCCAATCGTATTCGTCGGCCTTTGCCAACGCAATCGAGCTGCCTGCACGGTCATAAATGACCTTGGATGCGCGCTGAGAAGCTCCCTTTTCCACAAAGTAAACGCCCAGTCGAGGGCCGCCGCGCAGAAGGAAAGACGTGTCAACCCCATTGCGCCGCAGCTCGCGCACAACACAATCTCCTATCTCATGAGTCGGCACCTTGCTGACAAAAGCAGCATCCAAGCCATAGTTCGCAAGCGAAACCGCTACATTAGCTTCTCCGCCCGCAAAGCTTACTTCATACCTTTCAGCCTGTACCAAGCGAAGATAACCCTCCGGATTAAGCCGCATCATAATTTCGCCAAAAGTAACTACTCTTTTTGCCATTATTTTTTTCTCCTTACATTCTCATAGCAGCAATGGTTTTTTTTGCTGTTTCCGTCAGGGACGCATAATCGCCTGCTTCAATTGCCTTTTTGCTCACAAGATTACCGCCAATTCCAGCTCCGACGCACCCTGCAGCAAGGAATTCAGCAATATTGCTATCGCTGATGCCGCCGACAGCCATCAGACGAATGTTGCTCAACGGAGCTCGAATAGCCTTGATATAGGCAGAGCCAAGATTACCTGCAGGAAAAATCTTTACAAAGTCTGCACCGAAGTCGTGTGCCGTCACTGCTTCAGTTGGAGTCATTGCACCAGGAATAGAGACCATGCCAAGCTCTGTTGTGCGTTTAATCACTTCGCCGTTCACATCGGGGGAGATAACAAATTCTCCACCACTCGCTTTGGTAATCTCAACTTGCGCAACATTCATGACCGTCCCCGCTCCGACCTTCATTTTACCATCCAGTTCCTTAACGACTGCAGTAATCATTGCACCAGTCTCAGAATCGGCGATTTTACCGGTTGCGTCAAATGTCACTTCCATAAAGCGAACCCCGCCATCGTAAAGAGCCTTTGCAGCGGATACGACCTGTTCCGCAGCAAGTCCCCGCGCGATGGCAATAATTTTCTCTTGTTGCATTTTTTGAATAAGGCTTTCCTTTGTCATGAGCAATTCCTTCTTTCTCAACATACAGCTCCATCAAACTGGTATGTTAGTTTTCTGTATCATTTTACTAAGCATTTTCAGAAGAGTCAATACGCGTTTTGAATTATCTTTAAAAATGCTTATTTTTTGTTCTTCCGCTTTTTGTGTTGACAGGAATGCGAAGAGGCGTTAAAATATTCTGGTATACCAGATTTCCGACTATTACATTGAAAGAGGGTACAATATGAAGGCCATTATTACGGACTATCAATATGAAAATGTCAATCAGGAAAAATCGCTAATCGAAGGTGCCGGCTATATGCTCGTCGCACATACCACTTCAACCCCGGAAGAGATTATCGCCGCAGCTTCAGATGCTGATGCCGTTATTACTCAATACTGCAATATCGATGAGCGTATAATCTCAAGGCTTCAGCACTGCCGTGTAATCATCAAATACGGCATCGGCATTAATAATATTGATGTCGACGCTGCTTCCAGACGCGGAATCTATGTCTGCAATGTACCCGATTATGGGGTGGACGAAGTTTCCAATCATGCAATTTCACTTTACTTTGCATTGAACAAAAAGCTGTTCACTTTAGCCGACGCATTGCGTAGCGGTGATTGGGGTTATTCCTCTGTCGTTCCCCTGCATCGAATCGCAGGTTCCACGCTTGGTCTCGCCGGTTTTGGGCGCATCCCTCAGTCCGTTGCCAAAAAAATGAAGGGCTTTGATGTACATATTCTTGCCTATGATCCGTTTTGCTCCGCCGAAAAGATGTCTGAGATGGGTGTGGAAAAAGTCGAATTGTCTCAGCTTTTAGAGGAGTCTGATTCTATCTCCATTCATTGCCCGTCTACCCCCGAAACTCACCATATGTTTAATTCCGACGCGTTTCGGGCTATGAAAAAAACAGCCTTCCTCATCAACACCGCCCGCGGCGACATTATTGATGAGGCCGCCCTGATTGCCGCTCTGGAGCAAAATGTAATCGCGGGCGCAGGGCTTGATGTTTTTGAGCGTGAGCCGATTTCAAAAAACTCCCCCCTGCTCCATATGCCTAATGTCATTGCGACACCGCACAGCGCGTGGTATACTGAAGAATCCATTAAAGCTCTACAGCGCAGCGTCGGCGAAGAAGTTGTACGCGTCTTAGGTGGGAATCCTCCGCTTCATCCTTGTAATATAGCGGCACTAAAGAAATATGGATTTTAATTTTTGCAAGCAATCTTTGACAATTTAATTGAATTGTGAGACAATCAGCTCGACATCTCAACAGGGAGAGATTTATTGATGATTGAAAACAATGACATTAGTAGCCTCGAATCTTTTATCTACACCTCCTTGAAGGATCAGATCATAAATCTTGATCTCTTACCAGGAACAAAACTCAGCGAAATGAAAATTGCCAAGCTATATGGTTGCAGCCGCGCACCCGTGCGCGGAGCATTTTCAGAGCTTCGAGTTAAAGGCTATGTCGAGTCCCGACCACAGGTCGGTACTTTCGTCTCCAAAATTGATCTGGACCGCGTAGAGGAGATTCGTTTTGTGCGTGAAAGCGTAGAGGTGGCTGTTCTCAGTCTTGGCATTGAAAAGAACCTGTTTGCTCCTAAGCTTTCCCTGCTGCAAGCCAACATTAATGAGATGATTCTCGCACGCAACCAAATGAATTTAAAACGTTTCACCGAACTCGACGTTATGTTTCATAACATTTTGTATTCGGCTGTTAACAAACCATTTGTCAGTAAGTACTGTGGCGACAATGATGTGCATTATGCCCGCCTGCGTTTCATGGTTACACGAGAGCCTAAAAGCTTACAAACTACAACCAATGAACATCAGGAAATTCTAAAACTGATTTCCGATAGGAACGTAGCTGGAATTAACGATGTTGTCTTTCGCCATTTGCACAACATTTATAATTTTCTTGACAGGAAAGCACTTTCAAACGCAGATATATTTGTTGGGGGTACTCAACTGTAAGTATGGTTTTATGCTTATATGCAGTTGCCGAGATCTATACGTCTTCACGTTCTGACCAGTCAAATATTTCATCAACATATTACAGTACCCGCAACCAAGCAGTTGCGGGTACTGCTCTTTAAACAGAATATTTTTCTATGTCTTCTGCGTTGATGAAAGCGTTCATCGCAGTTCGACTCACGCTTTCCTGTCCTCGGGAGTTATTTAAATGATGACAGCTAAAAAGCAATTTTGTAACCTTTCGGCGTGGCTCACATCCCTGTACGGTTTCAGGTGCGGATTTCACAGGGCACCATAGGGTAGAACGCCTCTTTTCATCGGTCGATAGGAGCAGAACGTCTCTCAAATGCCTACCATCTGATGGTCGAGCAGTACACGATTCCCCGCATCGGCAATATCAAGCTCACCAAGCTGACTGCCCATGATCTGCAAAAGCTCTACAAGGAGCTGATGGAAAACGGTCGTATCGACCGCAAGAGCGGTCATGGCAATCCGGGACTCAGCAGCACGACCGTCCGCAGCCTACATCTGATGCTGCACAACGCCTTCGAGCGAGCGGTCAAGGAGCGCCTGATCCTGCGCAATCCGACCGAGGACTGTATCGCTCCCAAAATTCAGAAATTTGAGATGCAGATCCTCCAACCGAAACATATCAAAGAATACCTCAATGCAGCAAATGTCCGCGGACTCCTTCCCATGTTTTATCTGGAGTTGGTCAGCGGATTACGCAAAGGCGAACTAACTGCCCTCCTCTGGTCTGACCTCGACATCCAGAACCGCACCATATCCGTCAGCAAGCAGTATGTCAAGAATCCGAACGGCGAACTGACCTTGTCCCGTCCTAAGACGGAAACATCAGTCAGAAAAGTATCTATTCCGCAGGAGGCCATCGACCTACTAATAGCTGAGCACGATAAGCATCCCGACAATCCGTATATGTTCCCCTCACCGATCACGGGCGAGATGTACTATCCCGATTCCATCGTAAACCTGCATAAGAAGATACTAAAAGATGCGGGACTGCCACACATTCGCTTCCATGATCTCAGACACACATTTGCCACGCTGGCACTACAGAATGGTGTAGATGTAAAAACGGTGTCTTCGATGCTCGGTCACTACGATGCAGGCTTTACCCTCCGCACCTACACCCACGCCACAAGGCAGAAGCAGGATGAAGCTGCACAAACGATGGGTAATTTCATGGCTCAGGTCATGTGAATTCCGTGGCAAAAGCGCAGGGGAAGAGTTAAAGCCCTCTCTCCTCCTGTTTTTCTATTTTCGTTTCTGTATAACGTGTAATCAACAGGTAAATTATCTCTTTTTCACGATTTATATCTATTAGTTCTCATGGGCGCGAATTAATCAAATGGCTAAATTATCTTCTCTGTTCTGACAATTAGATAAACAACAAAAACATGTCTTCATTTTTTGTCTTTTTCTGATATAATGTTATTAAATAATTCAAAATTATACACTTGGATAACATAAAACCAACGAAAGAAGTTAGTTGTTATAGAGAGGGTGAAGTATATGTGTAATAAAAAAGGAGCATCTGTAGCAAATAAATCATTGATTTATTTGAATACCCCTATCACAAGTTGTTCCGAAGACGTAATTGGTTTTTCAACTCATGTTGAAAAGTTGGCTACTGCAATCGAAGGGGGTGCCCAAATGATTGCCCTCACTTCCCCTTTTGGTGCAGGAAAATCCAGCATTATCGAACTCCTTCAAGGAAAATACAAGAAGGATCCGAACAAGCAGATCATAAAAATATCTATGTGGTCACACTTGCCCTCCAGCGAGACAGCCGAATTGCACAAAGGTTTTGTTTATCAATTAATTAGTCAAATTGATTATCGAAAAGGACGGTATATGAGCCGTCTTCTTAATCCAAGCTTCGGCCTATTAAAGCTGCAAACGGATAAACCTCGGTATTGGGGTTACGTCGTGGTAGCCCTTGCCCTATTCTTGCTCGGCTATGTTTTTCCTGAGATACTTAAGATTTCACTTCCTTTTGACATAGCAAAATCTGATTCTGCCAAATGGCTAATGGTATTTGTTTCGGTGTTGCTTTTTACTATTGCCGTAACACGAGGAGAAATTGTATTCTCATCAAATAAGTCTGAGGGTGGTCGTAAGATAGATGCCAATGAGATCATGCGGTTATACCGTTCAGAAGTATTAGGTGTATTAAAGTATAACCCGAATCATTGCAGGAAGGGCATTCACTACATTGTTGTAATCGAGGATCTTGACAGAACAAATGATAGCAATGCAGTTGTCAACTTTTTGAAAGAGCTTCGAAAATATTATATTCCTGACTGTACGCTTAATCAGAATAATCAATATAAGAATAAGGTCACATTCCTAATAAATGTTAAGCCCGAAACTCAACTCTGTTCAAAATCCTATAATAGCGGCGAGCACGAGCGCTTATACGCAAAATTATTTGATTACATCCTTAATTTACAAACAATAAATATTGATGACTATGAAACTGTTTTAGAAGGTCTGCTATCACAAAAAGCAGATGAACTCCATCAGCTTGGATTCACATGGGAAAATAAAATTGTCGATATTCCTGGCATGAAATGGATAATACGCGGTTCTCATATGGGTATTAGAGAAATAAAGGACCGCCTCAATATTGCCTTTGCCCTGTATGAATCGCTAAAGCAAAAATTTGGCGAGCAAATTGAGTTTGAAAAGTGTGCAATAGTCGCTTATTTAACTACTGAATTTGAAAAGGCATTTCATGCAACCGATGATCATGCATTCCAAAATCTTGTGTACGCTTATCTCAGGAATGACCTTAGCGATGCAAAAATCGATGAAATATTGCCAGATACTGATTCAGACTATAAAAAAGAAGTTCAGGAATTAATCGCGGCAAAAAAAATCGATAACAATTATCGGATTTATTTTTACAACTACCCCAAAGATGGCAGCGTTTTGTCAGTTGATGAGGCAATTGTTCAACATGCGATACTATATGGAGAAGGCTCAAAAACATTACAAACATCCGTGGAGAAGGTTCTGCAGTCTGGATCTACCATTATTAGAAGTGCCTTTCAGGGACGTGAACAGTTGGGTCTATT
>ENA-UONY01002841-UONY01002841.1-human-gut-metagenome-genome-assembly--contig:-CS9-NODE-2841-length-11651-cov-3.924112_pt1 | contig 11651 bp, 11 predicted proteins | sample MGYA00242465_ERZ724012 | MGnify/ENA metagenome assembly ERZ724012 | reverse complement strand
TTTTTGCAGTCCATCATGCCGACGCCGGTCATTTCACGCAGATTTTTCACATCAGCAGCAGAAAATGCCATAATTCTTTCTCCTTTATTGTTTTATCAGAAGGGCGGGTACGCGGCCCGCCCTTGCAGTTTTTCAATTACTCTTCGACCTTCTGGGCCTCTTCCTCGGAAGCAGCTTCCTCAGCATCGGCGCCCTGACGGCCTTCCTGCACGGCGTTGGCCATGGTGGAAGAGATCAGGCGGATGGCGCGGATCGCGTCGTCGTTCGCGGGGATGACGTAGTCGATCTCGTCCGGGTCGCAGTTGGTGTCGACGATGGCGACGATCGGGATGTGCAGCTTGCGGGCCTCAGCGATGGCGTTGTGCTCCTTGCGGGGGTCAACGACGAACAGCGCGCCGGGGAGCTTCTTCATTTCCTTGACGCCGCCGAGGTACTTCTCAAGCTTCTCCATCTCGCCGAGCAGCTTCATGACTTCCTTCTTCGGGAGCATATCGAAGGTGCCGTCCTCCTGCATCTTCTTGAGCTGAGCCAGACGGTCGATGCGGGTGCGCATGGTCTTGAAGTTGGTGAGCATGCCGCCGAGCCAGCGGGCATTGACATAGTACATGCCGACGCGGGAAGCCTCTTCCTTCACGGCGTCCGCAGCCTGCTTCTTGGTGCCGACGAAGAGGATGGTCTGGCCATTCTCTGCGAGGGTGCGCACGAAGTTGTAAGCCTCCTCGAGCTTTTTGACGGTCTTCTGCAGGTCAATGATGTAGATGCCATTGCGCTCGCAGTAGATGTACTCCGCCATTTTCGGATTCCATCTGCGGGTCTGATGACCGAAGTGGACACCGGCCTCGAGAAGCTGTTTCATAGATACGACTGCCATAGTTTTTTGTTTCCTCCTTTAATTAGTTGCTACCTCCGGGGGCGTCAATTGTGCCCGACCAGGCCGAAGCCACATGGTCGCACATCGACCCCCGTGCGTAATGCTCTGGTATTATACCAGAGAAATCCGGACAATGCAAGAGCATTTGCCCGGATTTTTGCCGTTTTTTCAGGCTGTCAGAGATAATTCTGCCGCTTTTCCCGCCGGCGGCGCGGCTGCTGCGCCGCGACCTCGGCGAGAATGATATCCTCGCCCAATCTGGAGATGGATTCCCACGGCAGAATGTAGTCGTCATCGCTGCTGAGCAGACCGCCGAGCTTTTTTTGCCCCGGCACGATCAGCGACACAATCTTGCCCTGCTCCAGATCGATCTCCGCGTCGCAGACATAGCCGAGCCGCTGCCCGGTGGTCAGGTCGATGACTTCCTTGTATCGCAGATCGGACAAACAGCATTTCATGGTAATCCCTCCGCAGCGTTTTGGTACCAGTCTATGGCGCCGGGCTGCGGTTTATGAGGGGAAGATGTTCTTGCGGATCTTGCCGAGCGCATTTTTCTCCAGGCGGGACACCTGCGCCTGGCTGATGCCGATCTCACCGGCGACCTCCATTTGGGTCTTGCCGGCGTAAAAGCGCAGGGAGAGGATCTTCTTCTCGCGCTCGTTGAGGTCGGAGATGGCGTTCGAGAGCGCCAGATGCTCCAGCCACTGCTCGTCCGTGTTTTTCGTGTCGCCGACCTGATCCATGACGCAGATGCTCTCGCCGTTGTCGGTGTAGATCGGCTCGTAGAGCGAGATGGGGTCACTGATCGCGTCGAGCGCGAACACGACGTCCCGCCGCGAGATGTCCAGTTCCTTTGCGATCTCGTCAAGCGTCGGCTCGCGGCCGGAGGCGGCAGTCAGGCGCTCTTTTGCCTGCAGGACCTTATAGGCGGTGTCGCGCGTGGAGCGGCTGACGCGGATGGGGCTGTTGTCGCGCAGGTAGCGCCGGATCTCCCCGGAAATCATGGGCACGCCGTAGGTGGAAAAGCGCACGTCGTGGTTTTCGGCGTCAAAATTGTCGATTGCCTTGATCAGACCGATGCAGCCGACCTGAAACAGATCGTCCACGTTCTCGCCGCGGCCGATGAATTTCTGGATCACGGACAGCACCAGCCGGAGGTTGCCGGCAATGAGCTGCTCGCGTGCGTCAGTGTCGCCGTGCTTTGCGCGGATGAGCAGTGCCCGGCAGGCGTCGCTGCTCAGGACTTTCAGGTCGGCCGTGTTGACACCGCAGATCTCGACTTTTCCAAGCATAAAAAATTCCTCCCATCCGGTACACCGTAGTGTTTCCGGGTGGAAGGAATTTGATACATCGGCAGATTACTGCTCGATAGCCTTGCTTTCTCTCTTCTTGGCAATGGCCTTCTGCAGCCAATCCTTGCCGTCCACATAGCGGGAGACGATGAAGGACACAACATAGTCGCCGGCGGAGTTGACCATGGTCGCCGGAGGATCGACGAGGTTGCCGATCGCCAGTGCGATCGGGTAGGCAACAGCCAGCTGGTCGGGGAAGAAGATCGTGCAGACTACCAGCTCGCCGGTACCGCCGCCGCCGGGGATACCGCTCATGGCCACGGAGGAGAACACCGCCACGATGATGGCCAGAATGGCCTTTTCCGTCGTGAAGTCCAGTCCGAACACGCCGAACAGGAACGCGACCTTGATGATGGCGCTCATGGCCGAGCCGTCCATGTGCATGGTGGCGCCCATGGGCAGCACGATGTCCGTGACATCCTTGCTGATGCCGGTCTCATCGGCAACTTCCATGTTCGTCGGGATGGTCGCAACGGACGAGCAGGTACCGAACGACACCGCCGCCGGGCGGAACAGCTTGGAGAACATGATCTTCGCGCCGCCCTTGCCGCCGCCGAACTGGGCGTAGATGGGGAAGAACACGAACATGTACACGAAGCTCATGACGTAGTAGATAATGAGCGTGCGGCTGTAGTCGGCGACCAGCTCCGGGCCGTAAGTAGACACCAGATTGGCAAAGAAGCCGAAGAAGCCGATCGGGGCATAGTAGGTGATGAGCTTCACGGTCTTCATGATGCAGCCCGTGATATCCTCGAGCACCTGCGCGGTCTTTGTCTCGGGGCCACCGTTCATCTGGATGCCGAACCCGAACAGCACCGCCGCAACGATCAGCGGCAGGATGGCCTTACGGCTCAGCAGTTCCATGAAGTCGGGCTTGGTAAAGAAGTTGACGATCATGTCACCGAAGCCCAGCGTATCGCCGATCTCGCCTTCCGTGATGGTGTAGTGACCATCCACGAGCGGGAAGATGCGGCAGACGATGTACATGATAACACCGGCGATAGCGGCAGTGACCAGGAACGTTGCGATGGTCACACCCATGATCTTACCGGCGCGCTTGACACTTTTCATATTGGCGATGGCAGATGCGATGGAGCAGAACACCATCGGCACCACCACACAGAACATCATGTTGATGAACAGTGTACCCAGGAATTCGATCTTTTTGCCGAAGTTCGGGGCGAACGCGCCCACGAGACAGCCGGCGACGATGCCGGTGAGCATGAAGATCAGGAATCCGTAAGTCTTAAAGAAAGACTTGGAACCGTTTGCCTTGGCCATAAATGCAACACTCCCAATGTGTAGATTGCGCCGTAACAGCGCTTTGGTGACAGTATATACAATTCACCGTTGCAATAATTGTACAAAAATGCTATCATATATTGCAAAAGATGCTTTTTTCGGAGGCGAGCCATGCAGCAGACCGATTATGAGCGCAGGGGATACCTGCATGAAGATTTCCGTCTGTTCCACCTGAGCAGTGCGCTGGCGGAGGACACGGCGTTCCACTATCATGAATTTCACAAGCTAGTATTCTTTCTGGCCGGGCGCGGGAACTACATCGTCGAGGGGCGCACGCACGTGCTGCGTCCGTATGACGTGGTGCTTGTGCGGCAGGGGGCGATCCACAAGGCGCAGATCGACCCGAGCCAGCGCTACGAGCGCGTGATCCTCTACATATCGCCGGAATTTCTCCGCGCACAGTCCACGGCCGCTTCGCAGCTGGACGCCAGCTTCCGTCTGCCGGCCGCTGGGCAGAGCTTTGTCCTGCGGCCGGAGGCGGGTCGGCGCGCAGCGCTGCTGCGCACGCTCGATGCGCTCGAGGCGGAGGAGCGGAGCATGGCCTACGGGCACGACCTGCTCGCGCGGGCGCAGATGCTGCAGCTGCTGGTCATGCTGGGCCGCGGGTTGGATGACGACGGCGTGAACTACGCCCCGTCCGAGCACTGCAACGAGAAGACGGCGGCCATTTTGGAATATCTCAACACGCACCTGACCGAGGACGTCAGCATCGATGCGCTGGCGGATACGTTTTACCTCAGCAAGTATTATATGATGCGCATGTTTCGCGCCGAGACCGGCTTCACCATCCATGGTTATCTCACGGATAAACGCCTGCGTGTGGCGCGCGATCTCATCGCACAGGGCATGCGCACGACAGACGCCTGCTTTCAGTGCGGCTATCATGACTATTCTGCGTTCTCGCGGGCGTACAAGAAACGGTTTCAGGTCAGCCCGCGGGAAGATTTAACGAAAGGAGCGCGGTGACTATGCAGCTGCATCCGCAATATTATTACCAGCAGCTCCCGCCGCAGGAGCGCGCGGCCTATCACGGCATGCTGACCTGTCTGCAGGAGCCGGCGCCGTCGGCGCGCATCCCGCGCCTGCCGATGGAAACGCTCAGCACGCTCTTTTTCCAGCTCCGGCTGGATCATCCGGAGATCTTTTATGCCGTCGGTTTTTCATGCCGCGCGGTGCCGGAAGCGGCGTTTGTGGAGTTCTGTCCGGAGTACCGGTTTGAGAAAAAGCGCATCCGGGAGCACCGGCAGGCGATCGAGGCGCGCGTGACGCGCCTGCTGCGGCCGCTGCGCAGTCTTCCGCCGGCGGAGCAGGAGCGCGCGATCCATGATTTCGTCGTGGAAAACGTCCGCTATGATAAGCTCGAAAAGCCGTATTCGCACGAAGTCATCGGCCCGCTGACCAACGGCGTCGGCGTGTGCGAGGGCATGGCCAAAATGGTCAAGCTGCTGTGTGACGGGCTCGGGCTGCCGTGCATGATCGCCGTCAGCGACCGGGACCGCGCCAATGGCGAGCGCTACCTGCACGCCTGGAACATCGTCCAGCTCGGCGGGCAGTGCTATCATCTGGACGCTACGTTTGACAATTCTCTCAGTAAGTACGGCACGCGCTATGACTATTTCAATCTCGACGATACAAAGATCTTCCGCGACCACCGGCCGCTGCTGTATCCGGCCCCGCCCTGCACGGACGGCGGGCAGTTTTACTACAAGCTGCAGCACCTGTCGTGGACGAAGCCGGAGGAGGCCGCGCGCCGGGTCGACCAGGCGCTGCGCAAGAAGCAGCCGGGGCTGGTGTTCCACTGGCGCGGCGGCTATCTGACGCGCGAGGTACTGGCGGAGCTGTGCCTGCAGATCGACGCGGCGGCGCAGGCACGCGGCCGGGCGGCGGCCATTTCGGTCAACTGGCCGCAGGCGGTGCTGCAGGTGCGCTTCGTTGATGCGGCCCAGCCGGTGGAAACGGAGTCGCTTGAGGACATCTGAGGCCCTTCCGTTCCGGGCAAAATGACGGAGCAGGGGGATGATTTTGCCGCGCATATGCATGGAACGGCGAAAACGTCTTTGCCTTCTTGACACAGCCCCGAGCGGCTTCTAAAATGAGCACAATACTAGGTTTTGCAGGGAGGAATTCCAATGAAGAAGCCGTTTGTAACAGCGGAGCAGCTTGAGGACATCACCGCGCGCTATCCCACACCGTTTCACCTCTATGATGCGCAGGGCATCCGCGAGAATGCCCGCCGCCTGAAAGCCGCTTTTTCGTGGAATCCCGGCTACCGGGAATATTTCGCCGTGAAGGCTACGCCGACCCCCGCCATCCTCAAGATCCTGCAGGAGGAGGGCTGCGGCTGCGACTGCTCGTCGCTCACGGAGCTGATGATGGCCGAGCGCATCGGCAGCGTCGGCGAGAACATCATGTTCTCGTCCAACGAGACCCCGGCCGAGGATTACCGCCTGGCGGCAAAGCTCGGCGCGACCATCAACCTCGATGATATTACGCACGTGGACTTTCTGGAAAAGACGATCGGCTATATCCCGAAGCGGATCGGCTGCCGCTTCAATCCGGGCGGCACGTTCTCGCTCGGCGAGTCGCGCGAGGGCTTTCAGGTCATGGACAACCCCGGCGACGCCAAGTACGGCATGACGCGCGAGCAAATCACCGAGGCGTTCCGGATGCTCAAGGCCAGGGGCGCGGAGGAGTTTGGCATCCACGCATTTCTGGCATCCAACACCCTGTCCAATGAATACTATCCCGCGCTGGCGCGCATTCTCTTCCAGCTCGCGGTTGAGCTGCAGCGGGAGTCCGGCTGCCATATCACGTACATCAACCTCTCCGGCGGCGTGGGCATCCCGTATCGGCCGGAGGAATCGGAAAATGACATTGCCGTCATCGGTGAGGGCGTGCGCAAGGTGTACGAGGAGATTCTCGTCCCGGCCGGCATGGGCGATGTGGCCCTGTGCACGGAGCTCGGCCGCTTCATGCTCGCGCCGTATGGTCATCTCGTGACGCGCGCGATCCATGCCAAGCATATTTACAAGGAGTACATCGGCACGGACGCCTGCGCCTGCGACCTGATGCGCCCGGCCATGTACGGGTCTTATCACCACATCACGGTCATGGGCAAGGAGAATGCGCCCTGTGACCACAAGTATGACATTGTCGGCGGCCTGTGCGAGAACAACGACAAGTTCGCCGTCGACCGCATGCTGCCGCGCATCGACATCGGCGATCTGCTGGTCATTCACGATGCCGGCGCGCACGGCCTCGCCATGGGCTATAACTACAACGGCAAGCTCCGCTGCGCGGAGGTGCTGCTGCAGCCGGACGGCTCTACGCGCCTGATCCGCCGCGCCGAAACGCCGGAGGATTACTTCGCCACCATGATCTGGGACGATTGAAAAAGAAAAGATCCGGGGACGGCTGTCCCCGGATCTTTTTTCGTTGGCTGTATGTAGGTCACATCACGCGCACGCAGTCGCGTGTGATCTCGTCGAGCGTGTGCACGCCGCACATGGCCATTGTGTCGCGCAGCTCGCTGCCGATCTTTTCGATGTAGGTTGCCACGCCCTGCGCGCCGTCGCCGTAGACCATCGGCACGAACGGGCGGCCGATGAGCACGGCGTCCGCGCCGAGCGCCAGCGCCTTGAACACGTCCGTGCCGGTGCGGATGCCGCCGTCGACGAAGATCTTCATGCTGCTGCCGACGGCATCGGCGATCTCCGGCAGCACCTCGGCGCTGGCCGGCGTCTGGCCGAGCACGCGGCCGCCGTGGTTGGACACGATGATCGCCGCCGCGCCCGCCTCTGCGGCCTTCTGCGCGCCGCGCACGGTCATGACGCCCTTGACAATGAACGGCATGCCCGCGTAGTGGATGATCTCCGCCAGTTCCTGCACGGATTTGCTGCCGGCCGGCGGCGTCATATTTTTCAGGAAGGGGAGGCCCGCACCGTCAATGTCCATGGCGACGGCCTTGCAGCCGCTGGTCCTGGCCAGATCGAGCTTTTCAAAGACCAGTTCCTGGTTCCACGGCTTGATCGTCGGCACGCCGACGCCGCCCGCGGTGCGGATGGCTTCCATCGCGCCTTGGAACACGGCGGCGTCCACACCGTCGCCGGTGAAGGCGGCGATGCCGCTGTCGGCGCAGGCGTTGACGAGAATGCTGTTATACTCGCGGTCGGTGTACTTTTCGCCGTAGTGCAGCTTCATCGCGCCGAGTGGAGCCGCGAAAAACGGGTAGCGGTACATGGTGCCGAACAGCTCCACGGCCGTATCGACGGGTTCGTTCGGGCAGATGGTGTCCATGTTGACGCAGATCTTCTGCCAGGCGTCAAAGTTGCGGATAAAGCCGCTGCCGGGCGCTTTGGCGCCGGGGCCGGGGACTTGGTTGCCGCAGGCTTTGCCGTTGCAGACCGGGCAGGCTTTGCAGTACGGCCCGATGCAGGTGCGTGCGCTGTCAAGAATCTCTTTGTACTCCATGAGGGTACCTCCGTATATCTTTTTCTGTATTGATAGGATCGTGGTCAAACGCCGGTGCCATCAAACGCCGGGATCATGTCGCCGGTCGCGGCATCGAGATCCTGATAAAAGCCGTCGGTGATCGGGCTGTCGATCAGGTACTGGTACATTTCTTCGTTTAGCTCCGGGGAGATGGGATGCTGCAACTCCGGCCACTGCGCCAGATCACCGACGGGTGTGTTCTGGCTCATGAGGCTGAAAAGCACTTGGCCGGGTGCAAATGTCTGCCCGACCCAGTCGATGACGCGGCGGGTGTTTTCCCCCTGCTGCGGCAGGATAAGGTGCCGGATGAGCACGCCGCGCTGCAGCATGCCGTCCTCGTCGAGCCGGAACGGACCGGTCTGGCGGTACATCTCCAGAATGGCGGCGCGCGCGACCTGCGGATAGTCCGCCGCGGCGGAGTAGCGCGCGGCCGGCTCCGACAGGGCGTATTTCAGGTCCGGCAGGTATACCTGCACGAGCCCGTCGAGCATACGCAGCGTCTCGACGCATTCATAGCCGGAGCTGTTCCAGACGACCGGGATGCCGAGCTCCAGCCCGGAGAGCGCCTCGGCGATCTGCCGCGTGTAGTGGCTCGGCGTGACAAGATTGATGTTGTGCACGCCCGCATCGCGCAGGCGCAAAAAAATGCCGCGAAGCTGCGCGACGGTGATCTCTTTTCCGTGCTCTCCGCGGCTGATGGTGCGGTTCTGGCAGAATACGCACCGCAGATTGCAGCCCGAGAAAAATACTGCGCCGCTGCCGCGTGTGCCGGAAATGCACGGTTCCTCGCCGAAGTGCGGCGCTGCCCGCGCCACGACCGGCGCGTCCGGCACGGCGCAAAAACCGAACTGCCCGCCCGCACGATCAACGCCGCAGCCGCGCGGACAGATGGAGCAAAGTTGTGTCATAATGCCTCCCGCGCATGGGGTCTTGCGCGAAATCTATGGATTCTGTGGATATTATAAAGTTTTTTCATCCATTTCGCAACCATCTTCGGCATGTTTCATGAAAAGTTCAGAAATCCAGTGCGTTCCTGTGGTAGCTTTATTTAAAAGGGAGATTGCAAAAAAAGCGGCTTCGGGATAAAATAATAGACGTAAAAATAGAAAAAATATGTAAGAGGAAAGCACTATGGTAGACATCGTTTTGGTGGAGCCGGAGATTCCGAACAATACCGGCGCCATCGCCCGCACCTGTGCCTGCACGGGTTCGCGGCTGCATCTGGTCAAACCGCTCGGGTTTGACATTTCCGACCGCGCGGTCAAGCGCGCCGGACTTGATTACTGGCATCTGGTCGATATCTCGGTCTATGAGAACATCGACGAGTATTTTGCCAAAAACGGCGATGAGAATCTCTGGCTGCTCACGACGAAGGCAAGCGTGAGCTATGTGGACGCCGACCTCTCGACCCCGAACGTGACGCTCATGTTCGGCAAAGAGACGCAGGGCCTGCCGGAGTGGCTGCGCGAGCGCTATGCCGACCATTGCCTGCGCATCCCCATGCGCGCGGAGGCGCGCAGCCTGAATCTGTCCAATACTGCGGCGATTTTGTGCTATGAAGCGCTGCGCCAGCAGAACATGCTCGGGCAGATCGATTTGAATGTCTGAATACCATATCACACGCCTGTGTGAAATCACAAATCAGGAGGAAGCAAGATGAACTACAACAAAATGACCGTCAGGGACGTCCCGCTTTCCGGAAAAAAGGTGCTCCTGCGCTGCGACTTCAATGTCCCGCAGGACAAAACGACCGGCGAGATCACGAGCGATAAGCGCATCGTGGCCGCGCTGCCGACCATCCGCTACCTGCTTGACAACGGCGCTGCCGTGATCGCCTGCTCGCACCTCGGCAAGCCGAAGGGCACGTGGAAAGAGAGCCTCACGCTCGCTCCTGTGGCCAAGCGCCTGTCGGAGCTGCTGGGCATGGAAGTCATCTTTGCCAAGGATATTGTCGGCGCGGACGCCAAGGCCAAGGCGGCTGCGCTGCAGCCGGGCCAGCTCCTGCTGCTGGAGAACCTGCGCTTTGATCCCCGCGAGGAGAAAAACGATCCCGAATTCGCCAGGGAGCTTGCCTCCATGGCGGAGCTCTATGTCTCCGATGCGTTCGGCACGGTGCACCGAGCGCACGCTTCCACCGCCGGTGTCGCGGCGTATCTGCCTGCTTACGCCGGACTGCTGATCGAGAAGGAGCTGTCCGTCATGGGCAAGGCGCTCGAGGATCCGAAGCGCCCGTTTGTGGCCATCCTCGGCGGCGCGAAGGTGTCCGATAAGATCGGCGTCATCAACAACCTGCTCGAAAAGGCCGACACGGTCATCATCGGCGGCGGCATGGCCTATACGTTTATCAAGGCGCAGGGCGGCGAGATCGGCACGTCCCTGCTCGAGGCAGACAAGATGGACTATGCGCTCGAGATGATCCGGAAAGCGAAAGACCGCGGCGTGAAGCTGCTGCTGCCGGTGGACACCATGGCCGGCGATCAGTTTGCCGCCGACTGCGCGCGCAAGATCGTGCCGACCAATGCCATCCCGGCCGACTGGATGGGCCTTGATATCGGCCCCAAAACCATCCAACTGTTCACGGAAGCCGTCAAGGGCGCCGGTACGGTCGTCTGGAACGGCCCGATGGGCGTGTTTGAGTTCCCGGCCTTTGCCGCCGGCACGGAAGCCATTGCGGCGGCGCTGGCAGAGTCCGGCGCGGTGACGATCGTCGGCGGCGGTGATTCGGCCGCTGCGGTCGAGAAGCTCGGCTTCGCCGATAAAATGACGCACATTTCCACCGGCGGCGGCGCTTCGCTGGAGTTCCTGGAAGGTAAGGAGCTGCCGGGCGTTGCGTGCCTGCTGGATAAGTAAGCGCTGGAAAGGAAATCAGGATATGAATATCAAAGAGAGAAAAGCAATCATCGCCGGCAACTGGAAACTCAATAAGCGCGTGGCCGAGATCCCGGCCTTCGCGCAGGAGCTGCAGGCGAATCTTCCGGCTGAACGCTGCTGTGACGTGGTCATCTGTGCCCCGTACCCGCTGATCGGTGCGCTCGAGGCTGCCGGTCAGTGCTGCGCTCTTGGCGTCGGTGCGCAGGACGTGTCCGAGCACCAGCACGGCGCGTACACCGGCGAGGTGTCCGCCGAGCAGCTCAGCGATCTTGGCGCACAGTACTGCATCGTCGGTCACAGTGAGCGCCGCAGCTATCACGGCGAGACCGATCTGCAGGTCAACGCCAAGACGAAAATTCTGCTGGAGAATCACATCATCCCGATCATCTGCGTCGGCGAGAGCCTTGCGCAGCGTGAGCATGACCTGACCGAGACCTATGTTGCCTATCAGGTCGCGGCTGCTTTCTCCGGCCTGACGGCGGAGCAGGCAGTGCGCTGCGTCATCGCCTATGAGCCCCTGTGGGCCATCGGCACCGGCAACACTGCCACGAGCGCACAGGCACAGGAGGTCTGCGCCTCCATCCGCGCCACGCTTGCCAAGCTCTATGACGCCGACACGGCGAAAGCGATCAGCATCCTCTACGGCGGCTCGATGAACGCGGGCAACGCAGCCGAGCTGCTGGCACAGCCGGACATCGACGGCGGCCTCATCGGCGGCGCGTCGCTCAAGCCGGTCGATTTCTCGAAGATCGTTGCCGCGACGG
>ENA-UONY01002835-UONY01002835.1-human-gut-metagenome-genome-assembly--contig:-CS9-NODE-2835-length-11665-cov-4.206374_pt1 | contig 11665 bp, 9 predicted proteins | sample MGYA00242465_ERZ724012 | MGnify/ENA metagenome assembly ERZ724012 | reverse complement strand
ACTCCTCCGAGCCACTGAAGCTGGTACCGGCAGGAATGGAACAGCATTTCGTCACGCCGGGCAAGGCGGCGCTCTTCCAGTTTCACACCGACGCGGAAAATCCGCCGGGACGGCTCACCGGGCAGCTGTTCGATTTCACCGGGAAACGGTTCGCGGCGGCGGAATTCACTCTTCAGCCGAACCGGAAAAGCTATTCCGGCACAATTACATTCCCTGCTGGCTTTTTCGAACTCTCCTTTCCGGCGGCGGGCGGAGTCCGGTTCGGCATCCTCTCTCTGCCGGACAACTCCGGCAGCAGAGATCTTTTCTGGGGAATCAATCTCAATGCGAAACCGGGCGTGGAATCGATGTTCCGGATTCTCCACCGGTTCGGTATTCAGTCAGTCCGCAGGTGGCACTCCTGGGAATATGAGGAAAGAAGTCCCGGCTGCTGGTCCGCGAACGAGGAGAAAGGTTACGATTTCGCCGGCCGGAACGGCATGTCCATCCTGATCTACAACAACCGGGTGCCGATCTGGATGCGAGCCCCCTCGGAACGGAAAAGAATGGATGCGCTCCCGGCTTCCGTGCTTCAACTCTCCCCCTCCATCGAAACCATGCTGGCCCGCCGGCGGCAGGTCATGGGAGCATACCAGCTGCGCAACGAGCCGGATCTGAAATCGCGTTCCGGCGACCTGTATCAGCCCTATTTCGCCGCCAACTCCTACCTTGCAGGCAGGGAAAATCCCGATCTCCCGGTGGTCGGCCCCGGATTCGGTTCCTTTTTCGGAACAATTGATGCCCCGCGATGGCGGATCTATCTGGAAAACGGCCTGCTCGAGACCATCGACATCTTCGCGTTTCACAACTATACCGCACCGGAAACCCTGTGGCCGCACATCCGTCAGATCCGCGACATTTTCGCGGACTCCCCCAGGGCGGCACTTCCTCTCTGGATAACCGAATGCGGGAAACCGTGGAGCCGTGGATTTTACAATCTGAAAGACATCTATCGCGGTCCTTCCGCCCCCCGGGCAAAAGTTAAGGAAGATTTGCGCAGCGCCCATTGGATTGTGGCAAAAGCATGTCTGGCCAGAGCGGCGGGAATCGACCGGTTCTTCGTGTTCATTCTCAACTTCCACCCGGAACGCACCGCCAATTTTGGTCTGCTCGACCGGAATAACACACCGCATCGCTCTCTGGGCGCATACTTTTATGCGGCGCAGCTCCTCGCCGGGAAAACCTATCTCGGCGATACGCGGAGCTGCCCCGACGGGGCGGAGCGGATCTTGGTATTCTCCGACGGCCGGCACCACACCGGCGTCATTCTCGGCCGCGACGAAACTCCCGTTCAACTTCCCGCGCCGGAGTTTCCGGTTCTGGATCAGTTCGCGATCGACGGAAGCCCCCTGTCGCCGGATAAAGCCGGCCGCACCCTCCTCCGTGGAATCAACTATCTCACTCTGTCGGAACTTCCTCCGCTGAACCGGGAGACCGAAGGAGCGAAACTGCTCGCCATTGCCCGGAGCTACCGGCCGCTCCCCCGGAAGCAAAATCCCGTCATCTTCCAGTTTGATCCGGCCGGATTGCCGGCAAATCGGCTGGGGTATCAGGCCCGGCCGGAACGTCTGGTTTTCTCCGCCGTCAACCTGTCGGAGAAGGAACAGAAAATCTCCCCGCATCTTCAACTTCCGCCCGGCGGAAAAATTCTCTCGTCTCCGAAGGTACCGCAGATTCTGGTTCCCCGCTCCGCAACGAGCCTGGAATACCAGCTCGATCTTGCCGGAGTGAAAAATCCCGGCAACTTCCGGATCCGCCTGGAAGATTCGTCGGGGACGGGCAACTTCCTCGTTCTGCCCTTTTTCCTTCCTTTTGAAAACACTCTTGCGAAATCCTTCGAAACCGGCAATGTGAAACGCTGGCGTCCCCACTGCTCCGGCAGCATGACCATCTCCGACGATCCGACCGAGAAGGCGATCAGAATTCATGCGGATTTCACCGGCATAAATGAAAATCACTGGGCCGAACCGGTATACCGGTTCTCTTCGCCCGGGGAAAATCTGACGGGGTCCATCGGAGTCTCTTTCGAAATCAGGGCGAAACAGAGCAACGGGTCAAAGTATTTCACATATCAGGTTGTTGGATTTCACGATGAAAACAACCGGAATATCACCGTACACTTCACACCGGCACCGACGGAACAATGGCAGACCCGCACTGTTCTCTGGCCCTCTTTTCTCAAGCTGGAACAACTCAAAGAGTTCCGAATCGGGCTGGGACCGTCGGACAACAAACTCGATTACTGGATCCGCAATATCCGTTTTCTTTATCCGGATAAACAATAGACAAGGAGAATGACTATGAAAAAAGATTTTCGGAGGATCTGCGCAATCGATGGCGCGGTATGCAGATTTACTCTTATTGAACTCCTCATCGTAATCGCGATCATCGCCATTCTGGCAGCGATGCTGCTGCCCGCACTCGGCAAGGCCAGAGCTGCCGGCATGCGTACCCGATGCGCGGGAAATTTCAAGCAGATCAACACCGCTGTCTCCCTTTACGCCGCGGACTTTCAGGATATGTGGCCGATTAACCCCACTCCAAGCTGGGCCTGGGTCCAAGCGATCTGTATCATCCCCGGAAAGGAGTCCAGCTATCCCCTCAGCCGCAACTATGTGACCCGTGAGGTGACGATCTGCCCGGCCCAGCGGGAAAAATTTGATTTCTCCTGGGAATTCAACAGCATCGGAGTGAATTCCCCCGCCATGCGAACCCAATGGTGGCTAGGTGAAAAACGAGAGAGTTTATTCGGCTCATTTTCCTCCCTCTTCTCCTCCCCGGCAGCAGGACAATACACGCTCCACCTGAACCGTCTTCGCAACCATTCGAAACTTCCGCTCTTTTCCGACACCTTTTCCATTCAGGCTGATGTTCATTATGGTGAAAGCTATTACGGCTTTTCTCCGACGGAGAACGGAACAGGGGTTGCCAGCATCCATCACGGAGACAGCGGAATGCTCCTGTGGGGAGACGGGCACGTCACGTATCCACATGAGGGAGATTTCCGCGTTCAGGATTTTGAGCTCATCATGATCAACGGTATCAAAAAAGATCTCCGGACACCGTAGAGCAGGGAAATGCCGGCAGAAGGAAGAAACCGCGAACCGGCGACTATTCGAACTTCATGCTGCGCCCGTAGAAGTAGCCCGGCGGCGGCGCATCCGAAATCAGCCGGTCGATCCGTGACAGCGGCGCGATCGCGAAGATTCCCGACCGGTCGAACTTGTCGCTGCCGATCAGAAGATAGTTCCGGGCCGAGATCTCCAGCACCCGCCGCAGAAAGTTCGCATGGTATTCGTGGCGCGAGGAGATTCCCTCCGGCGTCATCCCCAGCGCCGAGAGAAACGCCTTGCCGATCGAAAGGTGTTCCAGCTCCCGCATCGTCGCCTGCCCGAGAAAGGCGTTGAGCTGCAGATCGTAGTTCCCCCCCAGCGCAATCAGAAAGTAGTTCGACGGAAACAGCGGGAACTCCTGGATGATCAGCACCGAATTGGTCACGATCGTCAGGTTGGCGAAATTCGAATTCTGCAGCAGTTTCGCCAGATAGTAGACTGTCGTCGAGGAGTCCAGAAAGATGATGTCCCCGTCGCGGATCTCCGAAATCGCCGCCTCCGCAATGATCTGCTTCACCTCGCGGTTGTTGACCAGCCGGTCCCGGTAGTGGCCGGAAAGCGCCGGAGCGGAGACGTTTTCCGCCGCCGCCACACCGCCGTGCACCTTGCGCACCTGACCGGCATTGACCAGCGCCGCCACATCCCGGTGTATCGTCGCGGAAGAGACGTGGAACTTCTCCATCAACTCCGCCAGCGAACAGTATTTCCGCTCCTTCACATATTGGACGATCTCGTACGAGCGCAGACTTTTCATATCACTGCAACCTTCAGAATTCGCGGGCGAGAAACTCCCGCAGCGCATCGCGCCAATCCGGCATCGGCGGCAGTCCGGCCAGCCGGAGCATCCGCTTCTCCAGCCGCGAATTGGCCGGGCGCGGCGCCGGGCGCGGAAACTCATCCGTGCGGCACGGCACCACCTTCTGCGTCACCTTCCGCTGCGAAAAGATTTCGCAGGCAAACTCATACCAGCTCGCCTCGCCCTCGCAGGTGAGGTGATATGTCCCCACCAGTCCGGGCCGGCGGAGCAGTTCCCGCAGTCCGCGCGCAACCGCCAGCGTGCTGGTGGGGTTGCCGATCTGATCGGCAACCACCTTGAGCTCCGGGCGGCTCCCGTCGGCCAGCTTGAGCATCGTGTGGACGAAACTCGGCCCTCCCGCCCCGTAGAGCCAGGAGATGCGTGCAATCACATGGTCCGGACAGTGGATGCGGACCAGCTCCTCCCCGGCGAACTTGCTCTGTCCGTAGACGGTGGCACCGCCGGTCGGGCGGTCGAATTCGCTGTAGGGGCGGTCCGCGTTGCCGTCAAATACGTAGTCGGTCGAAATCGCAATCAGCCGGACATGGTTCCGGTTGCACGCCGCCGCCACCACCCCGGTACCGAACGCGTTGAGCCGGAACGCCAGGTCGCGTTCGCTCTCGCACCGGTCCACCGCAGTCATCGCGGCACAGTGAATCACCGCATCCGGCCGCGCTTCCCGCAGCAGGGCGTCGAATCCGGCAGGATCGGTGATGTCCGCCTCCGGCAGGTCGGTCGGAATTACTTCATATTCGGAAAGTTCCGCGGTAAGGGTGCGCCCGAGCATCCCGCGCCCCCCGGTGAGAAGTACTTTCATTGCAGCTCCATCTCGTTGAAATCGAACAATTCCGCATCCGCCAGCCGGGGGTTGCGCGTATCCTTCGGCGACAGGATGAAGGAATCCACCTTGACGCGCCAGTCGATCCCGAGCTCGGGATCGTCGAAGGCGATTCCCCGCTCATGCGGCGGACTGTAGCGGTTGTCGCACTTGTAGGCGAAGATCACCTCGTCGGAGAGCACCACAAAGCCATGCGCAAACCCGCGCGGCACAAAGAGCTGGCGCTTGTTCTCCCCGGAGAGCTCCACCGCCACGTGCCGCCCGAAAGTGGGCGAGCCCTTGCGGATGTCCACCGCCACATCGAGCACCGCGCCGCAGATCACCCGCACCAGCTTCGCCTGCGTGTAGGGCGGCGCCTGATAGTGAAGTCCCCGCAATACGCCGAACCGGGACTTCGATTCGTTGTCCTGAATGAAACGGGCATGGATGCCGGCCGCGGCCAGCTCCGCCTCGTTCCAGGATTCAAAAAAGTAACCGCGCGCGTCGCCGAACACCTTCGGCTCCAGAATCACCACGCCATCGATTTCCGTCGGAATCACGTTCATGCCGAACCTCTCACATATCTCCGATCATCCGGGCGAGATACTGCCCGTACTCGGTCTTCATCATGTCCTGAATGCTCTCCCGGACCTCCTCGCGAGTCATCCAGCCGTTGCTGTAGGCGATCTCCTGCAGACAGGCGACCTGAAGCCCCTGCCGGGATTCGATCGTGCGGATGAAATTGGCCGCGTCAAGCATGCTCTCGTGCGTGCCGGTATCCAGCCAGGCGTAGCCGCGGGCCAGTTTCTCCACGTGAAGATCCCCCCGCTTGAGGTATTCGTTGTTCACCGAGGTGATCTCCAGCTCGCCCCGGGCAGAGGGTTTGATGTGCCGGGCGATCTCCACGACGTCGTTGTCGTAGAAATAAAGGCCGGTCACCGCGTAGTTGGAACGCGGATGCGCCGGCTTCTCCTCGATCGACACCGCCTTCCCCGCGGCGTCGAACTCCACCACGCCGAACCGCTCCGGGTCGCGCACATAGTAGCCGAACACCGTGGCGCCGGATTTGCGCGACACCGCCTTTTTCAACAGCATGCTCAGGTTCGCGCCGTAGAAGATGTTGTCGCCGAGCACCAGCGCAACCGGATCGCTCCCGATGAAATCCGCACCGATCAGAAACGCCTGCGCCAGTCCGTCGGGCGACGGCTGAACCGCGTAGGAGAGACGGACGCCGAACTGCGAACCGTCGCCGAGCAGCCGCTGAAAATTCGGCTGGTCTTCCGGCGTGGTGATGACCAGAATGTCACGGATCTCCGCCAGCATCAGCGTCGAAAGCGGATAGTAGATCATCGGCTTGTCGTAGATGCCGAGCAGCTGTTTCGAGACGCCGCGGGTGATCGGATGAAGCCGGCTGCCGGCTCCGCCTGCCAGAACAATTCCCTTCATTTCGCCTTGCCTCCCAGTCCGAGACGCTCCCGGGAGTAGGAGCCGTCCTGCACCCGTTTGCACCAGGTGTCCCGGTGGTCGAGGTACCACTCCACCGTCTTGCGGATGCCGCTTTCGAAGGTCTCCTGCGGCTTCCAGCCCAGCTCGCGGCCGATCTTGGCCGCGTCGATCGCATACCGCAGGTCGTGGCCGGGCCGGTCGGTGACGAAGGTGATCTGCTCGCGGTAGGAGCGCCCGTCGGAGCGCGGCCGCAGTTCGTCGAGCAGCGTGCAGATGGTCTCGACCACCTCGATGTTCTTCTTTTCGTTGTGCCCGCCGATGTTGTAGGTCTCGCCCGGCACCCCGGTCGTGGCGACCAGATAGAGGGCGCGGGCGTGATCCTCCACATAGAGCCAGTCGCGGATCTGCGCCCCGGTGCCGTAGACCGGCAGCGGCTTGCCGTCGAGTGCGTTGAGGATGACCAGCGGAATCAGTTTCTCCGGGAAATGGTAGGGGCCGTAGTTGTTCGAGCAGTTGGTCACGATCGTCGGCAGCCCGAAGGTGCGCTTCCACGCCCGGACCAGGTGGTCGCTGGCCGCCTTGCTCGCCGAATAGGGCGAAGAGGGCGCGTACGGCGTGGTCTCCCGGAAGAAATCCCCCGGCCCCTCCAGATCACCGTACACCTCGTCGGTCGAAATGTGGTGGAACCGGAACCGGCTTTTCGCCGCGTCGTCGAGCGTCTGAAAATAGTTCCGCGCCGCTTCCAGCATCGTCGCAGTGCCGACCACGTTGGTCTGGATGAACTGCATCGGGCCGTCGATCGAGCGGTCCACGTGGGACTCCGCCGCCAGATGCATGACGATATCCGGCCGGAAGTCGGCGAAGACCCGGTCGAGCCCCGCCCGGTCGCAGATGTCGAGCTGTTCAAACCGCAGCCGCGGAGAGTCGGCGACCTCCGCCAGAGACTCCAGATTGCCGGCATACGTCAGCTTGTCGATCACACACACGGCGTCACCGGTGTTCCGGATGATGTGCCGGACTACCGCCGAACCGATAAAACCGGCGCCGCCGGTCACAATGATTCTCTTCCCTTGCAAAATCGTCATCCTTTCCTGGAGACCGTCTCCCGTTTTCCTTTCTATACTAAAATAGCATTCTACCGGGGAAATTGCCAGTCAATCCCCCTCCCCGGCAGGAGATTCGATGAAATTTGCAAAAAGCCCGCGAGGAGGATTGTAAAAACTCCGCCGCGCCTGTATGTTAAGCCCGTACAGCATACGGGAGAATGTCACACCATGAAAAAAGCCTTGATTACCGGAATCACCGGCCAGGACGGCTCCTATTTGAGCGAGCTCCTTCTGGAGAAGGGATATGAAGTGCACGGCATCATCCGCCGGGCGAGCTCCTTCAACACCGGCCGCATCGACCATCTTTACCGGGACTGCCACGAAAAGGACGTCCGGCTTCTTCTGCATTACGGCGATCTGACCGATTCGAGCAACCTCAACCGGCTGATTGAAAAAATCGCGCCGGATGAAATCTACAACCTCGGCGCCCAGTCACACGTCAAGGTCTCCTTCGAAGTGCCGGAGTACACCGCCGAATGCGACGCGCTCGGCGTACTGCGGCTGCTCGACGCCATCCGGGAGACCGGCATTACCACCCGTTTCTATCAGGCGTCGACCTCGGAACTCTTCGGGAAGGTACAGGAAATTCCCCAGAGCGAGACCACCCCGTTCTATCCGCGGTCGCCTTACGCCGCCGCCAAATTGTACGGCTTCTGGATCACCCGGAACTACCGGGAGTCCTACGGGCTGCACGCCAGCAACGGCATCCTCTTCAACCACGAGTCTCCGCGGCGGGGAGAGACCTTCGTCACCCGCAAGATCACGATGGCGGTGGCCCGGATTCACCGCGGACTCCAGGAGTGCCTCTACATGGGCAACATCGATGCGAAGAGGGACTGGGGATATGCCCCGGATTTCGTCCGGATGATGTGGATGATGCTCCAGCAGGAGAGGCCGGACGACTACGTCATCGCAACCGGAGAGATGCACACGGTCCGGGAATTCATCGAAAAATCCTTCGCCCATGTCGGACGCCGCCTGGAATGGCGGGGCGCAGGAGTCGAGGAGACCGGGATCGACACCTCCACCGGGAAGACCGTGGTGCGGATCGACCCGCGCTACTTCCGGCCGGCGGAGGTGGAGCAGCTGCTCGGCAACCCGGCAAAGGCAAAGCGGCAGCTGGGCTGGGAACCGGAGGTGAAATTTGAAGAACTGGTCCGGCTCATGACCGAAGGCGACCTTCGCCTGCTCGACCATCCCGGCTACGAAAAAGGATTTTAGAAAATGATTCCACGCGACGCAAAAATCTTCATCGCCGGGCACCGCGGCATGGTGGGCAGCGCAATTACCCGGAAATTCGAACGCGAAGGCTACACCCGCCTGCTCTAGCGTACCCACCAGGAGCTGGACCTGCGCAACCAGCAGGAGGTGAAGGAGTTCTTCGACCTCGAACGCCCGGAATACGTGGTGCTCGCCTCCGCCAAAGTCGGCGGCATCATGGCCAACAAAACCCATCCGGCGGAATTTCTGGTCGAAAACCTCGAAATTCAGAATAACGTGATCATGCAGGCGTTTCGAACCGGCGTCAAAAAATTCTGCTTCCTCGGGTCGAGCTGCATCTATCCGTGCAAAGCGCCGCAACCGATCAAGGAGGAGTATCTGCTGACCGGACCGCTGGAACCGACCAACGAAGGGTATGCGCTGGCGAAGATCGCCGGGTACAAGCTTTGCCTCTACCTTTCGAAGGAGTACGGATTTCCCACAGTGAGCCTGATGCCGTGCAACCTCTACGGAACCAACGACAATTATGATCCGGAAAACAGCCATGTCTTCCCGGCGTTCATCCGCCGCTTCACCGAGGCGGCGGCAAAGCAGCTGCCGGAGGTGACGCTCTGGGGCACCGGTGCGCCGCTGCGGGAGTTCCTCCATGTCGACGACGTGGCCGACGCGGTCTACTACTTTCTGCAGAACCGCAACGAGCCGGAGGTGATCAACATCGGCTACGGCTCCGACCTCTCCATCCGCGAGCTGGCGGAGAAGATCGCCGCCGCCGCCGGCTTCACCGGCCGGCTCCGCTGGGACTCCTCGCGGCCGGACGGAATGTACCGCAAGTTGATGGATTCCACCCGGGCTCGATCCCTCGGCTGGAGCCCGAAGATCTCGCTGGACGAGGGAATCGCCCGAACCGTACGCGAATATCTCGCCGGCGATGGACGCCGGAACGGCTGATGCTCAACGGAAATCCGGGCCCGTTTTTTCCGCCCTGTTCCACGGAAAAAACGGGCTTTTTTCTGCCGAAAAGCTGTAACATCTTCATGGAAAAACGCTAGGAAAATCACGACGGAAAAATTCATAAAAAACACAAGATATTGTGTGTTTCCCGTTTGCAATATCAATATTCAGTGGTATTGTAGATGATGTGCGATCTCATTCCACGACGGTGTCGGAATGGGAATTTCATTTTGTAGAGGCGGGAACATTCAACAGAGGCAGAACGGGGAAGATGCAAGAGATCAAGTCATCCATCGAAAAAATGAAAAAGCGCGACGGCCGGATTGTGGAATTTGATCCGGAGCGGATCGTCATCGCGATCGGAAAGGCACTGAAAGCCGCCGGCACCGCCAATGAGAAAGTCGCGCGCAACGTCGCCCGGCACGTGGTGGATGAACTGGTCGCCAAGGGGTATGACGCCCCGGATATGATTCCCGACGTCGATCTCATCCAGGACCTGGTCGAACACGCGCTGATCACCCGCGGCCTGCCGCAGGCGGCGAAGCTCTACATCCTCTACCGCGCCAGCCACGACAAACTCCGCGAGGGACGCAAGCTGATGATGGATGTGCAGGATCTCGTGTCGAGCTATCTCGGGCAGGAGGACTGGCGGGTCAACGAAAACTCCAACTCCGGCTACTCCTACGCGAGTCTGCTCAACCACGTCTCCGGCGCGGTGATCGCCAACTACACGCTGGCGAACATCTACCCGAAGGAGATTGCCGAAGCGCACCAGAGCGGCGACTTCCACCTGCATGACCTCTCGTGCGGCATCGTCGGCTACTGCGCCGGCTGGAGCCTCCGCGACCTGCTCGAACGCGGGTTCCAGGGGCGCGGCGGACGCGCTTCGGCGGCGCCGGCGAAGCACTTCGACACGGCGACCGGGCAGATCGTGAACTTCCTCTCCACGCTGCAGACGGAGTGGGCGGGGGCGCAGGCGTTCAGCTCCTTCGATACCTTGCTGGCTCCCTTCGTGCGCCATGACAAGCTGACCTATCAGCAGCTCAAGCAGAACATTCAGCAGTTCGTCTTCGGTTTGAACATCGCCAGCCGCTGGGGGCAGACCCCCTTCACCAACCTCACCTTTGACTGGGTGGTGCCGGAGGATCTCCGCGACACCCCGGTGATCATCGGCGGGAAGCCGCAGGACGAGGTCTACGGCGACTTCCAGGAAGAGATGGATCTCATCAACCGCGCCTTCCTCGAAGTGATGGCCGAAGGGGACCGCGACGGGCGGATCTTCACCTTCCCGATCCCGACCTACAACGTGACGAAGGATTTCAACTGGACAAGTGAAAATGCGAAGCTGCTCTTCACCGTCACCGGCAAGTACGGGCTGCCCTACTTCCAGAACTTCATCAACAGCGATCTGAAGCCGGGCGATGTGCGCAGCATGTGCTGCCGCCTGCAGATGGATATGCGCGAACTGCGCAACAAGACCGGCGGGCTGTTCGGCGCCGGCGAGCAGACCGGTTCGATCGGCGTGGTGACGATCAACATGCCGCGGCTCGGCTACATTTCCAAGGATGAAAAGGAGTTCTTCGCACGGCTCGACCACCTGATGACGCTGGCGATGGAGTCGCTGGAGATCAAGCGCAAGGTGGTGCAGAAGCACCTCGAAGGGGATCTGCTGCCCTACACCAAGACCTATCTGCCGAACCTCGAGCACCACTTCAGCACCATCGGGCTGGTGGGGATGAACGAGTGCTGCCTGAACTTCCTCGGCTGCTCGATCTGCGACCGGGAGGGGGCGGAGTTCTCGCGCAAAGTGCTGCTCCACATGGCGGAGAAGATCAAGGACTTCCAGGAGGCCACCGGGCACATCTACAATCTCGAGGCGACGCCGGCGGAAGGGACCAGTTTCCGGCTGGCCCGGCTGGACCGCAAGCGGTTCCCGGAGATCATCTGCGCGGGCAGCGAGAACCCGTACTACACAAATTCGACGCAGCTGCCGGTGGGGTACACCAGCGACCTCTTCGAAGCGCTCGATCTGCAGGCGCCGCTCCAGCAGATCTACACCGGCGGGACGGTCTTCCACGCCTTCATCGGCGAGCGGATCGACGACCCCGATCTGGTGGCGTCGCTGGTCAAGCGGATTGCGACCAACTACCGGATTCCGTACTTCACGCTGACGCCG
>ENA-UONY01002830-UONY01002830.1-human-gut-metagenome-genome-assembly--contig:-CS9-NODE-2830-length-11676-cov-3.222184_pt1 | contig 11676 bp, 7 predicted proteins | sample MGYA00242465_ERZ724012 | MGnify/ENA metagenome assembly ERZ724012 | reverse complement strand
GGTAGAATGGAGAACGGAAAGTCATCCATAGCACTAACAATTGAATATCTCGTCCGCTCAGTCCTCCTGATAATACTGGCACTGTCTGGTGCAGACCCCTCCACCCTGAGTTCCGCATACCTGGTCGGCATAATCATCTCCATGGCATCCTGCTTGATGATGTTAAGAAACACAGGATTGCGTCTTGTCAGACCGACATTCGTCAAGACGTATGCTAACTTCGCAGCCCCCCTGGCATTCTCCATCATGGCAATTGCAATCATTGAATACCTTGACAAGGTTCTGATCGGACTCTATCACAACAGCATGGAAGTCGGATACTATACCGCAGCCGCGGGCGTGATGGGTGCATTCACAGTACTCGGGACATCATTGAACAATGTCCTCCTGCCACACCTTTCAAGGGAGGGGAGATCCGACCGGGAAGGTGTGGAGCACACCCTGTGGATGACGGAGAAATACATCACCATATTGCTACTGCCGGTTCTGGTATTCCTCCTCATCCTGGGACGGCCAATTGCCATTGTCCTGTTTGGTAGCGGTTACGCTGACAGCGGGGACGTCCTATCAATCCAATCGATTCACATCTACGTCTTCATATTCACAGGCCTGATGGCCCAGGTTCTGTACTCCATAGACCGTTCCGCAATCTACCTTAAGGCATCACTGATCTTTGTAGCGGTATCCCTGGTTGGTTTCATCACGCTCATACCAGATACATTCATGGGCTTCGATATGGCAGGACTGGGTGGCGTCGGCGCAGCCACTGCACTTGCCGTGGCATACACGATTTTCGCTTCGATTCTAGTCTACATGGTACGGAAAGAACTGGGTTATACCCTCTGTCCAGGATTCTGGAAATTGTTCGCAGCGGGTGCTGCGGGCGGCGTTTTCCTTCTGGCATTGGACGCCATGTTCAGTGTCGATGGCCTCATCCAACTCGCCATAGTAGGCATAGCCAGTGAAGGTGTTTTCTTTGCAACACTCTGGGCTCTGAAAGGTATCAATCGCGACGATTTTGAATTCATCAAGACCGCTCTTAGCCCGAAGAACCTTAAAGAATCGGTCACAGAAGAGTGGAAATGAATCTCATAGGCAACCTGCCGGATTCACTCCCAGCCTTCCGAGGAATCACTGGAGGGAAGTTGTCTTTCTCTGCGTATAATTCTACGGATCTTATCCTCGAACATGAAGAAAAGTACTGATACGACCCCTATGCACTGCAGAACCCCTCCCACAATGAACTGCAGAGACCTCAGGGAAACCGGACCGACCATGGTCGTGTTAGACCAGTTGAATATGTCCATCACTGTGTCGATGGACAGCATGTCGGTCCACACAGCAAGCGGCATCAAAGTCAGGGCATTCGTGGCGTACACATAGATCAGAGACCCTATTGCCATGATGATCCAACTGTATACGTAACGGGAATCACGGGATGCCGCCCATATCGCCAAAAACGGAACTACGATGACCATATACTGTGTAGTCGGGGGGTAAATCAAGCAAAGCGTCGCAATGAGGAAGCAGGCCCCTACCAACTGCGCATACGGATCGCGGTCACGCCGCCTGTACATCATAATGGCAATAACCACAGACAACACTAGGACCACGACATATACAAGGACGCGGCTCGTGTTAGCGATTGTTAGGAACAATGAACCCCCGCCAGATGCATTCACGCGATCGGTGAGGAAACGGAAACATGACTCCAGGTTCCCTTCCAATATCTGTGGCAAAAAGATCAGCAACGTCATCAGAGTCGCACCTAGGACAGCCATCGTAATCTGATGCAAACCCTCTGAACGACTGTTTCTGTTCCTCATCAGCAAGTACACAACCAAGACGAAGATGAAGAAAGCCGGGAAGAACTTCGTGAGAACGGCCAGACTGAATGTCATCCCTGCAAAGAAAGGATGATTTTTGCGGACTAGCAGAACCGTCATCAATGCGAACACAACGGCTATAGTGTCTGGCATACCGATCATGGCAGACGATAGGAACAAAACCGGACATAGGAAGGTCAAAGCAAAAGCCAGGACGGACTTCCTATCATCGCTTGTATAGTCCCGTACAATCGCCATGCTGAGAAACGCCATGACAATATCGAAGAACATCAACGGAATCTTCACCGAATAGATGAAAGCCAGAGACGGTGCAGTGGCAGTGTAGTATGTATCGGGAATGTACTCCACCGGAAACGCCTCGATAACACGCACAGCGATTTCACCAAGACACAGCACATACTCTTGGATGGAGCTTATCAGCCCCAGGATGTATCCCCACACTGGCGTGTAGTAGTAGCCTTCTGCCTCGTAGAGACCGTTCCCAGCCTCAATGTTCCTGATCACAACAGCCCAGTAGTCGAGATCATAGACCATCGACGACGCCATGACAACGAGACGAATTAGAACCCCGATTATCAGAAGAAACAGAATTGGATGCTTCAGGGACATCAACCAGTCCATCGCCCTGGAAAGCGTTGGGAAATTGGACTCAGGCATGGAATACCTCTGCGAACCTGACATACATCCCACCCACATAGATGAAAACAGTTGAATCCTCGTCTGTACCTTCGAACACTCCCCACACAGTCTCCCTGGCAGCCTCTCCGCGGCGATGGTCAATGATGGTTGTCTTGCATGAAACTCCCGAGGTTATGACCTGTCCCATATCATCAATCAGATCTATGTCAAAATCACCTGAGAATACACAAATTTCCCCTGATCCATAGGGAACCATAGATATTGTGGAATATCCATCTGCCTGATATCCCATACTCAGTGCACCAGGGATGTCGGATACATCAAGAGCGTATAGCAAGTCGTTCCCAGAAAGAGTCAGTACCTCCGTGAATTTATTGTCCACCACAGACTCTGCATATCTTGGTCCGTTCTCGTTGATGCAGTCTGTACCGAAAAGAAGTACCGAACTGTTCTCCACCTCAACTAGAGAATCACCGTCGATGAAATAGCGACCGACCTCTGATCCAACCCAATATAGTGTACCCCCTGCTTGAATCCACCTAAGAAGGAGATCCCCCAAATCACCGGTGTACACAGATGACGGCAATGCGAACGATGTTACGATGAGCCCGTATCCAGAGGGATTAGAGATCGTTTGCTCCAAAAATGACAGTAGCCCTGATGAATTACATTCTGTAACAGCATCGAACCCGCGGTTCGAAAGTGCCAGAGAAATTTGCTGAGCCATATGGGCCGAGTCGATATAGTAGCGAAGGCCTTCCGCCTGATCAGCGAATTCGTCATACCGCTCATCCACAAATATCGCAAGGCTCGTAACTGGGGTGGAACCATTCCTATCTAGAAGCACGACATCATACACATCGGAACCGGATATTGAGACGCTATACTCTGCACTGCCGTTCGAGAAGACGACATCTGCTCCGTACGATGTTCTGTCGGATGTGATCGCAATGACTTCTCCGATAAGGACTACCGCAATCAAGATTGTTGCCAGGACGACGCATCCCTTCCTGCCAAAAACCTTCGAAATAACATCATCCATCTCAACACCTGGCAGAGCACTTCTGGTTGCTGGCGTTATAGACGATAACGCTATTTATAGATGACAAATGGTCGCTATAACCGAGTATTTTTTTTATAGATAGATAGAAAAAGATGTTTAGGGGGCAAAAGCCCCCTTGGTTTGAGAATCACTCGAACGCGGGTCCGCAGTCAGGGATGAATCCGTCCTCCATCATCTTGGCCGTGAGGTTCCTCGACCTGTTGATCATGAAGGTTGCCCTGTCGAACAGCTCCTGCCTGCTGAGCTTGAGCCTGGCGACACCCTGCTCCTGGGCCTTGAGGGCGACGGCGACGGCCTCCCTGGGGAAGACCTCTGTCTCGGACATGTTGGGGATGATGTAGTCCTCCGAGAGTCCCTTCTCCTCGGCGCACTTGGCGAGCTCGGTGGCCGCGGCGATGCACATCTCGTCCGTGATGGTCTTGGCCCTCACGTCGAGCACTCCCCTGAAGATGGCGGGGAATCCCATGGAGTTGTTGACCTGGTTGGGGAAGTCGGACCTTCCGGTCGCGAAGACCTTGCAGCCGTTCTCCTTCGCCTCCCAGGGCCAGATCTCGGGCACGGGGTTGGCGGTGGCGAAGATGACGGGGTCGTCCGCCATGAGCTTGACGTAGTCGGCGGGGATCGTCCCGGGGCCAGGCTTGGACGCGGCAATGACGATGTCGGCGCCCTCCATGGCCTCCTTGATGCCTCCGGACTTGCCTGCTCCGTTCGTCTTCTCGCAGATCTCCCACTTCTGCCTGAAGTCCTTCTTGACGTCCTCCCTGGAGAGGTTCAGGATTCCCTTGGAGTCGCACATGCACATGTTCTTGGGGCTGAATCCGGTCGCGAGGAGCAGCCTGGCGATGGCGATGGACGCGGCGCCGGCTCCGATGACTGTGATGTTGGCCTCCTCGAGCTTCTTGCCCACGAGCTTCATGGCGTTGATGGCCCCGGCGACCTCGACGGTGGCGGTTCCCTGCTGGTCGTCGTGCCAGACGGGGATCTTGCAGTCCCTCCTGAGCTCGTCCAGGATGTCGAAGCACTTGGGGTTGGAGATGTCCTCGAGGTTGATTCCTCCGAAGGACGGCGCGATGAGCCTGACGGTCTCGATAATCTTGTCGGGGTCCTTGGTGTCGAGGCAGATCGGGACGCAGTCCACGCCTCCGAGGTACTTGAACAGCATGGCCTTTCCCTCCATGACGGGCATGGCGGCCTCGGGCCCGATGTCGCCGAGTCCCAGGACACGGGTACCGTCGGACACGACGGCGACGGTGTTCCACTTGCAGGTGTGCTCGTACACCATGTCGGGGTTGGCCGCGATGTCCTTGCAGGGCTCGGCCACTCCGGGGGAGTACCAGATGGCGAAGTCGTCGAAGGACCTGACGCAGGCCTTCGGGACGGTCTCGATCTTTCCGCCGTAGAACTTGTGCATGACCATTGCGTCCTTTCCGGGCTTCTTCGCGAGCTCGAGACGCTCCTCGACTGTCATTTCCTTCTCGTTTACCATAAATTTCACCTCAGTTTCTACGAAATTCGTAGAATTACTTCGAATTCTAAATCTCGTCATATGTCTTACATTATTTATAATGAGCGTACTGGGTGCAATTCGAATGTGGCGGTACCCAGATGGCTGTTGCGGCTACGCGTACCTCCGATATTTTCCGGGAGATGGGTTCTTTTTAAATATGCTACAACGTGGTTCAAACACAGGTGATCCAATGGATGGGAAGAACACCAAGACCATGATTCTGGTGGCGGTTGTGATTGCGGTCATCGTCTGCGCTGCGGCAGCGTACTACCTGCTGCAGGACGACGAGCCTCAGGACGGGGCCAACCATCAGACGCTGGACATGCCCGACGCCCTGCTCGTCATACCCGCGCCCGGCACAGGGGAGACATACACGGGAACCATCAGCATAGACAACCCCATGAGTCCAGACATAGTCGTCGGGGTGACGGCGGACTACGTCGACTACCTGGGAGGCCAGGACAGGTACCGCATAGGGTTCGATATCTCAGGGACGGACCTCCAGATCAGGAGCCTGGACGTCGTCGCCGACATCGAGAGAGGAGGCCTCACAGGCGGCCCCATGAATGTTTGGGACGGGTACGACACCTCCGCCCCGGTAGAACTGGACGGCTCCGGCTCGACTCTGGATTACGACGTCACAATGGCAGATGGATACAGAGTATCGGTAGTGACACCCGGCATGGGCACCGAGGTCACCGTCGACAGCTCCGACGGATGGTTCGAAGTGGGAGTCGACGACGGCCTGTACGCCGTCAAGGTCCATGTGACCGCGGTGTACGAGTACTTCACCGGAGACACGTACACCGTCAACGCCGAACTGGACATATGGCTTCCCGGAGAGTACAGAGAGACTGCCTGAAACCCCTTCGACGGCCCCTCTCCCGAGGGGCCCTCCTTTATACCACCCCGCAGATAATCGCCCATGGGCAGGGATATCACCGTCCTCCTCGTGGACGGCTACATCGACGACCCGGCGGCACTCGGCGTACCGCCGTACATCTCACCTATTATCCGCGCCATCGCAGGCGCGGCTCTGGACGCCGGCGCCGACAGAGTGGAGTACGTCACGATAGACATGATTCGCCGTGGAGCGAAGCTGCCTCAGGCTGACGTGAGCGTCGTCATGTCCGGGAACACAGTCCCCGGGAAGTACCTGCGCTCCATGCCCATGTCCGTGAAGGAGCTGGAGGCGCTCTTCCCGAAGCTCTCCGGCTGGCGCCTCATCGGGGGCTCCGCCGCGGACGCTGACATCGCCGGCAGGTTCGACTTCGTCATCAGGAAGGACCTCGCGGCGTCCCTGTACGACGGAATGTGTGGGAGGGAGGTCGGCGAGAGGTACCGCACCCTGGACGAGTGGAACCGCTGGATGCTACTGGGCGCGGACATCGTGAAGCAACACCAGGACTTCCCCCAGCCGCTGATAGCCGAGGTGGAGTCCTACCGCGGGTGCCACAGATGGTCCACGGGAGGCTGCTCGTACTGCATAGAGCCGCTCAAGGGGAGGCCGCTGATGAGGTCGCCCTCCGACATAATCACCGAGGCGGAGAGGCTGAGGGATCTCGGCGTCAGGAACCTCAGGGTGGGAGGGCAGACCTGCATCGTATCCTACGGCTCCAAGGACGACTCCCCCGTGCCGCGCCCCGACCCGGAGGCCGTGTCGGACCTGTTCGAAGGGCTTGGCGCGCTGGGGTTCGACGTTCTGCATGTCGACAACGCCAACGCCGCCGTCATATCGACGTACCATGATGAATCCGAACAGGTCCTGGAGACCCTGGCACACCGCTGCACCGACGGCAACGTCCTGGCGCTGGGGATGGAGACCGCGGATCCGCGGGTCGTCATCGAGAACAACCTGAACAGCACGTCGGAGCAGGTGCTCGACGCCGTCAGGGCGATCAACAGGATCGGCGGCGGGAGGGGCCCGAACGGACTCCCCAGGCTGCTGCCGGGCATCAACATCGTCTGCGGACTGGACGGGGAGACCGCCGACACCTACAGGATGGACATGGACCTGCTCCGCGCGGTGCGCGACGAGGGGCTGATGGTCAGGCGCATCAACATACGGCAGGTGCTGCCCGTCAGGCGCGAGTTCGAGGTGCGTGTGGACCAGCGCAGGTTCAAGAGGTTCAAGGAGGAGGTCCGCTCGGACATCGACAGGGTCATGCTGGAGAGGGTCGCTCCGTACGGCACCGTCCTCAGGAACGTCTACATGGAGATCCACGACGGCAACACCACGTTCGGCAGGCAAATCGGCTCCTACCCCCTCCTGGTGGGGATCCCCTACAAGGTCGACCTCGACACGTTCCACGATGTCTTCATAACCGACTGGGGGTACCGCTCCATAACGGGCGTGACTTATCCGTTCGACATCAACTCGCAGCCCATGACCGCCCTGGCAGCGCTGCCGGGCATCGGGAAGAAGCGTGCGTCTCGGATCGTCATGGAGAGGCCCCTGTCTGGATTCGATGATCTTTTGAGAGTGGTCGAGGACCCGAACGTGGTGGACCGTCTGAGAGACCTCGTCGTCTTCGAATCAATAGAATAATTGTATGATATTCCATTATCTTATCCCAATTGCTATGATGCAACTTCAATGAAATCGATTGCTGTATAACATTTATCTCGATGAGGACCGGAAAAGGTTCTCGGAAAACGTATCGGGGTTAATGAGCGACAGAGTTAACATGGACCACCGCATACGACGTCATGCCACGGTGATGATCGTTTTATCGTGCTGATCTCTGATGATAGACGGGCGAGCTGAGTGGCACACCCTCCAACAATCGTCGAACACCCTTCTGGAAACCCGTAAATAAAGAGTGGGAGTTCAGACATCCATGCCCGTTCTTCAGGTCGCACTCGACTTAATGCAGCTGAACAGGAGCATCGTCATCGCACACGAGGCTGTGGACGGCGGTGCCGATTGGATCGAGGCTGGCACCCCGCTGATCAAGAGCGAAGGGGCCGAGGCCGTCCGCGCGCTCAGGCGCGAGTTCCCCAACAGGAAGATCATCGCCGACACCAAGACCATGGACGTCGGTTCGTTCGAGGTCGAGATCATGGCGAAGGCAGGCGCCGACATCGTCACCGTCCTCGGCCTGGCCGACGACGCGACCATCGAGGAGGCCGTCATGGCCGGGAGGAAGTACGGCGCGGAGATCATGGTGGACATGATCAACGTCCCGGACAGGGTTCAGCGCGCTAAAGAGGTTGAGAAGCTCGGAGCGGCGTACATCTGCATGCACATGGGCATCGACACCCAGATGCGCGGAGAGGAACCTCCCATAGACGTCCTCAGAAAGATCGTCGACGCCGTGTCGATACCGGTCGCCGTCGCAGGAGGCATCACCGCCGAGAACGCCGGGGAGTATGTCGAGGCCGGGGCGACAGACATCATCGTCGGAGGGGCGATAATCAAGACCGAGGACATCAGGGGCGCCGCCGAGAACGTGAAGAAGGCCATGTCGGGGGCCAAGGTCGACACGAACCTCGCCAAGAAGTACTCGGAGGAGGACCTCTTCGAGGCGTTCTCCAGGGTCTCCACCTGCAACATTTCCGACGCCTTCCACAAGCAGGGAGTCATGTTCGGCATCCTCCCGCAGTCCCTCCAGCACAGGCAGAGGATGGTCGGCAGGGCGCTCACCGTGCAGACCACCAACGGCGACTGGGCCAAACCCGTGGAGGCCATCGACCGCGCAAAAGAGGGCGACATCCTGGTCGTCGACGTGGGCGGTGCCCCGGTCGCGGTCTGGGGCGAGCTCGCCACGTGCTCGGCGATGGTGATGGGCGTGAAGGGCATCGTCATAGACGGGGCCATCAGGGACATCGACGACATCCGCGAACTGAAGTTCCCCGCGTTCGCACGCACCGTCGCACCGTGCGCCGGCGAGCCGAAAGGCTACGGGGGCATAGGCATCGAGGTCACGGTCGGAGGACAGAGGGTCCGCACCGGGGACTGGATCGTCGGTGACGAGAGCGGCATCGTCGTCATCCCCAAGGAGGTGGCCGTCGAGGTTGCCAACCGCGCACTGGACGTCCATGAGAGGGAGAACAGGACCAGGGAGGAGATCAACAGGGGATCGACGCTCTCCAAGGTCAACGAGCTCGCCAAGTGGGAGCCCGTCAAGTGACATCGCCCTCAATCTCTGAGACATCCGATTGGGATCACATGGACGCCATCCGGCCTCGTGTATGCGTAACCAGCAGCAGTAACCACCGCGAGGAATGAGGGAGGCTTCATCTCGACGCTAACCTTGTCTCTCAGGGCGAGAAGGGTTCTCGCACCAGCATCTATCGCCTCCTGTGATCCCAGTTTGATTTCGATGGCCCCCCAACGACCACCGAAGATGTGGACTACTGCATCGGCTTCCAGACCGTCCTTGTCCCGGTAGTGGTACACCTTCCCTCCGTTGGCTTGAGCATAGACACGCAAATCGCGTACGACCAGGGATTCAAACAAGAGGCCGAATGTGTTCAGATCGTTGATCAGATCGTCCGCGTCGGCATCAAGGAAATAGGCAGCAATAGCGGGATCCGAGAGGTGACGCGTATCGCTGTTGCGGATGACGGTCTTCGAGCGGAGCTTCGGCAGCCATGCCGGCAGATCTTCCACGACATAGATCTCCTGTAGAGCTTTGAGATATCTGGAGAGCACCCTCCTGTCCATGATCTTCTGATTACCGTTGACATCCTCCAGTATCGTGGAAATGGAAACCTGGGATGCAGAATTGCGCGATAATGATCTGAGAACGCGCCTCATCTTCTCCATATCTCTCTCGGATACCTCCATGTTGCCTAGGTCTTCCTCGTCGGAGCATACGTCTGGCGACCCGATCGAGGGCATCGACACATTGGTTCTCAGAAGTGCTTCGCAGTACGCTCCGACTATCGTTCTGGCAGCCTTGTCCGAACGTCCGCATGATCTTGGCCAACCGCCTCTCACGACTATGCTGGCAACATTACTGAGGTCGAGTTTGGACTCACCCCATATCTCCTGATTGTTGAACAGTTGTCTCAGGCTCACCTCCCCGGTAGAATCGCCTGATTCGTACAGACTCATCGTACGCATCACAATGGTCGAAAACCGTCCGGCGCCTATGTCGCGTATACCCTCCGTATTAGGTCTAACAGAACCTGTGAGGATGAACAACCCCGGCCCGTCACCGTGGTCCGCCTCGAACTTAACGGCATCCCAGATATTGGGGGCCATCTGCCACTCGTCTATGAGACGGGGTTTCTCCCCCTCCAAAAGCTTGGCCGGCATTATCTTTGCCAGAGCGATGTTCTGAGCCGATCTCATGGAATCGTTCATGTAAACCGCACTTCTGCAGAACTGCTCTGCCGTTGTGGTTTTTCCGACCCACTTTGCACCCCTGATCTCAATGGCATCGATTGCTTCCAACTCCTCGGCAATCTGGGAATCGACTATCCTCGGCCTGTACGCACCACTGCCCATACACTTGCTATATGCTTATCGTTAGATAATGGTTGTGTACAAAATGGCGGTACTTTTCTGCACAAGATGGCGGTGAAATATTGTACAAAATGGCGGTACTTTTCTGCACAAGATGGCGGCATTGGATACCGGTGGAAAACTCGGAAAATCCCCTCCTGGCACATGCGGTGACAGAAGGGTAAGGAGGGGCCGTACGACCCCTGTTTGATGATCAGAAGTGGTGAACTCCGTTGAGCTCCTCGTCGAGCTTCTTGAGCCTCTCGATCCTGTCGGGGGTCGTGGGGTGGGGGCGGAAGATGTTGATCAGTCCGCGGGTCTGTCTCTGTCCGAACGGGTTGGTGATCCACATGTTCGCGGACGAGGGGCTGTCGTAATTGTTGGTCCTCGCGGAGCATCCGCTCTCCAGCTTGGTGAGCGCGCTTGCCAGTGCCATGGGCCTTCCCGTGAGCCTTCCTCCGGACTCGTCGGCTAGGTACTCGCGGTTCCTGGAGACTCCGAGCTGGATTAGTGCGGCCGCGATGGGCAGGGTGATGTCGGCCAGGATGGCCACCAGCAGGTTGCCTCCGTTGTTCTCGTCGTTGTTGAACATCGCGGCCCAGACGGCCATGTGCGTGACGTACGACACCAGCGATGCCATCGTCGAGGCCACGGACATCACGAGGATGTCCCTGTTCTTCACGTGGGACAGCTCGTGGGCCATGACGCCCTCGAGCTCATCATCGTTGAGGAGGTTCAGGAGCTGCCTGGTGGCCACCACGGCGGCGTTCTTGGGGTTCCTCCCTGTGGCGAAGGCGTTGGGCATCGGCATCTCGGACACCCCGACCTCGGGCATGGGGAGCCCCGCGTTCATCGCGAGGTTCTCGACGATCCTGTAGAGCCTGGGCTCCTCGTCGTAGGTGACGATGCGAACCTTGTGCATCGCCAGGGCCATCCTCTTGGAGCCGAAGTATGAGAACAGGTTGAACGCGACGGAGATGACGAGCATCACCGCCAGTCCGTATGTCCAGTTCCCGAAGTAGCCGCCCACAAGTATTCCTATCACTACGAGCAGTGCGGTCATCGCCGCGAACATCGCGGCGGTTCTTATGCGCCAGTGCATTTGAATCACTCGAACTGGGACGAATGTGTATTTAATGGGATCATAGGGAGGCTTCGACGCCCG
>ENA-UONY01002829-UONY01002829.1-human-gut-metagenome-genome-assembly--contig:-CS9-NODE-2829-length-11677-cov-4.718981_pt1 | contig 11677 bp, 9 predicted proteins | sample MGYA00242465_ERZ724012 | MGnify/ENA metagenome assembly ERZ724012 | reverse complement strand
TATCGCCGAACTTCACATGCCGCTCATATTCGAATCGCATGATGAGGCTGTTTCCGAATTCGGGCGCGCATTACGCACAATGCAAAACCTCGGCGCCCAGATTGTCTGCGCAGAACTATTCGGGCCAAAGTGGGTGGCGGAAGCGGCAGGAAATATTTTGGAGGGAATGCCGGCAAACCATATTTTACCGCTCCGCGAAAATGAGCTTCCGGTTCTCGCAGGCGCCCATATTACCGCAATTAGAGGGACGCGCGCGAATTTTAACAAAGTAGGAGACTACTTTACCGCAACGTATGCGGCGGGCGGAATAAAATATTTTAGAAGCTTCGGAATAACGCCGGGAAAATCCGATGCTGAGGGCTACGGGGAAACTTTAAAAAATCTCTCGGAGATGAAGCGCCTGCTCGAAAGCGGAGGATATAAATTTACAGACATTGCAAGAACTTGGTTTTACAATTTTGAATTGCTCGACTGGTACTCCGAATTTAACCGCGCAAGAACTGAGTTTTTCCAGAAAGAAGGCATATTTAAAGCGCTGCTACCCGCAAGCACGGGAATCGGCGCTCCCAATCCCGCGGGAGCCAAGATTGAAAGCGGAATACTCGCCATAAAAAGCGACGGCACCAATAGATTTTGGGACGTGCGCGAGCTTCAATCCCCTCTGCAATGTGGTGCGCCCGAATACGGAAGCTCGTTTTCAAGGGCTGTGGAAATCGATACCGAATATTCAAGGCGCATAATAATATCCGGAACAGCAAGCATAGAACCGGGAGGAGCAACTGCTCACTTTGGCGATATTGAAAAACAAGTCGGCCTCACAATGTCTGTCATAGAAGGCATACTAAAATCCCGCGATATGGATTTCTCCGACACGGTAAGAGCGATAGCATACTGCCAGCGTCCGGAATTCTACGCCGCCTTTAAAAACTGGTGTCTCAAACGCAATCTGGAGCTTCCACACTGCCCTTCATATAGCACTGTTTGCCGCGACGACCTGCTCTTTGAAGTTGAACTCGACGCCGCCAAAAACGGTAAAAGAAAATAGCGACTCAAAAATTCCCAAAACTTTTCCCCAATCAACTCTTCCCAAAGTAAATTTGCGGCTATCACTGTTGTGTGATATTTGTAGCCCATCATGGCTACACAAAGCAATTCAATCACAAACAGAATAATAATACGCGCCGACTCGCAAAATTCGGACTCTCCGAAAAACGCGCAGACTTCGCGCGAGATTTCGTTAAAGTCGCACGACGACATCGAATTTGCAATAACGCTCGCAAAATCCGGCGAGAGCATATCCGCGTCAGCCGTAGCAAGAGTATCTGTCGAGATATTCGATATTGGCGCAAGAAACGCGCCGTCGCCGCGAAGCGTAAAGCTCCTACTTTCCAAAAGCACTGAGGATATTTCCGACATATCCGACACTTGCTCCTTTAATGCAATAATAGAAGTTGCGGCGGAGGAAAACGCATTTGAAGCAGGCTCAAAATGGATTCGCATATGCGCATTTTCCCCCGAAGGGAAACGGACAACTTTCACGCAGGGCTGGATAAATATTGAAGAATCATTTGGAGATTCTCCGGCGGCGGAAACGGAAATTGTGCAGTCTTTTTTAAAAACGGAAGACGCGAAAGGTATTTTTTTACAAAAAGACAAAAACCTCTTGGATTTACTTGATAAGGCGGTTGCCCTCGAAAATTTAGGCGCGCTTTCCGCGGCCGAAACTCTGCAATCAATAGAATCCGCATGCTCGCAGAAAGCCGACGCCACCCACGAGCATTCGGAATATTTGAAAAAATCCGAAGCGCAAGATCTTTACGCAAACGCCGAAAGTACGGAACAGTCGCTAAACGAAATAGAATCTGAAATAAACATTATAGAGGGAAATATAAATGCGGCAGAAAATACTATTACTGCAATAGAAAATAAAGTTTTAGATTCACACCTTTCCAAGCTTCCGGCGGGCACTTTGTATTTCAACAACGCCAAACTTTTTGGGTCGAATTTTGCGATTCCCAATTTCCCGTTCTCGATTTGCGCGACAGTGCGAATTGACGAATGGCAGAGCGACAGTTTCACTCAAACCATATTTCAATACGGAGATTATGGAAGCACAACTGACCCGTGGTGCACATTGGCGTTTATGGACACTTCGAGCAAGGCTCAATTAAGGCTCACAATGCTGTTACTGATAGACGGAGCGCAAAAGACAACTGAGATAAATTGCAATGTAAATCTATCTGAATTTCTTGGCAAAATGCACACGATAATCGGCATTTGCCGGGCTGTTACAGCCGAAGCGTTGAATTGGGATATTTATATTGACGGCGCAAAGCAGAATATATCTTCAAGCAAAAAAGACGTTATAGTTGATTCCCTGAGCGGCACAAGAAATTGGGCGGTCAATACGGCGAATTATAGTTACTCCAATAACACCGCTTCGGCGAATCCGATGAGGTTACGCAACTTGTGCGTTTTTAATTTTGACGTAAGCGCGGAAGATGCGCCGTACAGCATTGCGGACTATGTGGCAGGCAGGCTTATTCCGCCCGCATTAAAGCCTTCGCAAGTTTCGCTCGCGCTCGAAAACTACACAATCGCGCGCAATGCAACTACTAAGCTTGTGAAGGACGCTTCGGGCAATTCTAACGACGCGACAGTGCAAGGAAGCGGCACAGTTGCGGGCGACAACGACCAGTCAATAAAAGCTTTCGTCGACGAAATCAAAACTCAAATCAATCAATCGAACGGATAATAATATGGCTAAACAGATTTTGATAAAAGCAAAGGAAGGCGTGGAAATATATTTTGCGCTGAAAGAAATCACTCTCAAAGGAGAGGCAATAACAAAATTCCCAAGCGGGGAGGAGTGGAGCGACGGACTGTCGAAGCCGTATGTTTACGGCGAAAGCTACGTTGACCAGCTTCCCGAAGAGATAGTCTCTCAAATTGCGGCGCTCTTGATTCCCGCAGACATTGAAGAAGAATCAGAAGAAGCGCAGGGGCAAGCTTAATGCAGGAGGATAATGTATGATATACACAAAAGAGAAAATGGCGGCTATCCGCGCGGGCGTTCAGAAAACGGGGTTGTCCGCGCCGCAGGAATTTTTCGACGTGGGAATCGACGAACTTTGCGAAGTTTGCAACGGAGTAGGCGGTTCGGGGCTTTCGAACGACTCGCGCTTAAAACTCACAAGGGCGTTTTCTTTCATAGAGTATTCGGCGGCAGTGCACGACTGGCGCTATGCGAAGTCGGACGGCACAGAGGAAAAAAGGCTCGAAGCCGACAAGGAATTTAGGGCAAATATGCTCGATGAAATTTTGTACCGCGCGCCAAGTTGGAAGTGGTGGAAGGAATTAAAAGCGCTGGGTATGTATTCGCTCGTGCGCAAATTGGGCAGAGCCGCTTGGTGTATTGCCTTTGCGGAAAGCGCGACAAAACAGGCGGAATCCGCCGAAGAAACGGGAGCGCAAAATGGGTGAAGTAATACAGACTCTATGGGATTCAGGCGCGCTTGGCGCGATATTTACGGGGCTTGTCACAATATTGGGGCAACTGTCGGCTCTCAATACGCAAAAATATACGGCAGTCTTGGAAGCCTTACAGAAGCAGCAGACGGCAGACATAACGGCGCACGACGCGGCATTTGCTCGCACAAAGGACGACGGCGGAACGTGGACGCGCAGGGCGATGATGTTTGCGGCGTTTGCGATGCTTGGAATCGCGCCGTTTGTGTTTGCGTTTTTTAAGGATATACCCGTTGCGGTGGAGACTGTCGAGCAAACAGGCGGCTGGCTCTGGGGATTGATTCCCGAAAAGGAAAGCTTTGCAGTGGCGTATGTGAATGGATTTTACCTTGCCGATGTCTGGAAGGAACTTATGGCAAACCTCGTTTCGGCATACGTCGGCGCAGGGCTTACAAGAAAAGCTTTTAAATTGGGGAAATAAGATTTTTATAAACTAATTGGAGTATGTTGCCGGATTGAAAGTAAAAAATTCAATCCGTCTTTTTATTTTTCAGAAAGAGAAAATTTATAAAATACAAAATAAGTTTATTAATATTAAAAATCGGCACAAATTTCATAAGCGATGTACAATATATGTATTGCTTTAAATCATAATCATAGTTTCTACGCATAAAATATCTTATATGGGGAAGCGGCAATGTAGGGAAAATTGTATAAACATAAAAAAATGGGCCAGCGATTTTGCTTGCAAAATTTCGCCGTTGGCTCAAACGTTTGAGATGAGCGTTAGTTAATTTTATTTGTTAATAAAATCTAAGGGCAAAATATGAGAAAATTTTTACAAATAGTAGCCATTACAGCAATAACCGTATGCTTCTGCGCTTGTTCTTCGACAGCCGAAAATAATGCCGTCGCCAAGCACAGAAAGATAGGGGTTCAGATGTACACTTTCCATAAAAAGACTTTGGAAGAATCACTGCCTCTTATGAAAAAGGCCGGAATAACGGGCGTTGGGCTTACGGCAGGCCAAGCGCTTAGCAAAAAATATCCGAATGTAAAACGAATAGGCCCCGACATGAATAAAGAAGAGAGGGCTTACCTCAAAAAATTGCTTGTCGACAACGGTTGCGTGCCGGTGAGTTTCGGGGTATATTACACGACAAATAAATCTGATATAGAAAGAGCCTGCGCTTTTGCAAAAGATATAGGCATTCCGATAATCCTTACCGAATCGCCGGCAGATTGGCTTGACGACTGGGAAAAATACTGCGCCAAGTACGGCATAAAAATGGCTCTGCACAATCACGCGATAGACAATAAAGCCAATAAATATTACGACCCGAAAGTAGTACGCGACCTTATAAAGAACTACAAGCATATATACGCCTGCCCCGACAACGGCCATTGGTCGCGCTCGAAAATTGACGGAGTGGAGGGATACAAAACGCTTGAAGGGAAAATCGCGATAGTCCACTTCAAAGACCAAAAAGAGTTTGGGAACATCAAAAACCAACCCGTTGTGTTTGGAACAGGCCAGCTCAATACGGAAGCGTTGCTCGCCGAGCTCGACAGGCAGGGTTTTGACGGATACTTCCTTATCGAGCACGAGACTAATTACGACAACAACCTACCGGAAGTCATAAAGTGCGCCGAATATTTAAAAACGCATTAGTTTTTCTGAAACAAAAAGTCTTATATTAGGAAATTAATCTCTAAAAAATAGAAAATCCGCAGAAGTGCGGATTTTTTTGTTTACGAACAAAGGAATTTGAATAGCCGCGCAGAAAATTGGACTTAAATGGTTTTTTTATTTCTTTTAGTTTATATTTCTTGAAGTGCAGCACAATACGGCAATATATTGCGGTTATGAAAAAGCTTATAACTATATTGATTGCAGCAAGCGCATTTCTATGCGGATGCGCAACATCAACATGCCCGGCAAAAGCTCCGAGGAAAGTTGCCGTTCAGACTTGGACCTTCCACAACAATACTCTGACCGATACTGTAAATATGCTTAAAGGCACGCCTGTGCGCGCACTGCAATGCTACCCCGGGCAGAAGCTTGGCGGCAAAGCCGGCCCCAAAGCCGCATTCGGCCACTGGATGACCCCAGAACAGAAGGCGTATGCAAAAGAGCTCATATTCGGCAACGGATTTAAAATCATAGGCTACGGCGTGACAGGAGCCAGCAACGAGAAAGAGATGCGCGCAATATGCGAATTTGCCAAAGAATTTTCGATACCCGTAATCGCGACAGAATCCCCCAAAAATCTGCTTTCACTTTGGGATAAAATCTGCGGGGAGTACGGAATAAAAATGGTGATACATTGCCATCAAAAAGGTAGCGGCAACGACTACTACAACCCCAAAGTTGTAATGGAGCTAATTAAGGGCACGAAAAACGTAGGCGTCTGCGCAGACAACGGAGCGTGGGGTTGCTCGGGCATAGACAATGTGCAGGGATTTAAGGACGTAAAAGAAAAGCTTGTTGAAATACACTTTAAGGATTTGAAGGAATTTGGCAGGTTAAACAGCCCAACAGTTGCGTACGGAGAAGGCGTTCTGCCCTTGAAGGAAATGTTGGCCGAACTCGACAAACAGGGCTACGACGGCTATTTTATTATCGAAGACGGCTCCGCGAAAGACCCTCTCCTAAACGTCAAAAAGGATCTCGAATTCTTAAAAAACAACTAATCTATAAAAAAATCTTCTACCCGCAAAAAAAATTAAAAAAAACACTTGACATAAAGATAATAATGTTCAAAGTGGTGGCATAATAAAAAATTTCTCCTACGGGAGATGGGGTAAATAAATAAAGTAGAAAATAAACTGGCCGGTAGTGTGGGGTACACTACCGGCCTTCTATTTGTGGAAATTTGTAAAATTTTCTAATTACCCGGCTGGATTCAAAAAATTCTGCATTTCATTTTTCTGCCACAGCAAAAAATTTCCACCCTTGCCCCTTTATTCAAAAATTTTTGGCGAAGTGATTATAAATACGATGTGCGATATTGCGCCGCAAGGCAAGCCTCACGATTTCAATTTGCGCAAAAGCTATTAAAACGCCCTACTATTGTAATAACAAATTTAAGGGTATATTATACTTCTACTTAGTTATATTCCTACATAGCCGCTTACTTATAATTTTCAATCGCGTTGTCTTGATCTTCCCTACTCTTGCAACTTCGGCAATATTGCGCTTTTTCGGCCTGTTTTATGCAGAAGATTATTCAAGTATGCCGCCATTTTGTAGCATTTTGAATACGTTCACAATATCGCCAATAAAATTTCCGTTTTATCTTATATGGGAAAAATCATCAAATGCATCCAGATAAAAATACACTTGCACGCACAACTATTAGAAACGCCGGTATTATTTTTAGCTTGGTTATATTACTTTTTTGATATCACAATTTTTTATCGCGATATCTTAGGTTATCTAATTCCCCAATTTTTTCAACGTCTCTTTTGCGGCGTCAGAACCTTGGTCCGCTGCCTTCTTCAAATATTCTATCGCTTTGTTTAAATCCTTTTCTACGCCTACTCCTCCGGCATAACAAACCCCAACGCAGTATTGCGCATCGACATGTCCCTGCTCTGCCGCCTTCTTCCAATATTCAAAGGCTTTCTCCCGATCAATATTTACCGCATAGCCATGTTCATAAAAACTCCCCATGAAGTATTGCGCATCTGCTTGCCCTTGATCCGCCGCCTTCTTATAATATTCTATCGCCTTATTAGGATTTTCCTCTACGCCTTTACCATAGCTATAAGATATTGCAACCATTAGCTGCGCATCGGCATACCCTTGATCCGCCGCTTTCTTATAATATTCAAACGACTTGATAAAATCTTTCTCTACGCCTTCACCATTTGTATAGCACGCCCCAAGGTTGTATTGGGCTTCGACATGGCCATTATCCGCCGCCTTCTTCCAATATTCTATCGCTTTGTTCAGATCTTCTTCTACTCCTACTCCTCTAATATAACAAAAACCAAGATTATATTGCGCATCGGCATAGTCCTGGTCCGCTGCCTTCTTATAATATTCAAATGCCTTTTTATAATCTGTCGCTCCCCCTACTCCTTCGGTATAGCACTTCCCCAGCGTATTTTGCGCCACTGCATGCCCTTGGGCCGCCGCTTTCTCCCAATATTTTATTGCCTTGTTCAGATCCTTTTCTACTCCCATTCCTCCTACATAACAAAAGCCAAGGTTATATTGCGCATCGGCATTCCCTTTATCTGCTGCCTTCTTCCAATATTCAAATGCCTTGTTGTAATCTTCTTTTACCCCTTGACCTTCGGCATAACAAAAGCCGATATTATATTGCGCGTCTATATGTCCTTTATCCGCCGCTCTCTTAAAATATACAAATGCCCTGTTGTAATCTTGTTTTACTCCTTTTCCATCATAATAACACTTTCCAACGTAGTATTGCGCATTAGCATCCCCACTATCCGCTGCCTTCTCATAGTAGTTGAAGCTGTTCTCAACATCGCTACTTTTATTGCCTTCTTTCGCATTCTCATGTGTAAGTTTAGCAGCAAATGTATTTAGATGAAAAAATGCACTTACGCACAAAACTATTAAAAAATATGCTATTATCTTTAATTTTTCCATACAATTTCTTGATATCAAGCTCCTTTGCCTCAATATCACAAACTATCTAATTCCCTGATTTTTTAATGCCTCTTTTGCAGCATCAAGGCCCTGATTGGCTGCCTTTTCCCAATATTCAATCGCTTTTCTTTGATCTGCTTTTTCTACTCCAAATCCTTCGATATAACAAACTCCAAGATTATATTGCGCATAGGCATACCCTTGATCCGCAGCCCTCTTAAAATATTCAAATGCCTTGCCAAAATCTGCCTCTACACCTTCCCCTTTGAGAAAGCACTTACCAAGCGCATTTTGCGCCATTGTATGCCCTTGATCTGCCGCCTTCTTCAAATATTCAAACGCCACTTTATAATTTTTTTCTATTCCTAATCCTTCTATATAACAAACTGCAAGATTATATTGCGCATCGGCATAATCATGATCTGCCGCCATCATAAAAAAATTAAATGCATTGTTAAAATTTCTCTCACAACCAACACCTTCGGCATAGCACTTCCCCAACGTATTTTGCGCCACTGCATGCCCTTCACTCACCGCCTCATTCCAATAGTCAAACGCTTTGTTTTGATCTGCTTTTTCTACTCCTAGTCCTCCGATATAACAGCAACCAATATTATATTGCGCATCGGCATTCCCGCTGTCTGCTGCCTTCTTCCAATATTCAAATGCCTTTTTAAAATCTTCTTCTATGCCTTTACCTTCGGCATAGCAAAAACCAAGATTATATTGCGCGTCTATATGCCCTTTATCCGCCGCCTTCTTCAAATATTCAAACGCTTTTTTATAATCTTTTTCTATTCCTTTCCCATCATAATAACACTTTCCAAGGTAGTATTGCGCATCGACATGCCCCTGCTCCGCCGCCTTCTTTAAATATTCAAACGCCTTTTTATAATCTTTTTCTATTCCTTTTCCTTTATAATACAACTTTCCGATGTAGTATTGCGCATTGACGTTACCCTTATCCGCAGCCTTTTCATAGTAATTTTTGAAGCGTTTTTCGATATCGCTACTTTTATTGCATTCGCCCTCTTTCTCAGTTATAAATTCACTCATTAATTCACTCATAAATTCGTCAGCAAATATATTTAGGTGAAAAAATATACTTAGGGACACAATCATAAAAAAAGATGATACCATTTTTAATTTGATCATACTACATCACTCCTTTTCTTTTTTTAATGTATCACTATTTTCTTTTCATATCAAGGCAAAAATATGTTTTATCAATAATATCTTAATATAGCATCATATTTTAATTTGCATTGTTTTTATTCTGAAAATTCTACAAAAGTCTTTCTATCTTTCCGTTTCATTTGCCATCTCGTTTAAATAAGTTCATTGCAAGAGGCGAGTTTCTTTGAGGAAAACATTTTTTCCATTTTTGCGGATTAAGCTTTTTTGCAGCCACGCGCCTTTGATACATAAATCTGTTCTTTACATGGGTCTGTATATCTATCCAATAACACGCGCAGTAGCCAAGCATTTATAAGCAAAAATAAATTATAGATTTTTATAATTTTATACACCGCCATAATCTACTAATTAATTTTTATCGCCCAGCACAGGTGTTCACCGCAGACACAACACGCAACATTTTATTATTTCAAATATTGCCGAAAGGATAAAATATGCGCCCGCCGCGCGCTTCATAAGAAGCGCCGTATCCGCACTAATAGGCAGAAGCAAAAGTAAAAAAAACTTATATTTTGCAACAGAGCAATTTTTACGCGGATTTTGACGGCTCAAAAATCTTCGGCTCGCAACTGTTTACTATAACTGCCCTGCCTTCCGCTACGGAAGATATATCGCCCAAAGCCTTCATCTGCATCGCGACGTTCCCGAAAGCAGTGGATTCTGTTGGGCCCGCCGAAATCTCGCAGCCAGTTGCGTCGGCGGCAAATTGGTTGAGCATTGCGTCCTTCGAGCCGCCGCCCATTATGTGAATCCTGTCTATTCCTACGCCCGATATTTTTTTCATATTGGAAAACACCTTTGCATACTTCGCTGCAATGCTCTCCTGTATGGCTCGGAACATCTCCCCCTGCGTGCGCGGAATTTTTAGGGAATTTGCGCGGCAATATTCCTCAATCGCAAGCGGCATATTTTCCGGCATTGCGAACTCCGGTGAATCGACGTCAAATATCGTGCGCTTTGGCTCGGACTCGGCGGCGGCGCGCTCGAGCTCGCGGTAGCCCATATCCCTGCCTTCGCGCGCCCAGACCTCCTTGCACTTTTGCACAAGCCACATTCCGGTTATATTTTTTAGGAAGCGCACCGTGTTTTCGGCTCCAATCTCGTTTGTAAAGTTTTCCGAAAAAGCCGCTTCGTTTACTATGGGGCTATCGAGCTCCAAGCCTGCGAGCGACCAAGTACCGCTGTTAACGTAGGCGGGATTTTTATTTATGGACGGAGTCGCGACAACTGCGGAGGCGGTGTCGTGGGTTGCGACGCATGCGACTTTTATATCGCCTAACTCCGCTTTCAATTCCGGTCTTAGAGAGCCAAGCACCGTTCCGCATTCGGCGAATCCGCATTTAAATAGGCGTTTCGGAATGCCGAGCTTTCCGAAAAAGCCCCAATTCCAGTCGCGCGCAAAGGGATTGTAGCATTGGGTGGTCGATGCGTTCGTGCGCTCATTCGCCTTTACGCCGCAAAGCATAAACGCTATGATATCGGGCATCATTAGGAAAGTTTGTGCGCGCTCGAGCCTTCCAGACCGGACGTCTTCGGCGAGCTGGAAGATTGTGTTAAAAAACATAAATTGAATGCCGGTCGAGGCGTATATGTCCGCCTTGGGGATTTTTGAAAATACCTCGGCATCGATTCCCTCCGTGCGCGAGTCGCGGTAAATATACGGCATGGAAATGAACTTGTCGGAGGAGTCGAGCAAGCCGTAGTCAACGCCCCACGTATCGATTCCGATTGAAACTATCGAGTCGCCAAACAGCGCCTTTGCTTTTCTAAGCCCCTCCAAAATGGAGGAAAAAATCGCGTTGATATCCCAGTGGTATGAATTTCCGATTTTAACCGGATTGCTCGACCATCTTGCGACTTCTTCGAGCGATAGTTTTTTTCCGTCAAATGCGGCGGCCATGACGCGCCCGCTGCCGGCGCCGAGATCTACTGCGAGGTAAACTTTCTTCATTTTGAGTGTGTTTATGTATTGCTTTTGTTGGCGATTATTGAGTTTATTTGGGAAATAGTCAACAGGCAAGATAAGCCAATGGGCGAAAAATCGCGAATATTGCAAAAACGGCTTGACAACAAAGTGCGCAAAAGTAAATTCGGTTGGATATAAATTGGAATTCCAAAGGGAACTGGGGGCATAGCTCAGTGGATAGAGCAGCGGTTTTCTAAACCGTTGGTCGAGGGTTCGAGTCCCCCTGCCCCTGCTTTTCAATTTGGGGCCGTAGCTCAGTTGGAAGAGCGCTAGAATCGCACTCTAGAGGTCGTGAGTTCGAACCTCATCGGCTCCACCATTTAAAACCCGCAACCATTTTTGGATTGCGGTTTTTTTGGGTCAACACCAAAGGTTGTGGAATAGGTTGATTTTTTAGATTTGTCTTTCATAGATTCACCCCG
>ENA-UONY01002817-UONY01002817.1-human-gut-metagenome-genome-assembly--contig:-CS9-NODE-2817-length-11705-cov-4.143348_pt1 | contig 11705 bp, 7 predicted proteins | sample MGYA00242465_ERZ724012 | MGnify/ENA metagenome assembly ERZ724012 | reverse complement strand
ACGTTTGTAAAAACGAGACAATTTTGCATTCGGTCTTTGATAATGCTAAACTTATAGTATTTAGAATAAATAGGAGGAAAATCACTGGTGCCAAGCGGAATTATCATCAACTCGCTATCTATTATCTTAGGAGGAATCGCTGGAGGGCTCTTCGGGGACTATCTCAGAGACGATTTCAAGGAAAATCTTAACCTTATCTTTGGTCTAGCCTCTATGGTAATGGGGATTAGCGCTATTATGAATATGGTTAATATGCCTGCGGTTATCTTTGCCGTAGTTATCGGTACCATCGTTGGGCTGGCCCTAAAATTTGGAAACCTCATCAACAAGGGAGCTGGGCTTATGGAAAAAGGCTTGTCCAAGATTACACCAAGCAAGCAAACAGGGTTAGCTCACGATGAATTTTATGCGCAGCTCTTGACAGTTATCGTCCTTTTTTGTGCGAGTGGTACAGGAATTTACGGGAGTCTTGAGTCTGGTCTACATAGTTTCCATGATTGCCATTCCACAATTTATCGTTTTCTTCCTCCTCTTTGTGAGTGCTGGTTTCATTCTCCCTCTAACAACAAAAGCCATGATTGGAGACTTTAAGGCTTGCGGGGGCTTCCTCATGATTGCGACCGGTTTTCGTATTATGAAACTGCGTCAATTCCCAACAGCAGATATGATTCCAGCCATGATTCTGGTTATGCCTATTTCCTGGGCCTGGGTCAATTGGGTGGTTCCTTTGATTAGTTGATATTAGGATTAAAATAAACTAAAACCGTCAGTCTCATGCTGACGGTTTTTATCTCTATTTATTGCTATTATGGATCCTAACTATTAAAAACTAGTAATGTTTGTGGCAGTTAATTCTAATTTTTCTAACCTTGTTTAGACTAAGATGAGTTTGTTATAATAGCCCTTGTAGGCCTAAGCAACCTACAAGATACTTTTTTTCATAACTATTTCCATCCTCTAATATTTTAACGAACTTACAATACTGATGGAAATCTATCGAAAAGACTGGTGTGTGCACACCGGTCTTTTTTGGTGGGATTAAGACACAAAAAACCACTCTTTCACCATGAAAGAATGGTTAGGCTATAGCTTATACTTCTACGACTTCCAAGTCTTTTCCACCTAGGAGAATAAGGTATTTATCAATCTTATCTATTTGATAGGCTTGGCTGAGTGCTTTAGCATAGAGGCTCATTTGCCCTTTGTAACGTTCCTTAAGTTCACTAGGATGAGTGAAGCGGTCCGTCTTATAGTCAAAGAGGACAATACGGTCTTCAAGAAGAAGGTAGCCATCGATGATACCACGGACGACAAAGTCTTCTTTACTAGCGGGATCTTCTGCCAACATAGCAAATGGTGCTTCACGACGCAACTTACCACGGTTAGCTAGAATGAGCTTCCCAAGTTCGGTGTCAAAGAAGCCTAGTAGCTTTTCTAACTGCACACGCGCCTTAACTTGATCATCTGCCGATACCCGACTCAACGCCTGTGTCAAATCTTGGAGGGTCACCTTGTCAGAAAGAATCAAGCGTTGCATGAGTTCATGGGTGGCTGAACCAACTGCAGCTCCAGTGACCTTAGTTTTTTGCCCAAAGTCTGGAAGCTCAAAGGTAGTGGTAGTCTCAAGAAGTTGCACTTCCTCTTTCTTGTCCATAATATCCACCCCTTCGGTATCCATAACAGGTTCGTAGAAGGCTTTGAGCTGGCTCGGCGTACGCACAGATGGCAGGTCAATCGCTGGTGCATAAAGCTGGTTGAGTTTTTCAACACTTTCTAAGACAGTTAGAGCACGCTTAATATCTTCCGTCTGACGATTGTTAGATAGATCATCAGCATCTACTGCTGCCTTGACTTCAACCTGTCCAATAGCCTCTGGCGTCAACTCCTCATCCTCAACAAAGCGAACAGTAAACTTGAGGTCCTTTCTCATAAAAGCAGTATCAAGTGCCATAATCCAATCCTGATAAGTAGCAATCTGGTCACGTAGAGCCACTGGTAGGCGATTATTTTCGACATCAGTGCCATACTTCTGGGTTAAGGTTTCCTTACTTCCCTTACCAACTAGGTAGAGTTTCTTCTCTGCACGTGTCATTGCCACATAGAGTAGACGCATCTCTTCTGAAATACTTGCCCTGCGCTCTTCCCTACGATTTTCCTGGAAGGTCAAGGTCTCAAGAACAACATTTAACTTAGGCAAATTGGTGTTTATCTGGTCTTTGAGGTCAGCTAGATACTTAATACCAAGCCCTTTTTCACGATTGATAATATACTTACCGCTCAGGCCATCCTTGCTGTGACCAATGAACTTGCGATTCATCTGCAGGACAAAGACATACTTGAACTCTAGCCCCTTGGACTTGTGAATGGTCATGAGGCTAACGGCATTTTTGGGAACCAAATCTGTCACTTCCTCTAGGTCGTTACCGCTAGCAATAATCTTATCAATCATGCCAATAAAACGAGAAAGCCCCTTAAATCCTGTCTTTTCATAAGCATTAGCACGCAAGGCAAGGGCATAAAGATTGGCCTGGCGTTGCTCAGCTCGTGGAAGACCTCCGACGTAATCATAATAGAAACGGTCGTTGTAAATCTTCCAAATGAGGTCATAAATCGAATGACACTTACTGTAGTCACGCCAATCTGCCAGAGTCTCTGTGAAGAGAGTCAACTTGGCATCAAGTCCTTGCATCACAACTTCCGGATGAAGGCCTGATTTGGTATGAGCTGCAAGAAGCTTATCATAGAATTGGCCTTTGTCAGCCTGAACTGCGATACGAGTCAGGTCATCCTCGTTGAAGTTAAACATAGGTGAACGAAGGAGAGCAACGAGAGCATAATCGTTAAGAGGATTATTGATAGCACGAAGGGTGTCCAACATAATCATAACTTCTAGTGACTCTAGGTAGCTTGACTTATACTCGTCAGGAACCAAGGGAATACCGTGTTCCTCGAAACTTACCATCAAGTCCAGATAGGTGTTACGGTTCGGTGCTAGGAGGGTGATGTCCTCAAAACGTACACCCTGCTCATGAAGTTTGATAATTTCTTTGATAACCAAGGAAATCTCACCGCTGCTGATAGCTTGATCAGGACCTTCTTCATCCTCACTCGTACTAGATTCATCACTATTATAAATCAGAACCTCAGTTTCATTTTCAGGATGGGGCTCTTTTTGCTTCTGACTACCTGCTACCAACATATGAGTCTTGTCATATAGGATGTCCCCGATTGCCTGATCCATGAGGTGGCTAAAAACACCATTTGTCGCATCAAGGACTTCAGATTGACTACGAAAGTTCTCCTTAAGGAGAATCAGCTTACCTGCATCAGGATTTTCAAGGAAAAGCTGAAACTTATCATTAAAAATCTGAGGGTCTGCCTGACGGAAACGATAAATGGACTGCTTGATATCTCCCACCATGAATCGGTTATGGCCGTTAGATAGAAGTTCCAACATTCGTTCTTGAGTATGGCTATTGTCCTGATACTCATCCACCATAACTTCATGGTAACGGTCCCGGTAGCTGACTGCCACCTCTGGATTTTCTTCCAAAATACGGATAGCAAAGTGGGCAATATCCGAGAATTCAAAGGTATTTTCCTGAATCTTTGCCTGTAAATACTGATCCGAAAAATCAAGTACAAAGGACTGAAGTAGCTCCAACATAGGTAGGATATCATCATTATGCTTGGCCAAAACCTCCAGAACGGTGAGCTGAGTATCGACCTCTCGCAACTGAGCCACAAACTCATTTTTGGTCTTGTTGTATGCTTCCTTGTAGGCCTTGAGTTCCTCGTCTTTAGGACGGGTCATATTGGTCAAACCAGTACCTCCTGACAGAGTCAATAGTTGTTTGAGGAGGTCCTCCATATCAGTTTGGTCATTAATCAAGGAGCCCTCAAGAAGGATAATGGCATCTGACACATTATTCAGATACTTGGCCTTGGCAAATTCACGCTGAGCTATACCTAAATGGTCTCTTAAGAAAGCTAGGAAATCAGCCAACAATCCATCTTTAAGACTGTCTAAAAGCTCATTTTTAGCCTGTTCTGGCTTAGCCTCGATCTGTCCTTTCAAGAGATTTTGACGTAGCCATTTTTCAGGATCTGCAGTAGCCTGAGAAAAGCTGTAAATATCGTAAACTAAATCACGAAAAGCCTTGCTAGTTTTGCTATGTCCAGTGAAATTACGGACCAATTTTTGAAAAAGTTGGGCATCCTTTCCTTGCATGTAATCATTGAAGAGATCAGCATAAACCTCATTTTTCATAAGCGTCTGCTCAGCAAGGTCTGTCATGATACGGAAAGTAGGTGACACACCCAGGAGATAGCCATACTGATTGACCAATTTCTGGGTAAAGGCATCCATGGTTCCAATATCAGCCGTCCCAATCTTGGCAATCTGGTCTGAAAGAAATGCCCGCTCCTCATCCGTCTCTGCCTGTCCTAAATGCTTTGTCAGCCGCTTTTCCAGACGCTCCTTTAACTCACCTGCAGCTTTTACCGTAAAGGTTGAGATAAAGAGTTGATCAATACCAACGCCACGTCCAATCATATCAAGGATACGCTCAACCATGACAAAGGTTTTCCCTGAACCAGCTGAGGCAGATACCAAAATATTAGTACCATTACTGTAAATAGCTTCAATCTGTTCTGGTGTTAACTTACGATCCTTGTCAGAAGCTGCTTCTTGGGCAATACGTTCCTCAATCTCTGCTGGACTTAAAAAAGCTTTAGTCAACATGGTTATCCTCCTGGTCTTTTTTGTCTACTCTCACAGCATGATCAATGACTGGAAAGGAGATAGTATTTTCAGAAACTTGCATCTGATTCTCTTCCTCAGTTTTTGCCATCAACTCCAAATAGGCTTCCTTCTTGCCCTTTTTGGGTAAACGCAAGAGTTTACGAGCCTGTCCCATGTGGCGGTCGGCCTCGAAGTGAGTAATAGACTTGATTTGATCACCTTGAACAGACTTGCCATCCTCAGTATAAGGATTGATCGCAAAATTCCCACTTCGAATAACTTCAGCAGCACTCCTAAAGAGCTTAATATTGTAGTCCAACAAGGTTTCTAAATCCTCCTTGTCATAGGTGACAGTCTTTTGCAGATCATAGTTTCCACCAGTCAAATGCTCCGTTTCTGAAGCCACAAAAAGTCCCTTATAAGTCAATTCCTTATGAGCCTGAGCCGCTAGCTTTTCCAAACCAATCTGAGCTAGATTAAGCTGTGGGACCTGCATGTGAAGATACATAGCCCCAAAAAGTTGATCAGCATCAACCTTATAGGTTTGACGGAGAGCCTCCAGATAGGTCACCAATTGCGGACTGAGGCCATTGTAGAATTTCTGAATATCAAAGACATTTTTACCTGTTTTATAGTCAACAACACCCAGAGCACCATCTGTTAAACGGTCCACTCGGTCAATAATCCCAGTAATCTTGATGCTATTTGCTAAAAGCAAGTCAAACTTGACTTCCTCACACTCAACCTTAACCGCCGCATTGTCACGTAGAACACTGGCAGTTGAACGCGCAATGTCCTCCAAAATCTGACGAGAGAAACGACTCTCTTGGTCCTCGGTATAGAGAATTTCAAAAGGTTGATCCTGATTGGTCTGAGCAATGGCCTTTTCCAATTTATCATCGAAGCTTTCTGATGACGAATCACCCATCACACGCTCAAAGACTCGGTGTAAATAAGTCCCGTGGTGTCGAGCATCCGGATGGATAGACTCTAGCTCCTCAAGTTCCAAAACATAACGCAAGAAATAAAGATATTGGTTGTTATAGAAGGTCGTCAGAGCTGTAGCTGATAATTTCAGTGGTTCTTCCTCCGGAAAGACCAACTGCATGACCTGATCGTCCACCTTGGTTGTCGTCACATCGTCAATCACCTTTGGAATCAAGACTTGATCCTTATCAAGTCGCTTACGGAGATAGCGTACAGCAACCGACCAGAAAGTCTGGGTTTCTTTGTCCAAGTCAAGATCCAAATGACTACTGTTAAGGGCAATGACAGTCGACAGAAGGTCTCTATAGTTCCCAATCTGGTCCCCCTTTGCTTCGAAACGATTGCGTCCCTTTTCCACCAATGGAATACCAAGGTCAAGAAGCTCCTTCAAATAAACCGACATGTCATCTTGACTTTCATTTATAATTTGTGGCTGACTAAGCACTAATTGTTCACTAGCAGCATTGAAAAGCGACATAGCCACAAAATGACCTCGCTTACTATTGCTCTGCGTAACAATATCCAATCTCCTGTGCTCATCCGTCGCCTCATTGATACGACTACGCTCCTCATCAGACAGGAGACTCTTATTTTGTCCCACCTTAGGAAAATGTGACTGGGTCATCCCCAAGGCAAAAACATACGGAGCCGAATGTGGCTGTATTAAGTCGTATTTTTTCACATTGACCACATCAACAGTGGCTGGAACCGTACGGTAATCACAGGCCAACATTCCCGAACGCAAGATAGACAAAAAGTCGTCCACTGAGAGCGATTCGTCTCCAAAGATAGTCTCAACCTGCTCCAAGATATGAGTGAAAGCCTTCCAAACCTGTTCATTCTGTTCTTTTTCAGCTTCACTGGCCTTGGTGGACAATTCAACCATCTGACTTGGCAGTTGCACAGCCTCTAAAAAGACCACCAGTTTCTTGAGTAGACTAGATCCCTTTTGTTTGCGACTATTAAGAAACTTGTCCAAGGGCTCTATCAATTGTGACCGCAAGGCATTGATCTGGTCTAAATTATACTTATCACGACTATTAGCTGTAAAATCAGACAAGAATTTATGACGCCCCTTGATATCCGCAAAATTGACATAATACTCAAAAAGGTCTAAATCCTCTTGAGCAAAACCACCATAGAGACCGGATTTTACAAGGTTAAGCAAATCCTCAGCACGGTAGTTATAGCGCTTGATACGCTCTAGCGAATCCACAAACTCCACCAAAGGATGGCTAGACATGCTTTCTTCCTTACCAAAATAATAAGGAATATCAAATTTTCGGAAAATCTGCCCCACGTGAAGCTTATAACTCTCCTCGTCACCAAGCAAGACCAAAATATCCTTGTAACGCTTGCCATCTGCCAGCAACTGGCGAATACTCTTGGCAACCTGGGCCACTTCTTCTTTCTGGTTGACCACTTCCCAAACCTTCAGGGCATGCTTATCCTGCTCAGTTACCGTCTCATCTACCGTACTAAAGTCATGACGGCTCTCCAAAAGACGACTAATACGCGCAAAAGAAAGATTGCCCTCCTTGTCTGTCGTCACGTAGTCGGGTATCACCTTATAGGTCTGAGCCAAAGTCCTCAAGAAATCCACTGAGGCTTGATAAACATTGCCATAAACAAAATTGGCCTTATAAGCTTTTTGACTAGTATAGGTCCCCACTACAATCTGGTGGCACTTGTCGTTCAAGAGTGCAACCAGAGCCTCCTCCTCAGCCGAGAAACGGGTAAAACCATCAATGACCAAAACTGTGTTACTCAAGGCCTCATCCAGATGCCCTGAGGTAATTTCCTTAAAGAAGGCACTAAGCTTTGATTGATTGTCAAAATCTCCTGCCAACAAGAGGTCCTGAGCTGCACTGAAAATCCTTACCAAATCCTCTTGTTTTTCAACCTGATTCAAATGCTGCAAATCCAATACTGTCATATTGGCCTGCTGCAACTCTTTATAAAGGTCCACTAATTGATTAATAAAGTTGCTATCCTTACGCAAACGGCCATAGACCTTGAGCTCATCATCTCCCATGTGCAACAACACTTTATAAAAAATCATGGCCAAACCTGTATCATCCAACTGAGTCTTTGGGTTACTCGTATTGAGAATAAAATAACTAGCCAACTGAGTAAAACGAGTCACCGTAATGTCAAAAGATGCTGACTGAGGCAGGTATTCTAAAACCTTTCGCTCCTTTTCAAAGGATAGGGCACTAGGAGCAATATAAAAAACCCTCTTTCCCTTTTGAGCATAGCTAGACGCCTGCTCCGTCAGAATTTCTGTTAAATCCTGAGACATATCCGTATAAAGTAATTTCATAAGACGTCCCTTTCTTGTCTCTACACCAGTCGTTCGGACTAAGTCGGACTAAGCAAGAATTTCCATTCACTTAGCACTAACAACCACTAATCCTTGCTATTATAACACAGAATTAACAAACAATCAGACTCCTCCCTCATCCCTTTCTAGCCCTCTGGCCTATGGTCCAGGCATAAGCTTATCTCCTGCAGGAAAAGCCCAAAATATCTGGTCCTCTAGCCAAAAAAAGAACCAAATCAAAAGATTTAGCACCACAACTTTATTTAAAAATTAATTCCTGTTCTAGTAGGAAAAAAGAGAGTGATACCGAACAGCTTTTCAAAAACTCTCCCTTGTCCTACTCCCTCGAGTATTAGTTGATTTAAAAGACTTGATGACGTTAGGAATCCCAGAGCTCTTGTCCCTCTTGAAAATAGATTGAGCCTATCTTATCACAGGGATTGAGATAAAACAATAGGTATTATATTAATCAGAGGTTCCCTACACTAACTTAATTAATCACATTTTCACCAACATAAATACTTTCTAAATTACCCAAGGAAACTTCCCCTTTAATGTATAAATCCTTGCTAGTCAAATTGCTTGGATTTTCCTCATGCTGTACAGCTGAAAGAGAGTTATCCACATTCACATGCACCCGCCAATCACTGGGCACATAGAGGCTAAGACTTCCAAGAGAAACGTCCACATCAAACTGAGCAGATGGCCCCTCAATACGGCAATTATCAAAATAAACGGAAGCCTGTCCTAAACTAACATCCGCACTCCCATGTGTAAATTGCTGGTCATTGAGATATTTGGTCACTACTGAAAAAGTGACATCAATATCATTTCCACCATTATTAGCGTCTGAGCCAGTAGAACCCAGTCCAAAGCGATTCTTTGTTTTACTAGAAGAATTGAAGAGAATGTTCAAGCCAATAACTGCAAGAATGGAAGAGAAGATAAGGACCGAGTTAGATACTGGAAGAAAATGGAACTGTCCATTAAGTGAAAATAGAGCCACAATGCCATAGGCGAAACCAAGACCAAAATGTCGCTTCAAAAGACTAGAAAGGGACAAAATTGCCAATAAGACTACCCAGGCCAACATCCAAATACTAATTTCCCATTTTATAAAATAGTCTTGTACAATTACCAAAGCTGCCAAAAGGATCAAGAGGATCCCAATTAATTTCTTTCTCATTATCTTACCTCATTTCGTTTAGTCGTTCTTTTAAAACTTGATAGTAGCGTCTTGATACATGGACCTGCTTGTGGGTCTGATAGAAATTCACCGTACTAGTCCCCGAAAAAGACTTCTCTAAAGAATAAATCTGCTTAGCATTAACAATCGTCGATTTGGAAATCCGACAAAAGGCAATCGGGAGCAACTCTTCTAATTCGTAGAGCTTTTGCTTCACCTCATAGGCCTCATCCTTGGTATGTCCAAAAATCTTTTCCCCGTCTGTTTCAAAAAAGAGAATATTTGCCAAATCCAGAAAATATTCGCTTCGATCCTTGTAAAAGGCTAAAGGAACTAACTTTTTCTTTAGAATAGATTCTTGGAGCTGGGCCAATTCCTGTGTTAACCGAGGAGCTCGAATCAAGATTTCAGGCTCATCCATGGATGGGTCCAATTCGATTCTAACTTTCATAATACTCCTTTCCTGTCCTTTTGATGGTTCTTCTATTATAACAGCTGCTTTAAACTAAACAAGGCCTTTTAGGTAAGTGGTAAAGTTTAGACCCTAAGAGGTAAAAACAGACAAACAAAAGAACCTGGCAATTACCAGGCTCTCATTTTTAGTAGAGAGGACTACCCTCCTAATTGTAATCAGTTTAACAATGACTAGCTCTATGAGAAAACAACTACTATTTCACAGTATCTTCACGACTCACTTTTTGTGATTCGATAGCTTTACCATTGATATGGTAGTCGCTGTAGTTAGAACTGCTACCACTAGAGTCACTATCGTCACCAACATATTCCACATTACATGACCATGAAATTTTGTCTTTAATATCTCCTGATGACTTGAATTTCGAATTATAACCATAGTAGAAATCATAAACTGCAGTGAAGGTCACCTTGAAGGTCTTCTCACCAGTCTGAACGACTTCTGTGACGTCAACGTCCGAGAAAGTAATACTATCAGCGGCACGGTTTTTAGCACCCGTAGTATTTCTATCAATATCAGCCGTTACATCCTTGTACATGGTATCATCAGTACCATTAAGGAAAATGTCGGATACACCATCTGGTGTTGTGTTATGATTTGAGGCATAACTATCAAACTTACCATAAGTTGCTGCTTCATAACGATCTGCTACTTGACCACGTGAGTAATAATAAAAACCAAATCCATAACCAGCAAGCGCTAAGACTACCACAACAATACCAGCAATAATCAGGATTTTCTTTCCTTTTGCCATGGCTGGATTGGCCAGTTTAGCAGCCTTACCATATGAGATAAACTGATAGATGATCGACACATCATAACCTGAAGACCTACCTATAAGAAATTCCTCAGGAAGAGGCTGACGACCTACTTAGTTTTTGAAGGCCTTCATCCAGATTACTTGTGCTTCTTTAGAAGTAGCTTATGAATGTTCTTCGGTGTGAGTCTGGTCTTCGCGAGACACCGGCGTGAGCTCCTCAGTTTCTAATAAAGTCGTTTCCTCTTCGTCATCAAGGGCCACATCTTCAACCACTTCCTCGGCAACGTCATACTCATCAATTTTTTCTGTTAGTTCAGGAGAAGTAACTTCCTAATCCAATCCCATTGCGGAAATGCCTTTAATAGCCTTTAAATCAAAATCTGATTTTTGGCCTTCTTCAATTTCTAAGACATGGGGAGGACAACCAACAGCCTTTTCAAATAAATCAATCCACTTTTCTTTTATTGCCATAAAGACTCCTATACACTTGCCTTTTCAAAAATCGTTAAGCTTACTTAGAATAGAAGACCTATTGTAAATGATGACATGATAGTAAATACGATTGCAAACAAGATAGACAAAACGAAACCGTTCAAGAGTGCTGCCAAGATCATTTGATAGAACTTATCAGCCTTCCATGCTGTTGTTACAGGAACAATTGTAAAGAGGTTAGCAATGCAAACAAAGTACAAACTATATTAAACAAAAAGCTTGGGAAGACAACAAGTCCAATAGCTCCCAACAAGATGGTTACAAGCAATACTGGCAAGGCTAATGATGTCAAACGACCAAAACGATTGAAGCTATTTAAGAAGGTTGTTGCAGGGGCACGAAAGATGGCCTTACGTGTTATAAATCCTGCCAAGATGAAGGCAAAGATAAAGAGGAAGGCAGCTAAAATGCTTGCAAAGAAAGCCGCAAAACCAATACTAGATGCATGACTTGAAACTGATGGTGAGTAATCATTTGATCCGAAAGATCCAAAGATACTGCTGAATACACTCGCTGTTGACTCTAAAGTGTTAACCACTTTACGTGCTATTGCGCTCAAGATAGTAAAGAATGCAAGCCCTGTAAAGAATGACAAGAAGATATAATTAAGCCAAGCATTATGTTTACCATAATCTGTCATATCTGCTGGACGACGCCATGCATTAAGCAACCCTGTCCAGTAATTTTTGAAAGTTGTTGCAAATGCTGATGGTTGGGCTGGAACAACTACAGCTTGGC
>ENA-UONY01002813-UONY01002813.1-human-gut-metagenome-genome-assembly--contig:-CS9-NODE-2813-length-11724-cov-5.656783_pt1 | contig 11724 bp, 10 predicted proteins | sample MGYA00242465_ERZ724012 | MGnify/ENA metagenome assembly ERZ724012 | reverse complement strand
GCGCCTGCCCTGGCGCCCGTGGGCGCCAGGGCGCCCCCGCCGGAGGCGGGGGCGGAGAGGGCGGGGGCCGGCGGGAAGCGCCTGTTACCGGCCCGCCCGAAAGTCCGCCATCCTCTGGCAGAGCCAGGGCAGGTGGCACTCAAACTTGGGGCCCATGCGCAGGTCGCCCCCCACCTGGTGGGTGGTGACGATGACCCGCTGGGTGTAGTCCACCGCCAGCTGGCAGGCCTGGGGCAGGGCCATGCCGTTTAGGAGCCCCGCCACCAGGGTGGAGCCGAACACGTCCCCGGTGCCGTGGTAGGCCCCAGGCACCCGGGGGGCCATGCACCAGGTGACCTCCCCCGTGGCGGCCTCGAGACAGGCGGCGCCCAGGCTGTCCTCTTCCCGCCACACCCCGGTGAGCACCGCCATCGTGGGCCCCATGGCGCAGAGCCGCTCCAAGATTTCCCGCACATAGGTCTCCTCGTAGGGGCCCTCCCGGTAGGGCATGCCCAGAATGTGGCAGGCTTCGGTGAAGTTGGGCATCACCAGGTCGGCGCTGCGGCACAGGGTGCCCATGCCGTCGGCCATCTCCTTGGTGTAGGTGGCGTAGAGCTTGCCCGCGTCCCCCATCACCGGGTCCACGGCCACAAAGGCCCCCTTCTCCCGGAACATGGCGAAAATCTCCGCCACGATGCCGATCTGCTGGGGGCTACCCAAAAAGCCGCTGTACACCGCGTCGAAGGAGCAGCCCTCCTTCTTCCAGCGCTCGGCCATGGGGAGCATGTCGTCGGTCAGGTCCCGGTAGGTGTAGCCGGTAAACCCCCCGGTGTGGGTGGACAGTACCGCCGTGGGCATCACTGCCGTCTCCACCCCGCAGGCGGAGAGGATGGGCAGGGCCACGGTGAGGGAGCACTTCCCCACCCCGGACAGGTCGTGGATGGCGGCGCAGCTCATTTTCTGATATGTCATAAGGCTTCAGCATCCTTTCGTAAGCAAAAGTGACGGGAAGCGGGCAGGGCCCGCCCACAAAATAGTAGCACAACCGGGAAATAAAGTCAACCGGCAGCCGCAACTCCCCGGGACAGCGCCTTTACAAACCCGAAAAAAAATGGTAAACTAAAAAGTAATTTTGGCCCCGGGCCCATGCCCTCACAAGAAAGGAGGCCGCCCCCTATGGGAAACCAGAAAATCCGCAAGCTCTTCGTGCGGGCCACCGCCGCCCTGCTGGCCCTTCTGCTGGTGGCCACCCTCTTCTCCGTGCTGGTCTTTCGCTGACCAGGGGCACCCGCTTTAGAAGAGAGGTGGCGCAAGCGATGCCGCACCCCATCCCGTCCTGTCCTGGGATACGAATGCCCATGGCGTCATAGGGTCTTTCCTGTGACGCCTTTTCCGCCCTGCGCGAAACCGCGAAAATACCTTTCCAAAGGAGAGTTGCAGCACTATGAACAGCAAAGGGAAATATTACCTCACCACCGCCATCGCCTACACGTCGGGCAAGCCCCACATCGGCAACGTGTACGAGATCGTCCTGGCGGACGCCATCGCCCGGTTCAAGCGCCTGGAGGGCTATGACGTGTTCTTCCAGACCGGCACCGACGAGCACGGCCAGAAAAACGAGCTGAAGGCCGAGGCCGAAGGAGTCACCCCCAAGGAGTTCGTGGACAAGGTGGCCGCCATCATCAAGGAGCAGTTCGACCTGATGGGCGTGTCCTACGACCACTTCATCCGCACCACCGACGACTACCACGAGAAAGAGGTCCAGAAGATCTTCAAGTACCTCTACGACAAGGGTGACATCTACAAGGGCTCTTACGAGGGGCTGTACTGCACCCCCTGCGAGAGCTTCTGGACCGAGAGCCAGCTCATCGACGGCAAGTGCCCCGACTGCGGAAGGGAGGTCCACCCCGCCAAGGAGGAGGCCTACTTCTTCAAGATGAGCAAGTACGCCCCCCGGCTCATCGACTATATCAATAACCACCCGGAGTTCATCCAGCCCGTGGCCCGGAAGAACGAGATGATGAACAACTTCCTGCTGCCGGGCCTGCAGGACCTGTGCGTGTCCCGCACCAGCTTCACCTGGGGCATCCCGGTGGAGTTCGACCCCAAGCACGTGGTGTACGTGTGGCTGGACGCCCTGACCAACTATATCACCGGCATCGGCTACCACTGCGGGGAGCAGAGCGAGGCACAGTTTGAGAAGCTGTGGCCCGCGGACCTGCACCTCATCGGCAAGGACATTGTCCGGTTCCACACCATCTACTGGCCCATCTTCCTTATGGCGTTGGACCTGCCCCTGCCGAAGCAGGTGTTCGGCCACCCCTGGCTGCTGATGAACGGCGGCAAGATGAGCAAGAGTAAGGGCAACATCATCTACGCCGACCAGCTGGTGGAGGTGTTCGGCGTAGACGCGGTGCGGTACTTCGTCCTCCACGAGATGCCCTACGACAACGACGGCAACCTGACCTGGGAGCTGGTGTGCGAGCGGAACAACTCCGACCTGGCCAACATCCTGGGCAACCTGGTGAACCGCACCGTCTCCATGAGCAACAAATATTTCGGCGGCCTGGTGGAGAACACCGGCGTCACCGAGGCGGTGGACGAGGACCTGAAGGCCGTGGCCGCCGCCTGCCGGGATAGGGCCGAGCAGAAAATGGCGGACCTGCGGGTGGCCGACGCTATCACCGAGGTGTTCGCCCTGTTCAAGCGCTGCAACAAGTATATCGACGAGACCATGCCCTGGGCCCTGGCCAAGGACGAGGAGAAGAAGCCCCGCCTGGCCACCGTCCTCTACAACCTGGTGGACTGCATCGCCCTGGGGGCCAGCCTCTTAAAACCCTTTATGCCCGAGACCGCGGAGAAGATCTTCGCCCAGCTGAACACCCAGGCCCGGGACTGGGAGGACCTGGACAAGACCGGCCTGTACCCCAGCGGAAACAAGGTCACCGAGAAGCCGGAGATTCTCTTCGCCCGGCTGGACGTGGAGGAAGTGCTGCAGAAGGCCGAGGAGCTCCACCAGGCCGCCCAGCCCACTCCCGCCATCGAGACCGAGCCCCTGCTGGAGGAGCAGGTGGATTTTGACACCTTCTGCAAGTCCGACTTCCGGGCGGTGAAGGTAAAGGCCTGCGAGGCGGTGAAGAAGAGCGACAAGCTGCTCCGCTTCACCCTGGACGACGGCACCGGCGCCGACCGGCAAATCCTCTCGGGCATCCGCAAGTGGTACAAGCCCGAAGACCTCATCGGCAAGACATTGGTGGCCATCGTCAACCTGCCCCCCCGGAAGATGATGGGCCTGGAGAGCAACGGCATGCTGCTCTCCGCCGTGCACACGGAGAAAGGGGAGGAAAAGCTGAACCTCATCGTCATCGACGACAGCATCCCCGCCGGGGCGAAGCTGTGCTGAGTCCGTGACCGTGCGGGACAAATCACGGGTATGCTGGGCAGAAAATGCCATCGGGACGACCACAAGACATTCTCCCGGTAAACTGCGGCAGCGGTTTATGCTCCCCCCTTTGGGGGAGGCGGCTTCGCCCCAAGCGAGGCCGGAGAGGGGCTCACAGGCAACGGGCTTTGCCTTGGTTTGCATTTTTCTTGAGGTGATACATTGAGGAATATATTCGACTCCCACGCCCACTACGACGACAGCCAGTTCGACGGCGACCGGGAGGAGCTTTTGGGCCATATCCTGCCGGAGAAGGGCGTTTCGGGCGTCATCAACATGGCCGCGGACCTAGCTAGCTGCCAGACCACCTGGGAGCTCACCCAGCGGTACGGCTATGTGTACGGCGCGGCGGGCATCCACCCCGAGGAGGCCCGGGACCTGCCCCATGATTGGCTGGAGCAGGTGCGGGCCTGGCTTAGCCGGCCCAAAATGGTGGCTGTGGGGGAGATCGGTCTCGACTACCACTGGCTGGACGCCTGCCCCAAGGACCGGCAGCAGGAGGTGTTCGGGCTCCAGCTGGAGCTGGCGAAGGAGCTCTCCCTGCCCGTGGTGGTCCACGACCGGGAGGCCCACGCCGACACCCTGGCCTTTCTGCAGAGGTACCGGCCCGCCGGGGTGGTGCACTGCTTCTCCGGCAGCTGGGAGACCGCGAGGGAGATTCTGGACCTGGGCATGTACATCGGCTTGGGGGGCGTGGTCACCTTCAAAAACGCCCGCCACCCGGTGGAGGTGGCGAAAAACATCCCCCTGGACCGGCTGCTCTTGGAGACCGACTGCCCCTACATGGCCCCTGTCCCCTTCCGGGGCAAGCGGAACGACTCCTCCCTCATCGCCTATGTGGCGGAGAGGATCGGGGAGGTGCGGGGCCAGCCCGCTGAGGAGATTTTACAGGCCGCGGAGGCAAACGCCCGGCGGCTGTTCGCCATCGACCCAAACTGAAACACGAGCGAGAGAGGAAGCGCACCAGCATGGAACCCCAACAGAAACCCGCTGGCAGCCAGAAATACGGTGCCAGCATCACCTACGTTTACCAGGACAAGCTGTATGTGAACATGACCAACCAGTGCCCCAACCACTGCGACTTCTGCCTGCGCAACAACAGCAGCGGCAGCCTGTACGCGGAGAACTTGTGGTACCAGGGCGGCGAGCCCACCAAGGAGGAAATCTGGGCGGAGCTTTCCAAAGAGGACCTGAACCGCTACCAGGAGGTGGTGTTCTGCGGCTATGGGGAGCCCGCCTGCCGCTGGGACGACATGATGTGGCTGTGCGACCAGCTGAAAGGCCGCGGCTCCCACTTTGTGCGCATCAACACCAACGGCCTGGCGGACCTGATCACCGGGCGGCGCACCGGTCTGGAGCTGGACGGCCGGGTGGATGCGGTGTCGGTGAGCCTGAACGCCAGCACCCCCGAGGGCTATGACGCGGTGTGCCACAGCAAGTTCGGCTTAAAAGCCCTGCCGGCGATCCTGCGCTTTACCGCTGACGCCGCCATGAACGTGCCCTTCGTGCGCATGACCGTGGTGAGCACCATGCCCAAGGAGGAGATCGACGCCTGCCGGAAGCTCAGCGAAAAGGTGGGGGCGGATTTCTTCGTGCGGCAGTACATCTCCCAGTAAGGGAGCCCGAATCACACAAAAAGAGGCCGTACCCGTGCTGGGTACAGCCTCTCTTTTTTGTCCCGCTTACTGGGCCAGGGCGTTGAAGTTCTCCAGGGCCTGGTCCACCACGTCCTTGGTGGACTGGGCCACCAGAATCCACTGGCCCTGGCGGGCCACCTCGTTGGACTCGGCCTCTACGCACACCCACTTGTGGGGGTTCAGTGCCTCCTCGATGTCCGCCTGCACCTGTTCGGCGTCCGCGTCCTCGGGGAGCTTCAGCAGGCAGATGGCGTGGGGCACCGCGCTCATGGCCGCCTCGGAGGCCATGCCCTCGGCCCCCTCGATGGGGTCGATATAGAAGTACCAGGCGAAGTTCTCCTCCGTCACCGGGGTGGTGAGAAGGGAGGTCTCCACCGGCAGGTCGCCGGTGACTTTCTCCAGCACTTCCTCCACCGTGCCCTCGATGGTTTTCCCGCCGCCGCCAGGCTGGGAGCAGGCCCCCATGGGCAGCAGGAACAGGACGGCCAGCAAAGCCGCCAAAATCCGTTTTTTCATAAAGTCCTCCTTTTTGGGGATGAAAAACTTGCCCGCCGCAGGCAACTGCCGCGGGCATAGGAATCATACCGCAAAACAGGCGGCGCTGTCAACCGTCCTTTTCCTCCGCCAGGTTTGCCAGGGCCACCCGGGTGGCCTCGATGACAAAGGCGGAGAAGCTGCAGTCTGTGCCGCGGATGGCCTCCTCCACCCCCTCGATGACATCATTGGGAAAACGGATGGATTTATTCGTGCTGGTGGGCAGTTTGGGGATTTTATGTGGGATGCGAAATTCTTTCATACTCAAACACCATGTGCTCGTCTTTCAAAAAACATCGTGCACATAGTGTATTACAAGCCATGCTATAATGATACATTACAAATTTGAATTTCTAAATTTGCACTATATTTTTGCATGACAGATTTGTTGCACAACCCCGGCTTTTGTGCTATCCTGTAGAAAAAAGGAGGGACCCACATGGCCGACCTGGAAACACTGCGGAAGCACTTGGGACAAAACCTGCGGCGGGCCCGCGCCCAGGCCGGGCTCTCCCAGCGGGAGGCGGCCCAGCACCTGGGGGTGAGCCGCCCCACCTACACCTACTACGAGACCGGCCACACCGCCCCCAGCGTCTTTGACCTGTACCGCCTGGCCCAGCTGTACGGCTGCCCCATGGAGGACTTTCTGAAGTGACCTGCCCCCGGCGGGGCGATTTTTTCTGCTGGCTTTCTCTTTCGTCCGGTTTTTTCCCGCCATCTGCCCTCCCCTCTGCCCTCCCCCCTCCCCCCTCCCGCTGCCGTGGTGTTCCGAAAAGGTGCCCTCACCGCAGCGGGAGGGGGATTTTTTTATTTTTTCAAAAGGGGGAGTGGCCACCGTCCCCCTTTTGCATCCCCCAGAGGGATTTTCCTGCCCGGCGGAGCTATGCGTAAATTTTGGCGGGGTGGGACTTTGTTTTTTCATTTGCCCTGTCCGGGCATGCGGAAAGCCCGGGAGCAGATGCTCCCGGGCTTTTGTGTTACGCCAGATAGCCGATCTTCTTCATCACCTTCTGCAGGGTCTTGCGGGCGATGCGCTCCGCCTTGGGGGCGTTGTCCCGGTAGCACTGCTCCAGGTAGGCCTTGTCGGCGATGAGCTTCTGGTACCGCTCCTGGATGGGCCGCAGCTCCTCGATGACGGCCTGGGCCACGGCGGGCTTGAAATCGCCGTAACCCTTGCCCGCGAACTCCGCCTCGATCTCCTCCATGGTCCGCCCGGTGATGGTGGAGTAGATGGCCATCAGGTTGGAGACCCCGGGCTTATTCTCCGGGTCGAACCGCACGGTGGCGTCGCTGTCGGTGACGGCCCGCTTGAACTTCCGCAGGATGGTGTCCGGGTCGTCCAGCACGGTGATAAAGGCGTTCACGTTCTCGTCGGACTTGCTCATCTTCTTGGCAGGGTCCTGCAGGGACATGATCCGGGCCCCGTGCTTGGGGATGATGGGCTCGGGCACCACGAAGGTGGGGCTGTACAGGCCGTTGAACCGCTCGGCGATGTTCCGGGTCAGCTCCAGGTGCTGCTTCTGGTCGGCGCCCACGGGGACATAGTCCGCCTGGTACAGCAGGATGTCCGCGGCCATGAGGCAGGGGTAGGTGAACAGCCCGGCATTGATGTTGTCCGCGTGCTTGGCGGATTTATCCTTGAACTGGGTCATGCGGGAGAGCTCCCCGAACTGGGTGTAGCAGTTGAGGAGCCAGGCCAGCTGGGCGTGCTCCGGCACCTGGCTCTGGATGAAGAAAACGCTCTTTTCCAGGTCGATGCCCATGGCCAGCATCATAGCGTAGCCTTCCAGCACGTTTTTCCGCAGGGCCGCGGGCTCCTGCCGCACGGTGATGGCGTGCAGGTCCGCCAGGCCGTAGACGCACTCGTAGTCGTCCTGCAACGCCACGAAATTCTTCAGGGCCCCCAGGTAGTTGCCCAGGGTGAAGGTGCCTGTGGGCTGGATCAGGCTGAGGACCCGTTTTTTCTGTTGCGCTTCCATAGTAAGCTCTCCTTATCTCGTCATTTCCTCGTAGGTCTGGGCCAGCAGGCGGATGCCGTCGGCCAGCTGCTGGTCGGTGGGGGTGGAGAAGTTGATGCGGAAGGACCGGCAGGGCTCGCTCTCGTCGGTAAGGAAGGCCGTGCCCGGCACCACGCAGACCTTATTCTCCGTGGCCTTTTTGACAAAGTCCAGCATGTCCACGCCCTGGGGCAGGGTACACCAGGCAAACAGGCCGCCCTCGAACTGGCTCCAGGTGATGCCCAGGGGCTTGAAGTACTTCTCCATGGCCTCCAGTAGGATGCCGCTCTTCCGGCGGTAGATGGTGCGCAGCCGCTCCAGATGGGCCTCGTAGTCGGTCTCGGTCATAATGCGGTGGCAGACGATCTGGGCCCACATGTTGGAGTGGACGTCCTCCCCCTGCTTGCACACCACCATCTTCTGCAGCACCGCCTTGGGCCCGATGGCGTAGCCCACCCGCATCCCGGGGGAGATCACCTTGGAGAAGGACCCGGCGTAGACCACCACGCCTTCGGTGTCCAGGGACTTGATGGAGGGCACGTCCTCCCCGGCGAACCGCAGGTCGCCGTAGGGGTTGTCCTCCAGCACGATGACGTTGTGGTCCCGGCACAGCTCGTAGACTTTCTTCCGCTTCTCCAGGCTCATGGTAATGCCGGAGGGGTTCTGGAAGTTGGGGATGGTGTACAGGTACTTTACGTTCTTCTCGGTGTTCAGGGCCTCTTCCAGCTTCTGGGTGTCGATGCCGTCCTCCTCCATGGGGATGCCCACCAGCTTGGCCCGGTAGGACCGGAAGGTATTGAGGCTGCCGATAAAGCTGGGGGCCTCGCACAGCACGGTGTCCCCCTCGTTGAGCAAAGTCTTGGTCAGCAGGTCCATGACCTGCTGGGCGCCGCTGGTGATGAGGATGTCGTCATTCTCCGTGCCCACGTGGTGCTTCTTCCGCATATAGCCCAGCAGGTGCTGGCGCAGGGGGGCGTATCCCTCGGTGACGCCGTACTGCAAAGCGTCGATGGGGGTGTTCTGCAGCAGGTCCTGGCTGATCTGCCGCACCGCGTCGTAGGGGAAGGCGTCGGGGGCGGGGTTGCCCGCGGACAGGGGGATGACGCTGGGGTCGGAGGAGTTTTTCAAAATCTCCCGAATGGCAGAGGGCTTTAGGCTTTTGACACGTTCCGAAAACTGGTATTCCATAGGGCACAGCTCCTTTTTCGTAATGGGTTTGGAAAATAAAAAATCCCGCCCCAACCATGGGACAGGACAACACAGGCCTGCGGTACCACCCAACTTGGCCGGGCATGGGCCCGACCCGACTCTCTCCCTTAACGCGGGACCACGTCGGCCATACTGGGGGTCTCCCCCGTTCCGGCACGCCCTCCCGGGTCCATTCCCAAGGGCTTTTCCCGCCGCGCTCCCACCTGCCGCGGCTCGCTGTGAGGAAAGGGTCCCCCGGTACTTCTCCCGTTCTCCGGTTTCCGTTTCTTTTCGTCTATTATATGCCTCCCGGGGGAAAAAGTCAAACCCAATTTGGGGCGGGATCTTAATTACCATAATTAAATTTACATAACTTTATTCCGGCAGGAGCTGGGCCGAAGCCCTCCCAAAGCCGGAAAAGCCGGGCAAACCCGAATAACATGACAGGAAAACCCACCTTGCAAGCGACAGAAAAAGCGCCGCCCCTTCCCTATAATGAGGGAGCGAGCCTCCCGATAGGTTTCCCATAATTTGACAGAAGGCGGTGTTTTTGGTGGAAGGTTCCAGAGTTCGTCGATTTTTGCAGCAGGCGGGGGAAGCGCTGCACACGACCTATGCCCGCAAGGCCCTGGTGGCAGGGGTCAGCTTCCTCACCGGGTTGTTGTGCGCCCGGGGGCTGGTGTTTGGCCGGTACGCCCCCTTTGGGGTGGCGGTGGCGGCGGCTGCCCCCCGGGGCGGCCTGTGGGCCGCGGTGCTGGGGGCGCTTTTGGGGTATCTGTTCCCCTCCCCGGTGTACGTGCCCATCCGCTACGCGGCGGCCCTCATCGCGGTGGCGGCCATCCGGTGGTCCCTCTCCGAGCTGCGGGGGGTGAATACCCACCCCCTCTACGCCCCGGCGGTGGCGTTTCTGCCCCTGTTCCTCACGGGCATGACCATGGTATTCCTCAACGGCTCCATGTCCTACACAGCGGCCCTGTACCTGGCCGAGTCCTTTTTGGGGGCGGGGTGCGCCTATTTCCTCACCCGCACGGCAGGGCTGCTCCTGGGCCCGGAGGGGGCCGGCCGCCAGAAGCCCGGCCGCGCCCTGCTCCAGGCGCCCCTGGCAGGGGGTGACGTGGCCGCCCTCACTGTGACGGTGGCCATCCTGGTGCTGGCTTTCTCCCAGGTGAGCCTTTCCGGCGTGTCCCTGGGCCGGATACTCATGGTGCTCTTGGTCATCACCTGCGCCCGGGCCGGGGGCATCAGCGGCGGCGCGGTGGCGGGGGTCACCGCCGGGGTGGTCCAGGGGCTGTCCACCGCGGGGCTCTCCTACCTCTCCGGGGCCTACGGCCTGGGCGGGCTCATGGCCGGGGTGTTCGCCCCCATGGGCAAGGCGGCGGCCGCGGTGGCCTTTATCGTGTCCCACGGGGTGGCCTCCCTCCAGGTGGGGTCCGGGGACACCCGGCTGGTCACCGGCGCCATCGAGGTGGCGGCGGCCACCGTGGCGTACATGCTGCTGCCCAAAAGCCGGTGGCTCACCGAGGCCTTCGGCCTGCGGCAGGACTCCCTCAGCGGCGGGGCCCTGCGGGGGAACATCGTCATGCGGCTGAAATACGCCGCCCAGGCCCTCACCAACGTCCACGCCTCGGTGGAGGAGATCTCCCAGAAGCTCAGCGCCCTGTGCGCCCCCAGCCTCCAGGGGGTGTACGACCGCTCCGCGGAGGCCATCTGCGCCGGCTGCGGCATGAGCGCCGCCTGCTGGCGGAAGCACAAGGCGGAGACTTTGGAAAACTTCTCCCAGCTGGCCGGGCCCCTCAAGGCGAAGGGGAAGGTGGAGACCGGGGACTTCACCAAGGCCTTTGTGGAGCGCTGCGGCAGGGCTGGGGAGATGCGGGACGAGCTCAACAAGAATTACAACCGCTACCTGATGAAGGAGGCCGCCGAGCTCCGGGCCGCCCAGATCCGGGAGGTGGTGGAGGAGCACTTCAAGACCACCGCCGGCATCTTAGACGAGATGGCCGGGGAGTTCTCCCTGTACCAGCAGTTTGACGAGGAGGCCGCCCAGCGGGTGGCGGACGTGCTCCGGGACAACGGCATCACCCCCTTAGAGGTGTGCTGCCGCATCGACCGGTTCGGCCGCATGACCATGGAGGCGGAGATTGAGCGGGAGCGCCAGAAGCGCCTGAACCGGGGCACCTTCACCCGGGAGGTCTCCGCGGCCTGCGGCAGGATGTTCTCGCCCCCCTGCGTCAGCGTCTCCCAGGACCGCTGCCGCATCCAGATGTGCCAACGCCCCGCCCTGGAGGTGGGCCGGGGCTTCTCCCAGAGCAGCGCGGGGAACGGCACCTTCTGCGGGGACAGCGCCAGCGTATTCGCCGACGGCTGCGGCAGGCTCATCGCCGTGCTCAGCGACGGCATGGGCACCGGGGGCCGGGCCGCGGTGGACGGGGCCATGACCTCCGCCATGGCGGAGAGCCTGCTGAAGGCGGGCATCGGCTTCGACAGCATGCTGCAGACCATCAATGCCGCCCTCATGGCCAAGTCGGGGGACGAGTCCCTGGCCACCCTGGACCTGGCCTGCATCGACCTGTTCACAGGGGAGGCCCAGTTCCGCAAGGCGGGGGCCGCCTGCACCATCCTGCGCCGGGGCCGCCGCACCGAGGTGCTGGAGGCCTCCAGCGTGCCCCTGGGCATCCTCCCCGGGGTGGAGTTCGCCAGCTGCCAGCGGGACCTGGGCCCCGGGGACGTGGTGGTGCTGGTGTCCGACGGGGTGGTGGCCGCGGGCCACGAGTGGCTGGCGGACCTGGTGGCGGACTGGGACGAGGGGGAGAACCCCAACGCCTGTGCCCAGCGCATTACCGACGAGGCCAAAAAGCGCCGCAGCGACGGCCACGAGGACGACGTGACCGCCCTGGTGCTGGTGCTGGTATACGGCCGCGGCAGCGGCCGCCCGATTTTTCCCCCGGGA
>ENA-UONY01002805-UONY01002805.1-human-gut-metagenome-genome-assembly--contig:-CS9-NODE-2805-length-11749-cov-4.154951_pt1 | contig 11749 bp, 9 predicted proteins | sample MGYA00242465_ERZ724012 | MGnify/ENA metagenome assembly ERZ724012 | reverse complement strand
CGCCATCGGCATGGTGCAGCAGGAGGTATACCTGTTCTCCGGCTCGGTGTATGACAATATTGTCTACGGCAAGCCCGGGGCCAGCCGGGAGGAAGTCATCCAGGCCGCCAAGCTGGCCGGGGCCCACGACTTCATCTCCGCCCTGCCCCAGGGATATGACACCTTCGTGGGCGAGCGGGGCGTGAAGCTCTCCGGCGGGCAGAAGCAGCGCATTTCCATCGCCCGGGTGTTCCTGAAAAATCCGCCCATCCTGATCCTGGACGAGGCCACCTCCGCCCTGGACAACGAGAGCGAGCGCCTGGTGCAGCAGTCCCTGGAGAAGCTGGCCCGCGGGCGTACGGTGTTCACCATCGCCCACCGGCTCACCACCATCCGTGGGGCGGATACCATCTGGGTGCTCACGGAAAATGGCGTGGAGGAAATGGGCTCCCACGCGGAGCTGATGAAGAAGGGCGGGCTGTACGCCCACCTGTATGAAATGTACACCGAAAAGGGGGAAGAAACCGCATGATGCTGGAAACTGCCCGTATGGAGGACCTGGAGGCCATCTGCGCCCTGTACGAAAGCACCTGCGCGCAAATGCAGGCAGCGGGGCTGAACCAGTGGAGCTGGGGAGAATACCCCTCCCGGGACATCGTCCGGGAGGATTTGGAAGCCGGGCGCCTTTACGTGGCCCGGCAGGGGGGCGCGCCCATCTGCGCCGTGACCATCGACCAGGAGCAGGAGGAGCAGTACGCCCGGGTGGACTGGCTCTTCGGCACGCGGCCGGGCAGCTTCCACCGCTTCGCCGTGGCCGGGGAGCTGCGGGGGCAGGGCCTGGGCCACAAGGTACTGGGGGAGATCATCCAGATTCTCCAGGGCATGGGCTGCGACAGCCTGCGTTGCGATACCTCCGCGGAGAACGCCGCCGCCCTGCACCTGTATGAGAGCCAGGGCATGCGCCGGGCCGGCGCCGTGCACTATCCCCCGGACCTGAGCCAGGACTATCCCTGCCTGGAGATGCCCCTCACGGCGGACTGCCCGCTGCTGCCCATTCCCATGACCCCCGCCTTCCGCGGCGGCAGCCTGACCCCCTGGGGCGGCAAAAAGCTGCGGGAGGTCTACGGCAAGAAGATTCCCAACGATACCACCGGGGAGAGCCTGGAGGTCAGCTGCATTCCCGGCCTGGAGAGCGCCGACCCCATGGGGGTGAAGCTCCCGGAGCTTATCGCCCGCTATGGGGAAAAGCTGGTGGGCGCCTACGCCGGGGAGACCTTCCCCCTGCTGCTCAAGCTCCTGGACGCCCGGGAATCCCTGAGCGTGCAGGTGCATCCCGGGGACGCCTATGCCCACGAGCATGAGAACGGCAAGCTGGGCAAGACCGAGGCGTGGCTGATTCTCCGGGCGGAACCGGGGAGCGAACTGGTATACGGCATCGTTCCCGGGACGCAGCTGGAGCAGCTGCGGAGCGCGTGCCTGGCGGGGGCGGCGGTGCAGCCGCTTTTGCGCCGGGTGGCCGTAAAGCCCGGGGACGTGTGCTTCATCCCCGCCGGATGCGTCCACGCCATCGGCGAGGGGATCATGCTCTACGAGATCCAGCAGTCCTCGGACGTGACCTACCGCTTCTACGACTGGGACCGGGTGGACGCCAAGGGCAACAAGCGGGAGCTGCACCTGGACAAGGCCCTGGACGTCACCGACCTGCACTTTGCCCTGGACCCCGTGCCCGCCCCCGACGCCCCCTGCGCCCGGGTGCTGGACACCACCTACTTTACCCTGGATCTGCTCAAGGCGGAGAGCCAGGTGGAAGTGCCTCCGGTGAAGGACTTCGGGCTGCTCACCGCCCTGGATGACCTGACCCTGCGCTGGGAGGGCGGGGAACGGGCGCTGGCCGCCGGGGAGAGCCTGCTGCTGCCCGCCGCCTGTCCGGCCCTGACCCTGGAGGGCCGCGGCCGCGCGGCGCTCTCCATGCCCGCTGGCAAGCAAGCCTCAAGTGTGTGAACATAGAAAGGAAGGATTCCCATGGAAAAGTCCAAGGTGTATTTTACGGATTTCCGCGTGCATCACGAGGAGTCCCTGACCCATAAGCTCCAGCGCCTGCTGGACAAGGCCGGGCTGGGCAACATCGACATGGACGGCAAGTATGTGGCCATTAAAATGCACTTCGGCGAGCTGGGGAACCTGGCGTTCCTGCGCCCCAACTGGGCCAAGGCCGTGGCCGACTATGTGAAGGCCCACGGCGGCAAGCCCTTCCTCACCGACTGCAATACCCTCTATGTGGGCAGCCGGAAAAACGCCCTGGATCACCTGAGCACCGCCTACGAGAACGGCTTCAGCCCCCTTTCCACGGGCTGCCACGTGATCATCGCCGACGGCATCAAGGGCACTGACGAAGCACTGGTGCCCGTGAAGGGCGACTATGTGAAGGAGGCCAAGATCGGCCAGGCCATCATGGACGCGGACATCATCATCAGCCTGAACCACTTCAAGGGCCATGAGTCCACGGGCTTTGGCGGGGCCATCAAGGACCTGGGCATGGGCTGCGGCTCCCGGGCGGGCAAGATGGAAATGCACGCCGCCGGCAAGCCCGAGGTGGACCAGAGCCTGTGCATCGGCTGCGGCTTCTGCCAGAAGAACTGCGCCCACGACGCTATCACCATTACCAACCACAAGGCTTCCATCAACCATGACAAGTGCGTGGGCTGCGGCCGCTGCATCGGCGCCTGCCCCAAGGACGCCACCCATGCCGGCGCCGACAACACCAACGAAATCCTCAACTGCAAAATGGCGGAATACGCCCTGGCGGTGGTGCAGGGCCGGCCCCAGTTCCACATCAACCTGGTGCAGGATATCAGCCCCTGCTGCGGCTGCAACGACGCGCCCATCCTGCCGGATATCGGCATGTTTGCCTCCGCGGACGCGGTGGCCATCGACCAGGCCTGCGCGGACGCCTGCCTCCGGGCCGAGCCCATTCCCGGCACCCGGCTTTCCGAGATGCCCCACATCAGCGACGACCACTTCATCAACAGCTATCCCGTTTCCGAGTGGCGCAGCCAGCTCTCCCACGGGGAAAAGATCGGCCTGGGCCAGCGGGCCTATGAGCTGATCTCCATGAAATAAGGACAAAGCCTTGACACGTCTTCTTTGCCCGTGATAGAATAGGCGCAATATTCAACAAGGAGGGATGACGGCATGAGCAACCGCCGCGGTTACGCACACGGCATGTGGTCTGTTCCTGGCATGTACGCAGGAAACAGACCTGCTTTGCCGTACCCTGCTTGGGGAGCCGCCGGCTGAACATCAGCCAGGTGGCAGGCAGCGCGGGCCAGGTGTAAAAAACCATGGCCCGCGCTTTTTTCTTTTCCCCGCTGCCCACCACACCCTGAATATTTTCAGAAAGGAGAGAGGTACATGCTGACCCATCAAGGCACACAAACCCTACATACCCCACGGCTGACCCTGGACCGCTTTTCCCCGGAGGATGCCCGGGCCATGTATGACGGCTGGGCCGGCGATCCGCAGGTGACGCGCTTTCTCACCTGGCTGCCCCATACCAGCCCGGAGCTCACCCGGCAGCTGCTGGAAAGCTGGTGCGCCCAGTACCCCAAGGCGGATTACTACAACTGGGCCATCCGTGCCCGGGACCGCCTGATTGGCAATATCTCCGTGGTGGAGGTGGACGAGCGCTCCGAGCGGGTGGCCCTGGGCTACTGCCTAAGCGCCGCCTGCTGGAACCGCGGCTACATGACTGAGGCGGCCCAGGCGGTGGTGGACTTCCTGTTCCGGGAGGTCAATGCCCACCGGGTGGAGATCACCCACGCGGTGAAAAATCCCGGCTCCGGGGCCGTGGCCCGCAAATGCGGCCTCACCCTGGAAGGCATCCGCCGGGAATACTTCAAGGCGGCCAACGGCGAGTACCTGGACATTGCGGCCTATGCCATACTTCGGGAGGCGTGGGAGGCAAAGGCGCAGTAAATTTTTTCGAAAAAATGTCAATTTACCCCTTTACAAACTGCTGGTTGTGTGCTATACTATATCTCGTTCGCGGGGCATTAGCGCAGCTGGTAGCGCACAACACTGGCAGTGTTGGGGTCAGCGGTTCGAATCCGCTATGCTCCACCAGAACAAGTCCGAATCGGTTCGCCGGTTCGGATTTTTTGCATTCAGCACGGATGCGCATATCAAAAAAGCGGGAGGCGTGGGGGGCCACGCTTCCCGCACAGGGAATGGGAGATGCAGGAGGGGCTATGGCCCCTCCTTAGACCGTGAATTGTTGCTCCATCCTTGTGCAGGCGCAGAAGGTTTCGGGCCTGCGGGCGCGACCAAAGGGCTTTCCGATCGCCCTTTGGAAGCCTTCGGTCATCATACTTGGTTGGAGCTTTTGTAAGCCAAGATGCCGGGAGGCTCTTCTTTGGCGTCTCAGCTTGAAGAAATAGGCTTTTTTCAGCAGGTGGAAGGGGAAACCCCCGCTTTGAGGGGGGCAAACTGGCTCTGGGTGACCCGGCAAAGGTTGCCCATGGGGAGAGCGCCATGGACGCACACCATGCGCCTTTACCCTTGGGGGGAGAGCAGCAGAAAGGGCTGGGAAAGGATCTCATAGCTGGCCTCGCCAATGTAGGCCTGAACCCGCACGCGATAGCTCCCCTCGGGGGCGTAGGCGCCGTCCCGGGTTTTGCCGCTCCAGCACAGGGTGCTACCCAGGGGCAGCAGCCGCTGGGGGCGGGTGGGCTGGCGGGAAGCCAGGCGGTACACCACTTCCCCCTCCATGTTTTCAATCCATACGGTGAGCTCACAGGGGTACTGGTGATGCACCACCATGTTCAATTCCTGCCCCACCTGGGGGGAGAAGGCCTCGGGCAAGAGAATCTCCAGCAGGGGATCGCCGCTGGCGGGGGGAACGCAAATCACCCGGGAGGACTGCACGGTCAGCTTGTCCTCCTCCCGGGTAAGAATTTGTACCAGCACATAGCCGTAATCGTCGCTGTCCAGGGCGCTCAGGGTCAGGCTCCGCTGCTTGTAGCCGGGGGAGAGCACGCCCTGCTGGTCGCCGTAGGCGCCGTAACGCTCGGCATTGTCATAGATGAATTGCGCCTTGTCAAACTGCCAACCGTCCGCGCCGTAATAAACCATTTGATAAATCACCTGTACCGGGCGCAGCATGGTGAAGGAGAAATCCAGCTTGGGATGCTCCGCGCTGAGCACCACCGAATCAAAGGTGATGCCCTCCATGGCGGCATCCCGGCGCCTGCCGGAATAGGACTCCACATCATAGGTGAACAGGACGAAGTCATCCTCTTCCGGGTAGACCTGGGGGGTGGAAGCGCCGTGGTTTTCCAGCAGATAGGCGGTCAGCTCCGCCAGGGTAACGGCGCCGTCGTCGTTGATATCGGCGCCATAGCTGCCCTTGGGGCTGATGCCGTTGACCAGCGCGCCGGAGAAATACCCCGCGCCGGTCAGCGCGCCGCCCTGAGCGTTCCCGGCCCAGAACCAGCTTTCCTCCGCGCCGCCGGAGGAGCACAGCACCTTGTAATCCTCTCCCTGAAACACATTTTCAAAGGGCGCGTGCATGCCCTTGCCCAGCATGGCGCCGCTGCGGCAGGCGTCAATGAATAGCACCTTGGTGCCGGGAACGGTGTCAAAGATGCGGCGCATTTCCCGGGCGGTGATGCCCACCTCCGAAACCCCGTCCGACAGCAGCAACTGCAAGTCGCCGCTTGCCATGCCGCGCTCCCATACGCCGTGGGTGCTGATGTAAAAATAGCTCACATCCTCTTCCGTGGCACCGTCAAAGGCCTCTGCCACCGCCTGGGCAAAGGCGTCCACGGAAGCGATGTCGTCCAGGTGGGTAATCAGCTGGTTCAGGTTCATGGCGCCACCGCTGAGGGCCTCCGCCACCTGGCTTACGTTGTTGGCCGAGGAAGGCGACGTGGAGGGCTGCGAAAGGAAGGAATCAAAGCCCATGACCAGCGCGCGGCGAACGCTCTCGGCGCTGGCGGTGGGCAGGAGCAGCAGAAGCAACGCCAGCGTCAGCAGCCCATGTGCCAGCCGCTTTCCCATGCCGCTCCCCCCCTTTCAGACGATGATAACCTATTTTACACCATATTAGACGAATATGGGAGCGGAAATGTTCGGCGAAAAATGAAGATTTTGAAAATTCTCGATCATTTTCGGGGAAATGGCAGGCATGGGGGCCGGTCAATCGTTTCTTTTATATGCACAGGGCGGCGAAATACCTTTTACAGGTCTGATGGGAATGAAAACATAAGAAACACCGTGCCACACCGGGGGAGAAAGGAGCTGCGCCATGGGGAGAAAAGTGCTTTGCCTGATGCTGATGATCCTGGCGCTTGCGCCGTGCGCCCAGGCGGAGACACCCCGGGCACTGCCACAGTGCAGCACCAGGGAAGAGGTGGAGGCCTGGGTGGACTTTGGCCTGGAGGAAGCGGATGACGGGATTCCTTCGGCCAAGGAGGTGGAGGCCGGGCGCGTGCGGCACATTGCCCAGGACATCGCCGAGGACCCCACCTTTGTGGGCTGGTACTGGCTGGGGGGCGAGGAAGGCGGCCCCCTGGACCTGACCCAGCGCACCTATGGCGTGGGCCAGCAATACAAGTATTATTGCGGCAACATGTGTACCCGGGCGGTATATTCGATGGCGCTGTCCTACCTGGGGGTGGACTGCACGCCGGGGGACATGAGCGCGCTGATGGGTACGCGCAACCTGGAGGAGCCCTATGACAAAGTAACCCAGGCCCTGGAGAGCGTGGAGCGGGTGACCTTTACCCAGTATATTTTCGACCAGATGTATGCCCTGTACGAGCAGGACAGCAGCTATTCGCCCGTGTACATGTATTTCCGCAAATCCACGGGCGCGACCCACGCGCTGCTGATCGTGGCGCGCACCGAAAAGGAAAACGGCTTCTGGGTGGTGGACCCCGCCGGGAACAGCAGGGATGGGGGAAAGGTGCATGTTTTCCGCATCCGGTTCAATCCTGTAAAAAAGAAAATCATTGCCGCCACCTTTGAAAAATATGTGGACAGCACGGTGGTATGCTTTTGCCAATGGCGGCGAAGGGCGCAGGAATAGGGCAGAGACTCTCCGTGGGCCGCAGTTCCTCTCACTTTCCTTCGTATCCGGCGGCTTTGCCGACGGGGCGGGTTGTTGATTTTGCTTGTAAAATCAATTCCTTGCCAATTCGGACGACCTCTGGTTGGCCAAATTGGCTTCCTCGCAAAAGGGCGCTGCGTAATTCGCAGGGCCCTTGCTTTTTTTATTGCTTTTCTTCCCTGTGCGGGAAGGTGAGCGTCACCACCGCGCCTTGATCGTTGCGCAGGGTCATGTGCATGGTGCCCTTGCTGTAATAATGCAGCCGCAGACAGGTATTGATCAGGCCAATGCGGCCACCGCTGCTTTCAATGGACAGACTGTTGGCCTCTACCCGGCTGATTTGGTACCGCAACTGCCGTAGCATGTCTTCCGAGAAACCATTGCCGTTGTCCCGGATCTCCAGGATAAACTCTCCCTGGTGGATTTTCCCGGTAATCCATAGCTTGCGCAGGGCATTGCTGCCGTTGAAGCCATGGTTCAGCGCGTTTTCCACCAGCGGTTGCAGGGTTAGCTTGGGCACCACCAGGGCGTTGAGGTTATCGGGAACGTCGATGGTGAACTCCAGGTTATCCTCATAGCGCGCCTTGGAGAGCATCAGATAGTAACGGACGTTTTCCAGCTCCTCGGCCATGGTGGCGGTACGGGAGCGGGTATCGGTGGCGTAGCGCAGCATCTGCGCAAACTGGTCGCAGATTTCAATGACCTCATAGTTGCCGCTTTCCATGGACTTGGCGCTGATGATGTTCAGGGTATTGTATACCGACACCCCCGACGAAACCTATAACGAGCTGACGCTGAAGTTCAAAAACGAACTGACCGCGGAGGGCACCAAGGTGTACCCCAGCTTCACCCACGGCACGGCCCTGCCCTGGAGCGCCTCCACCAGCCTGCAAACGCAGATCCAGGAGTTTGCCACCTCTGCGGAGCACGACGCGGAATACTTTGCCAACCGTATTGTGAACATCCTCAAAGAAGCCGGTGTGAAAGGAGAGTGGAACCTTGTTGACTAAGAAGCTATGGCGCCGGGGCCTGTCCCTGGCGGCGGCTGTGGCCCTCACGGGCAGCCTGGCGGTTGGCCCCGCCTTTGCCCAGGAGGAGCGCTACCAGCAGCCCACCCTGAACCCCCATGTGAAGTCCATCATGGAGGTGGACGGGTATCAGTTCATCGACCTGAACAACAATGGCGAGCTGGACGTATACGAGGACTGGCGGCAGGATGCCGACACCCGCGCCGCGGACCTGGTGAGCCAGATGACCGTGCGGGAGAAGATCTCCCAAATGCAGCACCCCACCTTCCTGCCCCGGGCGGACGGAGAAATCCCCTCCTACCTGCAGGAGTGGTGCAATGAGGAAGGCATCGGCATGCTGCTGATCCGCGAACTGAACAGCGTGGAGGCGGCCGCCAACACCATGAACATCATCCAGGAGTACGCGGAGGGCTCCCGCCTGGGCGTGCCGGTGCTGGTGTCCATGGACTCCGTGCATGGCCTGTCCTACGTTTCCGGTTCCACGGTGACGCCCCATAACCTGGCCCTGGCCGCCACCCGGGACGAGGAGCTGGTGACCAAGCTGGCGGAGATCGCCCGTGAGGAGCACCTGGCCGTGGGCGTGCGCATGACCCTGTCCCCCGAAGCTGACATCGCCTCCGAACCCCGCTGGGGCCGCGTGATGGAAACCTTCGGCGAGGACCCCGACCTGGTTACCCAGATGGTCACCGCCCAGGTGGTTGCCTTCCAGAACGGCGCGGACGGGCTGAATGAGGGCTCCATCGTGGCCTGCATGAAGCACTTCCCCGGCGCCGGCCCCCAGATGGACGGCAAGGACACCTCTCCCATCGTGTCCAGCGAGGATAAGTAAAGGAGAAACAAAATGAAAAACGCATGGAAAAAGGTTGCTTCCCTGATGCTGGCGGCGGCGCTGGGCGTAACGGCTTGCCCTGTGGCGCTGGCGGAGGAGGCTCCGGTGCAGCCGGAGCTGGTTGCCCGGGTGAAAAACATCATCGAGGTGGACGGCTACCAGTTCAAGGACCTGAACGATAACGGCGCCCTGGACCCCTATGAGGACTGGCGCTTGACCCCCGAGGAGCGGGCGGAGGACCTGCTCAGCCAGATGGACGCCACCCAGAAGGCCTCCCAGATGGTGCACCTGACCCTGGTGAGCAAAAAGGACAGCTGGTTCAACGAGAACAACGTGGGCTTTGCCTTGGTGTATGAGTACATCTTTGACAGCGCCACCGAGGCGGCCAAGCGTACCAACGAGATCCAGGAGCTCTCCGAGAGCGCGCCCCTGGGCATCCCGGTGATCTTCTCCATGGATACGGAGGCGGGCGCGGCCTTTGTAAAGGACGCCACCTTCCTGCCGGACGAGATCAACCAGGGCGCCGTGAATGACCCCGAGCTGGTGACGCGCCTGAATCAGGTGCTGAAGGAGGAGCTCATGGCCGTGGGCGTGCGCATGGCCCTGAGCCCCGACGCTGACCTGATTACCGCTCCCCGCTGGGGACGGAACCGGGAGTGCTACTCCGAGGATACCGACGTGGTGCAGTCGCTGATTGTGGCGGCGGTGCAGGCCCTGCAGGGCGGCAGCGAGCTGACGGAGGACTCCGTGATCGCCACGGTGAAGCATTTCCCCGGCTCCGGCGGCCAGACCGACGGCGTGGACGGCACGCCCCTGACCATTCAGGAGGACTCCATTGACCTGCACCTGGCGGGCTTTCGGGCGGCCATCGAGGCGGGCGTGGCGGCGGTGATGCCCTACGGCTATTCCACCGTGCCCTACCTGGGCGGCGACGCGGTGGAGAATTCCGCGGACCAGTCCGCCGCCGTGATGACCGACCTGCTCCGGGGTGAGCTGGGTTACACCGGCCTGATCCAGACCGACTGGGGCCTGAACTTTGTGGGGGCCACCAATGCCGGGGCGGATATCCTGGGCGGCGCGGGCGTGCGCTCCACCCGGCAGCTGGTGGAGGGCGTGGACGAGGAGCGCCTCACCGATGCCTGCCGCCGGATCCTGATTGCCAAGTTCCAGCTGGGCATTTTTGAAAACCCCTATGTGGACGAGGAGAACGCCGCGCAGGTGCTGGGCAGCGAGGAGCACCGGGCCGTGGCCAAGGAAGCCGCCGCCAGGTCCTTCACCCTCCTCAAGTATGAAAACGCTTCTCCCCTGGCTGGGCAGAAGCTGGTGGTGGCCGGTACCCTGGCCGAGGATGTCCGCGCCCTGAACAGCGGCTGGACCGCCAAGGACCCCGTGGAGCTGGCGGGCACCACCATCCTGGAAGCCTTCCAGAACAAGGCCGGCAGCGAAAACGTCACCTATATCCCCGATGCCTCCCAGGTGCCCGCGGATCTGAGCGGCACCACGGAGGTGGTGGTCATCGGCGAAGCCAGCGGCACCCATGAGCCTGCCTGGGGCACCGATACCCTGGAATTCCCCCAGGAGCAGGTGGAACTGGTCAAGGCCCTGAAGGACGCGGGCGCCAATGTGGTGGAAGTGGTGCTGATGAACCGCGCATACGTGATGACGGACATGGTGGACATGGCGGACAGCGTGCTGCTGGCGTACCGTCCCGGCGTTACCTGCGGTGCGGAGGCCCTCTTTGGGGAAACGGCCATCACCGGCAAGACGCCCTTCCAGATCCCGCGGACCATGGAACAGGTGCTCAACCAGCGGGAGGACCTGCCCAAGGACATCCAGGACCCCCTGTTCGAGTATGGCTTCGGCATTGAGGTGGAGAGCTTCGGCGCGTGACCGTCGCCCCCCTGTGCAAGGATGAAAACTGCTGTTTGAGAAAGGTGATCGTATGGCTTCCATCCATATTAAGGATATGAGCGTGTCCTACAACCGGGGCAAGTCCTATGTGCTGGATAAGCTGAACCTGGACGTAAAGGACGGCGAGTTCTGCGTGTTCCTGGGCCCCTCCGGCTGCGGCAAATCCACGGCCATGCACTGCATTGCGGGGCTGCTGCATCCCGCCCAAGGCGAGATCCGCTTCGGGGATGAGGTGATGACCCGGGCCGGGGAGCATGGCAAGGACAAGACCTTCGTTCCCCCCCAGGAGCGCAACATCGCCATGGTATTTCAGGAATATGCCCTGTATCCCAACATGACCGTGCGGGAAAACATGTCCTTTGCCCTGAAAACCAAAAAGGCGCCCAAGGAGGAGATCAACAAGCGGGTGGATTACATGGCCAAGATGCTGTCCATTGAGCAGCTCCTGGACCGCCGCCCCGCGGAGCTCTCCGGCGGGCAGCGCCAGCGGGTGGCGCTGGGCCGCGCCCTGGTCCGCGACCCCCAGGTATTCCTGCTGGACGAACCCCTGGGCAACCTGGACGCCAAGCTGCGGGACCAGGTGCGCTATGAGCTCAAGAAAATCCAGCTGCAACTGGGCATCACCACCATTTACGTAACCCATGACCAAACCGAAGCCATGACCATGGCCGACCACATCGTGCTGCTCAAGGACGGGAAAATCATGCAGCAGGGCACCCCTGACGAGCTGTATGGCCACCCGGCCAACGAGTTTGTGGCGGGATTCCTGGGCACGCCGCAGATCAACCTGTTTTCCTGCGCGGTGCGCCAGGAAAACGGCGGCCTGATCCTGGACGCGGGGGACTTCCGCCTCAAGGCGCCGGAGAACCTGAAAGCCTGCCTTGCGCCCTATGC
>ENA-UONY01002800-UONY01002800.1-human-gut-metagenome-genome-assembly--contig:-CS9-NODE-2800-length-11757-cov-7.974022_pt1 | contig 11757 bp, 8 predicted proteins | sample MGYA00242465_ERZ724012 | MGnify/ENA metagenome assembly ERZ724012 | reverse complement strand
CCTCCTTGATATCATCATCAAGATTAGCCCAGAAATCAGCCTCGACCTTGATCGCATCATACTCTTGTCTGGCTTTGATCAGTGCGGCCTCGACCTTATCCTCTTTTCCGATAGGGGCATTGTCATATGCTTCTTGGGCCTTATCCAGTTTCTCTGAAGCCTTCTTGAGATCCTCGTCGAACGCCTTCCTTGTCACCTCGATCTTCTTGGGCATCTTCTCTCCGTATTTATCATGGAGGAAATCCAATGTAGCATCCACCCCAGACGACACGAAATTTGGCGTACCATCCTCCTTCATAACGACAGAAGGTTTGATGTCCCCTGTAGGCTCTTGGTTATCCAAAGGAACCTCACTCCCCTGATTTGAAGATTGAGAAATACTCTCTGTCACATTTAACGTCTCAGCCTCTTTTAGAGACTGATCTCTAATATCTGACAATCTGCTTTCCACTCGATCAGAGGCTCCCTGTCTCATGGATTCCTCCTCTGGAGTAAGGGCATCACCTCTCGATATCTTATCCGCTATCAGGTTTACAACACTATCGTCAACATCACCTGTATCAACATAACGTTCGTATGGAGATTGCTCCTGCATAGATGCGTTATTATCAAAATCCTCTTTAGTCATGGATATATTGCCCACAGGATTCCCATCTCTATCCAATATCTCCAAGGCAACGTCACTCTCATCCATGTCGATCAAACGTGCTATCCTCCCATCGGATAATTTATACACCGGAGAATTTTGAACTACTTTTTGTTTATCTATCTCCGCTTGTTTAGCTTGATAATAATCTTCGACACTTATATTTCGTACAGGTTTTATCGGTTTTCCATTCAAATCTACCAAATAAGGATTTAACCGTCCATTCTCATTAAAGAATGCGTAAGGATTTCCATCTACATAGAAAGACTGTCCGATCGTTTCCTCTGGACTTGGAATAGAAGGATCATATTTACTATCTCTTTCTATCTCAGCCCTCATACTCTCCCTTATATTATTCACCGACACGTCGATTATCTCTTGCGTCTGCATGGATCGGACAGAAGATGGGTCAATCTCGCTTTTCAAGATCATCTCAACCTTTCCATCCGGTCCTTTCCACATGACACGGTCTTTCCCGTCTTCCATCATGCCTTGTACTATAGTACCGGGAGTAAGTTGCTTAGTCAAGGGATCAATCCTTGAAGCCTCAATGTATAAACCCGTCTCAGGATTAGACTCTGACTCTATAGCTTCCGTCTCTGCTTGAGTCGCCTCATCCATTTTCTTGCTTTCGCCGTTGGCTAAACCATCATATACGCTACGGCGATAGAAATAATCCATGATCGCTTTCTTTTGCTCCATGTTAAAACGATCAGAGGCTATCATATCCCTTACCACATCCTTCCTCTTGTCTGGATCCATATTCATCAATTCATCTTTTAGCACATCGAAATCGTCGCCAAAAACTTTTCTTCCATTTGCCTCACTTCTTTCCAAACCCTTTCTCGCATTATATCTTACGCCTCTGAGTCCAATTAGATTGACTGAACCTAAAATGCCACTCATAAGCCCTACTGTACCTGCGGTCTGCAATAAATTATCCAAAGATCCTAGGTCTTCCAATGACTGATCTCCTACTATCGCCGCATTCAACAAACCTCCGACATACTCCTCTGCCGTTTCACCAAAGAAACCATCATATTTAGCATCCTGCATAATTTTATTGAACCCTTTCGTCCAATCCGCAGTAGTGAGCTTGTTCATGGAGTTGACCAAAGCAGAGGCGCTTATCTTCTTACCAGCCTTAGTCTCCTTTAATATATCGCCTACCGGTCCAAAATAAGAGCCGAACATCTCTGAGAAATTGTCAATAGAGCGTGATGCCAAGGATTTATATAACGCACTTCCTATACTCTCTTTGCCTACACTTCCGACCTTGACTGGATTACCATTCTCGTCTCTCAATACTTCTCCCGTATCAAGGTCTCTGACCTCCTGCCCCAAACTTACCCTTCCTACATCCGTGTATACAGGAGATCCGATCATTCTTGAATAAGTATCAGCGGCGACTCCCGCAGCCCCAGTCGTGGCGGCCATGCCAGTAGAGGCGGCGATATCTCCCACTACACGACCAGCTACACCAGCCACCTTAGGAATGACCTTACCGCCAAATCTCTTGGCGGCGTAACCAGCCAAGGCCTTACCGACACCTTTGCCCGCACCAGACAAAGGATTGACAATCATTTCCAGCATAAAAGGGATCGATTGCACGAAACCAGATCCAATATCATAGGATACACCCAAATCGCTAGCGTAAACCTTCGCTGCCGTATTAACTGCCACCGCATCCAACAATCTTAGCTCATCTTGGCTAAGTTCCTCCCCTCTCTCGAATTTACGCAAGGCATTATAAACACTTTTATTTGCGGCTAAATCAGACGTACCGAAATCCCACGTACCCAATTTAGAAGCGGCATCTCTCATGCCTCTCAAGACACCCCCGCCTTCCTTTCTCGCCTTGATAAGATCATCGGCCTCGTTAAGATAGTTACGAGCCGATATCAAATTCGTTGTGACATCTATAGGCCTTATACCTTCCGGGACATTACCTCTCATCGCATTGGATATCTCATCGTCCAACCCTATCCTATTTTCATTAATAGATTCCGATATGAGACCAAACTTATCATTAGGTTTAACAGTCTCTATCTTTCCTTTTTTTCGCAACGACTCAAAGTTATAATCCGGAGAGTTTGTTAAAGGATTAACATACTCCGATTGATCGGGCTTTGTCACATCAAACTCTTGCCTTAAGGCAATTGGAGGAGGATTCTGGCTTGATTGAGACACATAATCTGTATCATCAAAGTCGTTGTCATGCTCAGGATTATCCAAACTGGAGAAATCCTCGTAAGGAGTAGCGTTCTTAAACGTTCCCAAGAAATCCCTTTTACGTGACACGGGGATCTCATATACATCATCCTCTACCGAGAACCGGGTTACCGCATCAGGATACATGGATTCAAACTTGTCTACCACCTCTTCCGGTATATCATATAATTTATCGTTGTATTTATATCTTGCCATCACTTCTTCCTTTTACCAACCTTATTATCCTCAAAATCGCTTTCCTTTACCTCATAATCATCGATATTGAAACTATCCTCACTCTCTATGATTGATTGAGGGATATTCAACTCATGTCCATCGGCAACCCATCTTCCGATAGCCTGTTTCATCTCATCTCTCGTTGGAGTCTTACTGTTACCAGAACGGTCAGTATCTGATATTTTATACTCAGGATCCAATTGATTATACAATATGGATGTAACTGTCGGATCATTGAAAGATTTCTCCTTGACATCAACATACCCATTAGCCGTAGGTATGGTGATAATCCCCCTCTTCCCTGACTCCCCAGAACCACCAGATCTTATGTTAGCGACTTTTATCTGGTTCGCTCGGTTCGCCGCCTCTTCCTTGGATCGGTTCTCTGCCTTGAATTGCTCCGTAGCCATTCTGTTCGCTTGCCTGTACGCCTCCAATGTCATTGCGTTAGCTTGCTTTTGATCGATCTCGCCCTTCCTTATCCTAGCGTCAATATCCTTCAAGGCCAGATTCAAACGATAATCCCTCTGCGCCTTTTGCCTAGCCGCCTCCAGATCACGTTGATAGGCTATCTCACCCATCTTGGCGTTCGTGAGCAACGTATCGTATTTCCTCTTCAAGGCGTTTCTCCTTTCCGTTATCTCACGTTGCCTAGCGTCAAGGGGAGCGAGATTGTTCACGACCACGGGACTCGATCCCTTGGCCGTCCCCACCATTCCGGCTATGTTGCTTATCAGGTCGCTTATCCCCGTTATGGCACGGCTCGCCCGGTCGTTCCTCTCACGTCTCGCCCTTTGCTCGCCCGTCTCGTACTCGGGATCGCTCGTACGCATCATCTCGATAATCTCCTCCGTGGAGTAAGGATCACGCTTACCCGCCTTGATCGCCTCGCTTTGTATGTTCCAATATCCTTGCGGGGTTATCTCACCCGTGTTAATGGCTTGCTCGGCTGTCATATCCGCGAACTTGTCATACATGGACAACGGGGTTGCCTCTGGTTTCACCGGCGCTTGCGTTAAAGATGGGGCCTGCAACGGGGCGGTCCCCACATCCGGTATAGCCGTTCCCACCGTACCGGGAACAGGTGCCGGAGATTGTACTTGAGGCTGTGGTTGCGCCACGGGCTGGGATACAGGTACCTGTGCCGGCACGCTCGCACCGGACGTAGCTTGAGGAGCCACGGCTTGGGCGTTTCTCCTCCTCTCTTCCTCTACTAAATCTATTCTTCCTGCCATATCACTTCACTCCCGCCCATTTACCAAGTTTTGTGCTCCTTAAAACGCCATCGCCAAAAGCGTCGCCAAGACCTCCAGCCGCCGTAGCCAATCCCGCCGCTTGCGTGGCCACGTTCGCCGCCTTTTTAGAGTTTAAATCCATCTCCGCTTGGTTGAATGCGGTCTGCTGGTTGACATAATTGTTACGCACACCCTCCTTATAAGCCTCGGCTTGGCCTACGATATCGCTAGTCACGTCCCCCAAGACCTCGTTGGCCGCTTGTTTCTGCAAGGCCACGGACTCATCAGACGCGCCCGCAACGGCGGCGGCACCCTCCGCCCTCCTATATCTCTCGTCAAGGATTCGCCGCGCGTTGTTAAGGGCGGCTTGAGCGTCCGCCCTTTGGGTGAAATCCGAGTTATACTCCCTGTCATACCAATTTTGGGAATCCTGCCTCATGTCATTCAGTATCCCCATATTTTTCTTGTAAGCCTTACGTCCGGCTATCCCGGCTCCTATGGCCCCACCTATGCCAGCCAGACCACCCACTACACTACCTATTATTCCCATAAAATGATTTTTATCGTTATGCCTCAAAATTAGACGTGTAGCTTTGCCCCATAACAATAAAAATCGACTTTCAGATAAACTATTAAATACTAGTTCAGTATGGCACGACCAAAGAACGACGGGAGAGGAAGGCTAGGAGGAAGGGCCAAAGGCACTCCAAACAAGAAGACGGGAGAGATAAGGACTTTCATCTCGGAGCTGTTGACATCCAACAGAGAAGAGATCAAGAAAGCCTTCGAGGAGCTGGAGCCAAAAGATAAGGTAGCGGCTTTCACCCAGCTAGTCAAATACATCGTCCCATCCTTGCAATCCGTGGATATAGACGCTGTAGTGGACAAGAAAAGAGACTCCGTGGAAGATAAGTTAAGAGACTTATCCGAAGATGACACGGAATAATAAATGCTAATCCGTACTTTAAGCCGTCCTTTCTTCTTCGATTGGACGGCTTTGTTTATATTTGCGGGTGTTAATCATTTATATCATGAACGAAGAGCTTAAACAACTTTTAGAGTGGTTTGATAACTACGAGATAACATTTAACGAGATAAGACTGTCACAATGCCAATATATCTTCGACCTTCGGAAATTTATATCGGTTCAGACAAACTCTGTCCGGAAGAACTGGGGAAAATCCTACGTTCGAATATGATATCATAAGCCTATATCAGCTTAAAAAAGTGTTGGAGGAAAAAGAGAAAGAAAATAAGGAATGACAATCATTGTATCGAGGATATTCCCTAAATTTGTATAGTGTTTAACTAAATAACGAATATCATGGCAAGAACAACGGATTACAAGTTAAAAGGAGAGAAAATCAAGGGTCAAATAGACGAGTTAGTAACCGCTCTTCATGAGGAGAAGAAAAATTCCTTTGACGAAAATCGGAAAGTAAAAATAGCGAACATTGATTTGGAAGAACTGAATAATATCGAGTTGCAGCAACTGCAAGTTCGAATTTCAAAGATTTTGGTCGAAAGAACAAAATAGTCCTGTTTGTCGCATACTAAAAGTATAACGCCCGTGTTTTTTCTGACACGGGCGTGTTTTATTGGTCTATTTATCGCTAAACCTTCATCTTTCGCTCCAAGACATCAAATCCTTTCTCGACCTCTGTGTTGAGCACCTTCGCATAGATTTGTGTTGTTTTTATATTTGTATGACCAAGCATCTTGGACACCACCTCCATCGGAACACCATTATTTAACGCGAAAACCGCAAACGTATGGCGCGCACAGTGCGTAGTCAGATTCTTGTCAATCTTGGCGAAACTAGCGGCGACTTTTAAATAATCGTTATATTTCTGATTACTTATTACCGGAAGATCAAAATCATATTTTCTTAATATCTCCATGGCGGGAGACAGCAAGACTATGAAATAATCCTCATTGGTCTTTACACGCCTATCCGCTATAATAAACTTATTCCCCCTTCGCTCTACATCGCTCGCGAAGTCAAACTTATATAAATCCGAATAGGCCAACCCTGTATAACACTGGAACAAGAAAAGATCCCTCACCCTGTTTACGCTAGGATCGGTTATACGACATCTTTCCATCCTTCTCATCTCCTCATACGTGAGATATTTCCGTTTATCCGACTTCCCCCTGTTGATCTTAAGCCCCACATAAGGATTCTCTGAGATTATACCGAATCTTATGGCCTCGTTTATATAAGCCTTCATATTCTTATGGTAACCATACACGGTAGTATCCTTAATACCTTTGCTTCTCAAGTAATCATCGAACATAGTTATATTGGAACGGGTCAAATCATGAAAGTAATTGATCCTCCCAAAATCCTCCAAAACCTTAACCAATGTCCTATAATGCTTTATGGTTCCTTCCGCACGGTCTTTCCTCTCATCAGTCCTCCTAACGATAAAATCAATGAAAGAATCCGATTCCGAGCTATTTTTCAAGAAAACGTCCAATGACTCGAAATCGAACGGGACCTTTCGACGTATCAATGAGTTCACGTACTCTAGGATATTAGACATCATCAAGTCCAGCTTCATATTCAAGTCCAACGAGTCGGGTCGAGCCGAGACCTTTCTTTTGTCATCCCATTGATCGGCGTATACCTTTACACCCGTACCAATCCATTTTCTCTTTCTCTCAGAGCATACCTCGATCTGCACAAGACCTTTTTTCTCCTTGGTTGCGACCTTCTTTCGATCGAACACAAACCTTAATGTTGGATATTCCATGATTGATTTGTTTTTTGGTATCACAAAATTGAAAACGGTATCACAATAGTAACAAACAGAAGTGTCAAATGTTCAATTTGAGCGTTAATACAGGTTAATATTGTGACAAAACAAACCCTTTATCCCTTGTTGTAATAGGCTGAAAACCAATCTAATCAACTATAACACAATAAAAAAGGGGACATCTTCAAGATATCCCCTCGTGATCGGGCTGGGATTCGAACCCAGGACCCACAGCTTAGAAGGCTGTTGCTCTATCCAGCTGAGCTACCTGACCATCCTTATTTTCGTGGTGCAAAGGTAAGGATTTTTCTTTTCCTTGCAAACTTTTAGTACACTTTTTTACATATTGAATTTAGAATGGATAACCAACGGCAAAATGCAAGGCGAAATTATCCTTGAAATTAGGACGGGTTATCGCCCAACGCCTAGACTTTTTCTCCTGAGGATTATAAGCCTTGAAGCCTGTATCTAAACGTAGTAGAAAGAAATCAAAGTCCAAACGAAGTCCCAAACCATAGGAAACAGCGATCTCCTTATAAAAACGAGAGAAATCAAAGTTTCCAGCCTTATAGCGTTCATCTGATACATTCCGGGTCCATATGTTTCCGGCATCTATGTAAGCCGCCAATTCAAACTTCCAAAAAAGTTTCGTTCGATATTCCAAGTTCAAATCCAAGCGGATATCCCCCGATTGAAGAGCGAAAGAAGTCGTGCTGTCAACTTCCATACTACCCGGACCTAACTCTCGTACAGACCATCCCCGGACACTATTCGCTCCCCCCGAGAAATAAGCACGCTCAAAAGGTAAATAGTTTGAGTTACCATAAGCCATCCCCACTCCCACTCCTATATGGAAAGCTAACTTGTTACGACTGTCAAGCACGATTCCTTTACTAAAATCGAAATCCAATTTCACATATTGCGCATATTCCGTACCAAACAACTCATAATAACCGTCATCATTTTTCTTCGCCCCCGTAAGATGCGAAAAGGCACTCAACAAATTCCCTGCGACCTCGACCGACGCACGTAGGGAATGCGTGTTTCTCAAACGATTCTGGGGAGAATAATTACTGAAGGAATAAGTATATCCCGAACTCATGATAAAATGGTTCGTATAGTTATACAACACCATATAATCCGGCAAGCTATTGATAAAGTCCATATTCTTATCCGGCAAATACACATAATTCAAGTCTACAAGCTTAAAGGTATGGCGTGCCTGTGTATTGCCCCGATCTTGCCAAATATAACTCCAACCACCAGATAGAATCGCCCTCGTATACTCCGGACGTTTTTGCAGGTTGTAACTTATTTTCGCTTCAGTTGACGCACGTAGCCGCCTACGAAAATCCGAACTCAAGAATGGGAACAAGAAACGAGGAAACAGCAAGGACCCTTCCGCACCTAACTCCCAGTAATTACCAAAGCCATTCGCCTTATTTCCGGATAACGCCTCGTAAGCCCCTCTCACCCTCGCCGAGAATAGCTCCGATCCTCGGAAGATATTCCTATGCTGATAATTCAAGCTGGAGGCAAACCCATAATCACCCGCCGAGTTAGTACCTTCCAAATCCACTCCCACCGTATTTATCTTCGCAGGAGAAGTGAGAATGTAACAATCCAACTTCATCGTATCCCGCTCCTCTACTTCCGTAAAACGTATATTTACATTCCTCAAAGCCCTTAGAGAAGCGAACGCTGAATAGGTCTGCTCTATATTCTTCTCACTAAATAATTGCCCCGGACGAATATAAGTACTCCTCCGGAGCACGCTCGGACGGATACTCTTCCCGTTCCGGCCATATACGATATTCACCCCTGCGCTGAGCATCGTATCTGTAGCCATGAAACTAGCGTCCTCTCCTACCCCCATCGGATTATAATCGGTTAAGACCGTTACATCCTTAATATAATACTGACGATGCGGCTGATCCTCTACCGACCCATTGGGCAACACCTTCCGATAAGGTTTCATGGACATATCAAGATCCACGACATTTTGGTTAAAAGAACTATCAGCGATATATCCTAAATAATCCCGATTAAAACCATAATACCCGTTCCAGCGAAGTAAGGTCGTAATACGCTCCCGCTCCTTGTCCAATATATCCCGGTCAAATAAAGTTCCTTCCTTAACTAATTGGTTATACTCTTCCTGTGAGGACCGGAACGCAGAAGCTAAGGGAGAGCGGCGAGGCGCTTTCAGATGTGCCAAACTATCAATTTTCGGATCGGGGAACTTCATCGTGTAATTGCGTATCCTATATGGATCGTTCGCCTTTATATGGTAAGTTACAACCGCTTTCTTATGGCGTGTCGTATCGATCGTCGTTGATACATCCGCATGGACATACCCTTTATTAATGTAAAAACGCTCTAGTTCCATGGCGGACTGTTCCACCAACATCGTATCCAGCACCACGGGAGGCTCACCAATCCTACGTAACTGTTTATTGATCCATTTCTTCTCATTCTTACCAGACCAATCATAGACAAACAACTGCCACTTCATCAGACCAAACACCTTGAAGTTTGGTTGCTGCCTAAGATAAGATTTTAAATCCGCAGACTTATAATCCTTGTTATCCGACACGATCTCCACCTTATCCAGCAAATATTCCCCATCCGGCACAAACTTGGTCGTACTACAAGAGGCTAGCAGTAGTACGATACAGATAAAATAGCATATACGTAGAGATCGATTCATCATTCCAAGCTTTTTACGATCGCGAATGTACTGGAATTTAAAGAATTTACCGTACTTTTGTTTTGTAAAAAGAACTAAGATGCTAAGCAAGACCAAAGTCAAATACATCCGTTCTCTGGAATTAAAGAAATTCCGGAATGAAAATAATGTTTTTGTAGCCGAAGGAAATAAATTGGTAGCCGATATGTTACCGGCCTTTGAATGTGAGTTATTAATAGCCAAGCCATCTTGGATGGCTACACAAGGCGATATTCCGGCCAAGGAGTTATTGGTAGCGGAAGAAGATGATATTCGTAAAGCCAGTTTCCTGAAAAATCCCCAAGATGTACTCGCAATCTTTAAACGCCCCAATTGGGATATAACGGAAATAACGCCGGAAAAGGAGCTTGTTCTCGCATTAGACGGAATCCAAGATCCGGGCAACTTAGGTACGATCATCCGGTTAGCGGACTGGTTCGGTATTTCCCATATCGTATGCAGCAAAGATACCGCCGATGTTTTCAGTCCAAAAACCGTACAAGCCACTATGGGTGCGCTCGCCCACGTAAAAATACATTACACCGATCTGGAAACGTTCTTACAGGCCCAATCTGCCCAAGCCATACCTTTATACGGCACCTTCCTTGGCGGAGAAAACTTATATGAGAAAACCTTATCCGGAAACGGTATCTTGATAATGGGTAATGAAGGAAATGGAATACGTCCCGCCATCGAGGCTTTTGTAAACGAAAAATTGTATATCCCGAACTATCCGGAAGGAAGAGACACCTCAGAGTCTCTCAATGTGGCCATCGCTACAGCCGTGGTCTGTGCCGAGTTTCGCAGACGCCAAGGGAATCCCGCTTAAACGATATATATGGACTGAACAACCCGGCGTAATCTTTTCAGTTAACACCGGCCAAGATCCCATCACCTGCTTAAAACCAATCGCCGGTTCCGAGGAAAGAACCGGCACCAGCACTCCATCATAAAAAGCGGTTCCAGCTATCTCCTCATTCAACGGGTAAACACCATGAAACACACCATTATCATCCAGTTCGATATAATGCATACGATAAACCTGCTTACACCAAACGTAATGAGCGGCAATTCTTCTCATAAGTACAATAAACAAATAGAGAGATTACTTAATAGAATCCTTAGGTAATTCGGCAAGCTCCTTACCATAGTTATATTTCATCAAGCTTAAGCTATCTATATACACCTTATAATAAGTCGTATCCATATTATCCATACGGATATATCCAAACACACGCTTTACTTTCTTAGTTGGTATAGTCTTCAAGATCGTCTCGTGATATCCATCTTTCGTGATCTTACTATTCACCGTCAAGGTCGTATCACCTTGGTCTGCGCTTAAACGTACCTCCGGCTTATAAGCCATTTTGTTATTCAATCCCCAGACACGCATGCCCAGCACGAAACTACTGCCCGAGGAATAATTCGTTTCCGGACGTATATCGAAAGTCACCCCATTAAATACAGAGGTAGGAGACAAGACCAGATAAGAACGGCGAGGCCAAATATCCACAGAATCCCGGTTCGATACCGGCGCAGCGTCCGCCTGCACATCCCCTAAGTTATTGATCCGTTTATTAAGATCGGCCAAGACCCGGTTGTAGACCTCCATATAAATATCCAAGTTACGGCCGTACCACACCAACGAGCTATCATACACCGCTTGTGTAATATCATGCTTACGGAATACAGACTCATACAAGGCAAGCTTCATGGTATCGGATTTATAAGTATTATAATCCACATTTACCATGGCCTCAGCCAGCAACATATCCGTCAAGACACCCTGCATCTTTTTCTCCGACAGAATACCATCCGGAACCTTACTACATGCCGCCAGCAACGTCGTGGCTAATAAAGCCATACCATATATCCGTAATTTTCTCCGCATTTATTTCTCTTCTTTCGAAAGGCTAGCCGACAAAGTATGCCGATAAAATA
>ENA-UONY01002798-UONY01002798.1-human-gut-metagenome-genome-assembly--contig:-CS9-NODE-2798-length-11771-cov-17.866849_pt1 | contig 11771 bp, 9 predicted proteins | sample MGYA00242465_ERZ724012 | MGnify/ENA metagenome assembly ERZ724012 | reverse complement strand
GCATCCGCAAACCGCAGATGCCCCTTGTTACATATCAAAGTGCAATATATAGTGTTCCCGTATTCATTTAATACAACATATAGAGAAAAGAGGTATTCTATGCGCTCTCAGTTCACTTCGTATGAGCAGCTTCCCATCACGCTGACAGCCGATCATGTCGCTGCTGCGCTGGGCATCTCCCGCGCCAACGCTTACATCCTGCTCCGTTCGGACGGCTTTCCCACGCTCCACATCGGTAAGCGGATGGTCGTACCCAAAGACCGTTTTCTTCAGTGGATCACGGACAGCGTAAATGGCTGATCTGACATCCTTGATTCAAGAGGTTTCTTTTTCTATACTATTCCCGAAACGACTTGACATCAGGAAGGAGGCAATATGCCAAGCAAACGTTCACACGGCGAGGGTACGCTTCGCCACCGCAGCGATGGTCGCTGGGAATTACGTATGATGGACGGCTACCAGAAAGATGGTTCGCCGCGCTTCAAGACCTTCTATGGCAAGACCCAGAAGGAGGTCAAGCTCAAACTGAAAGAGTATCAGGATGCGCTTATCAGCGGTGTCCAGCTGGACACGATCCTGTACTTTGAGGATTGGGCCGATACATGGTTCGAGGGTCACAGGGATAATATCGCTCCCACGACACAGGAAAGCTACAAATACTGCCTGAAAATGCTCAAAGAGGGATTTTATCACCGCCCCTTGACCGTCATACGCCCGATCGACATTGAAAACTTCCTGAAAGGGATGCGGCGCGATGGCCGCTCGGATTCTTACATCAGCAAGGCACGAGGGATGCTCTACCAGATCTTTCAAAAGGCAGAAGCCAATGACCTTGTGCGCCGCAACCCGGTCCGGCTTGCTGAAAAGATGCGGGCATCCGGCACCGCAAAACGCAAGGAAGCCTTTACCACAGCGGAAGTCGCACACCTGATGAAGGTGCTGCCCGATGACCGCATGGGCTTGAGCATCCGGCTTTTGCTCGGCACTGGAATGAGAATGCAGGAACTTCTGGCTTTGGAGCCGCAGTTTATTGAAGAAGATGGCTCTGTCATTCACATCCGGCAGGCAGTAAAGGTCGTAAAAGGTACAGTCAGCATCGGCAGTCCGAAATCCAAAGACAGTATCCGGGATATTCCGGTGCCGCTGAATGTCCGCCCGTGTGCCATCAAGCTGCGGGATACCACCGACCAGTTCATCTGGGAAAGCCCCAAGACCGGCTTGCCCTGCAATCCCACCCATTTCCGGGATGTATTCCGCAAATCTCTGGAAGAAGCGGGCGATGTCCGCTTGCTCACGCCGCACAGCTGCCGCCACACCTATGTGTCGCAGATGCAGGCGTTGGGCGTGGATATTCAGACCATCCAGAGCATCGTAGGCCACGCCGATACCGAGATGACTGAGCATTATCTCCATGTTCAGGAATCCATTCGGCAGAGTGCGATCCAGTTGTTCAGTGAGGCGTTTTCGGCCTGAAAATTGGACGGAACGGCACTAATTAGACCAGATAAAATCGTTGGCATTGTGGTCAAAATTGTGGTCAAAACCAAATGAGGCCAGCCTATAAACAAAAAAATCCAACGATTTCTAACGTGAAATCGTTGGATTTATGGTCCGAGTGGCGAGAATCGAACTCACGGCCTCTTGAACCCCATTCAAGCGCGCTACCAAAACTGCGCTACACCCGGATATCTGTTTGCGTTTGTCGCTCACAGCTTGATTAGTATACCCGACTTTTCCCGTTTTGTCAAGCGCTTTTTCCAAATTTCTGATACGGTTTTTACATTTTATTATCCCGGCTTTTGCCAACGGGAAGGATGCGCGAAAGAGCGTTATTTTCAAAAATCGCTGTACGCTTCTTCCTCGTCGTCCTCGCAGATGGGGGTGGTGTCGTCCGGCGGTGTGTCAAACTCCACCGTGGCAAAGGCCAGCGCGAACACGCTGTCTGCCCCGGCGTGCAGCAGTGCCTGTGCGCAGGCGGCAACCGTTGTGCCGGTAGTGATGACGTCATCCACCAACAGGATGCGCTTGCCCTCCAGCTGCTGCGGCTGTGCCGCCCGGAAAGCACCTGCTACGTTGGCCATGCGCTGCTCCAGCGGCAGACCGGCCTGATGCCGTTTGGTGCGGGTGCGCACCAGTGCTTGCGGTGCCAGCGGCACCTCCATGGCCTTGGCCAGCGGCAACGCCATCAGCTCCGGCACGTTGTATCCGCGCTTTTTGCCGGAGGCCGGCACCGGTACGATCAGATCGTACCCGATGGCTGCCCACGGCACCGGCTGCGGGAGCAGCTCGCCGTACTGCACGGTCAGCTCCCCGCCAAAGGCCAGCTGCACCAGACGGTTGCCCATCTCCACAGCCCGCCACGGCTTGCCCTGATACTTTGCGTTCAGGATGCCGCGCCGCACACAGCCGCTGTAACGGTAGGGCGCAGCCGCACCGGTCAGATTGCCGATATAGTGCTGCGCCGGGTCCAGCCGGATGCCGGGCTTGCGGCGCAGCACTTCCAGCTGCTCTGCGCAGTCCGGGCAATCCCGTACATCTCCCAGCACCCGGCCACAGAATGGGCACTCGCGCGGGTAGAGCAGCTGCCGCACCGCCCGCAGCGCCCTGCGCCGGGGGTCATAGTAGTCCATCAGTCCTTTTTGACCGCCACGATCACTCGCACGCGCTTGCCTGCTGCGCAGCCAAAGTTATCGTACCAGCCGGTCAGGTAGTAGCCCTCAGAGTTCACCTCCGAAAGCTTGGTGGCGTAATACTGCCCCTTGTACCACAGGTACACCTGCATATCGTCAGCCGTTTCGTAGCGGGTGCCGTTGCTCATCACAGAGGCTGCGCCCACCTTGTCGATCTTCATGGGCATCAGCTGGATCATAGCCTTTACCGTGCCGTTCACGTTCTGCCGCACTGCCAGACCGCCCGCCAGCACCGGGTACTTGATGGAGGTGGAAAAGCTGGCCTGACTGCCGTTGACGTAGCAGATGTAAGTAGCGCCACCGCCCACAAAGTTGAGGATGGTGCTCATGGGCTGGCCGGTGATTTTGGCCAGCTGCTTGAGACCAATACTCAGCAGCGAGCCGGAACTGCTGGTGATGCGGTTCCAGACCGTGCTCAGCAGCGAGCCGTCAATGACGCCCCACAAGATCTCGCTGGTGGTGGGCACCAGCACACTGCGCAGATCATCCACCACCGTGGTGGTGTTGGTGGTGCCGCCGGTGGAGCCGGAACCAGAAGAACTGTCCCCCTTAGAGCCGCTGCCGGAACCGGAAGAGCTATCCCCAGAAGAGCTGCTCCCTGAACCGGAAGAGCCGCTGCCGGTCAGGGTGCCCAGAATGGAACCGGCATTGACCGCCAGATTTTTCACATCGTCCAGCACGCCGTATTTCCACAGATCGCCGGTAACATCGTTCAAAATCAGACGGTCGATCTGCCCCTGCTCATTCAGCGTATAGTAGCGCACGGCCAGTGCGTTCAGCTTTGTCCCCGCTATTCGGCTGGGACGAACCGTCCCAGCCAACCCCTCCGATGTCGTTTCCAAGATTTGTACGTCATCGGCCAGAGCATAGTCCCCCAGCGCGGTGGCGGTGTCGTTGATGGTGCCGCTGACCGATTTGGACTTGACGGCGGTCACCTGCTCCCCTTCGGGGGTCACGCTGATCTCCACCAGCCAGCCGGTGGGGTAGTTCAGGCTTTTGTCGATGTTCACAGTGCGGATGATGCCGTCGGTGCACATCACCGAGATCTTTTGCAGCACGTCTGCACCGTTGTCCTCTACAAGGCTGCGGGTGGCGGTCTGCACCACGCCGTAGAACACGCTGTCGGCTTCCTCGCCGGTGATCACATCGGCTACCTCGTTGTCCATGCCCAGCAGCAGGGTGACCACTTCGCCCACGCCGCCGCCGTTCAGGGAGGAGATCTTGGATGCCACAGCAGAGCTGCCCAGACTGTAAGTGCTGCCCGCCACAGTCAGCGCGGTAGGTGCGCTGGCGCTGGGCGATACCGCGGTAATGCGGCCTGCGGCGCGGCGGGTGTAGACCCACACCGTCTGCAGGCTCTCGCTGTAATAGTACACGTCGTACCTGTTCAGCTCTGCCGAGGCAGAGACCTTATCGTTGCGGTAAACGCTCACCGGCGTAAAGGGCAGCTGGGTGCCCTCCTCTGCCACAAAGGGGCCCTTGCGGCTCTTGAGCAGCACCGAGGAGGTATCCACCTGACCGTTGGACACCGTAAAGCCCAGCGAGCTGCCGTAGGCGCTGCCGCTGGCAGTGTTGACACGCAGGGCGTTGTACAGCAGCAGGGTGCACTGCTCGTAGGTCATGGCCTGTCCCTGTGTGCAGGTCAGCTGGTCCCGCAGACCGATCTGCTGGGCCTTGTTCAGCTGTGCCTGCGGGAAGGAGCCGGTCAGGTCGGTAGTCTTATAGCTCAGCATCTTCAGCACCGCTGCACAGGCTTCCTCCAGCGTAACGGTGTTGTCCGGGCGGAAGGAACCATCGGTGTAGCCGTTCATCCAGCCCTGCTGCACTGCAATGCGGATGTAGGGAGCCCACTGGGAGGTGCCGGGCACATCCCGGTACAAAGTGCCCACCGTGCCCTGCGCGCCTACGCTCTCCCGGTAGGTGGAAAAGGACACCAGCATTTTGGCAAAAGCGCCGCGGGTAATGTTGGCGCTAAGCTCCTGACCGGTGGGCACAGCGCCCAGAGTAATAGCCGTCTGCAGAGCCGTGTTGTTGATGCTGGCCGCCGAGACCGGCAGCACCAGCACCGACACCGCAATGCTGACCGCCAGCAGAAATGCGAGAATCCGTTTTTTCATTGGTCGTACCTCTTGTTCTTTGTTTATCACGCCGCCGCGATCAATCGTAGCGCAATGCTTCAATGGGGTTCAGCCGGGCTGCGCGCCGCGCCGGCAGATAGCCGAACAGCACGCCGATGCCCACCGAGATGCCAAAGGCCACCACAATGGAGTTGAAGGAGGGGCTTACCGTAACGGTGGTATCGGTCATGAACATGGGCAGCACCCGGTTGGCCGCCATGGACACCGCATAGCCCAGCGCAATGCCCAAAACGCCGCCCAGCGCAGAGGTGGTGGCTGCTTCCACCACGAACTGTGCCAGAATGGTGCGCTCCTTTGCGCCCAGCGCCTTGCGGATGCCGATCTCGCGGGTGCGCTCGGTCACCGACACCAGCATGATATTCATAATGCCGATGCCGCCCACCAGCAGCGAGATGCTGGCAATGCCGGTAAGTATCACGATGACCATGTTGATCATCTTGTTCATTTCCTCCAGCCACTCGCTGGCGCTGTACACATAGTAGCCGTTTTCGGTCTTGAGGATCGACATCAGTTCCTCTTCCATGGTGGTCTTGGCCTCGTTGGCAAAGTTTTCGTCGGTCATCACAGCCGTGTAGCTGTTCACCGCGCTCTGGCTGGAAAGCCGCATCACGGTGGTGTAGGGCAGGTAAACGCAGTCATCATCGCTGCCCTGCTGCATGGTGGGGTCACTGACCTTGGCCGCCAGCACGCCCACAATGCGGAACTTGTTGGCACCGATCTTGAGCGTCTGCCCCACACCGTTGCCGCCAAAGGCCACCCGGTTCAGGTAATCGCCAATGATGCAGACCTGCTTGTTGTCCTGCATATCCATGTACTGCAGGCCGCGTCCCTGTGCGAGCTGGTAGTTCTTCATTTCAGTGTAGTTCTCGTCCACACCGCTTATGTTGGACCAACGGTAGCTGGTGGTACCAATCTTCAGCGTACCGCTGGCTTTGCCGCTCATTTCGATCTGGGGCGACACCGCTTTGATCAGGTCGGAATGCCGCTGGCAGATGTCGTACATCTCCTCCACCGACACGGTACGGGAGCCGTAGCCCCACACCTGAATGCTGAGGGTGTTTGTGCCCAGCGCGGAAAAGCTGTCCCGCATGCTCTTGGTCATGCCGTTGCCCAGACCCACGATGACGATGACCGCCATCACGCCGATGATGATGCCCAGCATGGTCAGAAAGGTGCGCAGCTTGTTGCTCCACACGTTCTGGATGGCCTGCCGGAAGGTTTCAAAGATCATGCCTGTTCCTCCTTTTCCGGCGTTTCGGGCAGCAGAGTGGGCTGCACCATGGCCTCCGGTGCGTGGGAGTCGCCGTCATACACCACCTGACCGTCCTCCAGCCGGATGATGCGGTCGGCCTGCACGGCAATAGAGTTGTCGTGGGTAATCAGCACTACGGTGTGTCCCTGCTTGTGCAGCTGCTGCAAAAGCCCCAGCACCTCGCGGCCAGTATGGGAGTCCAGCGCGCCGGTGGGCTCGTCTGCCAGAATGACCGGCGGGTTGCGCACCAGTGCCCGCGCAATGGACACGCGCTGCTGCTGGCCGCCGGAAAGCTGGTTGGGGCGGTTTTTCAGCTTGTCGCCAAGCCCCACCTGCTCCAGCACCTCCCGGGCGCGGATGTGGCGCTCGGCGCGGGAGATGCCCGCATACACCAGCGGTACCTCCACGTTTTCCATCAGGTTCAGCTTGGGCAGCAGATTGTATTGCTGGAAGATAAAGCCCAGCATTTCGTTGCGGACAGCGGCCAGCTCGTTGCGGTTCATCTTGCCCACATCCCGGCCGTTGAGCCGGTAGGTGCCGTGGGTAGGCACATCCAGACAGCCGATGATGTTCATGCAGGTGGATTTACCCGAGCCGGACTGGCCCACGATGGCCACGAACTCGCCTTTTTCGATTTTCATGGTGATGTGGTCGGCAGCCTTTACCGTGGTATCGCCCATCTGGTAATATTTGCAGACCTCATCAAACTCGATCAGAGCGCTCATTCATCCCTCCTGCGTCAATCCACCACGACCGCGCCGGCCTCGGCGGGGTCGATGCCGTCTGCCGGCTCTTCAGCGTCCGCTGCAGGGGCTTCACCGTTTTCGGTCTCCTCCGGCAGCATCTCCTCGCCGCCCTCAGTGAGGTCTGCGGCGTTTCCGGCATCCTCGAGCTCTCCGCCGTCCATATCGTCATAGCCGCCAGAGCCGTAGTCGTAGTAGCTGTCGCTGCTCACAGAGCTGGGGTCGTAGGCGATGGTATCGCTCTCGGACAGGCCGCTGGTCACCTGCGTATAGTTGTCATCGCTGACACCAGTCTTGACCTTGACGTATACATAGCCCTCCGGTGCGCTCATGGAGGCATCGGCGTTCACGGCGCTGGGCGAGTCCTGCCGCACCAGCACATAATTGCCCCGCACGATGGCGGCGTTAGGCACCGTGAGCGCATTTTTCGCCTGCGCCATCACGATCTCGGCGTTGGCGTTCATACCCGGGCGCAGACCATCGGTCTCGTCGATGCGTACGGTCACCGGGTAGGTGGTAGTGCCGCCGCTGGTATCACCCTTCATGGACACACGGGTGACCACGCCCTCATAGGTCTTATCCTTCACGGCGTCTGCGGTCACCTGTACGGACTGCCCCACCTTCAGGCTGCTGACCTGCAGCTCGTCCACGTTGATGGTCATTTCCAGATAGCTCAGGTCGTAGATGGTGCACAGGTCGCTGCCGGTGCTCAGGGCATCGCCCACCTTGGCATTCTTTTCGATGATGGTGCCGCTGATGGGTGAGGTGATGGTGTAGTTATCCATAGCGTCCTGCATATTCTGCATGGACAGCTCCGCACCGCGCAGGGTCTCGGAGGCAGACTGGATGGACTCGGTCAGGTCCTCACCGCTGAGGGTCAGGATGATATCGTCCTTGTTCACGCTGCCGCCCTCCCGCACATTGATGGCGGTGACAGTACCGGAAGACAGCGCAGTCAGGGTGCGCTCGGCCTGATACTGGAAGTTTGCCGCTGCAATGGAGCTGACCCCGTTGACAGTAGCCGTTGCCGCCTGTGCCGTGGTCAGGCCGCCTGCGTTGGACACCGAGAGGGTCACAGTGCGGGTGAGCAGATTGCCGGTGCTCAAGGCATCGGTGCCGGTCACGGAGGTAATGGTGCCGGGCAGCACCTCAAAGGTACCGTCCAGCGTCACCTCGGCGGTCTGCCCTACCGAGAAGTTGGCAGCATCCGCAGCCGGGAACTCCAGCACCAGATTCATCTTGGAGCTGTCCCGCACCACAGCCACTTCCTGACCGCTCTTTACCTCATCGCCCTTGTTCACCTTCAGGCTGCTGACGACGCCCGCCACCTCGGCGCGGACATACTGGCGGTCTGCGGTCTTATCGTAGCTGCGCTGCGCCTGCTGCAGGGTGATAGCTGCCTGCTCCACCTTGGTGGTAGCGTCGGAGGAATCCACCGTGTACAGCACAGTGCCCTCTTCCACGATATCGCCCTCTTCAAAGCTGCCGGTCAGCACCTTGCCGGACACCAGCGATTTGACGCTGTAAGTATTGGCGGGCTTCAACGTGCCGGTGCCGCTGAGCGTGTTGGAGACATCCCGGGTCTCGGGCGCTGCTTCCGTATAGGAAGTATCCACGTTTGCGGGCTTTGCGCTCTTGGGCTTCAGCAGCCACCAGCCGCCTGCCAGCACCACAATTGCTACCGGCACCAGCCACTTCCAGTTCTTTTTGGCAAATGCCGCCGCGCCGCCTTTTTTCGGTGCAGCCGCTGCGTCCTGCTGCGAGTCGGCGGGCTGTTTAGACTTTTTCCAGATCATTCTTGCCGTTCCTCCTAGGTTCTTTTATGACAAGATGCTTTTTTTGTAAAAAGCATCCATCAGAAACTCATATTTGTAGTGTATCGCATTTTGCCCCGATAAACAAGCGTCCAATTTTCGTTTCACGGCATTTCCACAAAGTTTCAGACTTTTTTTACAAAGAATGGCTTTTATTCAAGCAAAAAACAGCACCCGGAGGTTTCCCTCCGGGTGCTGTTTCCTTTGTTTTTACCCTGCGTCTGCGGTGGGCTCTACCACCACATACACCCCTGCGGGCACACAGGCGGCCCATGCGCCGTCCTTGTCCAGCCAGCCGAATTGCTCACAGACATGGTCCGGGCACTGACTGTCCAAAAACGCAATGGCGCCATCCTTTACCTGCAAGTGCACGATGTAGTCCCCTACCTCGTACAGGTAATCGTGATCCTGCGCAAGGGGCAAAGTCTCGGTAACGCCGTCACCGAAATCCACAACGGCCTGTAAGCCGCTGCCCTTTGCGGGGTGCTGCGCCCGCACCGCAAGAAAAATGCCTGCGGCAAGTGCCAGCACCACCAGTGCAAAGATCACATTTTTCTTCCACGCGCTGCCCTTGGGGGCGGCGGTGTCAGAATTTTTTTGCTTTATGCTCATGCAGCATACTTGCTGGCAACTGCACCGGCAATGCGGCCAAAGACGGTAAAGTCGGCCACAGCGTTGCCGCCCAGACGGTTTGCACCGTGCACGCCGCCGGTCACCTCACCTGCTGCGAACAGGCCGGGGATCACAGAGCCGTCAGCCTTCAGCACCTCGGTGTTGGTGTTGATCTTCAGGCCGCCCATGGTGTGGTGCACACCTGCGGTGACCTTGATGGCGTAGTAGGGAGCGGTATCCAGAGCCTTTGCAAAGCTGGTGCGGCCAAAGTCGGGGTCGTTCTTGGCCTCAACGTAGCCGTTCCAGGTCTTCATGGTCTCGGCAAAAGCAGCCTCGTCCACGCCCATAGCCTTTGCCAGTTCCTCGTAGGTCTGGCCGGTCACGGTGTAGCCCTTCTTGATGTAGCCCTGAATGACGCTGGAAGCATCAACCATAGCCTGATCCACCACCAGCCAGCTGTAGCTGCCAGTCTGAGCGATCTCGGCAGCGGAAACCACGTCACGGGTGCCCACTTCATCGATAAAGCGCTTGCCCTCGGCGTTGATCAGCACAGCGCCATCGCCGCGCAGACCCTCGGTGATCAGAGCAGCAGTGTTAGCCTCCACGGTGGGGTGGATCTGGATCTGATCCATGTCCACAATGTCAGCACCCACAGCTGTAGCCATCTCAATGCCCTGACCCTGTGCGCCTGCGGCGTTGGTGGTCATAAAGCCCTTCAGCTCGGGCTTGTACTCGGTGACCATGTCCAGATTTGCGCCGAAGCCGCCGGTGGTCAGCACCACAGCCTTGGCATTCACGGTGATGGTCTCGCCGGTGGAACCGGTAGCCTTCACGCCCACAACGGCACCGTTTGCATCGGTCAGCAGCTCGGTAGCGGTGGTGTTCAGCAGGGTCTGCACGCCGGCCTTGTCGCAGTTCTCCTGCAGCAGGGGGATCATGTAGGAGCCCACAGAAAGGGTCTTGCCCTCAGCATCCACGGGGCGGTGGATACGCTTGACGGATGCGCCGCCGAAGCTGGAAACGCTGTGCAGGGTGATGCCGTGCTCGTCCAGCCAGTCGATGGCGTCAGCGCTGTTAGAGCACAGAGTCTCCACCAGAGCGGGGTCGTTGATGCCCTTGCCGCCGATCATGGTGTCCAGCTCCATCAGCTCCACAGAGTCGAAGTAGCCCTTGGGGTCTGCCTGATAAGCTGCCCACTGCTCAGAAACGGTCTTAGCCAGAGCGGTGATGGTGGCGTTGTCGGCATACTTTTCAGCAGCGGTCTTGAGGGTCTTTTCCACGCCTGCGGACTCGCCGAACTCGTTTTCGTCCTGATACACGGTGTCACCGGCGTTCATGCCGCCGGTAGCGCGCACGGAGTTGCCGCCCACCATGGGCTGGCTTTCCAGAATGACCACGCTCTTGCCCTCGGCAGCAGCAGTGATGGCAGCAGTCATACCTGCACCGCCTGCACCCACGATGGCAATATCTGCATCAATGGTAGAGTCCTCGGCCTTGGTCGTGCCGGCCTTGACCTCGGTCTTGTAGTCATCAGCGTTCAGGCCGGCTGCGACCAGAGCAGCAGCAGCAGCCTCCTTGATGGCGTCGGAGGTGATGGTTGCAGTGGCCACGCCGTCCACGGCAATGCTGCCGCTCTCGGCAATCGCGCCGGGCAGCTGCTCCAGAGCCATGGTGCCGATGCCGGGGGTCTCGTCCTTGCCCTCAGCGGTGCAGCCGGTGATCTTGCCGTCGGTCAAAGTCAGAGTGACGGTAACATCGCCGCCCATACCCTTGGCTGTACCGGTGAACTCGCCGGACACGCCTGCGGTGGAGGAGGCAGACTTGCTGCCGCAGCCGTAGCCCAACAGGCTGACGCTTACAACAGCCGCCATGGCCAGCGCAGCCACGCTCTTGCGGATCTGATTCTTTTTCATTGTTTCATCCTTCTTATTTTGGGTTGCTTGTGTTCGGATATCTATCAGCAAAAAAAGGGGAGCTGCTCATTCGGAGAGCAGCTCCCCCTCGCTGAAACTTAGGAAAAGATTAGGCGTTAGCCTGAGCTGCAGCAACAGCGCAGGCAACGGTAGCGCCGACCATGGGGTTGTTGCCCATGCCGATCAGACCCATCATCTCAACGTGTGCGGGCACAGAAGAGGAGCCTGCGAACTGAGCATCGCCGTGCACGCGGCCCAGAGAGTCGGTCAGGCCGTAGCTTGCGGGGCCTGCAGCCACGTTATCGGGGTGCAGGGTACGGCCGGTGCCGCCGCCGGAAGCAACGGAGAAGTACTTCTTGCCGTTCTCGATAGCCCACTTCTTGTAGGTGCCGGCAACCAAATGCTGGAAGCGGACGGGGTTGGTGGAGTTGCCGGTGATGGAGCACTGCACGTCCTCCTTCTTCATGATGGCAACGCCTTCCATAACGTCGTTAGCGCCGTAGCACTTAACGGCTGCGCGCTCACCCTCAGAGAAGGGGATCTCCTTGACCACAGTCAGGGTCTGGGTGGGGATATCGTACTCGGTCTGCACATAGGTGAAGCCGTTGA
>ENA-UONY01002795-UONY01002795.1-human-gut-metagenome-genome-assembly--contig:-CS9-NODE-2795-length-11781-cov-5.081699_pt1 | contig 11781 bp, 10 predicted proteins | sample MGYA00242465_ERZ724012 | MGnify/ENA metagenome assembly ERZ724012 | reverse complement strand
CTTCGAGCTCATGGAGGAGCCGCTGGAGGAGGACGGCGAGGCCGTCTCCGGTCTCGTGCGGCAGTACTACTCCCAGCGCGGGGCCTGGCCTAAGTACATCCTCCTGCCCACGGAGGCGGAGGACGCCGAGGCGCTCTCGCAGCTCTTCACGGAGCTCTCGGGGCACAAGGTCTCGGTGGAGACCCCCAAGCGCGGCGACAGGCTGCGCCTGGTGGAGAGCGCCGTCACCAACGCACGGGAGGAGTCCGAGCGCGCCGCCACCGGTGCGCAGAAGACGCTGAAGACCCTGGAATGGCTGCAAAGGACGCTCGACCTGCCCGACATGCCTGAGCGCATAGAGGCCTTCGACGTTTCGAACCTCGGCTCCGAGGGCATCGTCGCGGCCATGACCGTGTTCGTGCGCGGCCGCCCGCTCAAGCGCGACTACCGCAAGTTCAGGATGAAGGACCTTGACGGCCCGGACGACTACGCCTCCATGCGCGAGGCCGTGGGCCGGAGGTTCAGGCGGCTGCTGGAGGGCGACCTCAAGTTCTGCGAGGTGCCGGACCTGCTGCTGATAGACGGCGGCAGCGTCCACGCCGCCGCGGCGCGGGACACTCTGCGTTCCCTGGGGCTGGAGCTGCCCGTGTTCGGCATGGTCAAGGACGACAAGCACCGCACCCGCGCGCTGACCACTCCGGAGGGTGAGGAGATAGGCATAAGCTCCAACCCTGCGGTGTTCGCGCTCATCGGCACGATACAGGAGGAGACGCACCGCTTCGCCATCGAGTACCAGCGCAGCCTGCGCACGGCGAAGCTGCACTCCGCGCTCGACGACATAAAGGGCGTGGGCGAAAAGCGCCGCGCCGAGCTTTTGAAGCACTTCGGCACCGTGAAGGCCATCAAGGCCGCGAGCCTGGAGGAGCTCCAGGCGGCGGTGCCCAAAAACACGGCCCAGGCCGTCTATGAACACTATCACGCAAAGGATAAGGGGGAGTGACCCATGCGCGTCATCACCGGCACGGCCAGGGGCCGCAAACTTCAGGAGCCCTCGGGCATGGACATCAGGCCGACGGCGGACGTCGTCAAGGAGGCCGTATTCAACATCATACAGTTCGACATCGAGGGCCGCCGCGTGCTGGACCTCTTCGCTGGCACGGGCCAGCTCGGCATCGAGGCGCTCTCGCGCGGGGCGGCCGAGTGCGTGTTCGTGGACGAGAGCCGCGATGCGCTCAAAATAGTGAGCGAGAACCTCTCCCGCTGCAAGCTGGAGGGGCGCGTCATGCAGTCCGACGGCCCGGGCTACCTTGAGCGCGGCGGGAAGTTCGACATCATCTTCCTCGACCCGCCCTATGACACGACTTTGCTTGACAAATGCCTCGAAATAGTCCAAAATGTTGACATATTGACCGATGGTGGTATAATCGTCTGCGAAAGCCGTCGGGAAAAGGTCCTTCCGGAGCTGAAAGCCCCGTTTGCCCGCATCATCGACCGCAACTACGGCAAGATAAAGATAACAGTCTACAAAAAGGAATCTTGAGCTATGAGCATAGCCATCTGCCCCGGCAGCTTCAACCCCATGACGCTCGGCCACCTGAACATCGTCCGCCGCACGTCGCACATCTTCGACCGGGTGATCGTCCTCATCATGGTGAACGCGAACAAGCGCTCGCCCATGTTCACGATAGAAGAGCGCGTCGACATGGCCCGCCGCGTCGTGGCGCACCTGCCCAACGTCACCGTCGAGACCTATGACGGCCTGCTGGCCGAGTACGCAAAGCAGTTCGACAAGGCCGTCATCGTAAAGGGCCTGCGCGCCAACACGGACTTTGAAAACGAATTCCAGATGGCGCAGATAAACAAGACCATCAACCCCAACCTGGAGACCATGTTCCTGACCTCGAGCGAGAAATACACCTTCCTCAGCTCCTCGGTCGTGCGCGAGCTTGCCAGCTATGGGGCGGATCTCTCGGAGTTTTTACCGCGCGAGATAATAGATGAAGTTTTGGCTAAGGCCAAGGTCGGAGGGGTTTGAAAATGGACAACGAGGTCATGGAGCTCATAGACGAGCTGTACTCCATGGTGTCCGAGGCCTGGGGAGTGCCCCTGGGCAACGACAAGTGCATAGTTGAGCGGGACAAGGTCCTCAACATGATAGAGGACATCAAGGCCCAGCTGCCCGTGGAGCTCTCGGAGGCCAAGCGCCTCGTCTCCGCGCGTGACGAGTTCATCGGCAACGCCAAGAAGGAGGCGGAGTCCATCCGCCGCACCGCCGAGGAAAAGGCCCGCGCCCTGGTGGACCAGCAGGAGATAGTCCGCATCGCCCGCACCCGCAGCAGCGAGCTCATGGCCAACGCCGAGAACAAGAGCCGGGAGCTCCGCCACGTCGCCAGCGACTACGTGGACGACATCCTCCGCCGCAGCGAGGAGAGCCTCGCCGCCGCCCTCAACGAGGTCCGCGGCTCCCGCAGCCAGTTCCGCACCGCCACGGGCACGCCGGACGCCCAGAGCGCCCAGCAGAAATAATTGGCAAGTATTTCGTCATAACACAAGATATTGCCATTTTGGCGCCCATCTTCACGGATGGGCGCCAAATTTTGTGCTTTTATGGTCGAAAGTGCGCTCCGCCGCCCCGGAGCGCACTTTTTCTGTGCAAAAATTTATTGAAAAACCGCTTGCAATTTCGTGGGGAGCTAAATATAATATAAGCACCTGTGTGGGGCAAAGTGGTGAATAGTGTGGGATTAGCCCACAAAAAATGGCATATTTTAGCGAAACATGCCTGCCTCTTTGCTAATTCTAAAGGAGGCGGCCGGGTTGACAGGCGAATACCAGCACACGCTCGATTCCAAGGGCCGTCTTTTCATACCCGCCAAGCTGCGCGACGAGCTGGGGGACACGTTCTACCTCACCGTCTCGGACGAGCGCTGCCTGAGGGCGTACAGCGCGGAGAGCTGGCAGAGTTTTGTGGACCGCGTGCGGGCGATGCCGTATGTGGACCGCAAAAAGATGCGCCCGTTTTTCGCCTGCGCCGCGAAGTGCGAGCTGGACGCGCAGGGCAGGGCGCTTCTGCCCCAGCAGCTGAGGGATTTTGCGGGCCTTGTCAAGAACGTCGCCGTCGTCGGCTGCGACGACCACGCGGAGCTCTGGGACAGCGAGGCCTGGGCGCCGGTGCACGAGGGCGAGACCACGCCGGAGTACATCGCCGCGATGATGAAGGAGCTAAATTTCTGATGAGCGGACACATACCGGTGCTCCTTGAAGAGTGCATAAAATATCTGAACATAAAGCCGGACGGGATATATGTGGACGGCACGCTGGGCATGGGCGGACACTCCGAGGCCATCTTGCAGCGGCTGACGACCGGCCGGCTCATCTCCATCGACCGGGACACCTACGCCATCGAGCGCGCCACGGAGCGCCTCGCGCCGTATGCCGACCGGCTGACCATAGTCCACGGCAACTTCCGCGACCTGCCCGAGATACTCGACGAGCAGGGCGTAGACCTGGTGGACGGAATGCTCTTTGACCTTGGCGTGTCCTCTCCGCAGCTGGACGAGGGCGGCCGGGGCTTTTCGTATATGGTGGACGCACCGCTGGACATGCGCATGGACAAGTCCGACAACATCGACGCCTGGTTCATCGTGAACCGCTGGCCGGAGGACAAGATCTGCCGCATCCTGCGCGACTACGGCGAGGAGCGCCACGCCGCGCGCATCGCCCGCGCCATAGCCAAGCGCCGCCAGGAGCAGGAGATAAAGACCACGCTGGAGCTGGTGGACATCATCAAGTCCGCCATGCCCGCCGCCGCTCTGCGGGAAAAGCAGCACCCGGCAAAGCGGAGCTTCCAGGCCATCCGCATCGCCGTCAACGACGAGCTGGGTGCCGTCGCCTCGCTGATGGAGACGGCGCCGGACCGGCTGAAGGTCGGCGGCCGCATCGCGGTCATCAGCTTCCATTCGCTCGAGGACAGGATAGTCAAGAGCGCCATACAGTCTCGCGAGAACGGCTGCACCTGCCCGCGCGAGGCTCCCGTGTGCACCTGCGGCTTTGTGCAGACGCTCCGGAGCGTGACGCGCAAGCCCATAACCGCGGGTGGGGAGGAGCTGGAGCTCAACCCCCGCTCCCGCAGCGCCAAGCTGCGCGTGGCGGAGCGCGTATAGGAGGTAGGAGATGTCCAACAGGACTTCGGCCTTCCCCGCCAAGACGGAGAAGGCGTATGAATACAGCGCACCCGCAAGGCCGCGCCCGAGCCTGCCCAAGCGCCGCGCCCGGCGCTGGGTCGCGCCCTTTTTGTGCGTATTCGGCTTTGCCTCGGCGGCGGCGCTCTCGGTCTGCGCCCTGCTCGCCCGCGCCGACCTCACCGTGCTGCGCGACGAGTGCGAACAGCTCGAGGCGCAGATAGAGGAGCTCGCAAACGAGCACGACCACCTTGTCATAGACTTCGAGACGCAGTACAACATCAGCCGCCTCGCGGCCTGGGCGGAGGAGACCCCCGGCCTCGTCCGCGCAGAGCCCGAGACCCCGGAGATCGCCGCGGCCGACCGCGCCGAGATAGTCCCCACGGAGGACGAAGACGGCGGCTGGGCTAAAATATCTGACGCCATCTCTTCCATTTCGGAATATTTTGCGCCGCCTGCGGAGTAAGATGATATCGCGGCCCGGACGTGTACAACGCCGCCGCGATATCACCATACCTGGAGGTGGGGCGCATGCCTCGAGGCGAGAACGGCCGCACGCCCGGCGGCGGGCCGAACCGAATGATGCTCCGCCGCACACTGTTTTTGCTATCGGTGTGCGGCATAGCTGCTTTTTTGGTGCTGGCAGCCAGGCTGTACCAGATCCAGATAGTGCAGCACGACGAGTACGAGGCGGCGGCTATCGCCCAGCAGGTGCGCGAGACCACGGTCAGCGCCGCGCGCGGCACCATCTATGACCGCAACGGCGTGGTCCTCGCCATGAGCGCGGGGGTGGACACCGTGTACATAAGCCCCGCCGAGATAGAGCGCTACGATGAGGACAAGGAGGCCATCGCGCGCGGCCTCTCCGAGATACTCGGCGTGGACTACGAGACCATCCTCAAAAAGGCGGGGAACACGAACTCCTGGTACGAGGTCGTGGCCCGCAAGGTGGAGGAGGACGTGGCCGAGCAGGTGCGGCAGTTCAAGTCCGTCGGCGGCTACGTCGGCATCAAGATAGAGTCCGACACCAAGCGCTATTACCCCAACGGCAGCCTCGCCGCGCACGTCATCGGCTTTGTGGGGCTGGACAACACCGGCCTAGGCGGTATAGAATCCCGCTATGACAGCGTGCTCTCGGGCGAGAGCGGATACGTCATGCGCTCTACCACCGCGGCGGGCACGGATATGCTCTACTCGAGCTACGAGGACTATGTGGACGCGCGCGACGGCGACAGCATAAGCCTCACGATAGACGCCGTCATCCAAAATTATGTGGAAAAGCACCTCACCCAGGCCGTGGAGGATTACGACATCCAGAACGGCGCGGCGGCCATCTGCATGGAGGTTGACACGGGTGCTATACTGTCTATGGTGTCGCTTGGCAATTTTGACCTCAACGACTACCAGACCATCAGCGCCGAGGCCCAGGCCGAGATAAGCAGCATCGCCCAGAGCGAGGAGGAGTATGACGAGCTCTACGCCCTCGCCCAACAGCAGCAGTGGCGCAACAAGGCCATCTCGGATACCTACGAGCCCGGCTCGACATTCAAGATAATCACCCTCGCCATGGCGCTCGAGGAGGGCGTCGTGAGCGAGAATTCCAGCTTCTTCTGCGGCGGCAGCATGAACGTCCTAGGGCGCGGCACGCCGCTCAAGTGCTGGAAATACGGCGGGCACGGACCGCAGACGCTGACCCAGGCGGTGCAGCACTCCTGCAACGTCGCCTTCGTGAACATCGGCCAGCTGGTGGGCGAGGAGAAGTTCTACGAATACGCGGAGGGCTTCGGCTTCATAGACCGCACGGCGGACACCTCCCAGCAGCTCACGGCCAAGACGGGCATAGACCTCGGCGGCGAGAGCGGCAGCATCTGGTGGAGCGAGGACGTGTTCTGCAACCCGGAGAACCTCTCACAGCTCGCGGCGGCCTCCTTCGGACAGACCTTCAACATAACGCCCATCCAGCTCATAACCGCCGTCTCCGCCTGCGTTAACGGCGGGAATCTCATGAAGCCCTACCTCGTGCAGAGCGTCGAGGATTCGGAGGGGAACATCATCTCCCAGACCGAGCCCGAGCTCGTGCGGCAGGTCATCAGCGAGGAGACCAGCGCCTCCGTGCGCGCCATACTCGAGCAGGTCGTCGGCGACCAGAAGGAGGGCACGGGCCACAACGCCTACGTCGCGGGCTACCGCATCGGCGGCAAGACCGGCACCTCCACCAAGACCACAAAGGAGATCTCCGGCGAGAAGGAATACATCGTCTCCTTCATCGGCTTCGCCCCGGCGGACGACCCGCAGATAGCCATACTCGTGCTGCTCGACGACCCGAGCTCCGAGAGCGGCATCTACATCTCCGGCGGCCAGATGGCCGCGCCGGTGGTGGGGAAGATGATGGCCGATATCCTGCCCTATCTCGGCGTGGAGCCGGAGTATTCGGACTCCGAGCTCGCCGCCGCGGACCGCACGGTGCCCGAGGTCTCGGGCATGAGCCTCTCCGAAGCCCGCAGCGCGCTGACGGAGGCCGGATTGAGCTTCCGCGTGATAGGCGAGGGCGACACGGTCACGGACCAGCTCCCGCGCGCGGGCGCGGTCATCGCCTCGGGCAGCGAGGTGCTGCTCTATGCGGGCCAGAGCCCGTCCCCGGCGGAGGAGACGATGCCGGACCTGCGCGGCCTGAGCTACGAGGCGGCAAAACAGGCCCTGGGCAGCCTGGGGCTCTATGTCACGGCCGGAAACGGCGTGACCGACGCGCAAATACAGCTTGTCTCCGGCCAGAGCATAGCGCCGGGGCAGAGCGTGGAGCACGGCACGGTCATAGAGGTAACGCTCTATGAAAACGAGGCCTCCATGCTCGGCATATACTGATACATTGAAAAGAAGAAACTGGAGGAGTTTGCATGAAGCTTGCGGACCTGCTCAAAGGCGTGGAGGTGACGGAGCTCAAGGCCCCGCCCGAGCTGGAGATAGCCGACGTGTGCTATGACTCGCGCCGCGCGGCGGCGGATACGCTGTTCGTGGCCGTGCGCGGCTTTGAGTCCGACGGACACCGCTATATATACGCCGCGGCGGCTAAGGGCGCCGTCTGCGCCGTGTGCGAGGAGCCGCCCGAGTGCGACATACCCTATGTCATAGTCCCGGACAGCCGCCTCGCCCTGGCGCTTATCTCGGTGAACTACTTCCGCAGCCCGGCCTCCGAGATGGTCATGATGGGCGTCACCGGCACGAACGGCAAGACCACCACGACCTATCTGCTCAAGCACATCCTCGAAGTCTGCATGGACGCCAAGGTCGGCCTCATCGGCACCAACGGCAACATGATAGGCGACGAGTTCCTGCCCACGGAGCGCACGACTCCGGAGTCCTACGAGCTGCAAAAGCTCCTGCGCGAGATGGCCGACGCGGGCTGCACCCACGTCGTAATGGAGGTCTCGTCCCACTCGCTGGCGCTCGACCGCGTGGCGGGCATCACCTACGACTGCGGCATCTTCACCAACCTGACGCAGGACCACCTCGACTTCCACCACGATATGCGCGACTACGCCGAGGCCAAGGCAAAGCTCTTTTCCATGAGCCGCTTCGCCGTCATAAACCTGGACGACGAGTGGTCGCAGTTCATGCTCAGCCATGTCCGGTACCCCTGCATGACCTTCTCGCTCAAGGACAGCCGGGCCGACGTGTTCGGCCGGGACATCCGCTACACCAGCGGCTCGGTGAGCTTCCTCGCCGCGTACAAGACGGACGCAGAGCGCGTCACGCTGCACATCCCGGGCACCTTCTCGGTGTATAACGCCCTGACCGTGCTCACCTGCGGACTCGCGCTGGGCATAGAGCTCGGCGACTGTGCGGACGCCATCGCCTCCGCCCACGGCGTCAAGGGCCGCATGGAGACCGTGCCCACGGACGGGGACTACACTATCCTAATCGACTACGCCCACACGCCTGACGCGCTCGAGAACGTGCTCGAGTCCGTGCGCGAGGTGGCGAGCGGCAGGCTGGTGGCCCTCTTCGGCTGCGGCGGCGACCGCGACCGCACAAAGCGCCCCATCATGGGCCGCATTGCCTCCGAGATCGCCGACCTCGTCATCGTCACCTCCGATAACCCCCGCACCGAAAAGCCCGAGGCCATCATCGCCGACATCCTCGAGGGCATGAAGGACAGCTCCACGCCCCGCGAGGTCATAACGGACCGCATCGAGGCCATCGAGTGGGCCATAGAGCACCACCGCCCGGGCGACGTAATCGTCCTCGCCGGCAAGGGCCACGAGGACTACCAGATAGTCGGCCACGAAAAGCACCACATGGATGAACGCGAGATAGTCGCGAAGATAATGGACAAAAGGAAGAAGAACAAATGACTATACGCCTGATACTGGCCTTCATCATAGCCTTTCTAGTCTCCAGCGGCATCGGCGCCTTTCTCGTGCCCTTCCTGCGCAAAATAAAGGCCGGGCAGGCCATCCGTGAGGACGGCCCGCGCTGGCACATGTCCAAGTCCGGCACGCCCACCATGGGCGGGCTGATGTTCATCGCTGCCATAGCCGTCGTGTGCCTCACCGTCGGCTTTGAGCCCATGATGAACGGCGAGTACGGGCACATCTTCTGCTTCATATTCGCGCTCATCTTCGGCGCCATCGGCTTTCTGGACGACTATGAGAAGCTGCGCAAAAAGCAGAATCTCGGCCTCTCCGCAAAGTCCAAGTTCCTGCTCCAGCTTGTCGCGGCGCTGGCCTTCGTGTTCCTCATGCGCCGCACCGGCTATGTGACGACGAACCTGTACATACCCTTCTGGAACGTCGTCAAGCCCCTGCCCGAGGCTGTCTATTTCATTTTCGCCGCCTTCGTCATCGTCGGCACGGTCAATTCCGTGAACCTGACCGACGGCGTCGACGGCCTGGCCGCCGGGACAAGCATACCCGTCTGCCTCTTCTTTGCCGTGCTGACCTACGTCTGGGGCACGGAGTTCCTGGCCCTCGGCATCTTCGCCTCGGCCATAGCGGGCGGCCTGCTGGGCTTCCTCGTCTACAACTTCAACCCCGCCAAGGTGTTCATGGGCGACACCGGCTCGCTCTTCCTCGGCGGCGCGATAGCGGCCATGGTCTTTGCCTACGACATGCCGCTCATCCTCATCGTCCTCGGCCTCATGTACATCATCGAGACTCTCTCGGACATCATCCAGGTCACCTACTTCAAGCTCAGCCACGGCAAGCGCATCTTCAAGATGGCGCCCTTCCACCACCATCTGGAAATGGGCGGCTGGACGGGCAAAAAATGGACCGAGCGCGAGCTCTTTGTCCTATATTTCAGCATATCTCTCATCTGCGCCGTCATATCATTTGTAGGGGTGTACAACCGCTACGCCTTCTAATACCCGGCGCATTTAAAGCCGGCATCGGGAGGACGACATGGAATATGCCGGCGAGAGGATAGGTTCCGGCGCGGCCGAGGCCGTGCGCCAGCGCAGGGGCAGCATAGACCTGCCCTTTGCGGCGCTCACGCTTCTGCTGCTCACGATAGGCGTCGTGATGGTGCTCTCCGCGAGCTACGCGAGGGCTTATTACAGCGCGGCCACGGGCCACAACGCGGCCTATTACTTCATGCGCCAGCTGGGCTTCGCCCTGGCGGGCGTGGGCGCGATGTACGCGCTCTCTCTGTTTCCAATGCAGTTTTACCGGCGCATGAGCTTCCTCGTCCTCGCGGCGGCCGCGGGGCTCCTGGCGCTGGTCCCCGTGATCGGCGTCTCTCAGGGCGACGCAAAGCGCTGGATAAGCCTCGGCTTCACCACCTTCCAGCCCTCGGAGATAGCCAAGATAGGCATCATCCTCTATTTCGCCGCGCTGATATGCAAATTCAAGGGCCGGATGCGCACCGTGAGGTACGGCATCCTGCCCTTCGCGGGCGTTCTGCTCATTATCGTGGCGTTGCTGGTCATGGAGCCGCACTTTTCCGCGGCAATAATCATAATCGCTATCGGCGCGGTGATGCTCTTCCTCGGCGGCGTGAGGCTCTACTGGTTCGTCGGCGCCCTCATAGCGGCGCTCGCGGCGCTGGGCGTGGTCATGACCTTCTTCCCCTACGCCTCCAGCCGCATCACCACCTGGCTCGACCCCTTCGCCAACACCAGCGGCAGCGGCTACCAGATAGTCCAGTCGCTCTACGCTATCGGCTCTGGCGGGCTCTTCGGCCTCGGCCTGGGGCAGGGGAGGCAAAAGTACCTCTATCTCCCCGAGGAGCACAACGACTTCATCTTCCCCGTGGTCTGCGAGGAGCTCGGCTTCGTCGGGGCGATAGCCATACTCATACTCTTCGCCCTGCTCGTCATCCGCGGCTACTGGCTCGCCATGCACATGCGCGACAGATACAGCTTCCTCGTCACGGCGGGGATAACCACGCTGCTGGCCATCCAGGTCATATTGAACGTCGCGGTGGTCACGAACCTCGTGCCCTGCACGGGCATATCGCTGCCGTTCTTCTCGTACGGCGGCACGGCTCTGCTCATCCAGCTTGCCGAGATGGGAATAGTCCTCAGCGCCTCGCGGGACATCCCGGTGCGGCAGTAAAGATATATAAAACGGGAGGCCCAATATGAAATTCCTCTTCACCTGCGGCGGCACCGCCGGACACATAAACCCCGCCATCGCCGTGGCCGGACGCATCGCCATGGCCGCGCCGGACTCGGAGTTCCTGTTCATCGGCGCCGAGGGGCGCATGGAGACGGACCTCGTGCCGCGCGCCGGCTACGAGATAAAGACCGTCCGCATAACCAACCTGCACCGCAGCCTAAAGCCCGCGGACATCAAGCACAACCTCGCCACGCTCAAAAACGTCCTGACCGCTACGGCGGAGGCCAAGCATATCATACGCGAGTTCCAGCCGGACGTCGCAGTCGGCACTGGCGGCTACGTGTGCTACCCGGTGCTCAAGGCGGCCTCGGAGCTCGGCATACCCACGGCCGTGCACGAGTCGAACGCCGTGCCGGGCCTGACCACCAAAATGCTGGAGGGCTCGGTAAACACCATCATGGTCGGCTTCGAGGAGAGCCGCGCGAACTACCGCCACCCGGACCGCGTTGAGGTCACGGGCACGCCCGTGCGCGTGGACTTCCTCGACCAGGACAAGGCCGCCGCCCGGCGCGAGCTGGGCATACCCGAGGGGAAGCCGCTGGTCGTCTCCGTCTGGGGCAGCCTCGGCGCGTCGCACATGAACGAGATAATGACGGACTTCATCCTCCGCGCCTGCGCAAAGCCCTTCTTCAGCCTCATCCACTCCGCCGGCAAGGCGGGGTACTCTAAGATGAGCGCCGAGCTCGAGAGCGAGAAGCCGGATTACGCCAAGCTGGGCATGGACGTGCGCGCGTACATATACGACATGCCGCGCGTGATGGCAGCAGCGGACCTGGTGCTGTGCCGCGCGGGCGCCTCCACGCTCGCGGAGCTGACGGCCATGGGCAAGCCCGCCATCCTCGTGCCCTCGCCGAACGTGACGAACAACCACCAGGAGCGCAACGCCCGCGTGCTGGAAGCCGCCGGCGGCGCGAAGGTGATGCTAGAGCAGGAGTTCACCGCAGATTCGCTGCTCGGCCTCGTCTCGGAGCTCCTCCAGCACCCGGGGCAGCTCGAAGAGATGA
>ENA-UONY01002794-UONY01002794.1-human-gut-metagenome-genome-assembly--contig:-CS9-NODE-2794-length-11787-cov-3.719400_pt1 | contig 11787 bp, 8 predicted proteins | sample MGYA00242465_ERZ724012 | MGnify/ENA metagenome assembly ERZ724012 | reverse complement strand
AATATAGACACTTTGTTTGAAACAGCAAACAAAAAATGACTTTTTTTCTCTTTTGCCTTCATTTTTCTGATATAGAACAATTTTCAACCTGAACTGTTCTTATAAATATTGAATATTTAAACAAAAACAATTATGAAACAGAGAAAAGTTTTAGTAGGTATCGCTATTGCCATTTTCATTATATTATTATTGTATTGGTTATTGGTAGCAGAGGATATGAAACCCTGGTTGTCGGCTATGGTTCCTTCCGTGGCACAACAATTCTTCGCTTGATTCTGACAGGGTTCGGATAAATCATATATCTTTGCAAGGATAGTGACTAATAACCAAAATAATAACAATAGACTAAGATATGGAAAATTTTATTTTTCAAAATCCCGTGAAACTGATAATGGGAAAAGGGATGATTGCTCGGTTGGCTAAAGAAATACCGTCCGACAAGCGTATTATGATTACTTTTGGCGGTGGAAGCGTGAAGAAAAACGGAGTGTACGATCAGGTAAAGGAAGCATTGAAGAATCATTTTACAGTAGAATTCTGGGGAATCGAACCCAATCCTGCCATTGAAACTCTCCGTAAAGCTATTGCTTTGGGAAAAGAAGAGAAAGTAGATTATCTGCTGGCTGTTGGTGGTGGTTCCGTTATTGACGGTACGAAATTGATTTCCGCAGGAATCCTGTATGATGGTGATGCCTGGGATTTAGTACTTGCCGGACGTCCAGTCACTCATACTGTACCTCTTGCCACTGTATTGACTTTGCCCGCTACCGGTTCGGAGATGAATAACGGGGCAGTTATTTCCCGTCGTGAAACAAAAGAGAAATATCCTTTTTATGCTAACTATCCAATCTTCTCTATTCTTGACCCGGAAGTAACTTTTACCTTGCCTCCTCATCAGGTGGCCTGTGGTTTGGCTGATACCTTTGTTCATGTGATGGAGCAATATATAACTACTCCCGGGCAGAGCCGCATTATGGATCGTTGGGCGGAAGGCATTTTACAAACTTTGGTAGAAATAGCTCCGAAAATCCGTGAAAACCAGCATGATTATCAACTGATGGCTGATTTTATGCTTTCGGCTACAATGGCATTGAATGGATTTATTGCTATGGGAGTGTCGCAAGACTGGGCAACTCACATGATTGGCCATGAAATTACTGCTTTGCACGGATTGACACATGGTCATACGTTAGCCATTGTTCTTCCTGCCACTTTACAGGTGCTTCATGAAGAAAAAGGAGATAAACTTTTGCAGTATGGTGAAAGAGTCTGGGGAATTACTTCCGGTACGCGAGAAGAACGGATTGATGAAGCGATTTGTCATACCGAAGAGTTCTTTCGTTCGCTTGGGCTGACTACACGTTTGCATGAAGAGAACATCGGACAGGATACTATTCTGGAAATCGAACGCCGATTCAATGAACGTGGTGCTAAATATGGAGAGAATGGAAATGTAACGGGTGCTGTTGCCCGCAGGATATTAGAGACTGCACTTTAAGCATACTCTTACATTAAAAATATAGGATAAAGAGGATATTGGAACATACTTTTCACAATATCCTCTTTTCTTTTTATTATTTCTCAATTTTCTCTGACCTTGGAATTCTGAACCAGAAGCGAGAGCCTTCTCCTTCTTTAGATTCCACTCCGATAACCCCGCCCAGTCTTTCTACTATGACACGGCAGATGGCTAGTCCGAGTCCTGTCCCTTTAATAAAGGAGTTCAGTTTGACGAAGCGTTCAAACACTTTATCTATCTTGTCAGCAGGAATTCCGATACCTGTATCTTTTACATAAAAGTATATTTCATCTTTGGCTTCTTCAATCCGGTATCCCATTTCGATAGAACCTTTGGGGGTGAATTTCAAAGCATTATTTGTAAAGTTGATGATAACCTGTGATAGACGTATGCGGTCGGTATACATCATGCATTGATCTGCTTTCTCTGTGAATAAGATTTGAATGTCTGGGGAAGAATTCTTTTCTTGCATTTGTCTGCAAATACCTTCCATCAATTCGTTGATATCAGTCTGTGCAAATGTGAATTCCATAGTACCGGCTTCAATTTTAGAAAGATCGAGGATGTCGTCTATTAGTTGCAATAATAAGATATTGTTGCTGGAGATGATTTTTACAAATTCTTTTCTCTCTTCTTCTTCCTCCGTTTGGCAAACCATTTCGGAGAATCCTACAATCGCATTTAGCGGGGTTCGTATTTCATGGCTCATATTAGCGAGAAAGGCAGATTTGAGCCGATTGGATTCTTCGGCTTTTTCCTTTGCTTCCTGCAGCATTTTGTCCATCTTTAATTTTTCAGTGATGTTTTCAAAACGAAGTAATCCTCCAATAATTTCAGTTTCCTTTTCATCGCCGAATACAGGTGTTGCGGTCACTTCAAAATCTACATTGTCTACTCTGATGGTATGCCGGATAATTTTGCCCTGTTCGATAGCTTTCTTGAAAGCACATTGTCCACACGGTTCATTACGAAGTGCACTGGTCTGATAGCAAATTTTTCCCGGTATGTATCGTCTGCCTTTTACCAGGCTGGCTATTTGTCTTGTTTCCTCCCATTGTACCCGGTAATTTTTATCAATATAGATAAGGCCGAAGTCGATACTTTTTAGAGCTAGTTTTTGCTTCTTCAATGCTTTTTCCAGTTCTTCCTTGGCGGCAACTAATTCTCTTTCATAATTCTTGAGTTGTGTGATATCCCACCGGGTTGCCAACAGCCATTTCTTTTCTCCTTCCCATGAAATAATAGATTTAACGGCAATAGTATCATGGGTGATTCCATCGGGAGTGGTGTATTTCTCTTCTTTGCGATATACTTTGCCTGCTTGTATGAGTTCTTTGTCGATATGCCGGTATTTTTCACCTCTTTCTTCTCCGTAAATTTCATAATCAGTATGTCCGATGGCCTCTTCACTGCTAATGCCGGATTGAGCGGCTGATTCTTTATTCCAGTAATAGTATCGGAAATCGTTTGTAATATCTTTTACAAAGATGGGGAAAGGAAGGTTATCGAGAATATCAAAGGAGAAACGGTAGGAATGATTGGTCTTTTTAATCGTTTTTTGCAATTTTCGGATTCTATATAGTAAGATGCTGATGACAAGGAGCAAAATAACTACTAGTAAATAATTATAACCCCAATGAACTTCGTTAATCCAATAATTTAACAAATAATTGTTTGCCATAAAATGTTTGATATAAATGAGGTGTAAAGATATGAATTGTTCTTTAACTTTCAAAAAATAATACATAAATATATTGTCTTTCAATATTATATTGTGAGACTGTAATTATATGCGATGAAGAAATAGTGGAGGTATGGTGTCTTGTAGTTCTTGTATAGTATCATATTTTGCTTGATTTCGAGTCTTTTTTCAGAAAGAAAATGTATTAAAATATTAAATGATGTCTCATGAACTAAAATCATTTCTAGTTTGTTTTAATAACGCTGGAGTATTTTCTATTTTTGTTCACCTAAATAAGTTTTGATAGAGTCAAAATAAAACAATCATTTAATTACGTATGCTAATAACCATTATTATTCTCGTTCTTTCGGCTGTCTTTTTCGTGAACGGCAAGGTTCGTTCGGATATTGTGGCACTGTGTGCACTGATAGCCTTACTTATTTTTCAGATATTAACTCCTGATGAAGCACTTTCCGGTTTTTCTAATTCGGTAGTCATTATGATGATCGGATTGTTTGTAGTGGGAGGGGCTATCTTTCAAACGGGATTGGCAAAGATGATTAGTTCCCGTATTCTTAAACTTGCGGGAACCAGTGAGATCCGGTTATTTCTGTTGGTGATGTTGGTGACTTCGGCCATTGGTGCGTTTGTCAGTAACACAGGAACGGTGGCACTGATGCTTCCTATTGTTGTCAGTCTGGCAATGAGTGCCGGTATGAATCCGAGCAGGCTGTTGATGCCGTTGGCTTTTGCAAGTAGTATGGGAGGTATGATGACTTTAATCGGTACTCCGCCGAACCTTGTGATACAAAATACGTTGACTTCTGCCGGACTTGAACCGCTTTCCTTCTTCTCTTTCCTGCCTGTCGGCATTGTCTGTGTGATTGTCGGTACGCTGGTATTGATGCCACTTAGCAAATGGTTTCTTTCTAAAAAAGGCCAGAAAGATGATAATAAACGTTCGGGTAAGTCACTGAAACAGTTGGTAAATGAATATGGGCTTTCTAGCAATCTGTTTCGTTTGCAGGTAATAAAAGATTCCCGGCTTTTGGGCAAGACGATTATTGACTTGGATATTCGTCGCAAATATGGTTTGAATATCATGGAAGTGCGTCGTGGTGATGCATCGCAACATCGTTTTCTGAAAACGATTACCCAGAAGTTTGCTGCACCGGACACGATGTTGCAAGCCGAGGATATTTTGTATGTGACAGGAGAATTTGATAAGGTACAGCTTTTTGCAGAAGATTTCCTGCTAGAGATTTTAGGTGACCATGCAACGGAAGAAACTCAAAGCGCAACTAACTCTCTGGATTTTTATGACATCGGTATTGCTGAAATAGTGTTGATGCCAGCTTCTAATTTGATAAACCAAACAATTAAGGAAGCCGGTTTTCGTGATAAGTTTAATGTGAACGTATTAGGAATCCGTCGTAAAAAGGAATACTTGTTGCAGGATTTGGGAAATGAGCGGATTCATAGTGGTGATGTGCTTCTGTTTCAGGGAACGTGGAATATTATAGCTCGTCTTAGCAAGGAAGATTCTGATTGGGTTGTTTTGGGACAACCTTTGGCGGAAGCGGCTAAAGTTACATTAGATTATAAAGCTCCGGTAGCGGCTGCTATTATGGTATTAATGGTAGTAATGATGGTATTCGATTTTATTCCGGTTGCTCCGGTTACAGCCGTTATGATAGCGGGTATATTGATGGTATTAACCGGATGTTTCCGTAATGTAGAAGCAGCTTATAAAACGATCAACTGGGAGAGTATTGTATTGATTGCAGCTATGCTTCCTATGTCTCTGGCATTGGAGAAAACGGGAGCTTCGGAATACATTTCCAATACGCTGGTTAACGGCTTGGGATCATACGGACCTGTTGCGTTGATGGCAGGTATTTACTTTACGACTTCGTTGATGACGATGTTTATCAGCAATACAGCTACGGCTGTCTTACTCGCACCGATTGCTCTGCAAAGTGCCATACAGATCGGAGTAAGTCCGGTTCCCTTCTTGTTTGCTGTGACGGTAGGTGCAAGTATGTGTTTCGCTTCTCCATTCTCTACACCGCCTAACGCCCTGGTGATGCCTGCCGGTCAATATACTTTTATGGATTATGTAAAAGTAGGATTGCCGTTGCAGATTATTATGGGAATCGTGATGATTTTTGTATTACCATTGATTTTCCCCTTTTAGTTTTTAATTTTTATCCTTTTAATAAGGAGATGAAAGAGCTCGGTATTTTGTAGTTGTAGTGCTTTGTAACACTGGATCTTTGTCGTTTAATTGAGAGTTGCATAGAATCTGCAACTCTTTTTTTTGATTGCATATTGCATATTTGTACTTCTAAGCTTTTAATATTCAATAATGTAATAGGTCGTTTTTTATTGGGAGTAATTAAAGCCTTATCTTTTAAAAGATGTTAACCGTAGGTCGAAAAATACAACTTTATCCGTTTCTTATTTGTAAATACAACTATCTTTGTACATTCATTGCTGATTGTTGATTCGTAATGATTTTTATTTTTTGTGCAAATAAAGCAAACTTAAGTATTTAAAGATTATGAAACAAAGCATTGTAAAAATCTTCACTTTTTCGTTGTTAGTATCTTCTATCAGTTTTATTAGTTGCGTTGATAATGAGAAAAATCTGTTTAATGCAGATCAACTGAAACAAATTTACGAAGAAACTTTTCCTGTAAAAAACATCGACTCTGATGGTGATTGGACAATGTCACGAAGTGTAACGGCACATGTGTCAATCAATGGGGATCAAGGAGTAGATTATAAGATACAGATATTTGATGCCGATCCATTAAGCCCGGAAAGTACAGCAAAACTCTTAGCGGAAGGAACTGTCACTCAAAGTATGACTTTGGATGTGGTGATGGATTGCGCAACATCTCTTGATAAAGTGTTTGTTGCGCGTATAGATGAACACAAACGTTATCTGGTCCAACCGACAGCGATTGAAAATGGTACAGTGACAGCGCACTTTGGAGACAAAGGTACGCCAACACGTTCTATATCACGAGCTGTGACGACTAGTATACCAGTCATGGAAGCTCCTTATACAGCCGATTTTATTAGTGCTAAAAAGGCAATTTCTACTGTCATTCAGGCTAATTGGGATCTTTCTGCAAAGTCTGGCTGGGGTGGAAGTTATGGTCAATTTCCTGTTTTTACAGAAAGTGAGCGTTGGTTTAAGATTCAGGAAGGAACTTTTAAAGCTGGATTTAGTGCAACTGGAAATAGAGATGGAGAAATAAGTGCTGTGAAAGTAATCGTTCCTCAAGGAAGCACATGGGTTATAGAGAATAGTAATCAATTTTCTGATATTACAGAAATTATCGTTGAGAATGGTGGAAAGATAGAGATTGCTAAAAATGGGAGTCTGATATTAACGCGGGCTTCTTATATAACTGTGATGCAGGGAGGAAGTATTGTTGGTGACAGAGGTATTCAGATAACAAATAGTTCGGCTGGGCGTACAAACTATAATGCGGGTACGATTGATTGTGACTTTTTGAAAATTGATGGAAGTGGAAACGGAGTTGATTTTGTAAATTATGGAACACTTAAACTGAATTCTTATAATGCTTCTACAAATGGTACGACATTGATAAATCATGGAACCATTGAAGTCGAAAATATAGATGGCAACAATAATACTAATATTAAAAACGGTTGTTATCTGAAAGCTGGAAAATTACAATTTGGTACGCTTGTTATGGGAAATACTTCCGAAGCTATTTGCAAAGAATTGACGGGTAATGGAAATGATAATAATATCGTGATGGAAGCACAATCCATGTTGACTTGTACGGGCAAAGCTAATTTATTCAGAACAGTTACCGGTCCGACACAAGGAACTGCCTTATTAAGAATTCACGAAATAGATAATACTTCCGGTCTGGCTCAATCTGCTTCTAAAGTAAGTAATAATATCATTTGTGAAATAACAGATCAAACATATAAAGGCGAAGCACATTATAACTGGTCTCCTTTTGCATGGCTAGTAAATAAGGGATTACAGCAAGGTGCTACCTATTGTAATCCGGGCAAAGCAGAATTTATACTTCCTGCTGACGGTGACTGTGTTAAAGAAGGGTATAACTCTGATGAAAAACCGGATGATGTAGAAATTCGATATGCAGTTTATTCTTATGCTTTCGAAGATAACTATCCGAAAGCAGGAGATTACGATTTCAATGATATTGTGTTGAATGTAACTTTGCCTGCAGCCGGTAATGATGTGAAAGAACTAAAATATAAAATTGACCTTCGGGCAGTTGGTGCCGTGAAACAATTAGGTGCTGGTTTGAGAATACGAGGAATAGACAAAAATAATGTGGAAGAGATAAGTTTTGGTGCAGGCGCTGCTCAACGTACCGGCTCATTAAATTCTGGTATATTTGAAAATGCATCTTATGAAGCCAATGGCAATGAACTTGTGATTCCTTTATTTGGAGACGCACATTATGTATATGGATATACAGGAGCACAACGCCCCATGTTGAATACTGGGAATGCTAGCACTCCTCTTACAGATATATATACTCTTGAAGTGAACGTCAAACTTAAAAATGAAATATCCGTCCCTAGTGTGACAGATGGTTTAGACTTCTTCATTGCTTATCAGGGGATAGGTCAAAAGAGAACAGAAATCCATTTGACTCATTTTAATTCGGCTACGGCGAATGGACAATTGGCGGATAATGAGGTGCTTGAGGTAATCAAGGCAGTTAATAATACATGGGCTTTGTGTGTTCCTGATAAATTTGCTTATCCAACAGAAACAACAGTGATAACGAACGCATATTCTAAATTTGCAGATTGGGCACACGATCAGAGCTCAACTACTGATTGGTATAAGACAGTTAGTAGTGATAAAGTGATTCAGTACTAAAACTATTAAAGAGAAATATTGCAAACAGTTTTATTCGAAAAGAACTTGTGTGCATTGATTATGGGGAGATTGTAGGAAGTAAGTGCTGCCTTAATGCTCCCCTTTTTTATGTAATTACCCATTCGATGACAAAGTAAATACATAAAGTTTTAGAATCTCTGATTATTCTGACGATTGTTCGTGTAATCAAGGGTTTTGCTATCTCTCATGTTCTATCATTCTTCTCTATTAGCAGGAAAATCCCCATGATTTATTGAAAAACAATGCCTTTATTGCGTAAAGCATCGCATATTTACATCAAAAGCGCCGCTATATTTGTAAAAAACATAAGGATAAAGTAAGTAAAAGATGCGGATAATGTCATCAAAAGCTATGGATGAAGTAAACAAACCATTGGGATAGTGTCGCTATATCGTAAATGTTGTTAGAATTTCCTACTTTCTTTCCATTGATTTTTCTATTTGGGGCTTTGATAATGGTAAAAAGAAAAAAGTAAAAGGGAACTTTATTAGTACATGTGATGCCCGTTTGATTGTAGAAATGCTGTGCGCGTATTAAAATGTATATATATCATGCTTAATTGTAGAATAGTGAATTGAATAAAGCCCTCTACAGTGGCAGAAAAATTTTACTTCAGCCAAAGGGAGGAAAGAAGCGATCCCTGATAGATTAAGAATTACAAAGTGTCAGTAGTATCTTTTTGTAAATTCAAATTTCTCATGTTGAATGTTTTGTAACTGCAAAGATACGAAGAATGGTAACTATATTGAATGATAGTTGCTTAATATCATAGCAGGACCGAGCTCCAGAGATGTACAAATCAGGCGATTTAGGTTATTCAACCTTAATTCGCTTTTTTCTGCATCACTACTATCTGATTAAACCGTTTTTGTGACGGAGTACCAACTACAATTTCTTTTGGAGGAAATCGCTTGTCGAAATCTGATATATTTTATCTTCTATATAACGGCCTTTTACATTGGCTAAAGCATTATCATATAATTCACAAACATGAAGAGCAGTAGCATACATATTGTCTTCAGTGCGAATCCCTAATGTTTCGGCAGGAATGAATCCTTGTCGGAGATAATAATCCGGGTCACCACAAAGTAAAATAGCACGAAATCCCATTTCGGAAGCTAATTTTTTGGTAAGTGCAATCATTCTTCCTCCGATACCTTGCTGTTGGTATTCGGGGAGGACAGAAATGGGCCCCAGGCTCAAAACCTCATATTGGTTACCGTCATCTGCCATGATAAATGATTTGAGGCAGACAACATTACCGACAATCTTGTTATTATGTTCTGCAACAATATCGAGCTCCGGCACAAACTTAGGATGGTTACGCATAATATGAAGGAGGTAATGTTCGTCACATCCCGGAGAATAATGATTCCAGAATGCTTCCCGTGTAATGTTTTCGGTTTCATGATAATCCGAAGATTGCTCAATTCTAAGTTTTATATCCATATTGTTTCAAATATATAGTTGCACAAATATAAAGAACAAAATCCGAATACCTAACTCTTTTAAAGATGAATCTATACATTATAGCAAGATGAGACAAAAACTCCCGATACTAGTATATCCAGACTTAGTATCAGGAGTTTTTTATATATTCATTCATCGAGATTGCGGAGAATCAGGCCTGTTCATGTTTTGCGTGTACAAGCTGTCTATAATACCGTCGGACAGTCCGATGGTAGGTACAATAATTCCGGTAGCTTTTACATGAGTAGCTATCTCGAGAAATATTTCTGCAGCAGGAACAATAACATCGGCCCGGTCCGGTTTCAACTTATATTGCTTAATACGTTGTTCGGTAGAGAGGGCTTTTAATGTTTCATATATATCTTGCAGTGATTCGATGGGTAGGAGAGACGCTTTTTTGTCTTTCTTGTCCGCTAAACGAAATAACTTATTAATATTTCCTCCCGAACCGATGATGCTGATAGGGGTATATTCTGTGGCAAGCCCTATCAGGTCAGTGCGCAAAGCTTCCTTTTCTTCTTCCTTTACCATACCGCTAAGCATACGTACCGTACCTATATTATATGAACGGGAATTTTTCAGTTCACCGTTGCTGATGAGATTAATTTCCGTACTACCACCTCCTACATCTACATACAAGTAATTTTGTCCTGAAGCAAATAACTGTTCGATATGATTGTCGTAAACAATATGCGCCTCTTCCTGCCCGTCGATGATTTCTACACGGATACCCGTTTTTTTGACGATCTGCTGAACGATATCCTTGCCATTACGTGCATCACGCATGGCAGAGGTGGCACACGCACGATAGTCTACCACATCATATATCTTCATTAATTGTTTGTAGGCTTTCATCAGCCGAATCAGTTTCTTCTCTTTTTCTGTAGAGATAACCCCCACAGTAAAGGCGTCTTCTCCCAACCGTAACGGAATACGGATGAGCTGTACCTTACTCATTAATTCGGGCGCATTCTCCTCGTTTACACATTTTATCAGCAGCCGCACCGCATTAGAGCCTATATCTATTGCCGCATAATTAACTTTCTTCATACTTATCATAATGTATTCTTGTATTCGTTATATAATTTTTCTTGTGAGCGGAATGGGACACTGTTCTCTTCCCGTTCTTTTTCCCGGTTCTCGCCTGTACCATCCACAATTCTTCCTTTTGCCGTATCCCGGAATCCGTAGCAGACAATTCGTTTTAAATCTGCCTGGATTTCTTTATCATAGACCGGTGCCGCCACCTCAATACGATTATCCAGGTTGCGAGGCATCCAGTCGGCAGAACCAATGTAGTATTTTTCTTCTCCACCATTGGCGAAGATGAAAATGCGCGAATGTTCGAGATAACGGTCGATAATACTATTGATGTGTATATTCTCGCTGATACCCGGAACGCCTGTCACTAAAGAACAGTTACCGCGTACTACCAGTTCCACTTGAACACCCGCTGTTGAGGCTTCGTATAGCTTTTCAACAAGTGCACGGTCAGTAATATGATTTACTTTAGCAAGGATATAAGCCTCTTTTCCCTGTTCCTTATTTTTTATCTCTTTGTTGATAAGCGCAATGAATCGTTTACGCATATCATTGGGAGAAACGAGCAATTCTTTGAAATCAACAGGAGTATAAGGCTTTTCGATAAAATCGAATACGGCATTGACTTCCCGGACAATGGGACGGTGAGCAGTCATAATGGTATAGTCAGTATACATACGTGCATTTCCTTCATGGAAATTTCCTGTACTGATGCAGGCGATATCTCCGTGCCGAGTGCCGATATGCAGCAATTTAGAATGAATTTTCAAACCCTCTACTCCGAAAATAACATGAATCCCCGCATCCTGCATTTTCTTGCTCCAGTTGATATTAGACGCTTCATCAAAACGTGCCAACAGTTCGATAACTACTGTGACTTTTTTCCCGTTTTTGGCTGCACTGATTAAAGCCTTTATCACTTTGGAGTCTTTAGCCAAACGATAAAGCGTCATCTTGATACTTTTTACTTCTTTACTGATAGCGGCTTCTCGCAACACACGGATGAAAGTATCGAAACTATGATAAGGATAATGTAAGGAACGATCTTTCCGACGAATCAAAGTGAGCAGACTTTCCATGCCATTCAGTTCAGGCTTGAAGATAGGTTCCCAAACAGGATATTTCAGTTCATGATGACCGCAAACC